>JGI20154J14316_10000011_pt1 | contig 119790 bp, 100 predicted proteins | sample COG_04_FD_14316 | JGI IMG/M metagenome (IMG submission 14316)
CCCCTCCATAATACCCACCTCCACCACCTCCACCACTATCAAATCCAGCGAATCCAGTGATTCCACCCATCCCACCCGTTCCCAAAACACCTTTTTTTCCCCACGATACTTCGTCGTTGGATAAATTTGAACCACCTAAACCTCCACCATTTTGTGTACCGCCTTTACCACCCTTTTGGTTTCCAGTTTTAGCACCATCCGCACCCGGTTGTCCATTACCATTGCCACCACCTCCTCCTTGGGGATCACTTCCGCCACCACCACCACCACCAGCAACTAAAATACGATGCGCCAATCCATTTCCATTAATTCTAATATCAGTTGCACCTGCGCCACTACCTCCTGGATCTCCAAAACTTCCACTATCTCCTCCGCCATTATAACCACCCGGAATATTGGCATTGGCTTGTGTATTGGATTGCGAAACACCATCCGTTCCAGTGCCTCCAATATACAAGTATAATACGCTACCCGGTGTAACATTTAAGTTTGCGTTTACATTTCCACCCATACCACCTGCTCCACCAAAGCTACCCTTACCACCAGATGAACCATTTAATTCAACATGTATCGTATATATCTCATCTGGTATAATGTAGGTTTGTTCTGAACCAGTATAACTAAATATTTTCGATTTCGACATTATATACATTATAGTGATAAAAGATTTACATATAAAATAATGTTAACATATGATTATAATATAAGTAGTAATTATGGGTGATATAGATGTTTTACTGAACGCATTAGAAAACGATAACAATAATTTCATTCTTCAATATACAAGCGACGAATTAGAAGATATAAAACGTCATGTATTGAGTGAATTAGAACTTGATGATGATGATATGGAAATCATGATGAATAAATTAAACGATTATGTCTATATCGATGAAATGAAACAATTTGTACCGGGTGTTTATATAAGATGGATATCGTTAAAAAACCCTGATCACATTGCTCTCACACGCGGCGCATTAGTATGTGATATTAACATTTGTGAAAAAGGTACAAGTGTTGTATGCAAAAATAGAATAAATAAATATATGCAGGTAAGGTTGGATGAAGCGCATATGTTTCGCAAGCTAACACCACAAGAAAAGGTATTATTAAGTGCTATGAACTATTTGAAAAAATAGTCGGACTACATAAATATTCAAGGGTGTAAATAACCGATATAAAGATTTTACACTCCATATAATAATGTCATCCAATATCTCGGCAAGTGATTTAAAATGGACTGCTGAGGAGGTGGAAGAAATGGATGCGAATGCGTGGGCAGCAGTTGAAACATCTGATATAGTGAATGCGATCCATGCTGCGCGGGCGGTATGGTCGGTTGCTATCGAGACAGCTAATGCGGAGAAGGCAGATGCGGATGTGGCGAGGAGAAGGGAACTGGAAGGGGTACAAAACGGGAACCGAATTAGGCAGGCGGCGGTGAGATCGGAGGTGAAGACAGCATGGGCGGCTGATGTTGCAAGAAGGGAACTGGAAGGGATACAACATGGAAATCGACTCAGGCAGACATTAAAGAAGGTAAATGTGGTTGTGAAGGAGAAGGAAAAAACAGATGCGGATGTGATAGTATGATTTCCATGACTCTAAGAAACTCGACAATGGTTCAGCAATAGGAAAGATTCATAAATCTACGTTTCAAATGTAAAAAAGTGTAAGCATAATATATATACTATGAGTCAGTATACATATTATTTGAATGAAATTTTATCAAAAAATCCATTATTCACCGAAGAAGTAAAAGAAAAACCCAAAAAAAAGAATACACCTTCCCTATTTACGAGTAACTATACGAAAATTCTAATTAATATGAACAAATTTTCGCCAAATACATATACATTTCTCTATCAATCAAATAATAGACACGCGTATATCCATTTTGTTATTCGTAAATGTAAGTTATTTTAGAAATGCGCTAACAAACTCATCTTTGGTCATGACAGGAATTTTCAACTCTTTTGCCTTTTTAATCTTACTAGAATCGTCATCATGCGATTTAACAAGTAATACAAAGGTTGTTTTAGATACCGATGACGAATTCTTTACTTGATAACTATCCTTCAATAATGTAGTCAGTTCATCGTCACGAAATCCAGTCATAACTATATGTTTTTGAAACAATATATGGTTAATTTCATAATCTTTTTCTAATGAAGGTGTCGTGTCCAATTTGTATGTTAGTTTACAATTTTCCAAAAATGCCTTGAACTCATCTATACGTTCCACAAAATTAGTAGCCGTCTTTATTGCAAGTGACTTAACATGTGATAGTTTATCTATTTTAGCCTCCTTTGTATCTTGTGAAACCAAAATATCAGGATATGCTTGTAAAATAGTTTCGAATTTTCTCGTACCAAAACCATGCTCGAATTTATTTGAAGCGGTCATCAACACGGACAATTCAGCCTTTGCTAGTTGTTCGTGAATGCCTATTGATAGGTTTGTAGCAGTTTTTTCTTGAATACCATCGATTTTCATAAAATCCGATTTGGTCATTTCTATTATTTGACACGTTGTACGATATCCTCCTTTAATGAGTTTCCTAATTGTTCCTTGACTAAGTTGTTTTACCTTGATTGTTTGAAAAAAACTGGTCATAACTTTTTCTAGAACCTCGTCACTATCGTCCTTATTGTCCATGATAATATCTACATGTGTACTATTCCAATGATAAGGGATGTCGGGCATTTTCGCTTCCTCAGCTGGTTCGATTACTTCTTGAATATAAGGAATGACGTCTCCACTTCTGATTAGTTTTACCATTGCTCCCAAATTAAGTTTATTTTCTAACACGTATGAAGCGTTAAATGCCGTAGCATATTCTATTGTCACGCCACCCAACTCTACTGGTTCAATGCGTATGCGTGGTTTCAAATACCCATCCTTACTTGGTGCCCATAAGACATCGACAATCTTTACCTCTGCTACTTGATCAGACAATACCATCTTAAATGCAAATGCGAATTCGGGATTCTTTTCTTGGCGCGGGTAAAGTTTGTTATGACAAACAATGACTCCATCCATGATATAACCATACGATCCGCGCCAATCTACAAGATGTTTGGAAAGCATTTCATTTGATATGTTGTCTGTGTGTTCATGATGTACTACGTTTACGTCCAACGATTCAAGTAAATGAAACTGGTCAAGTGGTTTCAAAACTGGTTCAACAACTTCGTAAGCTACAAAATCAATGTTTTTCATCACCTCTGGATCGACCGATTTAGAATTCATTAATCCAGCTACAAAATTACGTGCGTTTTTGAATGTTGTTGAATAATGTTTAGCAAATAATTCTTTAGAAATAATAAACTCACCACGAATAGTAATGTTTTCTTTTTTGGGAAGACGTAAATAAGGGATCAAATAACTAATATCTTGACCTATGTGTCCATCACCACGTGTGTATAATTTTGACTCTCCATTTTCGGTAGAATATAATCCACTAACACCATCCAACTTCACAGACAATACATAATCATTTGGATATTTTTCAATAAATTTTGTAATAGCATTTGTTGTAGGTTTAATCTTATCCATAGAACCCATGAAATAAGGAAGGGTTACCTTATTTTTTACATTCTTCACAATTGGAGCACCTATTTTTTCTAACAATTCGTTTTTAGGATACTTTTTATCAAAAAACTCCTTTACTATATCATATTGATTGTCTGTCATTAATGGCTTCTCGTTATAATATTGTTCGTTTGCGTATTCTATCATTTTTACTATCATTGATTCATCAAGTTTATCTAGGTAATCAATACTCTTTTTCAAAAATTGTTGTATATGTAATTTGACATCACGCTTGGGTACAACCTTTCGTTTTATAGTCATTTTTTTTGGTTTTCCATTACTTACTGGAGATGCCTTTTTAATTGTTTTTGGACTCGATTTTTTAGCACTCTTCGATTTTGAACTCTTTGATTTGGCACTCTTTGATTTGGAACTCTTTGATTTGGAACTCTTTGATTTGGAACTCTTTGATTTGGAACTCTTTGATTTGGAACTCTTTGATTTGGAACTCTTTGATTTGGAACTCGATTTTTTGACGTCTGATACTTTTTGAACACTTGGTGATTTGGTAATACTTGTACTCGCAATGACAGATGTCCCGTCTTTACGTTGCTCGGGTGTCTTAAATACCAAACCCAAATATCGGAAAACATCCTCTTCATTTTCAAACGACTCTTCAATACGAGCCCCCTTTTTCTTATCAACCATTGTATATAATCCATGCTCATTCAATGTTAATCCCTTTTTCAATGCATGTTGACGCATAATAGTATTGAATGCCTTGGAACCAGTAAAATATATAATAGCAAACGCGTACTCAGTTGGAGGCGCATATAAAAAATCCAGACGGCGTGATAATTTTCCTTCTAATTGACCAATAGTTAGACTTTTTACCTTTCCCCTACTCAATTCTTCAATCACAATATTTGTTTTATTTAAAGCATCTAAAAATGTAGCAAATACCTTTTTATTGTTTTCTTTAGACGTAATGATTATATCTATATCACCAGAACTCGAAACACCTCGTCTGTAACTACCTACAATTTCAAAAGATACGTCGGTTTGTGATTCACCAAATGTATCTCGAAAAACATCGTCTATGCGCTTGTTATATTCTACAATTTCATCACGAGGAATACGATGTGTTAAATCATCATAATATTTCAATCCTTTTTGCTGTACATTATTCAACAACTCACTTTGTTGTTTAAGTTGTTCAATAGTAGTTATTCCTTTTTCAATTAATTCTTTAGCATTTTTAATACCTATACCATGGACTTGTGTTAATACATTGATTGGATTTTTACGTTCCCGTTCCAAATAAGCCAAACTACCCGTTTCTTCATACTCTTGCAATTTTTTTATTATCGCGTCACCAATACCAGGCATTCCCTCCAATTGTTTATAGCTTGTAATGTCATAAGTAATTCCTAATATTGTTTCTTCCGCCTTTTTGTATGCACGAGCCTTAAATGGTTCCCCTTGACCCATCAAAATAGTTTCTAACTCACTAAGTAATGTCGAAAATCCTTCATTTAAACGTTGTTCACCTTCACCGGATGATTTATCGTTTTTCATAGTTCTATTTGACGTTTTTTTTTTATGTCTTTTGCGTGAACTATTTTGTTGAGGGCTCATATATATATATTGGATTATTATTTACACCTATTCGCTATTCCTTTTGTTTTTACGTGTTTTTTGAAAGGCTGCTCGTTTTTTGATTTTATACGATTTCCCTTTAAAATTTTTTAATGAAGGATTTTTATTACATTTAAAACGAAATATATCTAAATTTTTTCGATGTATAACAGATGTTCTGCAAATCCCAACAGGTTCACGTGTATTATCTGATTTCTGTTTTCTTTTTACACGTTTAATACACCTACAAAGTTTCTCTGCTAAAATTTGTTCCGCTGCTTTTTTCACTCGCATTCTCGTTTTCGGCATGGGAATATCATAATAATCGAGCACTTTTAAATAGTCGTCGTGTGTCAATGTTTCCTCCATACATATATACAACATTTATTTTTTGAACACGAGTATTATTTTTTGCTCGAAGAATAATATATAGCTAATATAAGTACCATGAAAAAACATGTGGTTGTATTCGATATGGATGAGACTCTTGGTTATTTCCAAAACATGGGTATATTTTATTATACTCTCCAGAATTATATACAACACCAAATAACATTTGAGATTTTCTGTAAATTAATAGATTTATATCCCCAGATTCTCCGTCCAAAAATATTTTCTATTTTGAAATATTTAATTGAAGTTAGACGAACCACTAAATTGGAAATTATGATTTATACGAATAATCAAGGACCAAAGGAATGGGTTCAACTTATAAAAAATTATTTTGAATACAAACTGAATACTGAAATATTCACAAAAATTATTCGCGCATTTATGGTGAATGGTAAAGTGATTGAACCAAAACGCACATCCCATAATAAAACGTACAAGGATCTGTTACGTACTACACGTATTCCCAAAGAAGCAAAAATATGTATGATTGATGATGTCTATTATGATGGCATGGAAAATAATAATGTTTATTATTTGCATATTGACCCCTATGTATCGTCATTGCATTATACAACGATGGTTGATCGATTAATCGATTCCAAAATATTAGGGACATTGAACAAAAAACATTTACTTAAAAATATGACAAACGCATTCGCAGGAGTCAAATTCTACGAAAAGTCTGATAAAACACACGAAATCGATATTATTGTTGGGAAAACAATTCAAATTGGTCTTCAGGAATTTTTTCATGAAATGTAAACAACGATGTCAGTTTTGTTAATGATGTTGAGGATAAAATAAATAGAGCAGCGCTAAATATTATTTTCTGATCAAAAGGTGTGAATTTATGATGGCGCCATGGGTGGAAACGCCAAATTAAGATACATGATATATATAAATTAAATGTTGCTTGAAGCGTTTCTAAATATTCCGGTGCAAACGATGCGAGACCAATAAAACCTGTTATATAAATAAAATAAGTAGAATAAAGTATAATATAAAAAACTCTTTCCAATGATTTCATTATATTATACATACAAAATTAAAATCCCATTATTGGGATATTACTTCAAAGGTGTATAGAATCGTAAATTGTCAATGTTCTCGCACTAGAATCCTGGGCGTCGACATACTTTGGCATCCAGAAGTATTTAATAATACTTGAACGCCCTTCGTAGTTTTTTTCAAATAAATGTCGATAGTACATTTGTTCCTTTGTTACTGGTATGTTATGATCAACATACATGGTATATGTCATATCATCATCAATCGTTTCTACATGTTCCTGAATAATCTCATACCATGAACGCGTATGCTTACTTACACCATCACTAAATGCCTCCTTCGTACGCCACAACACTTCATCGGGCAATAAAGGTTTCCCATCAAACAACATTCTAGAAAACGCACTACGTAATAAATGTTTTTCACATTTATTAGTAAGCACGTGGTTTCGAATATCCGGATGAATAGACATGTAGTATTCTACGAAGCTTCGGTCAAGAAATGGCGTGCGTGCCTCGAGTCCATTTGAAGCAATCGATTTGTCAGAACGCAACACATCATAACAATGTAAATCAGTCAAAAGACGCTTGCATTCTTTATCGAATTCAATGGAATCTGGACATTGATGGAAATATAGATAACCACCCATTAGTTCGTCTGCGCCATCACCATTAAATATTACCTTTGCTAGACTATTCTTTGAAATGTAATTTGCTACTAAATAATTACCCACACTCGCGCGAATAGTTGTCGTATCATAACTTTCGATCTTATAAATAACATCGGGTATAGCATCAAGCATTTCCTGTTCACTTACAACAACTTCACAATGCTTTGTCCCCAAATGCTTTGCGACAATGCGCGCGTATTTCAAGTCATCTGATCCAGGTAATCCAATACTATACGTTTCGATTTTCTTACCTGATTGTTTTGTGACTTCACGTTGTACCAATGCACAAATTAGCGAACTATCCAACCCTCCAGATAATAAACATGCAATTGGACGTTCTGTTGTTTCCACGCGTTTTTTTACAGCAGATTTTAACAAACGCATTATATCACATTCTATTTTATCTACAGAATTAACATTCACTTCGGATAAATTGGTACTAGAAATCATATTATATGGTACATGCGCTACAACTGGTTTCCAAAATTCATCAACCATGGTATAAACCGAATAGGATCCAGGTTTAAAATGAATTATATCTACATTATCACCAGATGTACATGAGAGATTATGTAACATTTTCATCTCAGAGGCAAACCCTAATATTGGATGGAAATATGTATTGCTATTATGTGTTTTGGTCTGATACAATGGACGAACACCATATGGATCTCGCGCTACGCATAGTTTTGGATGCATTATATCACTATTATCAAATAGAACAAATGCGAATACACCATCCAACATACGAAGCGTTTGTTCGAGTCCGTATTTTATATATAAATGAATAATTACCTCGCAATCGGATTGTGTAACAGGTGTAATTCCCATTTGTTTGTATAGTTGCTTATAATTATAAATTTCACCATTGCAAATCAATTTAATATTATCGAAAACTAATGGTTGATTAGATGTTGTATTTAATCCATTAATTGCCAGGCGATGAAACCCAAAATAAAATGGGTTATTTGACGTGACAATATCTAACTTTTCAATAGATGAACATTCCGGACCACGGGGTCTCCCTTTCATAAACTCCGTTCGAATAGTCATTTCATCAATTGACGACATTAAGGCAAATATTCCGCACATAGTATTTAATCTCACATATTCTTTATTCACTTTTCGAAAATATATATTGTTAACGTATATATATATATACGAGATGGACGAAATTTCCGATTTTTTTAGTCCATTTGATGCCCAATATTGCAATTATTTTTACTATTTGATGATATTCTTCTTTGCTGTTTTCGCTGGGTCAATCGGGTTAGTCGCATTTAGGCTTTTCTCAAACAAATCGAAGGATAACGCACCTTTATATATGAGCATTCTTCATTCATTTGTGTTATATTTCCAATCCCGCATTCTTTATAGTATGTGTGTTTTTTCACTACCAATGTAAATTATACGCGAGCCATATAGTAATTTATTTTCTTTAGAATTAGTATATGAATAAAATTTATAGTATGAAAAATGGTGTGTGTATACGCAACGATGATCGAAATACAGAGATAAATAATCGTATTTTTGCACGAAATTTGACCGAAAAACCTCTTGAACCTGTTTATGACATCCGTGCCACACCCACTAAATATGTGAAAATGCCTGTTGTCAATATTCGCCGCGAAATGAATGAAACACAGGCAAATTATCCCATTTACAACGGAGACAAACAATTCTATCCAGGAAATAGTAAGGCGCCTTGGAGCGGTTTCGCAAACAATGTCGATTTAGAAACAAAATTACACAATACCACATTTGCTTTACAAAAGTGTGACCAACGCGAGTACATTCCGTCAACAACAAGTAATATGTATTCTTACCCTATGTCTGATTTACCAGCACCACTACAACATGGTCTTTTATTTCACGTACCAGAAATAAAAACTGATGTTAAGGAGTTTAATGATAATGATGTGTTCAATAATTCTACACGTTCACAGCGCAATATTTTCAAAGGTAAATAAATGTACCAAGTCAAATAGGTAGAATAAATGTACCAAATCAAATAAGGGGTATAAAAATATTTTCTGCCTAATAATTATGCCAAAAGAAACTTTTAAAAAATTGTCATGTAGTCCTTTAAGTGATAAAGATTTTGATTTCACTTGTTACGACAAAGACGACCTTGAAAAGTTGAAGGAAACATATAATAAACGTCATAGGGACGACCCTATAAAATCTGAAGACCCTAAAATTATTTGGGATACATTGAGAGATAAATACCACAATGTGTGTAATACAGAGTCGTGCTGGTTACGTCGAGAATTTATGCCCAGTCAATTAGGAAAACAATTAGTAGAATCATTCGCACCAGAACATCCCGAAAGTTGGAATAAAAACGATCACACTTGGTTATCATCTAGTGATATACAAAAAGTGATGAAGCAGTTCGAAAAACGTTATAAGTGCTTCGAATTTATTGGACCTTCACCCATTGATTTTTATAAAACAGACTCTTATGATGAAGGAAAACGCGTATGGCCAGAACTTTATGATTTCAACGTAGATAAAAATATAAGGAACAATAAATTTAAAATTGGGATTATATTCAACTTGGACGAACATACAAAAAGTGGATCTCATTGGGTAGCGTTATTTTTGAATCTTCGCAAGAAAAAATTATATTTTTTCGACAGCGTAAAGACATCTTCGACGAACAAAGAACCACCTGAAATTAAAAAATTAGTAAATTGTATTATAACACAGGGAGAAAAACTTAACATCAAGATTGACTATGAATTAAATGATAAAATAGTACATCAACGTAAAAATACGGAATGTGGAGTCTATTGCCTATTTTTTATTATCAATATGTTACAAGAAACATTAACATGGAATGATATTATGAGTAAACGCATTACAGATGACGATGTACATAAATATAGAAAAACATATTTCAATAGTAATGTTTGATTCAAATTAGGATAGGATAAGATTTTGTATAATTTCATAACAATTTATACAAAATATATTTACACCTTTTATTCTGCGCAGACGGGTTTACTATTACCGTACCCAAGTTTGGAACATTCTTTACCAGATTCATTCGTCCAAAAATACGTCTTATTACCAGCCCTATCCGACTCTCGTCGTTGTGTTGCTGGTGGTTTAACTCCTTTGAAATTGTCCTTTTCCCATAATCCTTCAAGGGTAATCTTGCCATTAGTTGATACCCATTTTCCTTGCCCATTTGCATGACATATTTTACCAGTTGTATTTTGTGTCATATTACCAGTATATGTTCCTGGCAAATCTACACCATTTGTACCATAGTCAAGCATTCCCATTTTTTTCGTAGGCAATGGCTTACCTTTTACTGCTGCACAAGGATCGGTTTTACTAAAGAGACCGCCACCCCTACGTGTGCGCGCGCGACGTCCATGGGAACGCTTGCGACGACCATTTGAACGTTTACTAGAACGCGCGCGACGACCATTTGAACGTGTACTAGAACAACGCTTAGTTTGTCTTTTTTTTGTGGATCTTCGCTTTGTTGAACGTCTTTTTCCACCAACAGATAAAGAAGCTGGCATTTTATATAGCGTTATATATTTATCTATTTTCGAATAGAAACGTCTAAATAAGATTTTGTATATTACAAATGTGGAACGAATATTGTAATTTAGGTAAGGAATGTATTCAAAAATTAAATGTGAAAATAGTTCACTATATCCTTCGTATAAAAGACAATATTAAACATTTAGAAACAGGTAATTGTATTTAGAGAGTAATATAATAAATTATTTTATAAGCAAATTGTATATGGGTGGTTATGAAGAATATAATAGCATGTTTGAAATGACAGGAGGAAATCCATATTTAACGAGTGGAGGCGGGTCAGACTCAGAATCAGGCTCCGATTCCGATTCCGATTCCGAATATGGTCAAGGTGGTGGAGGTGATGAGGAAATCCCTGTCGACATACTTACGGATATTGGAGGCGATGACAAATTGTTAAACTATTTCGTATTTTTATTAGATCCGATCAAGCGCGCCAAAATACGAAACGAAGACGAAGAAAAGTTTAAGGACATAAATATCCCATCGAGTCGTCTTCTCCGAGAAGGGGAGTTATTGAATGGGTTATTACCGACTGAGTTAACAACTGAACAATCCAACCTAATTTCAAATAATAAATCCATGATTTACAATAAGGCTAAACTCATTCCAAAGTTACGCCAACAATTCAAAGATGTATTAGACAAATTTAAGGAGAAAGGACTAACAAAAGATAAACTGGTAGAGCTTTACGATGCAGATAATGCTTATTTGACCAGCGGCGAATACGAGTCCACTTATAAATGTTCGGATGATACATCGGGTTCAGTTAAACCATTGTCCATCGATAATTTAAAGAATGGACGCTTTTTATGCGACGCAATGTATAATTACAACACAGATTCCGCACCTAGATCGAAAGGTTACAGATGTTGTGTCAAAAGCACTAGAGCGATAATTAAACGAGCTATCAATGTGTCTATGGCAACGACTCGAATGTGTGCATTGGCATTTGTTGCAAAAAAATCGGTCATTGAACAGGCAAACAAAAATATTATTTCCGCAAAATCGAGTAATAACTTTGGAACTTTCAATGATATACAGACCGCGCAACTTAACGAATTTTTGGGCATTGCTCTCAACAATGAGGCACGTACCGAAATTGTCACACTACTTACAAATAACGATGACAGAGCTAATTGTAATAACTTTGTAGGTCATACGCAATCCGGAGGTAGAAGTATCATGTTTGGCGGTAAAACAAAAGGTAGTAATATATCAAAATGTATATCGCTTGAAACGAAACTTCTCTTGAAAGGAGAATATGAGGTTGAATTAGATGAAATAAAAGCAAAAAAAATAAGTTATGACGAAATGAATCGTGAAATAGAAACATTAAATAGCGACTATAAAGATAAAATACAGCTTTTCTGTTCAAATTGTAATGTTGACAAGGAGGATATAAATAAATGCGAAAAGATTGTACTAAATAAAATAAAAAGTGACTCTGTTTTTGCGTCGAAAATTATTGTTAACAAAATTAGCAGGGGAAAAACACAATCTGGTGGAGGTCCGCCGGAGCTGAATGAAGCAAAAGACATGACCTTATATATTTCAAACCTCCAAACACTAAGTACAAATATAATCAAGACGTTTGATGATGTTATGAAATATTTTGATGACGGGCCCTTTCAGAATAATATTAATGAACCCTCCAGGAATGGGATAAATCTTAATCCTGACAGAGTGATTAAATTATTGATTACCTATCTCAATAGTAAAGGTAAGTATGGATTTAGACTCAAAAAGGTGGCTCCAGGCCAAATTGGATATACTGATGTAACGCTCCAGATCAATCCTGCCGATCTTGAAGATGAGGGAGGGTTTGAGTATATTCAGTTAAAAAACTATATAAAATATGCCATACAGAAAACAGGTGTGGAGAATAATCTACTTGAGAAACGTACTAGAATACAAAATTTCTTTAGTGATCTTTATAAGATCATAACAGACTTTAATAAGAACGAAAATCATAATATCATGCCGCAATTAATTAAATTCAAAAAAAAATGGGTACATAATAAGGATTTCGCTAAGGACATAAGAAACCTCAAGTATGGATGGTTAGCAACGAATTTGTTCCATTCAGGTATTCTAGATATACGAGTTTGGCACAAAGGGAATTCGAATAGCCAATTGCGGAAGTGGCATACGTATTACGAAATTGTTGAGGATTACCAAAGAAGGCCACAACTAGTCGATTTAATAGGACCTGATGCAGGGGAGGTCGAAAGTGAAATGGCGGAAAGGAATAAATCATTCGGATATTTTCAGAGAGATATGAGGGGTGAGACAGCTACCCTCAAAGCAGCGTCTGACGCAATTATTAATGAGGAATATAAAGATATCACCACTCTTCATACCGAGTTAGAGCGAGCTTATAAGACAGCAAATAATATTTTGGTCCCTATAAGAATGATATTGAACTCACTTGAACATATTAACAAGAAATTGAATGAAAAAAGTGACCAAATGCCATTTTCCAAGAATGGATTGACTCGTGTCATTAATTTATCTGTAGAACAAATTGACGAACTTCAGCAGAAGACTCACGCGGACACAACTATTTCTTGGGGGGCTCAGGCTATAAAAGGTGTTATTTCGGGAGCGGCGGAAGGGATTGGTTCATATATTTCTTGGGCTGCTGGTAAGGAACCGCCGGAAGGGACAAATAAAAAGGTTATCAATTCAAAAGAGTGGTTTAAACTACAACTAATGCGCACCATACTATTTAGGTACCATGTGAAGGTGCAAAGTAATACTGACGTAATAAATCTTACCACATTTAATAAAGTTATTCTTAAAAACAATGATAAAATAGAAGATTTTCTTTTGCGGAATAAAGATGATAGCGAGCAGGTTACTGACGATATAATTAGTCCATTGATTGATGACATTATCAGTGCGGATATAGCCAATCTGTTAACCGGGACACCTGTATTAAGAAACCCAAACGATCAATGGGCAAAGGAAAAGGCTATTGCCGCGAAAAAAGAATCCGACAGGCAACAGAGCAACGCTAAAAGTGGTATGAGCAACAAAGATGTTCTCGCAAAGGTAGATGCTGCGACAACTATTGCAGCAAATGGAGCAAATGGAGCAAATACCAACGGAGGAGCTGGAGGTGAAGATGAAGGTGAAGATGAAGGTGAAGATGAAGGTGAAGATGAAGGTGAAGATGAAGGTGAAGATGGAAAGGAAAATAGAATAAAAAAAACACTTATTAAACTACTTCGCGATCACGCAGAAATTCAAAATGCAACCACATATAGTGTTATTACTAACTATCGTGCCACAAAAGAGAAGCATAAAGCGATCGAGAAGAAATGGGAAGAGGAGATCAAGACTTCACTTATCGGGACGGAGTTCGCTCCAGCTGTGCCCTTTTTAAACACAATTTTCACTTCAAAATCCAACCCATATGTTTCCGTAATAGGCGAGTATATGGAATCTTTTAATAGCTGTTCAGACGCACACTTGCCAACTAAATTAGCAGAATTAAAATTTTACTATGATAATGATAGAGGTATAGATAGGTCAGCTATACCTAACGACTTACAGGTGCTTTTTACACATTACAAGGAAGATCGGGTCTTCGAAAAGGCATTAATAGCAACGACTGAAAAATCCAAAAGAGACACAATAAATCTGTATGGTGATGTCGGACAAGGCGCCTTACGAGCCAGGAACATGATTATGAACTTATTAAGTGACAAAAGCTTTCAACACACGCTTACAGGAAAGTTATCAGTGCAATTTAACGAGAAGTTAATAATACATGTGGGTTTGATGATGAAATTTAATCAAGGTACAATTGATCAAGCTAAACTCGATCTTATATTAAAAAAGGGAACACTTCAGAGTTATTATGAACGCGTCAAGGATATTGCTAATTTATGGTGGCAGGCAATGAAAGAAGGTATAAATTCTATGAACGACATGATTCAATCGATAATGCTATATTTAGCATCACATCCTACCGTAATGAAAGTTGTATTGAAAGGATTTAATGCATTACAACGAGACGTTTGTAACAGGTTCAGATTAAAAATGGGTAAATGGACGTCTGGCAAAGGTTTTGGAGAAATGGGTGGGTTAACTGGCAAAATTTCAAATGCGATAGGTCTTGGCAATCTTGGTGGGGTGGATGCCTCACACACATACGGAAAGGGAAACCTAGGCAAAACGGCACAGAGTGAGTTTCTAACCCAATATGAAGAACAATATGTTATCGCTAGCGCGTTTATCAAAAAACCCGCAATTATGGAGGAAATGGTGAAGGATCAGAAAAATTATGAAAGTATTGTAAAAATGTTCGGTTCCTCTTCAAATGATATCTTCAGCCGAACATCGTTCGATGATAAAGAAAAACAACTGAACATGGACGATGATGCTGCTGCCAAAGATGCTGCCAAAGATGCTACTACCAAAGAGGATGCTACCAAAGAGGATGCTACCAAAGAGGATGCTACCAAAGAGGATGCTACCAAAGAGGGCAAAACCTTTGAGGATATCAAAGAGGATGCTATCAAAGAGGGCAAATCCAAAGGGGATGAAATAAAGGCAGCGAGCGGGATGAACAAAATTAGACTATTTGTGGAAGCTTATGATACCATACGTCTTGCGAAAAAAGGACTTGACATTAACTCGATAGAATCAAATAGATATAACAAATATAAAAGGGATCAGTCGTCAGTGAGACTGACCATGCTTGCGATATTCGCGTCTTTATTTACAGGCAATCCTAAAATTTTAACTACTATCAAGGGAGTGCAGGCATATATCGAAAGTATTCCGTTGTTTGGAACATTTTTCGGAGCCATGATCACTGCGGCGGCCCTTTGTTCTGATGAGTTGATGGAAGAATTGACAGCAGTTACAACATTGGAAAAAGTAGGAGCAGAATGGATGGAAACATTTATGAATGGTGTTGAATGTTTAAAACCGATACAAATACAACAGAGCCTAACAATTGAACTAACCACGCGTTCTCATCAGCGTTTTCAGGCTGTATATCCACAAATGTTGAGTAAGGCAGATAGGTATAAATATATAAGTAAACATCCAGATCTGTATGGCGAAAGCAAGGAGTACACATGGATGTTAATTGACGATATATGCAAATACAGAGACGCTGCCCACAAAAAGAGCAAGGTGTTCGACGCCAAAGAAAAAGAAGAAAAAAAGAAGGAGAGATTAAAACTTTTAAAGGAATCGGAGGAGACAATTAAAGCAGCAAAAGCAAAATATGAAAGGAATGCTATCCGGCGCGAGGTGGAGTGGATGAAGAAAGAATATGCTGCTGAGGAGGATGCAGATGCGAGGAATGAGCTGCAAATGTACCTTTCAGAAATTAATAAAGAAGCCGAATTTAAAGACTGGTACCAGGAAAAAAAAGGACACAAGATGGAAGAGGAAGAATTAAACAATAGGCGCAGGGGCTTGGGTCTCTCAGGGTGGGACGAGTTTTGGAGTAAACAACCCAAATCGTCGAATCGCGAAAACTGGTTCAGAGACGGCATCAGTACCATTTTTAAGAACGCTTATCAGAACATTCACACAAAATCAGACACTTTTAAGAACGCTTATCAGAACGTTCGCGCAAAATCAGAAGAGACCTTGGGGGAGAAATTCGATAGTGAGAATCCAGAGTCCCAGCGCGTAGAATCAGAAGAGACCTTGGGGGAGAAATTCGATAGTGAGAATCCAGAGTCCCAGCGCGTAGAATCAGACGACGAAGAATCAGAACGCGTGTTGCTTCCAACACAGGACGATAACGACGCTGCGATATTATGGGCGGATTTGTTATCGAGTGTGGTGAGTAATGCGCAGGAAAGCTCCATGCCTAAGAAACTTTTATATACTACAATAGCGGGTATGGTGGGTGGTCCGGCAGGAGCAGCGGCGGCGGCGTCAGTGCTTTCAACTCGTCCCGCCGGAAATGAGGGCGGAAATGGTTTAGTGGGGGGTGATATAACAACTACAGCTAATAACGCTGCAAAGGGAATGGTTGACGAAATGAATTCGCTGCTTGGAGGTTTAACAATCATTGGATTCCCAATTGGTTACGATAGGGAAGGAAATGTATGCTTACAGGCACGAGATGTATCCGAAGCTGATGTTATTGGTTTCATTGCGTTGGATTTGATTCAATCCAAGAATGTACGTGCGGAAACAGGACAAGTGGGTGATGCGATGATACCAGATGTTGCCGTTGCTGACCATTCAGTGGATACAGAAATACTATATCAACAATATATACAGGGTAAGGCAGATGAATTAGTGGCGAAGTGGACGAAATTAAATAGCGAAAACAAGAAATATAAAGAGGTGTGGGTCCATACTGAGAAATGGAAGCAGGATTATAAATCCTCTGGGGTGGTGACAACATCAAGTGTGCAAGGGTTGCAAGATGAAAAGAAGTCGCAAGGATTCATAAATGAATTAGGTGAACAAGAGTACACCGTGCTTAATTCGGAGGGTAAACCGAAACTCAATATGCTGGGTAAAGAGACTCGCGCCAAACCTCAAGAGGGAGAGCTGTCTTGGATGGCTGGGGACAATCGATGCTCACGCCAAAATGTCCTTGTTGATTCTACCGAAGTCGCCAAAGAAAAAAAAGAGTTCATTTTTAAGTTCTGTAAAACATATACAACCAAGAGCGGCGAACAATCTGCCCTTCCACGTGAGACGAGCGCCGAAATGTTAGGAAGGGCCGTCAATCTGGTTGGAATGGGCACGAACACCGGCATACAGGCTGCTTATTTGGGTGGCCAATTGATAAAGTATTTTCATGAGGATACAGGGCAGTGGGTGATTGATGCACCACTAAAAGGAAATCAATGGTTGGCGACCCAAGCATCAGGAATATTTGAAAGCCTGGTGGACACACTTAATGGTGATACTACCGAATCTAAGCAAAAGGAAATTCAAAAATTGCTGGATGAGAACGGGGCTTCTACTCTAGCAACAGATACAACAGATGCAACAGAAGGTGCAACAAATGCGGATCAACCGGTAGAGTTGGGTGAAGACGGCTTCCCTAAAGATAAAGGACGTAGACGACGCACACCCAACAAAGTGGGACAGACACAGGAACCAGTCAATATGGCCTTCAACACCCAATTGCAGTCCCTACAACAGGGTACGGACCAAGACGCGACCAGTAGGACTACACACATCCCTGCTGGGACCCGCCAACATATCCAGATCCCGGCCGAAAACAAGCAAGATAAACCTGTTGATATGAATAAGGCCAACAACTACATAGAGCAGTCCCAAGGACGGGGTACGTTAGCAAACTCTGGTCAAGGAGGTAGAGGTAAATCGACATCCAAAAACATTACCCTCAAGAAGAGACGCGGTAAAAAGGTATCCAAAACGTGGAAACAAAAAAAGATTAAAAAAATAAGATGTATTAAAAACTAAACGCTATCATAATTATGAACAGCAATGAAAATAAACAGATGCTATGGGAACTTTTGCGCGATAATAAGGCATTCGATGGATTTTCAAACACTCAATATCAAAAGGTTATTCAAACATTCAATACAACTATGACAACCATAGGTGATGTAAAGAGTACAAATCCGTTAATAGAGCAGAACAAAATATTTATATCTGAAATGATGTCACGTCTTCAAACTATTAAATCCGAACCAGAAACAACGCCAAAAAATGACGCCCAACTTCTAACACGCGACGAGATTCAAACTCAAAAACGTAACGAATTTGAAAAAAATCTTGAACGACGACAACAAGAGTTTACAAAATATATGGATTTACATATACCAGACGATATTGATTTTAGTGATAAAAAAACAGAGGAACCTATCCAAAATGTAGACACACTTATACACGCAAAAATGAAAGAACGTTCTTACGATAGTATTTTAGTGAATGATGCAACGTCATACGATGTAAGCGGTGTGGTTATTGAAACAATCAAGGCAGAAACGAAGACAAAAAAGGCGATTATCAATAACACAGACGAAGATATGTTAGTAGGTGATATTACACCCAATGAATTAACGCTAGACTATAATACAATGAATGAAGAAAAACAAATGCCTGGACAAATGCCTGAACACACGTTGGAATCATTAAATAAACGCATTATTCAATTGGAAACGATGCAGAGGACAATTTTAGATGAATTGGCACGTAAGTAATATTACACTGACAGAAAAAAATGAGACAAATCAAGCGGGGGAGTTAGTGGATGTATATGTATGTGAATTGATGTTGGAACAATAGGATGGTCGGTAGCGTCGGTAAAAATATCTTCGGCAACTCCCGAACATACACCTGGTGTAATAAAATCCATGTCACATATGGAACGCCGCAAATATTATGAATAAAATTGAAAATTTTGATGTTATATTTACATAACATCAAAATGGAAGAATTATTAATGAAAGGATATCGATACACGTTTTACATTGGAAAAGAAAATTTACCTATACGTAGGCGAAAATTTACCGCCACATTTCAAGAAATCGAATATCATCCATTCAAAACATTGTTCGTTTACGATTATTTGGATAAAAATGGTTATGTACCCGGATCTCGTACGATTCCATTTGAATGGATTAATGAAATCGTATTAGAAAATAGCTGGATTAATGATTTCTTATCATATGATAAAGCACGCATTGAAACAATTCAAATGACATCGACGCAAAAATAAAAATTATATTGTAGAAACTACAACTATTGTAGTTACAATAACCAGACATATGATACAACACGAAGAGGAAGTACAATTACATTCCTCATCATTGTATGAAGACATATCTACGTTTGTATCTGGAAATAAACTCTCCCCTGTTTCACTTACCCTGAACCCATTATCTATTTCCTCCTGAGTTGCTGTTTTACTTATAAATTGCAATGCACTCTTGCGAATTTCCAATTGGGTGTAATTTTCTTCATTGACAGACGAGTCTGATGTATCTTCGAAATCCTCATCCTCTTCAATTATAATTTGAGAGGGTCTTTGTAATGGAGATATTTTATTCAGATTATGTATATTCCCCAACATATATAATAGGAATATTTTATTTACAACAAATCAATTTTAAATCATTGAATATTTAAGTTCAAAGTTGGATTTTTTTGTACAATGTCTTATACTTTGGTCCAAATGTCATCCACTAAACCATATTTTAGACAAGTGGCAGCATCCCACCACAAATCGTGTTTTAGAATTTCATTGAGTTCTTTCTTGGGTATTTTTGAGTGTTCTTTGTAAATGGTTCTAATTTGTTCCATAAGGCGTTTATTATTGGTAAAGTCGTCTTCCAATTCGCACATTTTGCCCCATGATCCGGCGGATAATTGATGAACCAACATATATGAATTAGGTCGCATGTAGCGTTGTTTTCCGACAACACTCATCAATGTTCCTGCGGACGCGGAAGCACCATCAATAATGGTAATTACATCCACCTGACAAGCCATGATAACATCAATCGCAGTAAACGCAGCAAAGACCGACCCACCAAAAGAACTAATATGTAAATAGATAGGAATTGGGTCAATGCATAAGGTATTCGCCAGAGCCAAATTGTCTTGTTCTACTTCTCTAATAAGCGTAGTAAGTTCGAATATGGAATTACGAGTGACTTCAGCATAAAAATAAATGTGGTTATTCACCTTTGTTATTTTTTGCCTATCTTTGTCAATAGCATTGGTTTTAACTTTTTTTTCATCTTCCTCCTCCTCATCTTCCTCTTCCTTCTTTCCTTTGGTCAAGAATACATCTCTTGCGCGATGTGAATAACGCGACGACATTATGTATATGGTTATTGTATAATCATTAAATCATTTTTCTAATCATTATATTGTCCCATTTCAAATATCCGAAAGTGTAACTACACATTGTAATCTACATATTCGACTCCGTCTTCAATAACAAGTTTGCCGACTAACATCACATCGATACGGGGATTCAATTTTGCCTGCATGAAACCATCTAAATCATATAACTCATCACTCGCCTTACCATTATCGTTATAACGCAACGCATAATCCACACCATTCACACGACGTTTCTTTGCCTTGAATCCTGTCTTTTTGGTGTTCATATCTTTTAAGTTCGCATCACGATCCTCATTTTCGATATTCGGACGATAAGAATAATATTTTGGGTCTGTTTCATTACCAAATGAATAACATTCTAGAACTTCACCCGATTTTGCTCGGTTATGAATTGCGCAATCCATCGCAGCCTCTTTTACTGATTTTAATAATTGTTTCGAAATACCTTCTTTCACCTTCATAATTTCATATAATGATTCATCACTCGAAATTGGGTCCTTATTGTGTTTATCGTATTTACTTGTATCGTTTATTTTTAATTCGGTTGACATTAAAGTATCTATTTGCTCTTTGGAAAATTTCATTAAATACATGAAAACCTTGATATTTTGTTCCTCATCAGGTAAATCAGAATGACTACAAATACGCCGGGCACGACCAATCACCTGATTCACGCGGACAGGATGCCAATATGGCTCCATGATATGTACATAACGCACATTCTTCAATGATATACCTTCTGCGCCTGACGCAGTAATCATGAAGATCTTTACCAGTTCCCCGCGTAGATTGTCCTCGTTTATTTCTCTTAGTTGTTCTTGTAATGTTGAAGAAAGTGCCTTTAAATTTCCATTGAAAATATTACGTATAACCTCCTTCTCCTCCCGGGTTTCAGTTCCCGTATAAAGAGAGAACATTTTACCCTTTACCAATTTATCAGCAGGTACATCCAAAATATATTCTTGGCTTGCATTCTTGCGGACGCGTAATTCATGAAATCCATTTGCTTCAAGTACAAGCTTAAATATACCAATTCCTTCTAATGTACGGAACTGACTATATATCAAGTGACTACCAATAAACGCATCATCGTCGATATTTTCAAACATCTTCAGCATTTTAGGGCTATATGTTTCCAAACCAGATGGCGCCAATACATTTTGTTCGTTCATTTTCAAAAAGTTAAGCGCATCCTTAATACGCTCATCATAATTAGAACCTGTACTTGAAGACGTCTTTTCTTGCTCGATAATTTCATCCTCTAATACGCGCCCATCTACATTTTCAGTGACAATGGCTGTATCCAACATATCTTCATTGTCATTATTTTCTATTGCTGCCTGTAATGTATCACCATCATTGGGCATTGGACGTCCAGGTGGGTTTGGAAATACGAAATTACAAAATGCTCGTGAAAAAATACGATATGTTGATGTTGAATCCTTGTAAAGTTCACCCTTCTTCGGCTTGGGTCCACGTTTCTTCTTCTCCACCTTTCGTTCCTGTAGACGCGCCTCCTCATATTTCTCGAATTGATAATTACTCATTTCGATATGTTCAATGTACGTATCTTTCATTTCATCGTAACTAGGCATTAAACCTTCTTGGGCACTTCTGAAATATGATGTTAAACCAAGTATGCGACGTTTCAATATGTCGGCGTTTTTTGTTTGACCACTCGTTTCATCTAAAAACATTTTCTGGAAGTTTTCTAAATCATCAGGTAATGCCTTTGTATATTGGACACGAATTTTGTGCGCATCTACATGAATCCCCTCGTCGTGCAACATTTTCAATATTTGCTCACTCAATTCCGCGTCTGTCATCATTGCTCCAGTTTCCTGCTTCGCAACACCCTTGTAGTTAGCACCATTATAATTATTTGTAAAATGAAAAGGATTTCGCGTATAAATGATTTGGCTATTAATAATTTCGATTGTATCCAAAATTTTATGCTGTTGAAACATTTTCTTTAATTTGGTTTCGTATGCACGTACATTTCCTTGATCAGCTGCCAATGGAATGACCCAACTTTTAATGTATCCACGCAAAATATTGAATAAAATCCCTATTTCATTTGGATAATTGATCATGGGTGTTCCAGTTAATAATACCACGCGAGCATTCTCTGCCGTCAACAATAATTTATACATCATAATAGACATGAAATTTGGGTCTTTCATGTTATCACGTTCTATTTTGTTCACAATAAGACTTACAAAATTATGCGCCTCATCGATAATAATCACCTTGTTGTCAAAAGGATTGATTGTATTATTTTGCGTAAATTCGTTCAGTTTACTTTTTCGCAAACCATTGTAATTAATAAACGTATATTTTTGATGGATCATATTGTCTAGTTGATCGTCTAATGTGATTTTTTCATCACTTGTCAATGTCTCGAAATTGGATGGTTTTTTTACATCCACGAACCATGCTCCACGTTTTTTTTGCACATATGACACTGGTAAACTCAATGCAGTAGACATCTTTTTCTCCATTTCAGAATCGCCTCGGGTTTCGACAAACTCCCAATATTGGTTCTTTCGATACATTGGATTACCACACTTTTTTAGCTCTTCGAAAAAATTTGTACGCAATGCCGCCGGAGTCATGATTATTACCTTTCGAACATTTATTGTACCTTCTGCCAATGCTATTGAGGGCAATTGTTGAAATGTTTCGGCGATTGCAATGGAACTACAGGTTTTACCAGATCCTAAACCATGATATATTAACAATCCGCGATAAGGGGAATATAAATTAATATATTCACGCACGATCTTTTGATGTGTTAACAATTTAAATTCCTCACTTTGTTCACTTTTGTCACAACTCAATTGTGATTTATCTTCTACTACGTCGCGTCTATATTCCTTAAACATCTTGCTTATAAAATTAACAAATACCTCGCGATTGTTTAAATAATAAGACGATTTCTTCAATACAACTAAATCTTCTTTTTTTGGCATCTTTTCAATAATATCTTCGTCCAACGAAACACTGAATACCGCATGTTTTGCCGGTTTCGTTACGTCCTTTCGTTCTGTAATTCGCACACGTTTTTTTCTCTGGATTGTCATTGTCTTGGGCATTTCCGTTTCTACGTCTTCGTTAACACGTTTCATTGTCTTCACTTTTGGTTTTTTTGTTGTTGTTGTTGGGTCGTCCAATTTTGCCTTCGATTTTTTTCCAGTTGTTTTAATATTTGTCACTCTGTTTGGCAATGATGCTAAAAAATCCGTAAAATCTGTTTCTGTATGTTCTTGTCGTGCATCTTCGAATAAGGTTGTTTCTTCAGGTATAGTTGCATCCACATTTTTTCCTTCGAGCATCTCACTAATCATATCATCGTCGATTTCTTGCAATTCAATAGGTGATGATTTTTTTGCGAATTTTACCTCTTGTTCTTCTTGCCTTTTCGGGTTTGGTTTTTTTCTAAAATTTTGCAAGACCTGTTCCATATAATAGAAAATGATTAAAATTTACGAGTATTATCATATTATGAATTTTTTAATCCATATTATCAATCGATTTCTTACATGCCATTTGTTCCGCCTTGCGTTTAATTTTATGGCGACCTTCTTCCATAAAAACCAACACCTTTCCATTTGCTTCTACATAATCATGTATCGCCTTAAATGAGCCAAGTGACGCCATTGAAATTGCATCAGATGGTTCGACTTGGAAAATTGGTTGACCTAGACAAATATACACACCCATTCTATACCCCTCTTCAGGTGTATTTTCGATTTCCAAATAATGGGGAGTTACCTTAAATTCCTTTTGAATCTTCACTTGAAGAATATTCTTGTAATTATCATCATTGTCGATAAGCTCCTCCCAATCCACATGCTGCTCAAATACGTTTTCGATGAATTTTTGTGCCATCTGGAATCCTGGACCAGTCACGAAAACGTTCTTAAACCACGCGTCGTCGTCTAGCACGTCAATCTTATTATAATCTAGAAACAATGCGCCGATAAATGCTTCAAACAAACACCCCAACTTCTTGAGATTTGTTCGCGTATTCTTTTCCTCAGCATGTTTTGAAATAATATAATGTCGATGAATGCCCATATCATATGCCATTTTACCAATGGCTTCATTCTTCACCAATGCAATCTTTTTTTCTGTCATAAACCCCTCATTCTCCTTTGGAAAACGGCGATACAGATTGTATTTAGTGACAAGCTCCAATACACCATCGCCTAAAAATTCTAGACGCTCATTGCATTTAGTCTTCAATGAAATACAATTATGAGGCTTCTCTACAATACAAATATTTTGTCTCTCGTTTTCTAGCATGGGACGCTTTGTATAAGAACGATGCACAAATGCACGTTTATATAATTCTAAATTATGAACTGGAAAAGGAATTCCGTATTTTTCTAGAATGCATTGAATATCACTCAATGTAATCTCTTTATTCACAGGATTGTACGGATTGAAAATAAGCTTGTCGTCACAAGTAATAATATCGTCGTTCTTAAAATTTACCATTTTATATATGATAACGTATTTATAATTTTAAATGCTTTCAATTTTCATAATAATTATACATGTCTATACTATGTTCAGATTCGTTGCACTCATATCTATTATCATTGTTGCCATTTTATATATGTATTTTAAAAAAACCATACTAACTTATCAAGACGACCATCTATTACTCGTACATCCATTTTATAATAACCATCATTTTCAAGAAATTGTAAAATATTGCCTAACTTTGGATGATCTATTGGAAAACGACACGCGCGTTACTTCCAGAAAGACCTATATGTGCGATTCTAAAAAGAATTCGCAATTATATCACATGGTTTTCTCTCCCTATTTCTTTAAACAAGTACGTAAAATATTGAAAATTGGCAAGTGTGTTCCGAGTGAATTCCCAATCGAATATCGAAAATATGATACCGGATCTGAAGGAATGCCGTGGCATCAAGACCAACCTCTGTTTAAACAAACTTATTATGAATGTGTTCTTACGATAACCAATACGTCAGATAGTATGTTTGAGTTTATGATTGATGATAATATTCATAGTGTTGAACCCAAACCAAATTCATTAGCATTGGTAAAACCATCTAGCGTATACCATAAAATAACACCTATTACAAGTGGCGAACGAAGAATATTGAAATTCGTGTTTCTTTTGAACGAGAATAACGAAAAAAGCGAGCATTACGACTATGAATCGAAATTGTAGGTTTTTGTTCATTTATCAAGCACCACATTTTTTGCGACATTTTTTATAATTTTCGGCATACTTTTATCTTGATTTCCCGTATTTTCATGTAACATATTCATGAAAATCTCGCTTTTTGGGTTGTTCATCTCTTGACTTTCAGGATTCTCCGTTACCCATTCCGTTATTTTACGGACGTTATTTTGTTTCAATGTTTGTATCGCAGATTTTAATTTTGTATTGTCTTCACTATCTTTATTCCAACTTTCGTTATCTTTGACATAAAGAACCTCGCGTTTCAAATCAGTACAATGAATAGGTCGCTTGGTAATATCCAGGTTTTTTATCGCTTTGACAAAAATATTGGAAATGCCATCTGCGAAACCATGTGTACCAGTGCGCTCTAAATCCGACAATTCAATAGTGAGCGAATTCACAAAATCCATTATATTGAGTGCATCTTTACATTGCTCGTTAAGAAATAAATTAATGTTATAATTGTTCAACGTATTATTTGTCGTATTACCTTTTACTTGGGGGATTAATTCGACCATTTGTTGTTGCAATTTTTGATTCTGATTCATCATTTCAATAAACATTTCTTTGTAGTCATTCGAACTATGATGTTCCTCTTTTTCCATCTTTTCGTCCTTTTCCATATTTTCGTCTTTTTCCATATTTTTCTCAATGTCGCTATTTTCAAGATTTTTTTCGAAATTACATCGATTTCTGTGGTTATTTAAACTCTGACGATGTTTGTACTGCTTTCCGCAAACGCAAATATATTCGGCGTTTTCTGTGTTTTTTTTGTAAGTATTTGTAAGTATTTTATGTTTGCGTGTCAATAAATGTCGTTCGAAATCACTTTTTTTGCTAGAAACAAAGTCACACGTTTCGCATACATTTTCTTCGGCGTTTTTTGGCGTTTTTTTGTAAGTCATTGTGTAAGTATATAATACTTACAAAAAAAACGCCTAAATCAAAATTGCAAGAATATATATAAATCCCAAAAAGTTATGGTAACAAGGTTTGAATACAATTTTCTGGTTTTAAACGATATATCTAGTATTTTCAAAAAGACGTGTTTTAGGGGTCGGAAAGTTTTTAATCGATTTGGAAAAAGGACATTTATTTTTGGGTATTTTTGAATATGGTGAAAAACTTTATGAAACACGAATGTATGCAATTATTTAGGATTCAACATTCTATTTTTATATATATATATATGTATTATTGGGTGTATAAAAAATCTATATATATAATATGTCAAATGGAGTAGATAAAGAAAATAAAATATCAATCGTTAACTATATCAACCATTTTAAATCGACTGCGGATGGTTCAGCACCTCCTAGAGATATTAGCATAACAAAGCATGAACATAGCATAGATATAATAAATGGATGGGAGGCGGGATTTCATTCCGTATTTATACCCATGATAACAATCATGAATTCACTATCTAGTGCAGATGATAATGTAAGTATGTTGTTAACTCAGCGGGAGCAAGACGGAAATCTTGGACAAACTGTCGAGTCTGTGTTTGGTGTACTAGGAGTGGTGAGTGCTGCTTTAGGATTACCTGCTGTAGCATTTGCCGTATTCGGTTTAGTAGCAACTATGCAGGCATTGGCATTTCATAAAGAAAATTATAGAAAAAATCTAACCCAATTCGGAAATACGTTGTTGCGTAATTTGGATTTATATACGCAATTGTTAGAATTGCATACTAAAACAGGTATCCCGTTAAAATTTACAGAGGAGTATAAAGTTTTATTGGATGATTGCTTTGTATATTTTTTCAAATATTTACCCCAAGAGCATTTCTATAGTGTTATTCAAGATGTTAATAACAATATTATGAGTGTACAAGGGTTCGATTATAGCGATTTTTGTTCAAATTTGTCTGATGTAAAGGACGATGTTGTTGTTCCTGCTGCTGATCCTCGTCTTAGTATCGATCTTGATATCAATGATGATGATGATGGTACTGATCAAGTTCTTGTTAATGCTGCTGATGGTCCAGGTGCTGGTACTGATGCTGATGTTGTTGTTCCTGCTGTTGTTAATGGTGCTGTTCCTGTTCCTGTTCCTGTTCCTGTTCCTGGTCCAGTTGGTACTGATCAAGTTGATGGTGCTGATGGTCCAGGTGCTGTTGTTACTGATCAAGGTGCTGCTGCTGATGCTGCTTTTATTTTTATTAAGGGTGAAATGGATAAAGCTGTAACGGCTCTTACTGCTGCTGCTGCTGCTGTTGCTGCTGTTCCTGGTGTGAATGATGCTGTTGCTGCTGCTGTTTCTCATGAGAAGGCTACAAAGAATAAGAAGGATGTTAATGTGGCTGCTGCTGCTGGTACTGCTGCTGTTGCTCTTCCTGGTGGTGCTGATGCTGCTTCTGGTATGAGCACAATATTGGTGGGTAGAATTATTGGTACTAAAATTGCAAGATTGAATATAAATACAGACGCATACCAAAATCTTATTATGAGTGATATCAAAGAACAACTCAAGGATATCGATATCGATTTATTGAATAGTGAATTATTTAAAAATTTAATGACCAAATTTATCGGAAATATTTTTAAACAAGACAACATAGGAGATTATGACAATGTTGTTAATGAATACATTGACGTTACTGATGATGTGAAAATCATCGAAGACTTACTTTTAAACTGGTGCCATTTTACGCAATATTTAGAATCTATCCTAATAAGAGGTACCACGGGTGTAAATTCAAATGATGTCGACATATTTAATAGTAAAGTCGGATACAATGTTACAAAATTAAAAGCTGCCCAAACAATGTTAATTGCATTTATCCTAAAAAAATATGCTGACGATGGTATTCGGGTTTCAAATCCAATAAAAACGGAGATTGTTTCATTTACAGAAGGGTTATTTATTATATCATTGCTGTTGATTGCACGAAAAATTGTGACGGACAAGATTACAGAAAAAGTAGCAGAAGTAGCAGAAACGGAAGCAGAAGCAGCAGCAGAAGCAGACAAGGATATTGAAGATTTGAGAAAAAAAAATAATTTTATCATTTCATTAATAAAAGATACATTTAAAGATTATATTGACATATCCATATTGTTCAATTACACGCCAAATGAAGCAAATACAGACCTGGTACTAAATTTGTTTAAAGATAATATTGTCAATATATTTAATGTTAAAATAACATCGACTGATTGTACTATTAATGGAATGTGTCATATAGAACAAAGAAAACTGGAAGATAAAGTGTATGCCATGTTGGAAAGTGGTGGTATTGCGAGGGACGATACTGGTTTTGGAAGCGTATTAGATGGAATAATATTTATTTCGAAATTTTTGGTTGTTGAAAACGAACACTTTATAACTCCTTTATTAAATACACTATGTACAGAGTTATCTGAACCACTATCAACCGACCTATACGATTTTGATACAGGTGATATGTTGTGTAAATGGAGCATTATTGGACCATTATTTACTAATGGTGAATTAAAAAACAATATTATGAAATTTGGTAAAAGAATAGAAGAACTAGCGTGCGCAAAGGAGAGTTTTAAGGAGAAAGAAAATAAAGAAGGTGTATTTGGTATATTGTATAACTTATTACCTAAGGAGGTGGAGAATGTTGGGGATTCTATAAATAAGGCATTTAAACAATCAACTACATCTGATAAAGATTATACGAAAGCCGTAAGGATGGCATTATCTAGAAGACTTCATATTACGTTAAAAGAACATCGTATAGATTTAATAGGTATCGCTACAAAACGATTACACGCACTTGGTGAAGGCAATATAGAAACGAATATTTTAACCGAAAAACGTGATAATTTTGGGAGCAAAGAAAGTATGTCGTCACTTAGTATATTAAATGGTCACTTGGCAAATTTATCATCAACTATGTTTACCTATTTTCAAATGCAATTAACATCGTATATTCTGAAGCATACAATACATGAAAACCAAAAAATGGATGCTCATTCATTACACATATTGACGGATTTACAAAAATCGTTGTATAACATTCACGAAACAAATGATAATGTTTTTGGTAGGGCAATTGGTGACGATGTAGATGGCGATGATGATGTGAATAGTAAAATGATTAATGATTTGATTAATAAATATCGTAATATACAAGAATATATGCTCAAACGATATTTCTACATAGTAACCACATATCATCTAGATTATGATGTTACGATATTTCATAAATTGGGGAATGTTAGTCAGTCAATAAGTAGGAGGCTTCGGAATAGTCCTCCAATAATTAGTAATACTAGTAGATATGAACATTTTATATCTGAACCGAAGAATAATTTAAATAATGTTAATGAAGATACAATCAAACGAATTAGAGGTAAAAATGATTTAAATGTTTATGGTTATAAATTAAATCCAAATGAGGAGATATTTAAAAATGATTCATTATGGCTTAGTTGCCAAAGCGAAGGAGCAAATGATCATTCCAAAAAAATATATAAGGAATATAAGCGATATTATCGGCATGCACAAAATTTACATGGGCTCAATGCAGCAGTTATTACATGTTTAAACGATCTAGAACACACCAGTTTTATGTATAAAAATCAATTGGTTGATAAGAGAATGTGGATAAACCAAAAATATTTCACAAAAGGCCATGAGAAAAAATACGGAGATAAAATTATGGTTTTTTTTACCAAATTACTTACATATTATCCGGAACCAGATCAATTTAAAAACTATTTGGTCAAAATCAATACTGATGAGGAGCGAACCAAACTAGAAAAAAATAGTAAAATAATATATAATATCGTAAAAGTTATAAAGGAACATAAAACGTGCGGCAAAAGCAGCGTCAATCTCAACGTCATCGCCGATGCCGTCGCTTTCCATAATCAGGCGTTCAAGTTCAAGCAGAATGCGGACATAAACCAGAGTGCCGATAGGAACTCCGCCGACATCGCGTTACAAAAAGCCACTATCGCCGTAGAAGCAGCAGGTGCCCCCGTTATAAAAAACATATTAATCGACTTTTTATATAAGGAAGATAATATGTATGAGATTTTCGATTCCATATGTAACATTGATCCAAGGCAATTACCAGGACCAGTGCAGGGGCAGGGGCAAGGGGGAGGAGGTTTAATAACTGATTTTAGTTGTGGAAGTAAATGGATTAGTAAGTCTGCCCAAGTATGTAGTGATTTTTTAGATATTATTAAAGCAGATATTGTATTTGAAAAGTTAAAGAAAACTGAAATAGGTATAAATGAAATAGGTATAAAGAAAATAATAAAGTTTTTTTTTCACTTATATGTGTCTGGATATTATAACGAAAAAGGAGAAAGAATTACTAATAATAGAGATATGAAGATTTCCATTGACCAATTTGTTCAATGGATAACCATTATCGAGAAGGGTGGTTATATCGAGAGAATAAGTTCTATGCAAAATGATCCGAAATTTAAGTCACATGAGCTGATAAATGATCTTACAATGGATTTTAACGATAAAATTTTAACCGACCTTGAAACTATTTTTAAATCCAGTTCTAATAAATATATCCTCGAACCAATTGTTGGAAACGATGAAAATAATATACAAGCCATTTATAAAAAAGAACAAAACATTCATTCATATCTACAACAATTAGACAAATCTCTAGATAAAATGAATAAATATTTCTGCCAACAATCAAAACAAACAAATATTTACCCGACAGACGAAGACACGACAAAAGCCGAAGAAAAGGCCAAGGCGACGATCAGCAGCATAACCACCGATATAACTAATAATGGCAAATATTTGAAAAACGATACTTATTGGTTATCTGAAATGCATAGAATACGTAAATTGCATGTTAGGCAAGGAATTATAGAAACAACAACCAAACCAGATAGTGACTCTGGTAATACGTATTCTGCAGACATTACAACAATAGGAAGTTGGACACCTGAATATGGAAAAGGAATTGGTCGAAAACTAAAGCGCAATATAGCTATACCAGCAACAAAATTAATACGTATATTTGAAAAATTTGGAATAATGACTACTTATTGGTTTATATTACGCCCTGTAAACACGTTGTACAACGCGGGATGGAGCGCAATTACTAATGGGGGGGCGTATGCGAGTCGTGCTATCGGTACTAATTCACCTGGCAGCGGAGGTGGACGTGGATGTACCAAGTCAAATAAACGTAAAAAAAAGAGCAAAACACTAAAAAGGAGCAAAACACTAAAAAGGAGCAAAACACTAAAAAAAAGACGAAGGCAACATTGCAGAACATTAAAATCGTCAAAATCCTAGAGGGAATCTTTACCTATAAAATAATAAATATCAAAATATATTTATTATTAGTTAAACAAAATATTAGCAACCACTTGAACCCATTGTGACGTTTAAATAATATGTATGGTCGCTTGTACTGGTACAATGAGTAGGTGCACACGAATCAGAACATGTTGAATCTTCGGCGAACGGATAGGTGGTATCATTGCATTCACTATAATTCGTATTGTCTTCGTTATACCATATCTCATTGGGAATATGATAATAACCCAACATATTTTGCGGGACATGTGGCACTATATCTCGGTAATGAGTAATACGTTTTGAGTAAACATTGTATTCATTAAACTTAGTAACAAAATCATGGTTTCCTACACGAGGTGACCCAAAAGTAACAATGGATAAAATATTGTATTCCATATCATTGTATTCGTTATCAAACGCGAATAATGTTGCTAATGCTCCACCAAGCGAATGTCCAGTAACAATAATATCTTTTCCGTATTTTTCCGACAATGGTTGCAATGTGTTGTAAATCGTTGGTTTCAGTGAACTGAAAAGATTATAGAACCCTTTTTCTACCGATATGGTTTGATCATCATAAGGTTGAATATGACTAAATTGGATATTATCTAACCAATTTTGTATATTAGATGACCCGCGAAACGCAATGAAAAGAGCCTTGTAATCTGTATTGTAACCAAATATAACCTGTTCGCCATTTTTTTCAATAACATTCGATAAAATATTCGAATCGCAACATGTATGGCAATTCCAGTTTAATGTCGAGTCTACACAATAGGATGATTGGGCAATGTTTACAGAGACATTTGTAATATCTTCTAAATCAATTGCGACAGCATAGGTAAAAATAAAAAATAGGGCATAATAAATATTCATTTATTTATATATACAAAATTTTATTTTTAAATCGATGGTCTATATATTTTATAGTGCGTTCTTGTAAGACGTGAACTTGACAGGGTCTTGAATCACTTTGTTGACCAACTCCCTCGCCAGTTTATCATCCGCTGTAATCAAATCACATATTTGTTCAAGAGTCCCGGTCATGATATGGTCCCGTAACCAATCAATATTAATTGGTCCGCTGATATGCGGTTTTACCATGTGAGGTTTTCTACATTTCTTACTTTCTGTATCGGAATCTGTATCGGAATCTGTGGGGGAATCATATCCTCGAATAGATGTCAACGCACTAATTGGATTCGTTGGTTCAGGTTCATTTGATATGATATTGTTGTTGGAGATCTCATCTAGAGTCGGTTCAGGTTCAGGTTCATGTTCATGTTCGTTTGATAGCAATGAGATCACATTGTTTGTGGGTGTCTCATACAAAGTCTGTTCGTCGTTGTCGTCTTGGATTAGATTGTTTGCAGCCAACATTCGATCATGTTCGGTCTGTAATGCTAGTTTGCGCGCCACATTATAAGGAGAATAGTTGAATATAAATGTATCCTGGTGATCCATTCTAGATTTTTTAACAGCATTGAGGATACTAATGGGAGTAAGCTTTGTTGGCATATGCTTATTAGCATGAAATCCCAATACACCATCCAAACCCGCCCCAACCATAATTTTCGATTGTGTTAGAACAGGCTTTGCGTCATTTAAACGTCCGGTGCGTGAATTCGCTGCATTTTTTTCGGAGCGAATGGCACTACCCTTTCTATACATTGTATAGTTAGAAAGTACGTCATAACGATCTGCCTTTATGTCGTCAAATCCGTTTTCATAACCGAGTTGTTTCAACGGATCATCGTAAATATCCTTGAACATTTCGCGTTCAGGTTTGAACGAAATATTATCCTTTGTATTGTTGTATCCAGATGCTATTTTTGTCTTGATAAAGTTATCGTGTGCTGGACCTTGAGTACTATTAACAATTACTCCTCGGATCGGAACTTCACCGGGATAATCACCATCAATAACATCCTCTATTGATTTCCCCCTCTTAAATTTGTGCGATTTCCCGGGTCTGTCAATATTCTCGAAAACAATATATTTGTCCCCCACTTTAATATATGTAGTCCCGTCACTTGGTATATAAAAGAATTCATAATTCTGTTCATTAACTAGTTTTTCATTTTGTAATTGGATAAAAGACTTGAATATGTGTATCTTCTCTTCGTCATCGAATCTGAATGTAATCTTAAATTCGTGATCATAGTCTAATGTAAACGCCAAATTATCTTTGGCGGAAGGAGGTGCGGTGACGTTATTGATACTCTTTGCATAATTATTTAGAGTATGACAGCTATTGGTGGCATGCTTAATAATAATAACCAGCCCAATCTGATTCATTCCTGTTTTTGTTTGTATTTTCGAAATTTGTAGTTTCTCTTCAGGGGAAGGTAAACCATACGAAATATAATCGGTAGCGCTTGTGGTGGCTTGTAATTTTGTCAAATCGATGCTCATTTTGTTTTCACCTGAAATAAAGGTTATTTTATCATGATCACGATCCAATAACGCATACCTGCTACCTAAACCACATAGTCCGGTTTTACCTGCAATATTTGGTTTATGTAATATGCTGAATTCGGCAGACAAGTCTGAACAACCATCCCCATTATCAACAATAATGGTTTCAACGTCGTTACACTCAAAGTGTTGATGTGTTGCGTTGGCATCGCGCGCATTATCAGAAAGCTCTTTGTATTTGTTTTGTATTGTAAGGGCATTATCAAAAACTTGATTGATAATGTGTGATGGGTCGTAAGTGAGTTGAGTGCTCATGGTTGTTATTTATGCATAAATCAGTGAATTGTAATTCCATTTCAATTTTTTAAAAAATATCAAAATATAATAAAAGATATAAATGATTATTATTAACAATGAATAGTTGTCGCTCTATAATGCCTTGTTCAATTTGTTTAGAAAAATTAACAAAGACTATTGTAATTGAGTTAGATTGTGGGCATGTATTACATGAAAAATGTTTGAAATCTTTAATAAAATCAAGAAATAGAAAATGTCCATTATGTAGAAAAAAAATAGTACCAAATATACTTTTGGAATAATTTGTTCCATTTTAAATCTTCAAGGGTGTAAATAATAGAAATATTATAAAAAACACATATGTCATAAACAACTACATAAAAAGACGAGGATAAATATAATATGAAAATTGTAGTAGATTGTCGCGAAGAATCTCTTTATAAACTCATACAGAAAGAATTGGAGGCTACCCCAAACATAATATGTTGCCGAGAACAATTATTGCTAGGAGATATTATTTTCAAAGATGATAATGACACAGAGATAGTACTTTTTGAACGAAAATCGCACAATGATTTAAACGCAAGTTTGAAAGATGGACGTTATAACGAACAATCTCTTCGCTTAAATGCTGGTGAGATGTGTAACCATCGTATCGTTTATTTACTTGAAGAAAGTGTAAAAACCAATAAATACTCTAAGGCCCGTACAATGGCACCCAATCTTCTACATAGTTGTATTTTCTCTCTTCTTTTTTACAAAGGTTTTTCTGTTTTACAAACCAAATCACTTGAACATACTGCGGCAATGCTAACCGATTTTGCTAGAAAGATGAATAAGGAAAAGGATAAATCATTGTATTCGTTCGCTGAACCAAATAACAATGCGATTTCTACGACAGAATATTCACAAACCATAAAAAAAGTGAAGAAGGAAAATATAACACCTGAAAACATTGATGTATTTATGTTGTGTCAAATACCCAATGTCAGTTCATTGACTGCAAATGTCATACTAGATAAGTATATAACAATTCATGATTTAACAAAAACATTGAAGGAAACTCCTGATAGTTTAGCATCATTCACGTACATTAATAAAACGGGTAAAACGCGTAAGCTCACATGTTTGGTGATTGATAATATCCGTAAATTTTTATGTAAAGAAAAAGACTACTCGCAAGATATCGATATGACACAAATAATTTAATTTCTTATTAAATACTATATAATGGGATTATTTACATTGGACGAATTTTATCATCATATAGCAATATCATTAACACTCGTTGCGGCATTTGCTTGGAATGATGCTATTAAAGAATTGTTCGGTAAAATCAAATTTTTAAATAAGAAGGGAGCAATGATGTATGCATTGTTTGTCACATTATTGGTGACCATTGTACTAGGTATAATAAATATCATACATATGTACATAATAGACGAATCTGATAAAATAGAGAATAATGTATCTAAAGCAGCGGAGGAAAAAAAAATAGTTTCATTAAACTATGTAGATGAGTATGATATAATGTTGGAGCGATATTAGATAGTAGTAAATAGTTATCTAACGCGGAGTAACTCGTCTATCATTCGAATCTCCACGAACTGGCGCAGATACTATGAACAATATTACGATACCAAATAGTACGATCAATAGTACCTCGGACATGATTATAATTTTTACAAACTATATTGTAAACATTATATAAATCAATTTATAATATAATGAGGGCTTGTTCCAAAAAAAAATATAGTGATGGTAATTTATGTAGCTGTTAAACCCTGAATCTCATTTTCTTCATATATAAAATGGGGTGTGAACCCTTTACCCTGTGTTTTTTTCGGATGTATTTTATCTATCATATTTCGGCTATATTCTACACCACCCCATTTTGGATTCATTGCGCTTAAAGATTGATCTATCTGATCTCCAGAATAATAAAGTTTATCTAGAGGTGTGTTTTCACCTATATATTGGTTATCGCCATCGAAACCTGGGAAGGAATTTGTGTTGTATGGAGGGTCATCACGCGTGGCATCTACAAGCATTTGTTGGCGAGTGGCGTCATCGACAGAGGGAACATATGGAAGTGTAGATGGTAATCCACCTTGGGGGTCAAGTGGATCAGGTCGCACTTTAAAAACTTCTTTACCTTGCGCGTCATATGCACCTTGAACAAACAATATTGGACATCGAATATCTTGGCTTCGTTGCCATTCTGTAAATTCAACATATTCTTCTAAACTTTCAAATTCAATGGGATTTACACCTGGTACTTTAGCCAATTTCGAATTATATAAAAAAAATTTAGAGCCCTTTTGTATTAACATATCCGGGCATCTAGGCGAACCTTCAAATCCTTCGTTTAGATCTTCTTTCGTATAATTGGTAATGAAATATAGTCCCATTAAGAATATCAATATGATTAGGAAGAGTATTCCATTATTTTGTATAATCATCATATATAATTAAAATATTAAAATATATATATGGTAAAAATTTTTCGTGTTTTACCCAACGAAACTTCCAAGATCAATGAAGTGAATGAGTTTATTGCGGGGAAATATCCTGTTGTTAGCGCGATTTATATGCCCGAGTGTGGACATTGTAAGGATTTAATTCCTAAATGGAATGCTGCATCGCAACAAATACAGGATGGCTACAAAGGGAATGCTGTCATTGCACTTGTTCATATGGATAGCTTAAATTCCTTACAACTACCAAAAGATAAAATCCAAGGTTATCCTCACATAATGAGTTATCACGGCAATCGTGAACATGAGTATCATGGCGAGAGAAGTAAACAAAATCTATTGGATTTCATGATAAAAAATGGAAAGTTAACACCTAATATCAGAGGAGGTGCGCGTAAAAAGAGACGTAGTCGCAGAACAATAACAAAACGTGGTAAAAAAACAAGACGCAATAAAAAGACGAAGCGAAAAAAGACAAGGCGTAAAAGGTGTTAGGTTTTCTTAATTTTCTATCTAGTAAGATGTGCCATAAATATTGAGAATTTCATCTAAATTTTTCATATACGATTCTCTAAGTGGAGCAATTTGTTTGTAGTAAATATCCATTTTTGTATCATATAGGGTCGTACCTGGGTGTATATGTGTGGAATCAATATTATTGTAGATATATGTTATTTTATCTAATTCGCATATGATTTTTTCATATTCATCTATTATTAAAAAATCCAATCGTTGTATATCTGATTCATCTAATTCGACCTGTGATATAAACTCGGAATCATTAATTTCTTGCGTGTATTCTTGTTTCATCTGATCTATATTTACAAAATCAAATGACGGGAGTCTAATTATGGGATTTTTTTCCACAACTTTCGGTGTTTTTTGTTTTGTGGATAATGGTTTCACTTTCGGTGTTTTTTGTTTTGTGGATAATGGTTTCACTTTTGGTTTGTTTAGTTTTGGTTTGTTTAATATATTTACAATGTATGGTTTTTGAATGATATGTAACGGCGGTCCGAAATTTGACATCCTATAATATTCGTATATGTAATTTTCTATATACCTCCGTAAAAGTATTTAGTAAATGATATACAAACATATCCGTTTACCCATATATACGAATGACATATATGATTGAAATATTTCTTATAATTGTATGCTTCTGTGGATGTTTTATGATGTATGCAGAATGTGGTGGTTGTGATTGTGACGGAGATTACAACAATAAGTCAAATGAAAATACGTCAAATGAAAATACGTCGACAGAATGTGAAATATCCGTGGTTAAATCACCAATTGCCGATGCCCAGTTAGAAAATGCTTAAAATTGAAATATAAATGTCATAATTAGTTAAATATATATTACTATTACTAATTATGAGTAAAATACCGGTTCCAAAGTTCCAATTTCGCCTATTTGATTTTCAGGTATTCAACAAATCAATAGGCGAAGGGAGTGATGCTGAAACAAACTTTGAAATCCAAATGTTTGGCATTAACGAGAAGGGCGAATCATGTTCCATATTTGTGGAGGAGTATATGCCATTCTTCTATATTAAAATAGATAATAGTTGGTCGCCAATGCAAGTCAACTCTTATAAAGAATTCATTATGAAAAAGGTAGGTAAAAAATGTGCTCAGCAAATAGAATCATTCAAGATGGTTTACAGAAAGCAACTTTATGGTTTCGATGGTGGTAGAAAACATAAATTTCTCGAAGTTAAATTTCATAATACGACCTCGTATAATCGTGTAAAATATTTGTTTCAGAAAAATCAATACTATGATCGTAAAACGATCAAATACATCAATTTCGATACTGAATTATACGAGGCAAATATTCCCCCGTTATTGAGATACTTTCATATTCAAAATATCAGTCCGACAGGATGGGTAGAAATCGAAGGTTTTGAGGCGATTGAAAAAACGACAACATGCAATTACGAATTTGTCTTATCTTACACTAATATTCGCCCATTAAATGATAATGAAACGCCTGTTCCATACAAGATTTGTAGTTTTGATATTGAGGCTAGTTCAAGTCATGGTGATTTTCCCGTGCCGATTAAAGATTATAAAAAGTTAGCGGTTGATATGGTTGCTTACAAAGATACAATTGCAGATGCGTGGGGTCAATATGGAGAAGGTACCCAAAAACAATTATTTAATGATATGATATACGAAGCATTTGGTTTCAAACCTAAACGTAACATTGATATAGTGTATCCAAAAAAGAAGGTAACCAAGGAGCGTTTGAAAAAGATAATGGACACTTTTTATGTGAAAAAATTATCAGATGTATATATTTACGATGAACCAGATAAATACGCGTATAAACGTGAAGAGGAGGAAGAAGACGACGACGAAAAGGAACGTCAATTGAATCTTGAAAAGTTTATGGGTTTGAATGTGCTTGATATGTTTAAAAATAATCCTTCTCACGATGAAGAGGTGACATTCCTCACAATGTACTTGTCAAAGACATTTCCTCAACTTGAAGGAGATAAGGTGACATTTATTGGATCGACATTTCAAAAGTATGGTTCTAAAGAACCTTATAAAAATCACATTATTGTTTTGGACACATGTAGTCCCATGGAAAATGTGGAGAATGCCGTGATTGAATGTTATAAAACTGAACGTGAGGTTTTGTTGGCATGGCAACGTTTGATCAAGGAAGAAAATCCTGATATTATGACAGGATATAACATCTTTGGTTTTGATTACAACTTTATGTTCAAACGCGCCCAAGAAAACGATTGCGTAGAGCAGTTTTTGGAACTTTCGCGAAACGATGATGAAGTGTGTGGTGACCAACAAACAGATGGTTCTTATAAAATAGAAGAAAGTAAGATAGTCCTTGCTAGTGGTGAACACGAATTACAATATATTAAAATGCCCGGACGTGTTCAAATCGATCTTTACAATTATCTTCGTCGTGATTATAATTTAACATCATACAAATTGGATTATGTTTCAGGGCAATTCATTGGAGATAATGTATTAAAGTTGGAACACGTTGGTGACGAAAGTCCATTTACTCGAATATTTACCAAAAATATGATGGGTATTCAAGAGGGTAGTTATGTTCATTTCGAAGAAATCGGTCATAGTAGTGATTACTATAAACAGGGGGAGAAGTTTATTATTACACATATTGACAAGGAAACGAAATCATTTATGATAAATAATCACGAACATTTGAATATGACGAGGCAAGTACGTTGGGGATTGGCAAAAGATGATGTGACACCTCAAGATATCTTTCGCTTGGCAAATCAAGGACCTAATGAACGTGCATTGGTAGCAAAATATTGTATTCAGGATTGCAACTTGGTTCATCATTTAATGAACAAGATTGACGTTATAACTGGTTTTATCGAGATGTCTAAAATTTGTAGTGTTCCGATGGAGTTTCTTGTCATGCGTGGACAAGGTATTAAATTAACTAGTTTCATTGCAAAAAAATGCCGTGAAAAGGGAACACTTATGCCTGTATTGGAAAAACCAGACTATGGTGATCCAAATGATGGTGAGCAATGGAATGGTTATGATGGGGCAATCGTTCTAGATCCTAAGTGCGATTTGTATTTGGATAATCCTGTAGCGTGTGTGGATTATGCGTCGCTTTATCCGTCGTCAATGATCAGCGAAAATTTATCCCATGATAGTAAAGTGTGGGTGAAAGAGTATAATTTACACGACATCCTTATAAAACAAGAAGGAGTGCGCGATATCAGTGGTAATTATGTATATGATTGTATGCCAGATTATAAATATGTAAATATTCGCTACGATACATATTCGTGGAAAAAGAATCCTCGTGGTAAACTAGAAAAAGTTGTTTCTGGGTATCGTGTCTGTAGATGGGCACAATTCCCAAACAATGGTAAAGGTATTATGCCGTCAATTCTAGAGGAGTTGTTGGCAGCCAGAAAAGCAACTAGAAAATTAATTCCGCAACAAAGTGATGATTTCATGAAAAATATTTTGGACAAGCGTCAGTTGAGTTATAAGGTTACAGCAAATTCGTTGTATGGTCAGTGTGGTGCAAAAACGAGTACATTCTTTGAAAAGGATGTTGCTGCGTCGACGACTGCCACAGGTAGAACATTGTTGACATATGCGAAGGGTGTTATCGAAACAGCTTACGGAGGAGGAAGAGTATGTGAAACAAAGATTGGAAAGGTGAAAACGTATGCCGAATATATTTATGGGGATACAGATTCAGTATTCTTCACATTCAATTTAGAGACGATGAATGGTGAAAAAATTCGCGGTAAGGATGCTCTAGCTGCAACGATTGAGTTGGCAATAGATGCCGGTGAATTGGCAACCAAATTTTTAAAGAAACCTCATGACTTGGAGTATGAAAAAACGTTTATGCCCTTCTGTTTGTTGTCAAAGAAGCGTTATGTGGGTATGCTCTACGAAACAGACGTAAATAAATGTAGTCAAAAGAGTATGGGGATTGTATTAAAGCGTAGGGATAATGCTCCAATTGTAAAAGATGTTTACGGAGGCATTATTGATATATTGATGAATCAGCAAAATGTTGCGCAATCGGTGGAATTCTTGAAGCAAATGCTCGATAATCTTGTAAGTGGTACAATTTCAATGGACAAGTTGTTGATAACGAAGTCCTTGCGATCGCACTACAAGAATCCGAAACAAATTGCTCATAAGGTATTGGCGGACCGAATGGGTCGTCGTGATCCGGGAAATAAACCGGGTGCAGGTGATCGAATTCCGTTTGCGTATGTCGTCCATCCAAATAAGAAGGCACTTCAGGGAGAAAAGATCGAACATCCTAGTTATATCACTGAAAATGATATAACACTTGATTATGAATTTTACATTACCAATCAAATTATGAAACCATTACAGCAGTTGTTCGCACTTATTCTTGAACAAATACCTGACTATAAACATAAGCCATTGACAATGAAGAAGATGCACCAAACAATGTTAGATTTGGACAAGAAACACGATTGTGAAACAGCTACGAAAAAAAAGGAGGCATATAGATGTGCCGAAGTGAAGAAAATATTATTTGATCCTTTCTTACAAAAATTACTGCGTCAAAAAAATAATACAATTACCAATTTCTTTGGAAAAGTATAGAGTTATTATTATTCCATTATCAATATCAAAAAACTATTTTTTTATCGTGATATACTACAATGTTAAGCAACGTAGTAATTAAAAGTTTTAACGTGTGTCAAAAGAATTTGGCAATGTCCAATGACATATTAGTCCTAATATCAAGACATAACAATAATATTTCAAAAGAATATAATTGTTGTATAGATTTATTTGAAAAACATAAGAAATACAGCGCGTTATATTTAGAATTTGTTAACGAGTATAATCAATTATTGAGAAATGCCAAGAATAATGTGGCAATTAATAGCGCAACTATATTAACAATGGAGGCAAACACAAAAACATTGGTAACGGATTTAATGGCATTCGATGAAAAAATACATGTTAGGCATGTACAATTAATGCAAAATAACGATGATATGGATCGAGCAAAATCTATTTCGTTATATAATTTACCACCTGTTCCAACACACATACCGGTAATTAGTAAAGGAGGTAAAATAAAACGTAGAAAAACAAAGCGTAGAAAAACAAAACGTAGAAAAACAAAACGTAGAAAAACAAGGTGTGTGTAAACCAAATATTATATCATATATTAATGATAAATTGATATAATATGAAATTGATTTTAATGATGTTATAAAAAGTATGGATTATTGGTCTGATAGCGAACATCGTATGTTGTCTGTGATGGAATTGAACGATCGTCCTAAAACGTGCATCGAATATTATTTGTGTTGTTTCACAAGGAAACGTCGACTATTACGCTAAAATTAATTATTATTATTTGGATTCTCAAAATTGAATGGAAAGAATGTTTCAAAAATGTATGTTCCTGAAGTATCCATACGCATGGCTGGATTCGACATGGTTTCACGAAGAATTCCACTCATGGCATTGGAAATAATATTGGACATTTCACCGGATAACTCGCTAAGGGGGATATGTGGTCTATTACCATTATTCGAAAATGGTATATTTTGATCCATTGGTAATGGTATACTTTGCGGTTCAGGTACAGGTGCAGGTTCACTTTGCGGTTCAGGTGCAGGTTCACTTTGCGGTTCAGGTGCAGGTTCACTTTGCGTGGCGGATTCAGGTTCTGGTTCTGGTGTATTTTCTTCTTCAATCGCTCCTTCTTCGTTTACGAAACTATTGTCATTTATAGAGAAATTGTTGTTTACATTGGAATAGGTGCGAATGTCATAACGACATAGCGGACATCTAACATTTTGAGAAAACCATACTTCCAGTTCATTAGGTGTAAATATATGTCCACAATATAATATGCGCGTTACATCCTCTTCGTTTGTGAATGTATGTAAATCGATGGGACATGTATTATTAGAGGGGTTTCTTATGTCCGAAAAACTGACTAATTCAGTAGCATGATCGATATGTTCGCGTGTAGGATGTACGATTACAGGCGTCATAAATTGTTCATTGTCGCGCGGATGTGGTAAAAGCATGGATATTAGTAAATTAGAAATGTTATCATTATTTGACAAATCTGTATAATTTCTAGTATTAAAACTCTGTGAGGCACGATGTGAACCACGTGATGTGCGTGTAGTACGTACATTGGGTGTACGTGGTATGGTTGTGCGCGAATGCCATTGTCCAGCTGCTGCCGCTGCCTCCGACATTGGCGATGGACGTGAACGTCCATAAAATGTGTCTTGACGTCTAGGAGACACGCGTCTAGCAGGATTGGATGGTACTCGAGACACTGGTATATTCAATGGATTAATACCATTAGTAATTAAATTGCGAATTGTTGTTTCTTGATTATGCATCGTTTGAATCATTTGTTGAAATAGAATTTGGTTATTGCCAATATTGTCTATATAAGCATTCACTAATGAAATTTGATTATTATTGTCGTTGTCGTTGTTGTCGTTGTTGTTTTGATTAAAACTTCTGTTCATGTTATAAATATAATATATTATATATAAAATGTTTAAATATAATGTATCATCATGAATAATGTCTGGCGACGGATTATCTGGACTAACGAATTTGGGAAATACGTGCTATTTAAATACATGTATTCAAGCGTTGAGTCATTGTCATGAACTAAATGAAAAAATACATTCTGACAATACGAAAAAATATATGAAAAAGGGTGTAGAAAGTCAATTATTACAAGAATATGGGGAGTTACAAAAATTGTTGTGGTCCAAAAATTGCGTTGTCAAACCAGGTAGATTTCTAATGATTTTGCAACATACAGCTAAATCAAAAGGAATGAATGAATTTGCCGGTTTTGATCAAAACGATGTTAGTGAGTGTCTATATTTTCTTATTAATAGTTTTCATGAATCGCTACATAGGGATGTGACTATGAAGATAGAAGGGACACCTAAGAATAAAAAGGACATATTGGCTAAATCTTGCTTTGAATCGAAGAAACAATTTTACGAAAATGAATTTAGCGAGATGTTGGACTTATTTTATGGCTTTATTTGCGATGAAAAAATAAATATTTCTACTGATAAAATCGAATACAAACCGGAACCATTTTTTATTTTGAATTTACCCATACCTGCTGGAAAAATGGAAACAAATATTTATGAATGTTTTGACACATATTTACAAGAGTCTATAACAATAGACGATACGTACAAACGTAGGACATTGTTCTGGAGTTTGCCAAATATTTTGATTGTTAATTTCCAGCGTTTTCATGGGAGTAATTTACGTAAAAACCATAGTTTGATTGATTTCCCGATAGATAATTGTAACTTGTCTAAATATGTAGAGGGATATTCTCCTGATTCTTATAAATATGATTTATTCGCTATTTGTAATCATGGTGGTTCAATGAACGGAGGACATTATACATGTATGGTCAAAACCAAAAATAATAATTGGTATCATATTAATGATAATCAAGTTCATGGTATAAATGCGAATAAATTAATTTCTAATAAGTCCTATTGTCTTTTCTACAGAAAAAAAACCATCTAAACTATATATATATGGCAGTAACCGTAGAATCAGCAACATTATCGTCGGAACTTTATGATTTTATAAGCAACATTATTACAAGTCCATTATTACTTATTTTAGTAGGATTGGTATTAATTGCAATGACAATTAAATCGAGTAGTTCGTCAACAGGCTCGTCAACAGGCTCGACATCAAGTACTGGGGTTTTAGAAACAATCTTGATTGCTGTATTTTTATTTTTGGTTTTAATCAATGGAGTTTTATATTTTTTTGGCGTGGATATCACAACGACGTTAAGTGATTTTTTTACCAATAACCCAAAAATCAATGTAAATGTTACTGATTTAGGCATTCGAAGTGAGGTGTTTCACATTCCCGGAAATCATTATGTATATCCTGATGCGAAAGCATTATGTCAAGCATATGGTGCTCGCATGGCTACATATGATGAAGTAGAAGAATCATATAAGAAAGGTGGTGAATGGTGTAGTTATGGATGGTCTGAAGGACAAATGGCTCTCTTCCCAACACAAAAGGATACGTGGAATAATTTACAATCGAAAGAGGGACATGAAAATGATTGTGGACGTCCAGGTATAAATGGTGGTTTTATAGACAATCCTGCTGTACGTTTTGGTGCAAATTGTTACGGCGTTAAACCTCGCATGACAGAGACAGAAAAGGAATTGATGGAAGAAGAACAGAACCAAGAAACACCTGTCGAATCCCGAGAGGAAAAGATAATCGATGAGCGTGCTGATTTTTATAAGGATAAGCTCAGTAATGTATTGGTTTCGCCATTTAATTCCGATAAATGGAATGGATATAGAAGAATCTAATGATATAGATAATTTGTTATATAGTAATTATAATAAATTATCAGATTTCCCAAAAATAAAAACTATTTTGATCTAGTTGTTTTCCTGCGTGTTTTTCTTTGTTTGGTCTTTTTTTTACCTCTCTTACGTGTAATCGAAATTTTATCGAACCCATCTTGTTTAAGAAATTTAGAAAAATCCTCTTCATTGATATCCTCTTTTTTCTCCAATACACTTATATTGTCTAAACTTTTGTTTGGTTTGTATATATGATTAAGAATGAATAATCCAGCGGGTACAGCCAACGACATGAGATTCCCACCCTCTTGTTTAAAAGGAGTGAATCCTTGACTTTCTATTTCGTTATCACCATTTACGTATGTGTCTAATATCATATCTCCTCCGTTCATATATATGATATGAAGATATAAATGTTTATATTTTGCCTAATTTTGATCGTTTTTGTATGTACGTTTAATATTTGTTTCCACTTTAGATTCTCGATTTTCCTTGATGTATTGCATGATTTGTTTAACAATCTCTTTGTCTGGAACAATTTCGCTAAGACATTTTTCAACGTATTTTAAACTTAATGGATTTGTTGTTTTTGTTTCGATAAATTTTAGCTTACCATCGCTAATCTCAATAACAGCCTTTTGTAAATTATTTTCCGCCGCATAATTGTAAATCGTGAACTCTACATCGCTTTTTTTTTCACGCAACTCTTTAATTTTATCTTGTAGCATTTTCACCTGGTTGTCAATATTAACCCATGATTTAACAGACTCTTCGAAACTCATAATACAATAGCATATGAAAACTATTCTATTATCTTTGTATAAATATTTTAACGTCTTCGGGAACTGGATCTGCGAGAACTGGATTTTCTGGAACTGGATTTTCTGGACTTGCGAGAACTGGACTTGCGAGAACTAGACTTGCGCCCTTTAGATTTACCGGAGCTATATTTGCTAAAAAACGATTTCCTTGAACTGGATTTTCTGGAACTAGGTTTGCGACCCTTGTTGTGTTTTTTTTGCATACGCTTTTGGACAGCAAGAAGTCCGAATGGAATAATTGCTTGTTCAATAGCACCTGTAAAACCACCCTTTCTTGGTTTACATCTTGGTGCTCTTTTTGTTTTACGGCTACCTTTTCTACTGGCTTTACGGCTACCTTTACGGCTACCTTTTCTACTGGCTTTACGGCTACCTTTACGGCTACCTTTGCGGCGTCTAGCACCACCTTCAGATGCAGGTGCAGAATCTTTTTTACTAAATAATCCTTCAAGGAAAGATTTTCCCTCTGGTTCTGACATTATATATATTCAAACGAAAAAAATTAAAGTATCAGTTTTTGCTGATACATATATTTATTATGCATTAATAGAATAAATATGCCTAAAATTAAGAGAAAACACATACAAATAAAAATGATTGTCATATAAATGTAAGGCTGGATTTCCTGTAATATAATATCTATAATTGGACGTAGTATGATTTGAATTTCTTTTTTAAAATCTTCTGTTTCGAGCATTGCGAAACATTCGCGAATAAATGTTTGCGTCATTAATATATTACAATTCAAGTTTTTTGCGTGAACTACGACTAAATATTATGTTTCAAAATATTATGAATAATATCAATTTCCCTGATGATGACTATGATTTTAATGACCTGACTTTAGCCAATCCCATTGTTTTACAACAGCAACAATATTTTACAAAAATGCAACATAAAGGCAGTGATATTTTGATCCAAATGCCAAAATGTTACTCTAAACAAGGTTTTATGACGTCCTCCAAACGACAATATTGTGACTTAATGATACCATGTGAAAATAAAACGATTTTGTCGTGGGTTGAAAAATTGGAGGAACGTTTACGCGGCTTAATATTCGAACGTCGTAAAAATTGGTTTCATGAAGATGTCGATTTAGATGATATTGACAATATTTTTACATCTCCATTGAGGAGTTTTAATTCAGGTAAATATTTTTTGTTGCGCACAATGTTACAAAGCCCCCGCATGTTACAATCTGACCAAATAAGTATATTTGACGAAAATGAAAATCCACTCAACAAAGAAGATGTAGGAAATAAAACTGAATTTGTAAGCATATTACATTTTCATGGAATCAAATTTTCGTCTACAAGTTTCCAAGTATATATTGAAATGAAGCAGATGATGGTAATGAATGTAGAGAAAACCTTCTCGAAATGTATGATTAATACGAAAGTTAATGTTGTAGATAATATCCCAAAAGATATAGAATTAAGCAAAAACGTTTATGAGGACATAGTTGCAACTGACGCGGAATTAAGCGATACTATATCTGAATCCAATACTAAATCCAATACTAAATCCAATACTAAATCCAATACTAAATCCAATACTAAATCCAATACTAAATCCAATACTAAATCCAATACTAAATCCAATACTGCAGCCGATGATGACGATGCTATCGAATCTTTAGGAATTCTAAATATAAATGAAAGCCTGCCTTTGGAACTGGAAGAAGTATATTTAGAACCTACAATAGATGGAATATTACAACTGAAAAATAAAGATGATGTTTACATTAAGGCTTATCGAAAAGCCAAGGACAAGGCAAAACGGCTACGTATCAGCGCATTAAAGACACTTTTAAAAGCGAAAAATATTAAGGACAAGTATCTTCTTAACAATATGGAATTGAGCGATGATGATGAGGATGACAATACAACTATTAATACGAGTGATTTGGAAAGTACTACAGATACTTTAGAAACTTTATCAGATGACGAAGATGATGATTATAATATAAATGATGAAAATATTGAATATAATGAAAGTAATTAATCCAATAATTTAGAATTTTTTTTTATAGCAATTTTATATATAATGGCTTCATTCATTAAAAAGATTACCTCATTTGTTAACGATAACATGTTATTGATTGTTGCACTTTTAATTGGTATTATGGGTGTCGGATACTATTCTGGTTCTAAAAGCACGACTATGGATAGTATGTCAAACAATAGAGCACACAACGGCAATGGATCAGGTTCAGCTCCCACTATGGATAACGCTTCCATTCGCCCTGCTGGTCCTTTAGGTACAAACGAGGATTTTGCTCGTGTTGAAAACATAAAGACTTCTACCCCTGGTTTAGCAAATTGTAGTGCTCAAGATTCCATTCAGGATCCCCAGGATTTATTGCCTAGTGACGCAAATAGTGAATGGGCGCGTCTTAACCCCGTAGGTCAAGGTGACTTATCTGACGTGAATCTTCTCAAGGCTGGTCACCATATTGGTATTAACACCGTTGGACAATCATTAAGAAACGCCAATCAACAAATCCGCTCAGATCCTCCTGTCCCCCAAGTAAACGTCGGACCTTGGCATAATACTACCATTGAGCCTGACACTATGCGTGTACCTTTAGAGTTAGGTTCTGCTCCCGCATTACAACAATAAACTTTATACACGTTAAATAATAATAATAATATTTGAAAAAAAATAAATATCGTAAAAATATATGTCAGAGACGAATATTTTAGCATATGTTTTGATATTTTTAGTAATGGTTTTGAGTTATAAAATATATGAGGAGTCTGATATGTTTCAATTGAAATGTATTGTTTCCGATGTGGATGGAAATCGTTATTGTGTACGTGAACGTAATAAGTTAGAATTAGCGGCTGATTTACTTGCACAGGCAACTGAAAAATGTAAAGAGCTGGTGAGATACGTAGGTAAATCACATCCAGATAATGAAGATGTTAAACGTTTGGTAAAGAATTTCAATCCAAAGACAATACAAGAAACACTACCAACCAGTGCTTTAACTGCATATAGTGAAAATAAAGGTGAAAAGATTGCATTTTGCTTGAACACTACAAAGGAAGGTAATAAATTAATAGATATTCATACTTTAACATTTGTGGCAATTCATGAAATATCGCATATTATGACAGAATCGGTTGGACATAAACCAGAGTTTTGGGCTAACTTTAAATTTTTATTAGAGAATGCGAAAAAAGCGAACATTTATGATCCGGTTGATTATAAAAAGAATCCACAACAATATTGTGGCATGACAATTAAGGATAATCCTTATTATGATTTTTAGTATAGAAATTTATATGCTTGATATATATGAGTGACAATATATATAAAGCATTTATTCATAACAAAGAAACAGATAAATACCATATCTACGTTTTTATAGGTAATATTCAGTTAGGCAAACTTCAAATAATTCAGGACGATTTTAATAAAGATTCGAAGCAGGAACAATTTATAAAACTATTTAGCGAATATGAAAACACATTCATAAATGATGATAATACGAATGTTACGTTTGTGAATGTGAATATCTATGAGACAAATACATGGGAAGAAGTTGCTATTAAGATTGCTAGCGTATCTGGTAAATATTCGTATCAAGAATTATATCTCTACGGAACAGGAGATGTAGATTTTGGTTATGATGAAATTATGGAATTTATGACACATGAAGGATACATATCAAAGAAAAGATTATTATTCTTTATGCGGAATTGTATTGTTGATCCAGGGTTAATTCAACTTATTAGCGATCATGATAAAACACTATTTGATTATTCCGACTTGAAAGAAATGAACCTCATTGAAAACATCCGAAAAATGAAAACTCCTTTAGGGTTGGATTTTAAATCGGATCATCGATATCAATATTTTAACGATCCAAACGATTTTGAAAAGGGAGTATTTGAATATGAAAGTGAATTCACTCCTTCCCTGCCATTATTCACATATTTCTTAAACTCAAAGGCAATATATGTTCATCCATATAACGATGAAATGTTTGATGAATCTATACATCAAATATCGGTTTATTATCCAATGTTAAAAGGCATAATTGACAACGATATAAGTATTAAAGATGTTCGCTCTTCACTTATTTCGGATATGGCAGAGTTGAAATCATCTACGACTTCAAAGGATATTATTAATAAATATTTCAATTCGGTATATGATGGTGTACCTAATATGAAATCGATTGTTATGACGTTGATACCATTGAACAAAACATATATATCTCTCGAGACAATGTTCAAGATTTTGCCAACAAATATCGAAAAGTCTATTTTGGTTACAAAATATAATCCGGGTACCAAGGGAGAGAAATTATTCAAATTAGCTACAAATGAGTACAAAGAACCTATTCTACGCAGAACTTATTTGCAGAAAATCCAGACGGAAATGACAAATGCTAGAAAACGTTATGTTGGTATTTACTGCGAATACAATTTTAAGGAAAAAAAATATCCAGCGATTATCAAAATTTACGAAAATGGTAAAATTACAATTTATTTAAATAGCGAACGATTGATTGATGACCGCCGCTTCGAGAAAACAAATAGTACATTTCAAATGAACGATTATTCTGATATTTTGAAGTCATTTTACAATGATATTATTGAACATATTAACAGCTATTTTGACCATAGTGGTACAACACTACCATTATTTTATACGTTTAAAACACACAATGTCTCCATAGATGATGTGCATTTACGTTTCGAACATAAAATAGACAATAATAAGCAATGTTTTCGCAATTTACAATTAATTGAGAATGTAATGAATTCTTTCCTTCATGTTACTGGTAATAAGAATAACGGCGTTCAATTTAATATTACACCCATGTTTCGCATTAAACAATTTATGAGAATATATGTAGATATCAGTTTACTAGATAGTCGCAAACAAATGTTCTCGATTGATATACGCAATATAGGTCATTATGGAATGATCGAATATTTAAGGTTCTATCTGTTTTCTCTATTGAATATATGTAAATCCCCTAAATCTTTTACAAGTGAAATTAACGATGGTGTATTACGACATATACAACCACTTGATACCGACGAGGAAGAGAAAGAGAAGGAAGATGATTATAAAGATGAGTTGAGTGATTCTGAAAGTATAGATGGTGAAGATCTGTTTGATAAACATGTATCAAAGCAAAGTACTGAATCCGAAAAGGGGTTTACATTTGATAATGAGAATGATGACGACGATTTTTTAATGGATTCAAATGACGATTCGGTCAATTCCGAAGAAAGCTTTCTAGGAGGTGCCAAGGAGCGCAATTTGCTACAGAAACGAATGGGAGAGCGTGATCCAGAATTATTTAAAAATAATAAATCATTGGATTTTCTAGCCTATAGTCGTTATTGTCCGTCTAATCTATCGAGGCAACCAATCGTCGCTACTGAAGCTGAAATGGCAAATATCGATAAGGACACATTTAAAGGAGATCCGTTAAAATATGGAAGTGATAAAGAACATATGAACTACTATTTTTGTCCTAGATATTGGTGTAATGAAAAGAATATTTCATTAAAACCGGCAGACGTTACAAAGGTCAATGGTGTAAACCAAAGTGATAAATGTAAACGTGATGGTGGTACATTTGCAGAGATTACCGAATTTAATCACGAAAAACATCATGTTGATTCCAAAGGAGAATATATATACAATGTCCCTGCCGTTAGTAGTAAATCGTGTTTACCATGTTGCTTTAAAAATCAAAACAAAACAAGTGATATTAACCCAAAATGCGTTGATAATAAAAATTCTGAAAAGGACATTAAAACTTCTGCCGAAGAGACAGAGAGAAAAGCTACAATGGATGCAGATGGAGACGAGGGCGAAGGCGAAGGTGAAGAACAATTAGACATTGAAGGTGGTCCAATACAAAAAGATGAAAAAAATATAAAGCAGAAATATAATTATATTCAACAACATAATAAGTTCCCATTAGAAAAACAGAAATTAGGTTATTTGCCATTAAATATACAGGCGATGTTAGACGCTGAAGGTATTCGTTGTGAAGACGCGTTTTGTGTTCTGCGATTTGGTGTGGAAAAGCATAAGAATTCATTTCTTTCTGTTCTAGGATCTATGTTATTTTTGGAACGCAATAATGAAAAAATGTCTCTTGGAAATATTTCTCAATATAATGTTACACGTGTGAGAAGTATGCTCGCCGATGCGTTATCCCTTGATCAATTTATAACTTTACAAAATGGAAATTTAATACAGGTGTTTGGAAAGAACATTGAAAAACTAACTATAAAGTCAGATATCAAGGATACGATGACATACAAGAATTTATATGGTAAAAATAAAAAATTGTTCCATCTTATCCTCGACGCGTATAACAATTTCAAGATCTATATAAAATCAAGTCATATTATAGATTATTTTTATTTATTTGACCTAATTAGTATGCCAAATTCAAAACTTTTTAAACAAGGTGTAAATATGGTGATTTTAGAGACAGACGATATGGACGTTACAAACGGGTTTAAATTTATTTGCCCAACCAATTTCTACAATTCTACTCATTTCGATAGAAAGAGAGATACAATTATGTTTGTCAAGTATGGAAATGTGTATGAACCAATATATGGGCATGCTACCGAAGGCGATGTAATCAATATTATCCATAGTTTTAAATTCTATAATAAATATTTATATACTTTGTTTCTGAAATTTGAATCTTTACAAAACGATCGAAAAAAATATTGCGGGGTACGTTCTTTTAGTGAATCGAAATATACGTATACAGAAAATACATTAGGCTATATTATAGACATTTTACAAAAATATAGATTTAAAATTTTGAAACAAATTATTTATTATGATGGTAGAGTGTGTGGCGTTGAGACGGAACATCTGCATATCAAATGTTATATACCCTGTCGATTAAGTGCAATATATGATGATATAGACCAGGTATATATATCTGACTATGATTTTGCCGATTACGAGAAAACATCTAATGGGCTTAAATATGTTTATAACGTAACAACACAGCAAATACCATGTGTACCAAGTGAACAGATCGTAAAAAAGAATATGGTTTTTGGTATTAAAACATTAGATGGGCTACTTGCACCATTAAAAATCCCTGAACCTGTAACTGATACCAATTTACCTTTTGGTGTAAATAATTACTTTGTACCCGATTCCAAAGACAAAACCAAGATGTTGAATATAGATGAAATTATTGTATCTAACGAAGTTAATAAAGAACAAAATAGCGAGATAAAACATTTGACAAAAAAAACCCGAACTTATGAAAAATTTAAAAAATACATTCGAAAATATTTACATTCGAGTAAACACAAGGATATTCGTTACGAAATAACTAAACATCTTCACGATTATCATAAAAATGAAGGTGAAAAGATCAAGCTGGTTAGTAAAATAATTGGACGATTAACTAAGATATCAAATATAGATGATAATGACCTATATACAACACGTTTATCGTATGAAATTGTTTTAAATTATAGAACTCGTCATTTTATCATGATAGACGATCAATATTTATTTATGAACAATCAATATGGAAAAAATAAAGAGATTTTAGTTACGCAAACAATGCTTGGAAATAAGGACATTTATAATGACGATGATTTGTATAAGTATGTTACAGATAAGGATACCACACATGACTATGCTAATCCAATGGTCGATACGATTTATGATTTAAACACCTATCTAGAAGATGTAAAAGAAATACAGCGAACAAGTCCAATGACATCAAGAATCGAACGAATGAAAACAAACGAGGATGTTTCTGAAATACAAGTCAATAAAAAGGTAAAAAGATGCCCAAAAGGTACAAAATGGGATAAAACATTACAAAAATGTATTGTAAACAATGTTGCTCTAGCCGATAAGGGTGTCTAATAAATATAAAATTGATATAATAAATACAATTATATGAATGTTAATATTTAAATCATGGTTAAATGCAGTATATGTAAAGAAGTGGGCAAACATAACCGCAAGACCTGTAGTTTTAAAGATGTGTCAACTAGTGAAGTAGATGAATACATCGAAACGCGTAGGATGATAAGAAGCGGTTTTAATAACGTTTTAAAATACGGCAGTGTTGATATACGCGATCATTTTAAATTGTATATGCTGTATCATAAACAATTATACAATTGCCGTATTCATGAAGAATACTTGAAGGATAGATTGACAAAATTCCATTGTGCAATTATATACGATAATAATGTAAATAACATCGATCGGAGCATTCAATCGTATAAGGCAGTTACAAAAAATTTGGTTAATATGCGTAAAAAAGATTATGTACGCATCAAGTATTTATTACGCATGGTGAACAAACGTATTACAATGGAATATTATTTCATATTGCGCGATATAATGTGCAATATGAAAAATACAGAGCATTTTATACAAAATGACACTCTGTTAAATTATTGGGTAAATTGTCATACAAATCGACACCATTTACCCATTGATTGTTGTAGATATATATTCGGATTTCTCATTCCAAAACATTAATGGCTATCATAGTTATACGGAAATGTTCTACTTTCTTCTTCGATTGAACTTGAATCCGAATCCGAATCACAATTATTTTCCGTATTTTCTTCTCCGTTGAAGTTGTATAATGTTAACGGGTTTAATACATTATGATATCGTAATCCACTATTTTGATCGTCTAATACCAACTCGCCTACAACCATTTGGTCATTGAGAGACGCAACATCGTCCGATACCGAAATACTCATTTGGTTATTGTTAAAATCCATTTCCCCGAATTGTTCATTTAATTCATCCATTTGTCCATTTAATTCATTCATATCCTCTATTTGTTCATTTAATTCATCCATTTGTTCATTTAATTCATCCGTTTGGTCATCTACTTCATTTATTTGGACTTCCAACTCATCATCACTATCAGTATCGCTAGTATCAGAATCAGAATCATTACTATCATAAGGATTTGTCGTTGAATCTGGCGAATAAACAATTAGCTTTGCGTATGCTACATGTTCAGTTATAAATGAAATCTCTTTTTTCTTAGGTTTCATACGTATAATTTTTCTACCGAATTTCGGTGATTGTTTACAGAATTGTATAAGTTTTTTCGTTAACAGGTCCCTATGATATAATGTTTTGTATCTGTTAAGTGAGTATTTTACAAATAGATACGACTCGATAAACGGGTAGAATATCTCGTTCAACTTATCAGTTGGAAAATCGACATCAACCTTTAATGTATAACTTCTTTTGTATTTGACAAACATATCATGTATATGATTTGTTAATGAACTTTTCGAAAGATTTTTATAAACGGACATAATGGTTTCTTCTCGAATTAATACTTCATTATCTAGTATAAATTTTTTATCATTAAAACCTAATATGTAAAATAGATGGAATAAAATTGGCATTGTATAATTGGAATATTTAATGGAATAATATATATTATATAAATTGTGTTCTGAAAATGGTTTGTTTGTATACGGGTTTTTAATTGTTTGCGGGTCTGCGAACATTTCGTAATGATGAGTTAATGCATTTTGAATTATTTTCATTATATCACTTAAACGAAATGTATATTTCACACAATCCTCCATAATAATAATAAGTGTGTGTGCGCGATATAATGCAAGATCATTCATACAAAGATCAAGGTTGTTATCAAATGTCTTTGATTTTTTCCACTTGTAGTTTCTAACAAATCGATTCAATATTTGATCAATGCGTTTAATTTTACAAAAAATCGTTTCAATATGATGGCGTATATGTTCAGAATAGAATGAATTGTTAAGTATTTCACATAGTTTATGTTTGTTGTCTGACTTTGAAAATGGTAGATTAAAAAAGGAATAAAACATAAGGTGTTCAAATGGTGTTTTTATATATTCATGGTTATCTGGATATTTTGTAAGATCCCATGGTTCGATTCGTTCTGTTATACATATATTTTCCTTTATCATTTCAATAGTATCTTTCGATACTTTCATAAAAGAAAACATGATTGTTATAATTTTATATGGTTATAACTTTATACTTTATTTTATTAAAAGTTAGGCATATAACCATCGTCATCATCTTGTACCACTTTTGTGAGATGTTTCATATTATTAGTAATTTGAATTTGATCCGTACTACAGAATTCACTCTTATCTATATTTTTATTTTCCTCCATAATATCAGCCAAATTGCCAAGGACTTCATGTTCGACAGGCTCTAGTGTCTGCATTTGCTCAATATCAACGACAACTTGGAATGCGCCTGTACCGAAGTTACCCTCTTGACCACACATTACATTAGCTGATACACCCCTCATGATGTCAAGCTCACCATGTCTGGCTGCCTTGAGGAACATTTCGGGTGTTTCTTCAAATGACGCCTTTGCAATGGGACCGATATTATCATTGTTAATGCCGTGTCTGAAAATGGATGTCATCTTTGTATTGTAACTCATTCTATCACATAGAATGTTCAAGTGGTGTGCGTTGATATATGTACCATCAAACTCAATGACTTCCACCAATTCATCGTAAATTGTTTGGCGAGCAGCTTCAATGCCCAAAACATTATACGTTTCAATGATATTGTTACTCGTTGTTCGTGTAGGATCGATATAGTCGAGTGCGAGAGCATCAAGAAGATTATTCCCGATTGTATCAAGCACCCATTTTTCAACTTGTTCATATTTGTCCTCTTGTTTCTTGACCTCTGTCACTTTACGAAGGACTACCTTTTTGATGTTTTTTACACCACGAAGGACAATGTTGTTAAGAAGATTATCTTGAAAATTCTTTAGAATGTAAATTTCATCCGATTGGTCTAGAGTTGGATCATTCTTGCCCTTCTTAGGCTTTTTCATGCGAATGCGGAAGACAAGATTGTCGTCATTGTAATCATTGAAAACACAACTGATTTCCTCTTTATAAATTGTGGTTAACGCATAGTGAATGTCATCCATTGTAATATTCTTTTCAAGTAATATTTCCCTATTCATTTTAATACGAATAACCCATTTGGATTTATCTTTTACAGCTCCTTCAGAACTAGTTCCACTACATTCATCTACAATGCTTTCGTAATACATGTATTTTGTCATAAGATTGTCGTCTTCACCAATCAATGTTTTACTATCGTTGGGGTCAAAACAAATTTGTACACTGGATACAACATCGCCTAGCTTTGTATGCTCAATATTATACATGATTGACTGAGCTTTGCTGCGCTCAAGTTCATCTTCGTCCTTCAACGAAATAGTTAGCGCGGGATTTTTGGGATTTTCAGACAAACTCAAGATTTCCTCAATACGAGGGACACCACGGGTCACATTAGACTTTGATGCAACTCCTGCAAAATGAAATGTGTTCAGTGTCATCTGTGTGGTAGGTTCACCAATTGATTGTGCTGCAATCATACCAACCATTTCACCTGGTGCAACAATTGATTTCTTATACGTCATTACGATTGTGTCTAATAGAATCTGTAGTGCACCGGCATTAAAACGTTTCACACAAATAATTTGCTTGGGGGAAAGGTAATAGAAGAACAATGTTTTAAACAACTCGTTGGGAGGACAGAAATGAATGTTTTTAAGGGTTTCCATTGTTCTTTCTAATTTTTGAAAACATTCTAGGGGAGTAATATCGACAAGCGAATTTCCCGAAAGATTACACTGGTGTTGTATGTTCTGGATAATATGTTGGAACGACACAGAGTGATACACCTTATTGTCTGTTGATTTTTTGAATATATTATTGACGATTTTATCTTGAACCTCGATAAATTGTTTTACATACTTTTCACACATAACGATTAAATCAGCCTTTTGCTTTTTCACGCGTGCGTTTGCTTGGGGAGTAAATGGCTTACTAAACGTTTTATTATCGTTCTCGTCATATACATGAAAGTGAGTGTACATATCTTCCATCGACATTGTTGTAATGGGAAGAATTTGGCCTTCTACGCGAACTGTATCCATGCCGTCATCGCCATATGAAAACTGGACAATTTTATTTTTGTTATTTCGAACTGTCATATCGTATTCTACCTTCAGATCTTCCATGCCTTTAATCAAACGACGCTGAATATAACCTGTCTGGGATGTTTTCACCGCTGTATCAATAAGACCAACACGCCCACCCATTGCATGAAAGAACAATTCCTCGGGGCGTAGACCGGAAATATAAGAACTTTCGACGAATCCACGAGCTGCCATTGAATCGTCATATTTTGAAAAGTGGGGAAGTGTGCGGTTGTCGAATCCATAAGGAATACGCTTACCATTCACATTTTGTTGTCCCAAACAACTAATCATTTGCGAAATGTTAAGGTCGCTACCTTTTGAACCAGCATTGACCATTTGAACAAACCGATTGTTGGGATCCAAATTCTTAAGACCGATATTACCAGCCTCTTTTGTAGCAACACTTAGGATTGCATTCACTTGTGTTTCAAATTCTTCAATGTCTGGCTTGCCTGTATTATTTTCAAATACACCCAGATGAATTGTATCAAGAAGGTCCTTTACCTCTCTCTTTTTCTGACTAATAATATCAACAATACTTTGATTTGTTTCTTGGTTTGAAATAAGATCACTAATACCAACACTAAAACTACTGGTATTCATATAATCTGTAATGATGTTCTGAAGATCATCGATGAATTTTGCCGCACGCACATTACCAAAGTCATTCGTTACGCGATGTAGAATGCCCTTTGTACCTGAACCAAGTAGACCCTTCTCCAACTTACCCCTCTTGTACGAACCATTTCGAATATCGAGGACATTATTAGATATTTCGGCATCCTCACCCTCCTTGAAGAGCTTGCTTTTGTGGATGAGTGTGACTGGTGGCATAATCTGTGTAAGAATGTCTTGATATGAAATACTGGTCTTGTCTTGTAAAAGAGCGGGGTTCACATTGTCGTAATTCATCAATAAATTCATAGCCTGTCTAGGTGTAAATGATGTTCCCTCACGAGTGAATCGAAACGCACCAAGAAGTGAATCCTGGAAAATACCAACAATGGTTGCATTGTTTGCTGGACTCACTAGTTGATGATGAACTGCTGCCATATTAATAAGTTCCGATTCAGATTCCATATCTTGTGGCATGTGAAGATTCATTTCATCACCATCAAAATCAGCATTATATGGCTTGGTATCAGCAACATTCATTCGGAATGTATCACCTCGTTGCATTACTTTAACGCGATGTGACATCATGCTCATTCTATGAAGAGTTGGTTGACGATTGAATAGAATGTTATCACCATCCATCATGTGGCGATGTACGATGTCACCATTCTCGATTTGAACAATATTCTTTGCGTAACGAAGTGAAGTACATTGTCCGTTACTCTTCTCAATAATTTTGGCACCAGGCCAATTATCAGCTCCGTTCTCAATGAGTGTCATAAGGAATGCCTTGTTTCGGTTGTTAACTACCACAGGTTTCGTAATATTTTTAGCGACTTTGAGTGGAACACCGAGTTCACGAATCGAAATATTTGGGTCAGCTGTAATAACTGAACGAGCACTATAGTCGACACGCTTGCCCATAAGATTGCCTCTAACACGTCCGGTTTTTCCATTCAAACGTTCCTTGATTGACTTTAGAGGACGACCTGAACGTTGAGCGACTGCTGCTACACCAGGGATCTTGTTATCCACTTGTGTTGCGATATAATATTGAAGCATTGTTGACCAGTCATCGATTACATTATCGGGTGCCATGGGTGTTTGCTTCATCTTTTCTTCTAGAATTTTATTTGTTTTGATAATATTTACAATAGTATGTGTGATGTCATCTTCACTGCGTTGTTGGGCATCATGCTTGACTGATGGACGTACAGCCGGTGGTGGTACAGCAAGAACTTGACAAATCATCCAATCAGGACGCGACCATAATGGATTAAATCCCATGAAGGTTACATCTTCATCGCTCACACGACGCAGAATCTTCAACGCAATTTCAGGACTAATACGAATTGACAAATTTTCCAATTCTTCCGCAGTCATACCTTCATTGGAGTCCCATTCTGCGTAAATGTTAGCAAGTCCTTCCTTGCGGAATTTGGAAGGTTGTTTGTAACCACACCCTATGTCATTTTCACATCCGCAACATTTCTTTGCTTTGTTTGCAATCTGATAAACATAATTCCAGCGTTCTTCATATTCAAGCTTCAATGCTTGTTTATATTTTTCCTTGTCGACAAGAAGACGACTACATTTAAAACATACACTTCGGAGAATTTTTAATAGGGTGTTCAAATATTGAATGTAAAACACGGGCTTGGCAAGTTCGATATGACCAAAGTAACCCGGAGTCTGGGTATAGTCCAAACCATCTGTGGGACAGATTAGACCAGGTTCCAAAACACCCATACGTGGATCAAAAAGCCCCCCGATTTTGGGTTTGTTATTGTCATATGTTTCACGCGAAGTAATCTCAGCAACCGAGGCACGTCGTATTTCTTCCGGTGAAAGAATACTGAACTGAATGCCTATGATTTTAGCTGACTGCTTATTTGCGCGAAGATTAGTATTATTCGGCATCTTCCTTATATACTACACATAAATTTTAGATTGTTTTAATTCAATTTTATATTTTAATGACAAAAAATATAATACTGGTTATCAATTTATAAAATCAGTATAAAAATATCATGTGTTTACATACTATCAAATGTCTTTCGAACAACATGACATAGTTGGTTGGGTAAAAAAGGTAAATTACATATATGTTGTTATATCAAAGAGTGCAACTGATAATGGAGTGGATACAATGTACACTATCACCCCCACCAAAAATTTTCAATTACCCGGTGGTGTTATTAAAACGGAATTAAATCGGAATGTCCCGCTACGTGAATTATATGATATATTATCATAATAGGTGTTTATTTGTATATATATATGTTAATTTTGATTTTATTGGTTCGTCTAAACCATATATTTCGTGGATTTGTAGATATCTTCAAAGGTATTCAATTTATTATTTTTCATTTAACTTATTTTTAAAAAAAATTGAAACTTATTTAAAGTGTATATGCGAATATATATACAAACGTAAATGACAAAGATGTCCGATACTATTAACAAGAAAATTACCACTCGTTCCAAGAAGGACGCCAAGGATGAGAAGAAGAAACACGTAGAATCTGATTCATCTGATGAGGAGGAAGTTGAGGCGGAGAGCGATGAAGACGATGATCAAGACATGGATCCTGTTGAGTGGAAAAAGTTTCTTTACAAGATGTTTCCATCGAAGCATATGCGCAAGCAAATCGATGAGGAAGCCGGTGCTTCTGACGCAACCAGTAGTCCCAGACACAAGTCCAAGCGCCAAAATAAAAAAAATAAAAATAAAAAGTGCGAGTCCGACGACGAAAATGCCAGCGATGATGATGGGAATCAGGCAATCAACATTGTTTTGAGCATTGATCCAAAGAGCCTTCGTAGAGGTCGAGGCGAGGATTACGACGAAGATGATGATGAGTACGAGACCGAAGATGATGACGAGTACGAAGATGATGATGAGGAGGAGGAATCTGAATCCGAATCTGAATCTGAATCGGAGGATGATTCCGAAGACGACGAGGAAGATGGCGAAGGTACCGAAAAGGTCGTCACAGCCATTGATTTCGAAAAGGAAGAAAAGTTGCTTGATGAACTACGCGAGATGCTAAAGAATAACTCTACATCTGTTGTTATTCGCGACGCAATCGAGGCATCTGAAAAGAAATTGAAGGCTTCTAAAAAAATTCACGACAAGTGCGAGAATAAAATCAAGGTTAAGAATAGTACCAAGTTCAAGGAGCTTATCTCCAATAAGAAGAATATGAACGATTTTATCTTCTTTAAGGGACTTCCTATCGTTGAGCAGGAAAAGATTCTTAACGAGGTTGAAGAAATCAACAAGATCATTGCTGTCGATAAGCCCTATCGTATTTCGCTTCTTGAGTCGGATATGCCAGTTCATTTTAAGGCATGTGCGATGAAGAAAATCAATATGCTGAAGTACATGGAGCCCGGTGGAGGGGAGTTTTATAAGGTGAAGAATTGGATCGACACCTTCATGAAGATTCCGTTTGGTATCTATCATTCACTCCCCGTTTCAAGGGATGATGGTGTTGAAGCGTGCCATGATTTCATGGAAAATGCCAAGAATATTCTTGATGAAGCTGTCTACGGATTGAATGATGCAAAGATGCAGATCATGCAAATGGTTGGACAACTAATTACTAACCCCAAGGCTATCGGCACAGCAATTGCCATCAAGGGACCTATGGGTACTGGTAAGACTACTCTAGTCAAGGAAGGAATCAGTAAAATTCTTGGTCGTGAGTTTGCGTTTATTGCACTAGGCGGTGCAACGGACAGCAGCTTTCTAGAGGGTCATAGTTATACATATGAGGGAAGTACTTGGGGTCAGATTGTTGACATTTTGATGAAAAGTAAGTGTATGAACCCTGTCATCTACTTTGATGAGTTAGACAAGGTGAGCGACACCCCAAAGGGTGAAGAGATCATTGGTATTTTGACGCATCTGACTGATACTAGTCAGAATAGCGAGTACCACGATAAGTACTTTTCGGAAGTTAACTTTGACCTTAGCAAGTGCTTGTTCATCTTTAGTTATAACGATGAGTCAAAAGTAAGTCCTATTCTTCGTGATCGTATGTATCGCATTCAGACAAAGGGATATGAATCTAAGGAGAAGAAGATTATTTGCAACAAGCATTTGCTACCAAAGATTCGTGATGAAGTGAAGTTCACCGAAGAAGAAATCATTTTCGATGATAATGTTATCCAACACATTATCGAGAACTACACCAACAAGGAGGATGGTATGCGTAATTTGAAGAGATGTATGGAAATCATCTATACCAAGCTGAATCTTTATCGCTTGATGAAACCCGATACCAATCTATTTGAGAGTGAAATGTCGCTCAAAGTTGAGTTCCCATTCCACGTCACAAAAGATGTAGTGGATAAGCTTATTAAGCTAGATAAAAAACAAAATCCTTCCCTACATATGCTTTATGTATAGATGAGGAGTGTGCGATATAGGTAGAAATAATTATAGTAAATTAAAATAATAACAAAATATTTTTTAATTTACATGTCTATAAAATGTTTGGAAATTATTGTGTTGCTGTTGGTGTTGGTTTATTAAATCCGAACATGCTCTTACCAAAGTTCTTAAGACGATCGCCTCTTGTGGGATTAAACGTTCCTGTTCCATCTGTTCTGCTCCTGCAGGTGTTAATTTAGTGTATTTTTTCCCAGGAATATTATACCCACCCCTCTAACAACGTCTAGATTTGCGAGATTTGGAACCACGTCTAGCTTTGCGGACTTTGCGGGATTTGCTGGATTTTCTGGATTTGCGGGATTTGCTGGCTTTGCGAGATTTGCGTCCACGTTTAGATTTGCGACCAACACGTCTAGTACCTCCTTCGGATACTGCTGGTGCTTCAGTGGATGAACCGAATTTACCTTTAATATTAGACACACTATTTTTCACACCATCCGTCATGCTAGAAAAGAAGCCACCTCCTGCTGCTGCTGCTACTGCTTCTGCTTCAGCAGCGACTGCTTCTTTAGGTGTAATTGGCTTACGTTTATCACTCCATGGTTGTAATACGACAATGTCTTTCTCATATTGCTCCATTTTAGAAGTGTCGTTGATAGAGGGTTTTACACCCTTACTAGGCAATGATCTGCGAACAGCCTGGTAATTTTGCTCGTCGTAAACCATTCCCTCGCTAGTTCCTAAAGGAGTTGCTGTATGTATAATAACTTCAACATCCCCAATTTTTGTATTTTCCGTGGTAAATAATTCACCACCAGCTACAGGTAATTTACCATCGCTACAAATAATGTTAGCGGCTAACTTACATTTGTTTATATTTCTATTAATTTCACCGCTGCTTTTGTCGGTTGAAGCTGCCATTCCACGTCTAGCAGATGCAGATGCCGATGATGCGGCTGATTTTACCTTATTCTTTGCAGCAATGGCGGCGTTAGCTAGTGATTCTCTCCAGGTTAATGGTTTAGTTTCACTCATTATAATTTATACCAACAAAATAAAAAATATAATGAAAATAAGAGACTTCCAAATTAAAATTGAAACAAACCTTACAAACGCAATCAAAAACATCAAATGAACGAGCAATCTATTGTAATCATGAGCACTTTATACGAATATGTTAAAGTGGGTTGGGTTAAATGCCTAAATATGCTTTCCGGACTCGGTTGGTTAAAGTCGTCGGTTGGCATTTATATGTTGTGGATCTGTTGTCATTTCTTTTTCGCCAATCTATATACGCACCATTGTGCAAGGTGGTCTATAATGGGATTTATTGTATCTCCCTTTGTAGCAGTAACTCCGTATTGCCGAGGCATTTTGTGGGTTGTAACGAAAGGATCTGACATCATTTCAGGTATGTGGATTTTACTTGGTAGTCTAGTTACAGGGTACGCTCTGCAGTTTGTACCTAGTAATATCATCAAAACGGAGAACGTAACTGCCGAAAAAAAAAATGAATAAAAAACAAAAAATGGATAAAAACGAAATGGATAAAAATAAAAAATGCGTATGGTGGGGGACGTATTTTTTTATCGTTATAGGAAATTAAATATTTTATAAATAAAATGTAATGAAAGAATCTGGACGTATTTTCATCTATTTATTTCTGTTCACGTTTATCATGACTTTTTTATTCAACGTGTGTATGATCGATAGTAATCCTATTCATGAAGGCATGCAAATTAAAGAACGAAATATTATTATTTTAGGAGATAGTGCTTTTGATAATCGTCCATATGTAGGTACAAGTGAAAGCATCCCATATCTATTACAGAATCACGATATATTTAAATCTGTCGTATTAGCTCGTGATGGAGCAAAAATCAGTGATTTACATCAACAAATACGTAGTGCTGAAAAGGATCTTGGTAAGTCCAACAGAACTACCTTTATATCTATTGGAGGTAATGATATTCTTACACTTAAAGACGACCAAATAGACATTGATAAAACGATACGTAAATTATTTACTACTTACACAAAAATTCTATCTAATTATACATTCAAAGGTAAATTAGTACTATGTAACATTTATATTCCATTTAGTAAGCGCGGTTCGTTTCACGAAAAGTGTATAAAAAAATGGAATGAACAATTATACATGTTCAGTAAAGAAAATAATTATAATCTTATGCGATTTGATAAAGTACTTTTTGAACAAAATGATTTTGTGGATAACTTAGAGCCATCACGTATTGGTGGTAGAAAAATAGTGGGTGAAATGTTAAACTATGTCGATTGATTGAAAAATTGATTTGATTATTTTTTTGGTATAATATAAAATATTATCATATGAATATGTGTTTGGCATACATTATGTGTTGTTTTAATCGAAGGAAATATAACAATGATGATGTTTCTGTCAATATACGTTATGAAAGGTTTAAAAAATTGCCGTTGTATAATCGTGTTTTGTATAGTAAACATTGAGCGAATAAAACGCCGATCCGCGAAATGTTGGCAGAAGATTCAATTAAAAATGCAGTTGAAAATTATAAACAAAAAAACAAATGTATAAAATGATGTGTGTCTATTAATTGTTATCGTAATCTATTTTATTTTTGGCGCGTGTAAGTGCCACATATAACAGGTTTTGTTCTTCTTCTGTAATATCCTCGCATAGTTTGACATTGTTATGTTCACATCCTTTGTAACTATGAATTGTATACATTAGACATTTTGCGTTGTTTTTAGGCACGATGTTTGATCGTACTTTGCGAAGTAGTTCCTTCAGTTCAAAGGCAGTATACGAAAGCAGGAAATTGGGGAGATCATCCTCCATGTCTTGCTTCTCTTCATCGCTTAATGCAAATTTCATTAACCGCGCATGAAGCGAAATCATCATGCGTTCCTTGTCGTCATATCCATAAATGTAAACGTCGTTTTCCTCTTGCGCTTTAAGAAGCAGGTATCTCCATGATCTGAATAGATATACATAGGATTCGGTCGTTTCGAAGTTTTTATCGAAGTGTGTATCTTGTTTGCTTTTTGAAATCATCCAGCAATTGTCAAACATATTGCGAATCTTATCACATGCTGGATTACCGATCCTAAATGTCGAATAAAACTCCATGAACAACGTGTCTGTAGGAAGTTTATTAAATGCGTTAATCGATCCTCTCCATTGATATATAGCTTGCATAGGATCTCCTACAAAAATTTTAGGTATGTCGGTATCTTTTAGTAACACATCAAGCATTAAATCGTCGAAATCTTGTGCCTCATCAATGAAAATCATATCATAATTTCTCTTTATGTAATCACGTGCCCAGTGATTAATCTGAACTTGTTTACGTATTGTGTCGAATGTCACAATATATGAACTAATTACTTTGTCCCACATCATTTTCATGAGCGGCATTGGTTTTCCGAAACGTTCCATGCTGAATTCTTCGATGGTATTAGATCCAACCTGGCGACAAAATTTTGTTAGATAGTCAATACATTGTTTTTTCACGCGCCAGTTCTTTCCTTGAAACCAGTTGATTTTAAGATGTATTGTATTTGGTCTAAGATCGTCCATTTGCTCCGGATTTCCTTTTTGTTCAATGTATATGCTTCGCATAAGTGAATCGAACGTTCTAGGGACCATATTTGTAATATTTTGGGTCTTTAATTTCCCCTGAATTTCACTGATTAGATTTTTATTAAATGCTAGATATAATATTCTCTTTTTTTTGTGGATCTTAGCTAGATCTAATAAAGTAGTTGTTTTACCACTTCCTGCGACGGACTTAATTGCGGTTATGCTGTTTAATGGAAATTTATAGGTTTTGATGTAATGACGATGAATATCGTCTAATAAATACATTGAGTCACGACATCTAGAGTATGCGATATGTGTGGTTTCAAGAGTTTCTTGAGTTGTTTCTAAATCGGCAAACATTTGCTTTCCTTCGGTTGTCATTATATCTGCTAAACATGTGTTGTCAAACACATCCTTGTAATTACAAATATCATCATGAAAAATTATCCATACATGACGTCTGACGCCTTCGATTTCCATCGAATATGCCTTACGATCAGTTAACCATAACCACTCCTTTTTACCAGTGTATAAAAATACGTTATTGTTACATTCTTTCACTGATTCTTGCCATGATTTGTGTGGAATCTCAATAATTGCATATTTTCCAATGGTTACACGTTTCATGTATTGTTTCTCCACATTGAAAATCCAATCGATTTGACTCGTATTCTCGCGATCTTTCACATCAGATGGAGAGATAGGTGAGTTTTGAAATTCAATCCCTAATTCATTTTCAAAATCGTATCCGTCTACAAAATGTTTCGTGTTTTTACCAAAACGAAATATTTCTCCATTTTTTGTATTGATGCTTTTTGAAAACATGGTGTGCCAGTCACTCATTTTACGAAGTTTCTCTATATGAACATTTTCACATTCGATATGTGTTCCATTTCGGCATGGGTTTGGATGATAAAAATGTTCAACGTAATTTTCGTTTTTGCCACGAGATTGACGTAATAGAACCGGTTCATCGCAATTAAAGCATGTAAAATGCGATGTTGGTGAGATCCCCCTTTGGTATATTTCTTCCGGTAGCATGATTTGATTCTCGTAAATCGCAAACTTCGGCATATTAAATGTATAATTACATATTATATATTTAACTAATTTACTTTTCAATTTTAAGCGTAGGTGCAACCATACGTGATTGAAGTTGCTCGCGTGTAAGGTATACATTCTTCATATCGCTGTCAGAATATCCAAATGGTTTTGTATTATCGAATGCGGATACATAAAAATAGGGTTGATTTGGTTGTCCACCTTCAGGCTTTTTGAAACCACGAAAACAATTAGCGGTGCTACATGCTTCGATCTGGTTGTTAGTGATCATATGATCAGCATTTCTCATTAAGAAGGAACGATATGCGCTACTTGACATAATTTTGTTTTCATCCAATACATCCTGGTTTATTTGCTCATCTGGTCTTAATGTTGCGAAATTACGTCCATCATTCATAATTGGAGGGTGATCTAAATAAAGATTATTTGATCCAGAATAACATTTTTTCCAGCTCATATATATCAAATAAGAAAAGATTTACTCACACAATTTCAATAATTCATTTTTTTTGAGTTTGCTGATATCAATATCTGTTAACTGATTATTAATGATGTGTTCGCGTAAATCTTTTATTGTCATCTTTTTAAAGTTCAATAGTTGTAGATTTACAATTGTTTTAGAATCTTCAACTTCTACGGCTTCTTCGACAACTTGTTCGACTTGTTCGACGACGATATCTTGTTCGACAACGGCTTCTTCGACTTCTTCGACTTCTTCGACTTCTTCAACAACAATAGGTCTCATAACTTCACAAACCTCTATAACATCTGAAACCTTGGTGATTTCATCAAACACTAGGCTATTTTCTACATTATCTATCATGATTTCGACAGGGCGACCACAATCACTTTCGTCGTCGCTATCGTCGTCGCTTTCGTCATCGCTATCGTCACTACATGAGTCATCATCAGAAACCTCAATCAACTGACTATTCTTAGGATCTAACATTGACATCATATTCATAGGGTCGTTGAGACATACACCATTCACATGTTTAATCTGGTCCTCATCCGAAATCGATTTTGATTTTATTGTATTCATTTCATCCGCCATTGCATTGATCAATTGAAACATCGAGTTTATTTTATGATCAACATTGGTTAAACGTTGACGAATATAAAAAACTATGAAAATTACTACAAATATTATTCCTAAAGAAAACATGAAGTTTGTACCAAATCCAGCGATTGCAAATATATCCATTTACTAGACTATGATAATATATGTTACGCGATTAAACGTAAAACACTAGGATATACCAAGAATATTTTCACTACGATGTATAATTGTTTCAGGATAACATAAATCCTTCAGTACCTTTACACCACCTTTAATTGACGATATTCCTTTTTCCAGTTTATAGGAGTAATGAAAATCACGATTCTCTTTAATATCGATTCTCATTTTACAATTGGATATCCTCTTGTTTTTATCAAGATGTTTACACAAATCAATGAAATGTGTTGTTATCATTATATCCACGTTTCGCAATTTGGATAAATGTTCTATGTACGAAACACCTGTTGCAACCGCTTCATATGGATTTGTACCCGAGTATAATTCATCGAAAACACAAAAATGGCGTTTCAATGGATCCCTTTCTATACTTTCCAAAATATCCTTACATCTGCGAGCTTCAGCCTGAAATAAGCTATCACGTCCGGATGTATCTGGAATATTTAAGTAACAATGGATTCGATCATATGTATCTAAAGTTGCTTTTTTGAAAAACCCACATCCTATTTGTTGACTTAATATGATGTTAATCATGGTCGTTTTTAATAACGTGGTTTTACCTGATGCGTTTGGTCCGGTAACAATCATGTTTTTGTCTATATCATAATCATTTGTAACCGCTTTCGCACCCGGTATACTTGGGTAATATGCCTTTGTAAACTTCGTTTTCCCTTTTGTATTAAATTTGGTAATGTTCATAGTTCCTGTTCTGATAGATGTGGCTATCATATTTATATTCTCTAAATAACCATGAAATCCAAAGCTGAAGGAGAGAGCATCTTTAATTTCCGGGTTGCTGTAAAGCTGATGGAATTCTTTCATGACAACCCCGATATTCATTGCTTCTTTAACATTCCAACTATATGCTTCTATGAATAATATTTTGGTTTGAAAATGTTTCAATGTTTCCAGTTTATCATTCAAGACACTGATGAAAGGTTTATATGTTTCTAAATTGTTGGTTATTGTTATGAATTTCTCTATTTCTCTTGATGTCGAATTTATATATGACTTCAGGGATTTGAAAATATGATGTACATGCTTCATATTGTTATGATAACGAATACAACTTATAATATTACTATATATCTGAAAGAGATACATACAACACGAAATAATTAGATATACTCGTTTTTCCCAACTCACTTCTTTGAAGTTTAATAATAATTGCCCAACGACATTATTCCTAAAGAGAAACATCAATGTTTGAGTGTAAAGCGCCCATGTTAATTTAACTCCTTGTAGTTTCAATATGAAAAATGGAAGAATCATAAGGAAAATAGGAAGGCATAATGCTAGAAGAGGACTAAAGATGTTGTATAATCCCATAAAACCTAGAAAATAGGATGATTTATTTAAGAAATCTAGGTGGTTCCAGTCAATATAACTATATCTATCCAAAAAATTACAATCACCTTGTAATTCTTCATATAATTGCATTATTTCGTCAGTATTCTCTTCAGGTTTATAATCAATGTTTGTATATATTTTTTGTGTGTCTTTAAGAAATTGTTTATCTTTAGTGTAATACGATGCCCAGCTGCGTTGTATTGTCTTACCGGCACGTGTTTTTGATGGTAGAATAGATTCATATACCGAATCCGGACCAGATAATTCAAGATCTACTATGATATGTTCTTCGAGTTGTATTTTCTCTTCATTAAATGAAATTGGCATCTTGAAATCAGTGGCTATACTTTCCTGCGTCCAACATTTATTTTTCATTCCCTTATCGACTTCCATTACTTTTACGAAGAGAAAATATGTTCTATTATCAAACTAAATATAATCAAACTTCAATTATCAATAAATTAATTAAAAATTGATTTAAAACATATATAAATACATTTCATTATACAATAATATGACGTGCATTTATGATGAAACCGATATTCTAAAGATTAAAGAAGTAGGTTTTGATACAACGCTCCCTCAAGAGGCACTCGACATGATCCAACACATTTCGGACCAGGTGGGATCACCTAGTTATGTAAGAACACCTACATTTGCTAAATCTTCTCGCAATAAGAAACCTACAACTACTATTCCTTACACTGGGTCATCGTTTACTAAGGTAGATGGTATTGATCGGAATGTATTGCATATTCGAGGCAATTTAAATAAACTATCCACGAATAACTATGATAAAGTGGCGCCTATTATTTGTGAAAACATACAACTTCTTATGGACAATGAGGTTACAAATGAAGAACTCCAAAAAGTAACCGGGTTTGTATTTGAAACAGCTAGTAATAATCGATTCTATTCTGAGCTATATGCCAAGTTGTTTACAGAACTTATTGAACGTTTCCCAATCTTCAAGACGATTTTTAACGAGTCATTTGATAGTTATCTAAAACTATATGATAATATTACATCATTTAGTGAAGCGGATAACTATGATGAATTTTGTAAACAGACAGCTGTTAATGCCTCTAGACGTGCGTTTACAACATTTATTGTTAATTTAACATTGAAAAAGCAGGTTGATAACTCAACATTATTCGACTTGTGTTGGAAGCTACAAAGCTATTTCGACACGCACATTCTGACCGATGGGCAACAACCATTATGTGATGAACTTTGCGAGAATATTTTCATCATTATGACAGAAGGGTTCAAATGTCTCAAGGACGAAGAAAGATATGCGTCACTCAATGGTAAGATGACCATTGTTAAGAATACAAAAGTAAAGGACGTAAAAAGTCTATCTAATAAATCACTATTCAGATATTACGATATGTTTGATTTTGTTGCAAATCTTGAAAAGTAAATAATAATGGACAGGAGGGGGTGTGATATTATGTATTTTTTATTCTATATTTTGTAGATAAAAAGTCACTAAAATGTATGTGTTTTCCATACCCATTCTTAAAATATAAGGATGGTTGCCATATTAGCTTATTTGTACCAAATATATACTGATCGGGTGTATATAAATAATCATTATGAATATAAAAATTTTCTGGAAGCGAAACATCTACATTTTTACGCGTCTCGCACTTGTAAATAAAAGGGACTATATTTCTCAATTGATGAAGTTCCATAATTGCTAGGCGATTTAATAATGAAACATTCATTATTTATATATATCCAATAATATCTAATATGTTTTAGCCTTATAATTTTATTGCGTTCATATATTAGTTCCATTTCTGAAATCCATCTTCTCGTTAGCAAATTTCTCGATTGTGTAAGCACTGAGACCATTAAGCCAAGCCACAATTCGGGTTAAAACTGCAAAAATAAAATATAAATATATATTATATGAAGTTCAAACAAACGATATATGATATGGATGATTTAAAAGATATAGAATCTACAATGAAAGAAGGTGATTTAGTATTGTTCGAAGGCAATAATCAATATGACGTTTCCGTATACATACATCGAAACGGAATTTTAGAATATGATACCGATTTAACTACAACATACAAAACAGAAAAGGAGTTATTAGGAGGTAGAAAAATTAAAAAAAGTAGGTCAAAAAAAAGTAGATCGAAAAAAAGTAGGTCAAAAAGACATAGAACGAAAAAAAATAAGGCAAAGCGAAAAAAAATAAAAAGACGCAGAACGAAAAAAAAATCCGGGATTTAGGAGCTGTAAATCATCCTTCCAGTCCGAGACGAAAGCGAGTATTCACATCGAGTCAGATATACCAATAATATTTTTATAATAAAAAATAATCTTTTTTTATTATAACTACAATATGTTTATTAATACACCATATGATAAAATCAACGAATTTATAGATAAAAAATGGTTAAAAACATGTACAATTGACAAGGATAATATTGACACGATACAAAACATGTATTCAATAATCAGAAATGCCTATAACAACATACAGCATATCAAAGTGACTCGCAATGTCACGAAAAACCATACATTTACGCAAGAGACACTTACAAAAATTGTCGAAGTAACTCGTTTCTTTCCACAACGAATAAATTCGTTTTTAATACAAAATACGGGCGAATATAAGCGTTTTTCTTTCAAAATTGGAAAACGCACATTCACCATTCATGTCTATTGTTATGAAGGGTATACATTTGACGAAGATAATTTGAATTACATGATAAGTTGGTTTTACACAGCAAATCGTTTTGCACCAGACGACGAATGTTCGCGTAATCTAAATATATACCTATTAATGTCTCCCTTTGCAAAATTTCTACCAGAAGCTAAAAATACAATGGTCGAACCGAAACATGTCAATTCTGCATTTACATATGGATGCAAGGAAAACAACAAAATTGTTATATTTAGACACGAAGAATGGGAAAAGGTATTGTTACACGAAACCTTCCACACCTACAACTTTGATTTTCACGCAAACGATTTTACCAAATTTCGTACATTTATGAAACATACGTTCAGGGTACAATCTGATTACGAACTATTTGAAACATATTGTGAAACATGGGCTACATTATGGACAGCGGCATATCAAGCGTACCATATTACTTGTCAATCGAATGAACCAAAAAGATTTATTAATTATGTAGAAACATTGATTGCACATGAACAACAATTCTCATTGATTCAAAGTACAAAAATATTAAATATATTCAACATGAAATATTCAGACATATTTAAACAAAAAGAGCCAAAGTATCGCGAAAACACAAATGTGTTTTGTTATTATATATTGAAGTCGCTCTGTTTGCTACATATTAATGCATTTTTACGAGTATCGAACAAATGTATGAATAATCCATTAAATATTATTTTCGATTCGAAATGCGAGTCGCTATGGATTGATTTTTTCAAAAAAATATATAACAATAAAGAGACAATAAAACGTACAAACGACGCGCATAATATGGTATTGTCACTTAGAAATAAACCAGAAACGAATGTGTCAAATAATTCATTGGGTAGAATGACATTATTTGGATAGTTTTTGGATTCATTATTAGTAGTCGTTAATAGTAGCAGGTTGAATTAATATATATTATCGAAATATATATTAATATTTTAGGGGTTTAAATTTTTTTATGAATGTCAACAACTTATGCGGTGGCACTAGCAGATGTGGTAGCGGTAGCAGCAGCGGCGAGGGCGGCAGCAGCAGCGGCACCAGTCTTGGGGAAGTGAGGAGACATGTAACGTTGGAGGTTGAAATAGGTAAGTTCATCTCCACCAGAAATCTTAAGAAGCTTGGCGAGAGGAGCATCAGGGTTGATCTTGCGACCATTGTCCTTATCCTGAAGGTTATTTGCGCGGATATAAGTGTTGATTTCCTTGGTCACTTCAGTACGAGCCATTTCGGCACCAGAGGGCTTACCGAGGAAAGTGGCAAGCTCGTCAGTGATGAGAGTAGGCTTGACGAAACCACTGGGAGCGCGGTTACCACCCTTCTTGCGCTTGCCACTTAGCTTCTTGGCAACACGAAGCTCGCGAACACACTTCTTTTCAAGGATGGTGAATTCCTTGCGAAGAGCGGAGAATTGTCCAGCCACAAGTTGGAGCTTGGACATGAAAACGGAGAATTGCTCACTGATGGGGGGTTCCTCAGGAGTCTCGACAACATCGTTTGATGCGGCGACAACGGGAGTAGGAGGAACAGGAGCAGGTGCGGCTACAACAACAGGAGTGGTTGCAACCTTAGCTTTGACAACCTTACCGGGTGTCTTAGGTTCGATGGGAGCCTTTACAGGAGTTTTAAGCTCGCTAGAAGCCTTTGAGGGAGCAGTGGTAGTCTTGGTGGTTACTTTTGTAGGCTTAGCCATTATATATACTAACTACGTATCCTTTTTAAGTGTTTTATCTATATAAATTATATTATATGTATTATGACCTTTTAATGACATCTAATTTCACGCCAATAATACTTTTCAAACGAACAATTGCTAAAAATCGGTCAAATGGCACACAGATTCATACAACCATGGCATAGCTGAGGCTGCACTACGACTTACTAATGTAAGTGCAGCAAGTACATAAAATGCTCCTAAAGATTTGCTGTCATTATTTACGCCCATTGATATTAAATTATTCATAATTTCTAATGTATGATATCTTACATAATTTATATTGGTAGAATGCAATATATGATTCATATGTGATGTGAATGGACTTCCCGATGGGTGACATATATTCCTTTTTGTTTCATTACTTAATTGTGCTCTATATTGCCATATGTCATATAGTTCACGCAAATATCGAGTATGTTGTCTCAGATTTAATGATAGAAACCATGAAACATCTGAATAATTACCTAGATGATCTATATCACCAAATACACTTACCAAACGATGATGTATGTTTGTGTCACAATAAATATCCAAAATCGGATCAACCGCACTTTTCATCGTTGTATTCATATACAAACACTTTTGTAATTGTGCAACACGTTTCATGCGAAAATTTAGATTAGTCGGCAATTCATTTCTTGTAAACGGATTTAACATTGCCTCGCAGTTTGTTGTCTTATTATATAATTCACTAAGAGAACATATATCAAATCCATATATAAATCCATTCTCGTTAATACTAATCATTTGTTCAACGCTTACTTCATTGATTGGTTCCAATGAAAAAAAATCACATTCATTTGTACATAAACGTCGATCAACTAACCCATTTCCCTTATGATATCGCCATAATTTTACAATATGTCGTCTAAATGCTTTCTGAATACGTGTAACAACGAACGATTTTGACATATATTCATAAAGACGTGTATTAAGTTCCGTTTTATTCCCGGACACACGAATTTTATAGTGTCTTGACATTGCTTTCAATTGGGCAATATTGTAATCATAAACATTAAGATCTTGATAGTTTTCAATCGTCAACAAAGAGAAATCTGAAGACTTTACCTTTTGTTTCTTTATTTTTATAACATCATTCACATCATTTGTATAAGTTAATAACCCGTGCGAACACGAACGCGCCCTTTTTTTGTTTATTTCATTCATATACTAGAATAATATATTCTTTTGTTTAATTAGTTTGATATAGAATCATTCTGACGAAGAGACTATTAAACCTAAAATCACCTATTTTCGGTTATATTATATTGTATTTAAATTAAAATAGTTGGTATTTTTTACAAACCACGTATGAAGAGAAAAGGATTGTGACGTCACCTAATATAAATTAAAATTGAAATGGATTTAAAGGCATCAGTCATAAGTATACTATATAAGATGAGCAGAAACGACATCCTTACCTACAATACCTTCACCAACGAGTCATTTGACTACAACCAACCCCGCGTCAATGCGAATGGTGGTAAGTCAGTGAATTTGTTCAACACGAGCGCTAAGACCGCCCTCAACCTTTCAACTCCTCTTATGCTGACATATGGTCTCAGCGACTATGAGGGCAATCAGCGTTATGATCTTACTCTTCAGTTCCCTGACAGAGGCACTAACAGCAAGGCAGACATTTTCCTTGATGTGCTTACTAAATTTGAGCAGCGTCTCAAGTCAGATGCGATTAAGAACGCCAAGGAGTGGTTCGGCAAGCCCAAGATGACCGAGGATGTGGTCGATGCCCTATGGACACCTATGCTGAAGTACCCCAAGGACAAGGCTACTGGTGAATACGATATGTCTCGTTCTCCAACTCTTCGTGTTAAGGCACCTTTCTACGCAGACTCAAACAAGTGGGACTGCGAAGTATACGATGTCAACAACGATCGTCTGTTCCCTGATCCAGACAACTCAATGACCCCTCTAGACTATCTAAAGAAGGGTACTCAGGCAGGACTTCTTATCAAGTGCGGTGGACTTTGGTTTGCGAACGGAAAGTTTGGTGTTACTTGGAGACTTCTTCAGGCAAAGATTCGCCCTAGAGCCACGATTACCGGTAGTTGCCAAATTGCTTTGGACGATGACGATGTTGCTATCATGACAAAGTCTAATGAGGTCGAAGATACCAGTGATGCCGGCGAGGAAGATGTTCGCGCTTCCACGATGGTGGAATCCGATGGCGAGGAGGAGGAAGAGGAGGAGGCACCTGCTCCCGAACCTGAGGTGAAGAAGAAGAAGGTGGTTCGCAAGAAGGCATAAATAAAACCATACAAAAAATATAAAAACACACAAAAAATATAAAAACACACAAAAAATATAAAACCAATCATGACGTGGCACGTCATTACAAGGTGCACGGATTCCCGAGCGGTCAAAGGGGACAGACTTAAGATCTGTTGCGTTAGCTTCGTGGGTTCGAATCCCACTTCGTGCATTAGTGATAAAACCACATTAAAAGTTTTAAAACCCGGTTAGCTCAGTTGGTAGAGCGCACGCCTTTTAAGCGTGTGGTCGTCGGTTCAAGCCCGACATCGGGTGCGGGGACTGGTGGACGCCATGAAAGATCCCCAAAACGTGGAAATGGAGGAACATATCCTGAAATTCAAGTGGTGTTTCACGATTTTAAGCGAGGCGTGGGGCTTAAGATAAACCTAATATGTTTTAAAACTGGTTTGTTCTTATAGCTCAGTTGGTTAGAGCATCGGTCTTATGAGCCGAAGGTCTGCGGTTCGAACCCGCATCTGAACACGTATGGGACATAAAATAGTTCGCCTCCTCGTGGTGTGTCCTGGATAGCTGAAACAAAATGAACTATTCCCTTTTAGCACAGCAAGATGCTAATTGTCGTCGGTTAAAAATAAATTCCTTTATTTGGGGTCCCTAAACATTACAGGGTGAGAGAAATGTGCGCTCCCTATATGGCGCAAACCAATTTGGCTAGGTAAATTCCCCTCTTTAAATTGGATGTAATGTAGGTCTTCGATGCGTATTCCGGTTAAGGTAAAACCGGTTAATACATTGAAGAAAAATATAGATATATGAGCTATGTGTTTGAATTGTTTCGTTCATTCAGATAATAAAAAACCGCAGTAAACCATGTCTATGTTAACGCTATGATTTAGAGGATATGTCTTCTCCTCTATTTGAATATATGGATGATTTAGTATTGTTTGGTAAAACGACTTTAATCAGAGTGACTTCGTGGGGAAGTTGGTAAACAAGAAGGTAAGGGGGACGCCCCTTTTTTATTGGGTATAAAAAAATTGATATGTTTCATAGATTACAGCAATATATCAACCAAACATCATTAAAATAAAAATACAATGTGCAAGACCAAGACAGATTCTCAAGAACACGTCATTATGGCTGAGTTCTTACTGAAGGAAGAGCGCGAACCTCATTGGAATGGTCTTCCCAAGACAATCAAACGCGCATTATGTAGTGCCATCAATGTTTCTTATAACAAGATACATGACCCGTCCTTTTACAACAAGTTACATCACGAATGGACAAACAACAAGAAATGTAGACAGACCACAGATCAATGCGCCAGTATCGAATGTGCTATATGTATCGAATCATACCAACTGGACGGCAAGGACAAGGTCACCACATTGTTATGCGGACACAACTTTTGTTCGCATTGTATATTCAAACACATCCAGACACGAGGATTCCAAGCATCCTGTCCCATGTGTAGGTACGATGTTTTCCAGGAGAATAACTCTAGTTCACATGACCTCCAAACTGATGGTGAACGATTCAATCAGATGATCATAGAGAACAAAAGAATCAGACGACGACAAGAGAGGCGGATAAAACGCAAACGAGCACGCGCGGAGACACAAGGAACTCTCACTTGAACATTTATTTTATAACATGATACATTTGCATTATGTTATGAAACATCAAGTGGTAGAAAAAATAAAGTACCACTATATTATATGGCAAATATATACATTTTTTTACAAAACTACGTATTCGCATCTAAATAAAAGAAAAATTGACTTTATTTAATGGCTACTAAATAAATAAAAAGAATAAGATGATAGATGACTCTGACTATGAGCGATATTATAGTGACATATGCGATTCATTTATACAAAACGAAAATAATCTTGAATATAGTCAACTCGTACCACAACTTTCTGACCGCGACCTTCCTGGGGCGAGATTGTCTATCATACAATTTTTCGCAATGAATGATAGAAGACTTGTTTGTTACGGGAACACATCATGGGGAACCTGTGCACATACATTGTATCGTCGTCCACATAATGATAAAATATATGCACTATTCATATACCCTAGACGTGAACCTAGTAATGATGTAGTCTCACACGATATTCGTGGTTCGGAACTTACACAACATCTACTACAATCCCTATTTGCTATATATACAAGCGACGAGATCACCTATCCCCATATGCCAATCTATTCACACAATACAGACAATGCACCAGATTCTATTACCTATGAAGCAACCTAAATATAAAAATTTTATCCGCGCTTAAAACAACTACATAAAAGCATTATATCTTTGTACAATGACCTTACACCTACCTTCTTATTTTTTGGTGTATCATTGACATTTTTATTGATCATATTGTCAATTTCATATTGTATAATTTGTGCATCTTCAACACGAATCGATTTACTTCTTTCTCTCTGTGGCATGGTTATATTATATCTATATTTTATTATTCCAAATCAAGAAATACAATTATATGAGTACGTTCTTGTGTATTAAACATTTCCTTTTCGTCTATCTTCCACAATCCCTTCCCTTCTAATACAATAGTCTGACTTTTTTTACACGCGATTTGTTCACATGGAATTTGAAATGTATATGCGTCAACAACAAGTTCAATTGTATCTTTATAAAGCAATGTATTATCAAAAGATAGTTGGTGGAAAATACAAATATTATTATTTTCGTCAAGCCAAACATTAGGTGGCAATTCTGGTAGAAATTGTACACTAAATTCTGTACCATCGGATGTTTCGAATTCAACCTCACTATGCCACATTGGTGCAAAAAAGGTTTCATCGGAATAATCAAATTTATAGACGTTCTTTTCCATCATGTCTGAAAATAAGGTTTTTTTAAGAATACATTTACGATTTCTTTTTTTAGAAAGGACCTTCTCTATATTTGAAAGGATATCGCCTGGTACATGATTCGATACCGATATTTGCTCTACGAATGTATAAACACGCATAAGAGTTTGTATGTCTAATGTTTCTAGGTATTGTAAAGAGAAGTTACCGAATTTTTTACTAATCAAATCGACTATTTTTCCGATTGGTTCTCGGTACTTGCTTCGAAAAATTGACAAATGTTGCATTATATTTCCAAGCATATTCGAATCATCTGAATGATCACTTTCAATGCGACACATGATTAACAATGTCTCGTAACCTTCCTGGAGATCTTGAAATTCGCCCTTCATACCTCCTTTATCAGGATGAAATTTCAAGGCAAGACGTTTGTATTTTCTATGTAAAGAATCTTCATTTAATTCACGCTGCGATGTTTCAAATAATTGATAATATCGATCCAATTTTATATTATCATGTGTTGTGAAACTTTTTTTCATGTATAGTAGTAATTAAATAATAGTAAATATTCTCTAAATGGTATATAGGTCGATAATTATTATTATATTGTTTCAGTGCCTGGTATACATATACAAATACATCATAGTACTTATTATGTGGTATATATTTTCTCTTCACTAGTGTGGAAATTATATTTCCTATACATTCATGAACATCAATATTGTAGACCAATATATCATAAATTAATTCACGAAACCTAGCCATATTAAAATCGTCTATATCGATGATGTATTCGATTATGCTGTTCTCTATTTTTGATTCCAACGTAATTATGGATGTTTCTTCTTTTAATGCCCTTAAGTTACGAATGGTACCAACATTTCTCTTTGTATTGTCACTACCATTTGTCGTAATTTTTGAAACAGCTACTTTTGTAGGCTGACCCATTTGAACTATGTGACAAGCATCAATTATATTGTCTGGGATAAATGATACATGTTCACTTATAATATGAAATACAATTTTGGATATATGCGACATTCTTGACATGTAACTATAAAAAACATCAAGCAATTCGTTATGTACCAAATGAAAATTTTTACATACTACAATTCCAATACGACCACTTCTGGTTTCAACAATATCCTCTATGTGTTTCATTATTGTATGAAATAGCGTTTTAGAATTACACCCTAACAATTCCATATCTATTTCAAAATGAATATCACTCATCATAACAAGATAATCTGCTTTATCATAATTCACAATTAATTTGCGTTCATATTTTAAATTGCTCTGACTGAAATCCTGGATATTCAATAAAACCTGAGAATATTTTCCGATTCCCTTTGCACCATAATATAACATATGTTTTGTTATTCGTTTCCCCTTATCACCAGAACTATTTGTTTTTGTAATAGTCGGATGAATATCGTGTTTTCTCTTTTCTTCACAATAATCATAAAATGTTTGATGTAGTTCCAGTCTTTCCATTATATAGATATGTTGTAAATATTTATATAATAATACGTAATAGTTTGTTTGATAGAGAGAAAGAGAGAATATTTCATAAGAATGAATACACAAAGGTCCAAATATATAAGTTCAAGTATATATAAAAATTGATACAAATTGAACGAACTATTCATACATTATATTAAAAATAGCGACACTAAAATGACAAATATGTATACTGGATACTTCACGCTTAAGGAGAAGGAATTTTGCACTATATGCGAGGAGCAGGAATTCTCTGAACTATGCGACAAATGTGGTGATGTTGTTTGTGCTGACACAAATTGTTGTTTCACGTACTCACTTGAGAATTCAGACACATATGTGCTGTGTAAAATTTGCCTATCTAAAATAAACGCTAAATTACGCGTAGAGATCGATATAGGTAAAATATCCACACTGAAACAAAAAATTAAAGACGGAACAACGTATGTAAGTAGCAGTAAAAGAACCTTATCGCAAGAGAGAAGATTGAGTAAATTGGATGCCGAGAATGCCAATGCATTGATAGAAACATGAATTATTTTGTAAATTAAGAATAACCAAACTTTTTTTGGTTGGAAAACCCCCTCTCAATACAATAAACCTTATCTTGATTGATTGTAAAAATGTTTGATGTATTTTCTTAAGATACTTTTTCCTATTAATTTTAGGGGCGGATAAGTATTACACATATTTAATGCGGTTCTAACTTGAATAGTATTCACTAAACCTATGTGAATTGACTCGTATAACATTTCATCTTTTGTCCATTCATCAACATTCGATTTGGTAGGTGGTATATATATAATTTGTTCCGCAATAGCAATCATTTCAACTAATTTTGGCATTTAATATTAGTATTCGATTTATAATTTATTATTATTTTCTTCAAATGAACTATACGCAACAAAAATTTACTTGATTAGAGTGAAAATGTATCCATTCGTCGTTTTTGTTCGTCGCATCTCGTAATTCTCATGATGTATTTTTTGATGACATGGTTCGCAAATCGACGCTAGATTTGCCATATGGTTTTTATGTACATGCCCAATAAAGTTTCTCGAATCCGCACTATGTTGTGGCAGAAGATGATGCACTTCTGTTGCCTTATTCGTTTTACATATTTCACATTGATTACGGATCTTTTTGCTATTATACCTCGATGTTTCTTTCGATAATACGTCTGGGACTATATCCAGGTATTTATTGCGTAACATATGAGCATTTTCTAAAAACTCAAGTGGTAAATGAAGAGATTTACACACTTCGAGACCATACATTGAACTACCTGAACCATCTTTCAAAAGTCGATCGTAAATGAGACAATCGTTTTGAGTGTCGTATATAACGCTCATATGATTACATGTCACGCTTTCGATACTTGTTATTTCCTCATATTCAGCAATGTTATGTAAATGTGTGGCGAATATAAAAGATACATCTTGTTTGTGTAACCACTGAATTCCTGTTACAAATATACTTGTAGCTGATTCATATTCTGTTCCAGAACAGAGTTCGTCGCCCAGAACAATGCTTCGTTCATCAGCGCTTTGTAAAATTACACGCAACTCACTCATTTCTACAGCAAATGTCGAGAGACCTTTGAACATGTTGTCGTTGTTTAAAATACGTGTAAACATTTGTGTATAAGGTACAAAATCAAATTTATCACATGGAACAAATAATCCACTTTGTGCCATTATAATACATATACCCAATGCTTTCATGAAACTGGTTTTTCCTACAGCATTTGTACCAAACAATAACATCCCATTTCGTTGTTCGTTTAAAACAATATCATTCTTCACATAAGTTTCATCTTGATTAATATGTTCAATAATTGCGTGCCTTACACCATGTGCATCAACCGAACTTCGGGAACCCGATTTCGCTAAAGGACGACAATAATTATATTTATGTGCCATATATGCCTTGTTTTGTAGAACATCCATTGTTACAGCAAATGTAGTAATTTTCATATATGGTTCATGGAATGCCTTAATCTCATCACAGAACCGACGAAATACAATTTCGATATATTTCAACATCTCTTGCTTTTTATAATAATATCTTTCACAACATGACTGGATATCAGTATGGTGAATCATTACACTACCTGCTGTAGATTTCGGAAATGTAAACCCCGACTTCAGTGAAATTTTTGAACCATTGTATGTAAATTCAACAGGATGTGTATCTAGGTAATTCTTTAATACTATACTTCTCTTTTGAGTACACGTCAATGATGGAGGCATCTTGTCTGTCGAATGAACCTTTATATAATTCACGTCCTTTTTCTCTATCTTAATAAAAATATTCTGTATCACACGTTGATATTCAAGCAACAAACCATAATTAATGTTTGTTTCACACACAATGTCATCTAACTTACTATCGTAGCCTTTTACGAAAAGTGTGTCCGTAATAGCATCTGATGTTTTTAATGTTTCCACATTCATCGAACTTGATATGAATTGAATAATGGATTCGCAATATTCACTTACATCTATAAATTTGCTTAAATAATCGTCTAGATAACAATGCTGTTCACTAACATGTTTGTGAATTTTCAATGTAGATTGAATATCATTGTACATACACGCAATATTTTTTGGTAAAAGTTTACCGAGAAACAGCTGACGTTGTAGACGTTCCATATCATACATGCTTCTCATTTCGCCACGTAAATAGTCGACCAGCGTATAATTCTGTAAAACATTGTCTATATTTTCATATTCATAATTCAGAACATCTACATTATATGTTGGGTGGACCAGTCGTTCAACAAACTCGCGTTTACCCATTGGTGTTACACAATTGTTTAACATGGTAGACAACGACGATTGCTTACCTCCCATTTTTGTATCATGTATGATGTTTAGTTGTTTCAAACTATGGTTTGCTAGATATAGCGTATCGCATCCTGTCTCAATAATAGGCTCGCCAATTTTATGGAGTAAATACTCATTATGTTGTTTCACCCAATTGCATAAAAATGCGAATGACTGCAACGCCATCGTATAGTGCGAATATTTCATCATAAAAACATTGTAATCATTCGGGTGAAAAATATCAGTTACTATTTCTCGTATATAGGTTTGTTTCGAACAATTTTTCGCTTGTCTAGAAAAGTTAGAACTATCATCATCTATAAATATAGTTCGTTGATTTTGCGTTTGAATATGTAACATGTGTGTAAAACGCTCATTTTCTTCGCGCGAAAGGTTAGTGATCATGATGATTTCACTTGGATTATAAATCGATAAATATCTCTCTAGATTGTCAAACGTTGTGGGTGAATAAAGGAGACGTTCTTCGTATTCGCAAATATGTGTCTGACCTGTTAAAATATTTATATGACTAATTCCAAATACGATTGTATTATTACTTACCTTTTCATACCAAACACACATTGTAACATTTTGTAACTCTGTTTCATTCGTGTTGAAATAAGTACCACGCGAATAAATATTTGCCAGTTTTCTGTAGAATTTTTTCTCGATTTCATATTGATCATATACAAAACACGTATAATCTTCCGATGTTATTTTTTCTACATATTTCTCTAGACAATAATCACGAAACCCTGCGATTAATACAGGCATAGTATTATGGAACATATTACTTCGTTCCGAAAGTTGTAGGTCACACATTTTACATATAATTTCAACTTTACTTCCTATAACCATATTTGACGCATTTTTAAGACCATACATTTCGTAAAACGCCCCCACTTTCATGAGAACAATACTTTTCTCTCCATAGTCGTTTAAATGCTTCTTTGTATATTCTAGGTATTCTTCTGTTACTGACATGTAGTATCTCTTTGTATATAGTATATCATACTCCTTAAATGTATATTAAATATTATTTTAACGCATATATATAACAATGTCATCCGTCATGCGTTTTATTATTCTTGGAGAATCAAATACAGGTAAAACAAGATTCTTCAATAAATTACAAAATATGCATAAAAAAGAACCAATTCCAGCGACGGGTACAAAAGAATATACCGGACCACACGATATAGATGTTCTTACCTATTCATGCGATACAAATACAAAAATTATTATATGGGATACAACCGGTGAAAAATTATTTCGCACCATTATAACATCTTATATGCGAAATAATTGTGGATATTTTCTCTTTTTTGATTTATCAGATCCTTCATCTATCGAAACATCGGAAGAATGGATCAAAATGATAATGTTTTTCAATACATGCTATCATGATCACCCAATAATGCTAGTCGGTATTAAGAATAACCAAAATTGTATAGATCATGATAATTTAGCAAAATTAGTTTTGCGGTATAAACTTATTTATATGAGTGTACCTGGTGATCTTTCAGACCCAAATGTTATCATGGATACAATGATAACCGAAGTACAAATACGTTTGGTAAATAATGGAGTATGTTGTAATGGTATTAAAACACCAAACAACAGAACTATACATTTAACACCCAAACCATATACCGATACCGATACCGATACCGATACACATCAAAATAAATGTTACTAATAATAGTATAAAATGATATAGTTATATTATTGTAGTATGAATCAAATCAACAAGGTAAATCTTGCCATGCAAATAGAACAATATAACAGCGATAACATATATTTTAGTGAGCCAGCAAATAACAATATTATCAATAATGGGTATTTTTATAGATTACAATATTCCAATAACAATATCACATTAAATTATCTGTTATTCTCGTTGCGTCTTCAAGACGTACTGCTTATAAAATATTTTAATAAATATAAGTGTGTATTTAACGGCACCAATCAGCTTCTCACTCGATTAAAAGAGATCGAAATAAATATGTTGTCGAAAATTACATCCACCAAAACACCGAAGTATAATTTATACGAACAGATTAAAAATAATTGTATTAAATTCTTTTCATCAAACCAATACCCAGAACGCCCACCACCATTTAATATTCTTTTTAAAGTATCTGGTATTTGGGAAGACGATAATCATTATGGCATAACATACAAATGTTATGATGCTTAACCATCAGTTACAAAAAGTGCTATAATTGAATGCATTATTCCTACAAAAATCACATTAAATGTACTTAATAGATATATCCCCGCACGCATCTTCGTTGCAGTTGCCTTATCCTCGGCAATGTTTTCAGTTTCTTTCGCAGCCTCCTTTTTCGCGATTTTTACTAAACTCCCAATCAATTGTAACAATACTAATATTTCAGCAATTAAAAACCCAAGTGAAAAATATTCATATTTGCGGTAATCGGGACTAATTGTGTCACGTTGTATTTTATCATAGTATTTGATATTAATGAAAAACAACCACGATGTAATGAGAAACAAAATGATGATTGGTAATCCATGTTCTATAATACCCAATATTACACGAAACGTTATCTTTGATATTGGTTGGTTCCGTAAAAACGTATATATTACAAACATCATCACAAACAACGCCGCGCTCATTGTACCATAACTATATAATGCCGCTTTGCTCGAAATAAATATGATGATGGCAGAAGCTAATATTATAATTCCTAAAAAATAATATATTGTTGAATCAAAATTCTCCTTCATATAATATATTATCTTATTTTAATTCATATTTACGAACTTTATAATCAACTCTTTCGAACAACTTATTATGTCTGGTTTGAAACCTTTCAGTTTAATAAATTTTGGTTTCTTCATTTGTTCTGTCTGATAAAAAATATAATTTCCAAATTTAGATTTACGTATGCTTATTTCGCTAGTAATTTCCCTAATAATATTTGGATTACCTGAAACAGCTCTTTCTGTATTATCCAACATATCTATGACATCTCCTATGTGGATCTCATCAAACTTTTTATCCAGATCTTTCAATGCAATTGTCTGATCTCCATATGAAATATATGGACCATAACGTCCGTTTTTCAATAAGACGTTTTTACTTTGATATTCGCCTAAACTACGTTCTATTTTTTTTGGCTGTTGTAATGAAGTCAAATCATCGCGCTGATCTAAACACATCTCATAACTAACACTCGATTTTAGATTAATAAAGGAAACTTTATTATCATCATTTTTATAGGTCAAACACGGACCATATTTCGTAATTATATATGAATATTTATCATTAATAACGTAGGTTTCCTTATTCGGGAGCAACTCCTTTTGTGTTTTCATTAACGTATTCAAAAATAAATCAAACTCATTCAAATATACCAAATAATCAGTTGTACCATCTTTTACACCATCTAGTTTTTTTTCCATATTCATTGTAAAATCTTCGTTAAATAATGCCTCGAAATACTCGTATAAAAATTCGACAACAATTTTTCCCAATGGATCCAATACTAGACGATTCTTTTCATTACCGAATACAACGTTTACGTCTTTTTTAGAGATTTTGTTATTTTCTAATACTATTTCAGTAACATTAATTTCTTTTCCCTCTACATTTTGCCTTTTAACATACCCACGAGTCTGTATTTTATCAATAATAGAAGAAAATGTAGACGGACGACCAATACCACGTTTCTCAAGCATCTGAACCAATTGTGCCTCATTTAAATGATTTTGAAGATTTAATATGGTTTCCTTTGCATGTATCTTATTCATTACTAATTCAGGTAGAATTGTTTTGATATAATGAAAATAACTTTCTACATCAGTCTTCTCAATGATTTGCCAACCATCAAAAACTCTATTTTGAAAACTTTGGCTGTAACAAATATCCATTGGTGCCGTTATTTTACACGTACATGTTTCGTAATGCGCATTTGCCATCAGGGTCATTAATGTACGATTTCTGATTATTACATACATTTTACGCTCCTTCGTTGAATAATTTTCAGGCAATATTAGTGTTGATATATTGGTTGGGCGAATTGCTTCGTGAGCCTCTTGTGCCAATGAATTCGAATCTTTCTGCTTGTTTTTCTTATCGTTGGTGCTTGTGCTGGTGTCATCGTTCAACACAATGGCGGAAAGCGATTCGCGTTTGTATCGCGCACCATATTCATTATCAATAAATTTTATTGAATCCTCTACAAAATCCTTACTATACTTGGCACAATCGGTTCGCATATATGTGATGTAACCACCTTCATACAATTTTTGACACATGCTCATCGTATCCTTTGGTGAGTATTGATGTTGACTACTCGCATGTTGCTGTAGGGTTGATGTAATAAAAGGAACAGGCGGCACCTTTTTTACCTGTTTGGTATTTCCTACACTTAATGTATGTTGAAATGTTTTCGACTCTTCCATAAATGATCGTATATCATCACATGTTGTAAAGGAATGACGACATTGAAATGAAATGTTTTTGGATGTAAATAATCCACATATTGTATACGTTTTGTCATAAACCTGATTGTCTATTTTCTGTTGATTGTCATATATTAATTTCAATGCAGGTGTTTGACATCGTCCCGCGCTTAAATTCTGTTTACGCGAAACATGACTCCATAAACAAGGGGAAATTTTATATCCTACGAATAGATCAAGTACCTGTCTGGATTGTTGCGAACGGACCATATTCATATTAATTTGACCAGGGTGCGACACCGCCTTTAAGATGGCTGTTTTAGTAATTTCATGGAATATAATGCGCTCCGTAGTAATTGGCAAACCGAAATGATCGCAAATATGCCATGCGATTGATTCACCTTCTCTATCATCATCTGTAGCCAATAAAATATGGTCTGCCTTTGATATGGCACTTTTCATTAACTTTATGTTTCGTTCCTTTTCACTTGAAATATCATACTTAAGGGAAAGCGTATTATTTTGGATGTCTATTTGCTTTAAACTGGTAAGCTTACGAAAATGTCCGCAACTCGCAATACACTTGTATCCGGATCCTAAATAAGATTCGATCTTCTTACATTTGGCAGGCGATTCTACAATGATTAATGTAGTCATGGTAGAATATGTACAAAACGTTTAATCTATTTATTGTTCATCTTTTTATAGTCACTCCATGAAAGTTGCATGGTGGGGGTATCGATTTCATTTGAGTTTGTATTTATACGCGGATCAATATATAGTTCTTTCAATAATTGACCAAGAGCAAACGAACTTTCATGCTGTGTTGATTTACCCATTTCGATATTTTCCAATAATTCTAAAAGTTTCATCATCATTGTTATATTTAAATCCTTTGTAACCAACATCTCGTACATTTCACGATATTGTGAATGTAAAAATTCACATTGTTTTTTTGTAATACTTCTCAAATCATCTTCCGTCGTTTTCTTATATGTATACTTTATCTTATAGAATTGTAAAATGTTATCGCGTAATATACCGCTATGACTACGCTCGCGTATTGATTCTGTCTGGTCTCTTGTGTCATTTTCTTTGATCATTCGCTCTAACTCCTGTTTATGTTTTCCATCCATATATATTATTATAACTAGTATTTATTTAAGCAAATTAAACGTGATAATATTTTTTTATGAATATATTTTTTTATGAATATATATTATATATATATGAGTTGTAGTGGTAATCGTTGTAATATGTCGGTTGGTGGAAGTGGTGGAACAAATAACCCAATTCCACCTGCTCAACATACACCTTATCCAGCAGGAGCAAATAGTGCAAGCGACGCCGCGCGAATAAACGGAAATAACAATGTAGATAATCAAACCGAACTTGGTGCCGCTTTCAAAGGTGGTTCAGGGGGGATGGGTCGTATAGTTGTACCTCAACATCAAGAGGTTTCGGCATCGCAGTCCGGTAATCAAGGCGCAAATCAGACATCCGCGTCAACTGCGCAATCGTTATCACAGGGGCACGAAAATGCAAAGATGGATCATTTGGTTGGAGGAAGAAAACGTCGTAGAACTCGCAAGTACATGAGATCTAATAAATCGACATATAAGAGAAGAAAGAGAAATACGAAACGCAAAGCCAGTAAATCTAGACGTGGTTCAAAAGCCAGTAAATCTAGACGTGGTTCAAAAGCCAGTAAATCTAGATGTGGTTCAAAAACCAGTAAATCTAGACGTGGTTCAAAAACCCGCAAATCATTGAAACGCTGTAGAGTAGGGGGAAAACAGCATTTGATGTATGATTGGTCCAGACAGAGTTCCAACACCCACCGATGGAAAAACGAGGTGGATCGCAAGTAAACATGGGTGTGTACCTAAATTAGGATGTGACCTCCCATTGTCGCTGACGACGACACTGGTGATTGGTTCTGCCATACTTATTAATACGTAAACCCCATGAAGATTTAAAGTGTTGATTTTTTTACTATACAATATGACTGATTTATTAAAAAGAATCCGATAGAAACGAGAATCATTCCAGATAAAAAGTATGTTAAATCAAAATTGTTTATTTTAAAAAACCACATGCTTAAAAAAAATGTAATAAATGTGCTAAAGTTTAAGAATAAATGTACTATAGTAGGATTGTCTGTATATTTCATCGCATGATAGATAGAATATCTTGAAACAATCGCTAATAAAACAACACCTGATAAAATTAGATGTGTATTATCTTTAACGGATTCTAGATATTTCAGTGAAAATATATGAAAACCCGTAAAGAAGGCGGCGACGAGTGAATATAGAACAACGAGCATATATAATACCATTTGGTAATATATTTTCATAAACCCCCACAAGAAATACTCGAGAAATACATAATAACTGATAAATGGGGGTGTGTGTGTAAACTATACGATTGGAATGAATTCGTACCTTTCCTATTTATGTGTGTATTTTCAAAAATAAACTATTATATATATAATAGTGTATTATGAAATTATATGATTGGTTATTGACAATATTTATTATTATGGCATTTGTTGGCTCGATGTCGTTTCAATCAATGTCAGTAAGCCTCGATGCAATTAAAGATGAATGGCCACAACATCGATGTAATCCAATATTCATGCCGTTCGCAAGCCAGTTTGGAGAAGACACAATGACCAATTTTAAGGGATGTATTCAGGGGTCCGTCAAAGACATTATGGGATACGTTTTAAAACCAATAGAATATTCATTATCTTTAATCGGAACTCTCGGTGGAAATTTTGAAAAATCGTTAAATGGTGTTCGCAAGATGATTACAAAAATTAGGGGTTTAGCGAAATCATTGTTCGGACAAATTTATGGTGTATTCTTAAACATACTTATTGAATTTCAACAGATGATTATTGCGATTAAAGATATGATGGGTAAGATGATGGGTGTGATGACGACATTTCTTTTTATGTTAGATGGAGCGGTTAAAACAATGAAAAGTGTATGGAAAGGACCACCGGGTCAATTATTGAGAGGTCTATGTTTTTTACCATCTACAAAAATACGTTTACAAGATAATAGACTAGTCGAAATACAGGATATCAAACATGGTGACATACTTAAACATGGAGAGGTTGTATATGCAACAATGCAAATTAAAAACACAAGCGGTAAAACACAAGAATATTTATCCGAACTTTACGAATTGAACAATAGTGAAGAACAAGATGCCAAGATTATTGTATCCGCATCACATTTAGTAAAACACAAAGGGGCATTCATTCAAGTATATAAACATCCAAATGCTACAAAAATGGATGCGAATAGTGATACGCTTATATGTTTAATTACGAACACACATGAAATACCCATAGGTGAATACATATTTGGTGACTGGGAAGACAACGGGCTATTACCATGTGAATTACACCACGATGAAAAAATTAAAATCGGATAAGTATATAATTTTACCCAAATAGTATATGGAAAGTCAAAGCACATTTAAACAAATTAAAAAATTATATAAGGGGCTGAGTTATTTTGATTCATATGGTTCAGATATAATATTATCACTTTTAATTGGCATTATATTTTTTGGTCTCATATCATGGTACCATGTATTGAATAATTTAGAACCTATTAAAAATGATTGGGCGAATCAACGTTGTCGTCCAAATATTATGCCGTTTGCTGCAATGATTAATCCACCTAACGACGGACGTTCTAACTCTCAATTTACTGCCGATAATTTCACAGGATGTACACAAAATATTATAAAGGATATCGTTGGACACATTACAAAGCCCGTTGAATACACATTAAGTATTATCACTAAATTTTTCACCATGTTACTTAAGGTTCTAGATAAAATACGATCAATGCTAACAAAAATACGTGGTCAGTTGAAAGCATTTGGTAAAAAAATTATGGCTCGCATTATGAACATAACTATTGGTATCCAAGAATTTTTTATACATATGCGCGAGATGATTAACAAAATACAGGGTATATTTATTGCTGGGTTCTATGTTGTACTTGGTAGTTATTATACACTTAAATCTACTATTGGAGCATTATTTGAAATAATTGTTATCATATTATTTATTCTTTTGGGTGTTATTATTCCATTGTGGATGTTACCATTTACTTGGGGATTTGCTGCAGCGATGACCGCTATTTTTGTCGCTATTGCTATTCCATTAACTATTGTTGCTGTCGCAATGAACTCTGCCATGGGAACTACATTAAGCGGAATACCTAGCACATCGTCGTGCTTTGAAGAAAATACCATTGTTCTCATGAACAACGGAAGGAAGAAAAAAATGAAGGATATTGTTAGTGGGGACATTTTAGTAAACAATAATATTGTAACATCGAAAATGATAATGTCGTCCAAATATGAAACATTATACAATCTAGACAATACCTATGTGACGGGTAGTCATAAAGTATATTATAAAAATAGTATCATATATGTTAAAAACCACCCCGATGCCATAGCAACATATCATGGGCGTTTTCGTCTTGCATGTTTAAACGTATCAAATAAACATATCAAGATAAATAATACCATTTTCTGCGATTACGATGAGATGAATGACGATGAAACAACTGATTTATACAATTATGTCCGCACGAATATTATATGTAATCGAAATATATCTTCCAATAACTTTATTCATAGATTCTACCATGGAGGATTTTCACAAAGAGCAAAAATTCAATTAAGCAACTTCACATTCAAGAATATTGAAAATATACAAAAAGACGATATGCTTGAGGGAGAAAATCGTGTTTTAGGTTGTGTAGAAATTTTAAACCAGGATTTACACCACGGAATGTTACGCATAGTTAATAAAGATTCAAGCTATTATGTATCGGAAAACATGAATATTAAACATTTAGGGAAGATATGTAAAATACGTACTCGATTCAACGACACATGTGTTATAAATAATATACCCAAAAGTATGAAAATATATCACTTGATAACAACTCACGGGTTTTTTAAAGTTGGAGACATTACATTTAAAGATTATAATGCACTAGTCGAAACTTATCTGAGCTAGAAAACATCATTTATTTAGAAACAAATTTTATCTGTTAATAATATAAAATGGAATTTAAAATTTTCGGATTTACATTAAGACTTGAAATTATCATATTGAGTGTAATATTATTTTATGTTTTAGCCGGTCATTTGGCATGTTCGTGTAGTAAGATTAGTATTTCAGAAGGATTTCAAATGATGACTGACGCAGGGAGCGCGTTGGGATATAAGATGGAAGAAGGTGTACCTCTCAATAAAGAACCTGGAGCATTGTACATGAACAAGGATTTTCAAGGACCTACTATTCCACTTCCAGATGGTAAAATGGATTTTTTTGGTAATACGCAATTTAAACCGGAATGTTGCCCCAGCACATTTTCCAATGGTGACGGATGCGCATGTTTATCCAAAAACCAAATGAACCATCTTTTCCAACGTGGTGGTAATAATACTACATCGAGTAGCGTTTAAAAAACATAGTTTCATAAAATTTATACTTAAACATGAGTATATATTTTATATTTATATCTGTATTATTAAATGATAATACTCAGTTTTGATGTAGGTGTAAAGAATCTAGCACTATGCTTAATAAATTATGATGACGCGTGTGTCACTATAAACGACTGGAGTGTTATTGACTTATGTAACAACGATAAAAACACAACTTCTACACAATGTATACAACATCGCAAAAATGTACCATGTTACAAACCAGCTAAATTTGTCTACAAAAATCAGAACTATTGCGGTATTTGTGCCAAAACATGTTCATGTTATACTAATAACGGATCTTTTGATGTCCAAAAAATTATTAAAATGAAAAAGGAACGCTTACTAGAAATAGCCGAGCAGCATGAGTTACCTGTTACAAAAAAAGACACTAAGGAAAATATAAAACAAAGGGTAGTACAGCATATAACTGATCACGAATTTAGAAATGTTGCGAAGGTTTGTGTAAATGATTTTTCACTTATTGATATTGGTAGAAATTTACATTCTAAAATGAATGATTGTTTAGAGAAATGGAATACTACCATTGACATTGTATTAATTGAAAATCAAATTAGTCCAATAGCGAATCGTATGAAAACACTTCAGGGAATGATTACGCAATATTTCATCATGAAAACAGATGCGGAAATAATGTACGTTTCGTCTGAAAATAAGTTACGTGACCATATTGTCGACAAGACCAATTATGCGCAGCGAAAAAAGGATAGTGTCGAAATAACACGAAAACTCATTGCATCAGATACATATTATATTGACCCAATATGGATTGATATCTTTGCAAAGTCGAAAAAGAAGGATGATTTAAGTGACACATTATTACAGGGACTATGGTATATTAATAATAAATTATAATACGTACTACTTAAAATTATATGTTCTTATTAAATCATATGTCTATTGAGCCTGAGATTATTGATATTAGCGATTTAGGAAATAGTGGATTAAAATCCTCTAATTTTGGTCCCGGTATAGAACTACTTATGAATGATAGAGTCGGTAAATCTAAAGGAGGAGGAGGTGGATCCGATGTTGGAATAGAAGATTTAACTAATCTGGAAAGAGAATTAAATGATCTTTCAAATGATGAACCAATCAGTTTAAATATTGGCGGGACAGATGATAAGTCGTTTTTTGGTTCAAACGATCTAGAAAATGAACCAGATAATCTTCGTGTAAGTTTTGATACACCTGATATTAAGTCATCTGAACCACCTATCCAATTAGGAAAAGCAACCAGTGAAAATGCCACTGAAAACAAAACATGGGATGGTTATGGTCAGTTTAATAATATTCCTATGAACCCCGATGTAGATGTTTCTACTACACCCAAATTATCAAGGGAAGAAATGTTACGCGAGAAATTCAAGTATTTGCGAAAGTTGGAGGTTCTTGAAAAGAAAGGTGTCGAGCTTACTAAAAAATATACCATGGAGTCGTCACTTACCGAGATGATGGGTGAGTATGAAATGATTATCGGTGAAAAAGAAATGCAAAACTCGGTTAAGTTTCAAGGTAATATGCTTTCGGCGATGATTAATGGCATTGAATTTTTAAATAATAAGTTCGACCCATTTGATATTCAACTAGATGGGTGGGGTGAACAATTCGGTGAAAATCTTAGCGATTATGACGAGATATTTGGTGAGCTCCATGAAAAATATAAATCTAAGGCACAAATGGCACCGGAACTTAAATTGGTCTTCCAACTAGCTGCTAGTGGTATGATGGTACACATGACCAACACCATGTTTAAGAGTGCTATGCCAAATATGGATGATGTTATGAGACAGAATCCTGATCTAATGCAACAATTTCAAAGTGCCGCAGTCAATTCCATGGGACAGACCAATCCTGGTTTCAGTGGTTTTATGAATAATATGATGGAACCTGAAACGGAATCCCGTAATGTTCGTATGGGTCCTCCTCCTGCTCCAGTAGCCACTCAAGGACCTGAATCTGTCCAACCTCCTAGACGCCCAGGTTTTGTGGATGGAAATCCATTTGGAAGCAAAAATGGACAAGGTCAAAGACAAGGACAAGGACAAGGTATAAGTATGGAAGAGAGCTTTGAAAGCGTACAAAGAGGTGATAAGACTTCACGTACTTCTAGACCTGAAATGAAAGGACCGAGCGATATTAATAGCATCCTATCCGGTCTTAAACCTAAATCTGCTGGAGATATACCACCTCAAATGATGAGACAAACAGAACAGGCACCACAGGCTGGACGTTTCCCCAATGTTGCTGGAAATATGTTCCCACAAGAAAATGCGATGAAACAAGCACTGGACGACACTAACGATAATGGTAGTACCATCAGTATTACTGAGTTGAAAGAAATGCAGTCTGAAGGTTCCGTACCCAAACGTTCCAAACGCCGTCAGAAATCAGATAAAAATACCATTAGTTTGGATATTTAAATCCCCATTGGTAATTTATAATAAAAATTATATTAACATTTTTTATTATACTATTTTTCAAATGATATTTGTAAACACATTTCAATGATTAGTGTGTGTACTTCTTTTTGATTTTCTTTTTGATTTCCTTCTCGATTTTCTTTTTGATTTTCTTTTTGATTTTCCTTTTGATTTTCTTCTCGTTTTATTCCTTGCTCCGCCTAGATCTGCGGGGTCTGGTCTCCTCACTCCATCTATTATATTTCCCACATTAACATCTGCTGCGCGAGCTGCTACTCCTTGCTGTCCGTCTTCGGCAATGGCGTTATTGATAACTTGTTCTTGTGCATCAAGTCTTTCTCTATCAGCATCAGCAGCAGCAACAACAGCAGCAGCAGCATCACGTTTCACACGTATATTATACAATTGTTTGTATAAAAATACAAGGTATAACAAATTTTTACATAAACGAATCTTGCTTTCGTTAACATCTCCTTGTGCATTGAAAAATGTGGTAAATATTTTAGATTGGCGGAAATAAATCTGTTTATATACAATCGCACGTTGCTCCTTAGGTTTGTCTATAGTCGACATGTTAAGCAACACCGAATCTATTTTCCCTATTTCCTTATAACTTTCGGATATGTTGGCATCACCATTGTTAGCACCGGGGAGGAATTCCTTGATGTAATTTAATATAGCATCGGTTTGATCTTTTATATAGTCTTCTAAATCTTCAGGTATTGCGTCGACATCTATATCAGCGAAAATAGGCGGTGGTATTGCTGCGCCTTGAGGGAGGACATCGAATATACATTTTTTGTCAAACCCGTGTTTAAAAAACCTAACAATATTGTCTATATGTTTATATGTTTCGTCCATATTTGGCTGATTCGTTTCCAAGAACACGATATTTTCATATATTTGGCTGTTGTATTGTTTAATTAAATTTATTATACGTCTATCTACATAAGCGTTACCATGTTCAATGAAATAATTATCATTAACGACATCTTGATGATCTAGAGGACCCGCATCCTTTGTTCTAATCATATAATCTGAATATTCACTGCTTCTATTAATATGTATAATGTTATGTAGTTTGTCATCACTCGTGTTGCTAAAAACATCATTCCATGGTCGTAATGTTTCCCATTCATTTGGAGCGTCAGGATCATCATTATTATAAATGAGTGAAATGTCTGTTAGATCCTGTATTTGTCCGCCATTATCAGAATCTTCTCCACTCACGTAAGACTTTATTAATGTTGTGAATTCCGAACCATTTTTTTTTAACTTCTTATAATCCTCAAGTTCTATACTCTGATTATTTAAATTCATGTTATTAATGTCATACATGTCGATTATTTTCATATATTCTTTAAAAAGAGGCTCATTAAAATGGTATTTATTTTCGGCACCAATAGGTTTTAAAAGTCGATACATGCTATTGGTTGGATCGGATACATGATCTATTTCTAACGCGTCGAACTCTTTAATGTATTTGTTTGTTTCATCCACACTCATAACCCCTATCCTGTTTTCGTTTAATAATTTTAATCCAAAACTAGGATTCAAAAGTTCTATGATCTTCTGTGTATACAATGCATTAGCAACCGAAATGTTAAAATCATCGTTAATCTCTATTGTTGGTTTTTTATCGTTATAAAAAGGGTTGGCGCTGCGTTGGTTAGGTATCCAATTACGTATGGATGATTTGGCGTCATATGCTAAATATAACTTAGTAATATATGCGTACTTTCTCTTCATACCGATATAAATATTATAGTTCTCCAACGTTGATGATAACCTTTGTAATTTCGAAAAGGTTAAACGTGCATAATCACCATCTGTATATGTATCACCAAGTTGGCTATAATAGTCATTTATACGTCCTATCCTACTTCTCAGCATTTTGTAGGGTTGCTTGTTGCTCTCTTCGTATAATTTAACATGTGAAATGCTTGGAATGATTGTACCTAGACCAAGTAAACTACTAATATTTAAAAACGCCTGGTTAAAGATATCATTTGTTAAAAATGTGGATATTTGATCCTTGAAATTTAAAATCTCATTATCCTTTTCTATTGGACTGAGCCCTTTACCGATTACTGAACGTGTACTAGATACCTCTGGGATGCGCGTGTAGAAAAAATCCTCGAGTTGTCCAAATTCTATGTCTGAAAGCTCTGTTATTTTATCCGCTCTTTTATGTACATCCTTGTTTTTTGTGTAATATTTGCCATAGTTACTCATCGCCATTTCATAAAATACAATTTCAGTTGATGTTATTATAGGATATGCGCGTTTAAGCGTTTCTACGATGTTACTATGTCCATCTTCCCCACGAAGAGTCGTTGCATCATTTACTTCATCTTTTTTGTTACCTGAATCTTTTAATGTAGTCAAATATTCGCCGAATAATCTATCATTCGCGTCGTAAGTTTTATCTGCGTCGGCATTGTATTTACTTGACCCATAATATACCCTTTTTAACCTATTTTCACTATTTTTTTGTTTAACTTTTTCAGGATCGTAGTTTGTAAAATTTGTGCTATTGGGTTGACCATATGTTCTCAAAATACGCCCACATAGTTGATTATAATCCCCGTAATTTCTTGGATTATCAAGAAAGAATATAGCTGGATTATATTTTCCGTCAATACCTTCCGTTTTAAACGGATGTAACAATATACAAATAGGGTCACCAGCGTCTTTAATCGATGTAACCCACGCTGGTGCAACATCATCATTGGGATTTAATAGATTAAACACTGATACGCGTTGATCTGCGGGTGCGTCGCCTTCTATACGATGATTCGCAATATATTCGGCATCCTTTTTAATATTTTTCAGATAATAATCGTATGCGTCCCTCTCGTTAATAGGTTTGATACTATAATTTGTTTGTATGGCTTCTTCAGAAGCTCTCATCGAATCAGGCGATTCATCATGCATTATTTTATACTTGAAACCTTTCCCATCTAAATATTTAGCAAATAAATTTAGTCCAACTACATCACTTGAACTATATACAAATGGTAAAAAGTTGTAATATTTTTTATTGGCACTAATACCATCAGAAATCTGTTTCATACTACAATTCGGTCCTTCGACATTTTCTACACCCTTTTGAAGAATTTTGGTCGCATCCTTGAATCCTAAAGCATTACCATTACCAATATCGTTAATGATTTTATTGGCAGACATTCTATTTGTTACATGTATATTCTTAGCTACACCTATTGCTGTATTCCTGCACCGCGGATCCGTTTTATATTTTTCCTTACATGCTTCAAGTTCACAAGGATCGTCGGCCGTATTTAAATATCTGAATGCATCTTGACCACCTGCCTCAGAGTTGATAAATTTATTTATAGCATCTTCAACCGCATCATCATGATCATCATCATTCTCATCATCTATAGCTAGTATTCCTTTATCAGCTATTCTCACATTATCCGCGGCGTCGGAAACCATACTACGACCATATATGCGTTTACTAGTTATGTGTGGCTGGGTTACTAAAAAACCATTGTCCTCATCTACCATGTAACCAGTCTTCATTAATAATAATCTATTCAATAACTTATCAAATTTTTCGCTTTTTATTTCGGTTTGATATTCTTCCTTTCTATTATCTACGTATGTATTCGTTAAGGGGTCATATTTAACAATTGGATTACCAGATATCTGTAATTTTGAGTTGGTGATAGAATGAATATTATCATAACAATTACTAATATAACGTTTGTTTGCCGATATTGTCTGGTTGAAAAAACATGGTAAAAATTCTAGTCGTAATGGCGTAATAATATTAACATCCTTCTTTTCTAACGCATTGTATAATAAACTCTGTTCAGGCGTATAAGTATTCATGATAACATTCACTGCTAAGTTTGGATAAACAATTACCTTGTCGTCGCCTTTTTTGATTAAATCTATATCAGTACTTTTATTTACCTTGTCGAATAGTGATATATTCGTATGTTTTAACAAATCAAATATTGGACTATTTATGCTTTTCATCTCGGGATTTACAGATGAAATGAAATCCTTGCTATCAGCAATTATGTTGGCTAACTTATATCCAATAAACGAATTATTATCGTTTTTTAAAAGGGAATACATATAATGAGTGATACTTGTTCGATCACCTAGTTTCTTTGCTCTTCTTAATTGATCCCATTCTGTTTGATATCTTAATGTTATTAAACCATTAAAAAACCCATAATATAAACTTTTAAACATCAACTTCATCTCCGATTTACGTTTCGCAGAATATTCACCCCCATATTTTTGCCCTGTGAAATATGTGATGTTAGTTCCATATTCAACCACTGACATGAATGTATACCCGGAAAATTTTAAAAAATGTATAAACGCCGACATTAAATGTCGCCACGCCCAACTCTTAATCGTAAACCCGATCATAATCAATGCAAAAAGTGCTATTATTGGGTGGCTAAATACTAATCCAATAGCGGAACCAATAAGACCACAACCCATGGATAATGCTGTACTTGCTATATTGAGACCAGCAACAATAGCTACATTAGATATGGTTGCAGCGGCACCATGTATCATACTAGATAGTGTCTGAAATATAGGAACAGACCCCGATACAATGGTCTCAAGAACATATCCCATGATACCAAGTACGTATTGAAATATTGCGACCCCACCACCACCATCTTGTTTTGTATTGCTACTGGTTAGTTTATTTAAAAATAGACGTTTAATATTACTAATATTTTCGAACAATGTACTATGTTGTAATTTACTCGCGTCGATTACATTACCATAAAATTTAATCAAATCGGTATATAGTTGTATTTTACCTTCGAAAACACTATTTTGTTCTGCTGGTTTGGTGATCTTTTGTAATAATTTTAAATTCGCTTCACTTTCTTCTTTTAGAAAGTGATATAATGCTGATTCATTTACAAACGCCTTCTTAAATTCGGCATTTATGGAATCGAATTTCACATTAAAATGTTCGAAGATAGGCCCCTCACCTGCGCGATTAGCAGTCCCAGAGAAAGGTTTTAATGCCCTCTCTTCAGCCTTCTTCTTCTCCTCTTCAGCCTTCTTTTCATCCTCCTCTCGTATTCGATTATATCTGTCATTATCCCTTTGTTTTGTCAATGGATCAGGAACATAACTCGCGGATTCTGCTTGTCGAACACGCATTCGTCCTCCTCCGCCATTCTTTCTTGTCCCTTTTTCTTGTCCCGCACCATTCTTTCTTGTTCCTGTTGTATTATCATATTTTTTAAGACGCATAGCTCTAAGATCCTCTTTTGATGATTCTTTTAGTAATTCTTTCTTTTCAAACAATTTATTATAGTAATCATTTATCGAATCTCTTGTTTCAGGTTTTAATACATTTATCATATTTGATACGTTTTTTTGACCCTTTAATTTAGTAGCAAACATAAATCTTTTAAACTCGGATGTACATTCATCTAGTACCTTCTTATCATATTTTTTACCACCAATCAAGCCTGCATTTAAATCACTAGTTAACGTCAAATAACCGGCAAACACTCTCGAAATTATTGATGGTAAAATACCATATTCTTCGACATCGCCCTTTATATTTACGGCTGCCTCTTTTATATCTTCAGCTACACCCTTTATACCTGTAACTGCATCTACGACGTCATCCTTCATACCTGTAGCTACACGTACGACGTCATCCTTTATACCTGTAGCTACACCTGTAACCTTATCGATTATTCCATTTTCATACTTTATACTAAAATCTAGATCGGGATCCGAATTTTTCTGGTTGTCAATTATTTGTTGATATTTTATTTGTCCTTCTTCAATAGGATCTTTTGGTAGGTCGAGATTACGCATTTCATCTGAATCATGTTCCATATTATCGATTACTTCATAGATGCGCTCCGTATCCATTGTCAAAACCGCGCTCTCGAACGATCGCATCTTGGTAACCACGTCTATTTCGGGTTTAGCAAATATTTGTGATGTAGGGTGTTTATTTCGTTCTTGTATGTAATCCATTATACCCTTAAATTTTTCTAATAAAAAGGAGTCTTTGGGGAGGGACTGGTTAATCTTTTCAATATCTATTTCCATGCTAATAAGTTGTTCTTTATCATCATCGTATTGAGTAATCAAATCAGCATACGTTTCTATTTTTTTATCACTACCAACACTATTATTCATTACATCGGACAAATAATCTATTTGATGAACCTGTAAATCGTAAACACCCTTTTTAATGATTTTTATAACCTTTTCTTTGAATAATTTGATTTCATCAGGAGTTAACTCACTATCCTTTTTTGACTTGTCTTTTCTAGTCTTAATAATTCCATTTTTTATAGACATTAAATAATGATTCATCACTTTACTGATTTTTTCAGAATCTGTGTCTTCCATACCATAATTTTCTGCATTGTAACTACCTATTATCATCTCACACTTATGTTCGTTATTATCATAGTCGGCATCATATTCACCGCCTTTCTGGTCTTCAACTTTATTTCTATCAGTCGAACTAGTTAGCCTTACATAAATATTATTAAATGTAGACCACCACGATGATCCCTTTTTATTAAATAAATGGGTGTTTAATTCTTTCTCTAACTCGGTTGTTTCTTCAACGTTGATTACATTCGTAAACCAACCATTCATTATGTAATTATTAGATTGTGATGTCTGAGATCGCTTCATGATTGACATCATGAAGCTACCCCATTCTGTAAACGATCGTTGTAACCCATACATTGTATTAAATCCTAGTTCTTGAGTCGATGAAAATTTAATATATTTATCATAATTACTCAATTTATCTATGTTAAATACAGATTCTCCATCCGGGTTGTTTAATGCATCTATCAAATTATATAATTTAAACATCGAAACTAAATCTTCCTTCATTGGTGTACCTGTCATAAAAATAACATGCTTACTATCTTCCAACAGCATGTTATAAATATATTTATCTATAATCATCGATTTCGGATCACACATATCAAATTGTCTGAATAATCTGTGCGCCTCGTCAAATATCACTACTTTATTACTAAAATTATTTTTAATGAGATGGCTCTTTTCATTAAATTTCATATACAATCTGGAAAAATCTCTATATTCTATAGCATGTATATAGAAACCAGTCGATTCAAATGGTGTCTTACGCGTATCATTGGTAGTTGAACCACGATGTTTACCAAAATATCTAAAACTATAGACACGACCCATTTCTTGTCTGTGCCTACCGAGTTTGTTTTCAGTATCCCGGCCATCTAAAATAATGTTTGGTATTGCCTTCATAATATCTGATAGAAATCCAGGTTCAAAAATACTTGTTGGTGTAACTACCTGAATTACACGCTGGTCCTTTTCCAGATTCCAATTCAATAAATTTATAGCCAGCGATATTGATGTGATTGTTTTACCTGATCCTACACTATGAAATAACATTGATGCCTTCTTTTTTTGTAAAGCAAACTTTTGTACTGCTAATTCTTGTCTGGGGAATAAATTATATCCGGCCCCGCCATTTGCTGATTTGTTATCTTTTAGATTAAAATAATTAGCTTCTTTATTTGGCTGAGGTGGACCTCTAGTCCATGTACTTGTAGAAGTAACAACCGAATCCATATCTGCGATAACATTAGCCCCTTTAATAGTATCAACCGGAATTATTGCATCATTTGGAACATCCATAATATATATTATCACTAAAAAAATATTAGATTTTGTTCACATCCATTCTATAGAATAGGTGGTGAAATGATGAATATTTCATGACTTTCTTTAACGTTACTATTTGTTCCATTTTCCGTACGATTTTTTCCGATACGTTTCTCACCTTGACCATACGTATATTGCCATTCTGGGAATACTTGATTATAATCTTTGTACCAATCCCGAATTGTTTCACAATTGTTGTATGTAATCAAAAATCCTCCCTTGTGGTTTTTCAACAATTCACACAGAATATCATGTTCGAAACCATTATGATGGATCGCAAAATTACAATTTGGATACATTCCTTTAAACATCTTTGAATCTGCTCCTAAATAATAAGGCGGATCAAGAAACAAAAAGTCATCTGGATGGTTTTTAATTGCCGTTTTGAAATCACAACAATGAACCGATACATTGTTTATATTCATTTTCTCAAGGAATTCTATGCGGCGATCGAACTTATCCTTATTTATTTCATTTGAACTTGGCCAACCCAAAAACATTGGACCATATGAGAGAGACATATTATAGTAATAGTAAACCGCTTGTAATACCTCGTTATTTGGTAGGCGTGCCTTTTCCTCTTCGGTTAGTTCCAACGGCTTCATCGTTTTATATTTCAACGTCGATGGTTTAATTGTGTCCCAGTAGGATAACAAAATATGGCGATTGCGGGTAAATTCTTCTGTTGTAACCTCAAATTTTTGTAGTTCGGTGATAAATTCGTTTTTTTGATGAATCAATACGTTCCAGAAATTCGTCAGCATGCCGAATATATCATATCCAATCACTTCGATTTGTAGATTTTGTGCTACAGCCAATTCAAATGATCCACCACCAAAGAATGGGGAAACGATTCGCTTATTTTTTAGTTTTGGTAAAAACTCAAGGATCAGTCCAACCGCCTTGCTCTTTCCTCCAGCGTATCTCAGAGGCGAAACAATTACTCGTTTAAAACCTGATCCATCCTTTTTCTCAAGAAATGCCAGGTATTTTTCTAAATAAGGTAACGATTTCTCCTTTGCGTAATCTAAAGACGTATTATTCTCCATTTCGATTACTTCATTTGCAATGGGTTCTACATTTAATACATCGGATCCATTGGAAGAGTAATCCTGGTTTTTATCTTCCTCTACAATTTCAGGCGGAATTACGCTGGGTTCTAAATTAGACTCCTTTATGACATTTGCAATCATTTCCTTTAATTTATTCTCGTGTACACATGGGTTTTTACGCCGCATATGCTGGTCATAATGAGACTTCTGTCCGAAATCCTTTCCGCATTTCTCACAACTATATTTAACCATTTTTAGTTATATATAGTTATACTCCTGTATTTCTATATCAATTTTGTATAATAATCGATGACCACAATATTATATTATTTCACACCATATACATTTGGTGTGTTTTTTTGAACAAGTATCGCATATTTCAGGAAATAAATATAAATATCCAAAAGGATTACATACATGATTTGGATTACTATATCCATTTACCCTCTTTTTGTGGCATAGTTTACATTTAGCTCTACACGGAGATACAATAAAATTATCTTTGTATGTTTCCTTATGTATTTCACATCTATTGTCATCCATTGACTATATCATAGAAAATTATTAAGTCATATTTTTTCTATTCATTTGCGTAAAACATAATTCAATTTTTGGTTAGCAATAGAAAAGTTACAAATATATAACCTTATCATTTGGTTAGTCTAATTTAATATTATTAACTATACATGTTATTTTAGTAGCACGAATTTCATTGCCATAGTTTTTATCAGGATGATATTTACCTAACATTATATGTCTCGCCTTTTTTCTTGAACATCCTGACGTTAATAATTTATCAAATTCATTAATAATTTTGCGTTCTAAATTTCCAGACTTTTTTTGTTGTTTGTTGATTTGACGTTGATGTTCTTCATTACGTTGGCGTTGTTCTTCATTACGTTGGCGTTGTTCTTCGTTACGTTGGTGTTGTTCTTCGTTACGTTTGCGTTGTTCTTCATCACGTCGTCGTTGTTCTTCGTCGCATTGTCGTTGTTTTTCTTCATTGCGACGACGTTGTTCTTCGTTTTTTCTTACTTTCGATTGCATAAGTTTATCCCTTTTCATACTTTTTTTTATTTTCTCGCGCTGGTATTTTAATTCGGCTTGTTCACTACACCTGCGTTCTTCTGGACTAATATAGGCTGGATCTATCACCCTGAGAAATATAGGTTCATTTTGTAGTTTTATTTTTTCTTCTTGAGTAAGATTCTTTTTATATTTCAATTTTTCAATAGCCTTTAACTTTTTTTTTGCCTTACGAATTTCATTTTCGCGAGAACTTTGATTATTATCTGAGTCTGATGAATATACATGTAAATCTGAAAACATATTTCAAAAGGAGACCTTGGTTTTGTAATAAGACAAAATACCGGATTTTCATATCAATTTTCATTTAATCGATGCTATCTATTTTTTGTATATAGACTTCTTTAGCAAGGTTCTTTATAATTTTATGAACATTTTTATCTTGTTGACTACCAGTCCCACCTAATGAATGATGTACAATTTGCATATAATCGTCGTTCTTTATATTATTCTCTGACATACATTCAGGGTTTTTTAATACCCAAGAGTTTATTTGTTGTATATTATTCCGCTTGATAGAATGTATAGCTTTTTTCACCTTTTCATTGCCTTCGTTTTCCTTTTCCCACATGTCATTGTCTTTTACATATAAAACATCGCGTTTCAAATCACTGCAATGTATTGGACGTTTATGTAGCTCTAATTCACGTAATCCTTGAATGAAAATATTCGTAATTCCGTCTACAAACCCCACCTTACCAGTGTGTATTAAATCGTCCATTTGTATTTTTAAGGATTCTACGAAATCCATAATGTTGATCGCGTCCTTACAATCTTGATTCAAAAATATATTCATGTTAAACTTGTTGGTTATATGATTCGTTGTATTTCCCATTTTTGGAATCATCGTCTGAATCGTTTTTCTCAATTCCTTATTCTCTTGTATCACCTCTAAAAACATGTCCTTTATATTAATATTGTCTATTTTCGATGTATTTTCATTTGTTACCTTGGTTATACATGTGGACGAAGATATATCAACACTTTGTACAACTACATCTATATTACATTTTTTGGCGTGATACCACAAACTACTACGTGATGTATATTCCTTCGAACATTTAGAGCACATAAATGGTGCGGCATTTTTTGGCATTTTTTGGTTCGAATTTGTACGAATTTCGTGTTTACGTGTCAATAGGTGTTTGTCATAATTACTTTTCTTGCTACAACCGAAGTCACACTTTTCACAGGAAAATAAAACGGCATTTTTTGGCATTTTTTTCTGTTCGAATTGTTCTATATATTTCGAACAGAAAAAATGCCTAAATTGTTTTTTTTATTAATATTAAAAAATGGTTGGTAACACTTTAAAAATACAAAAATATTTTTTTAAAGCATATATCTAGTAATTTCGAAAAAGCGTGTTTTCGAAGGTTGGAAAGTTTTTTACGATTTTCATTTTGGACATTTATTTCATGTCTATTTTCACTAAAAGTAAGTACCTTTAAAATGGCAAATGTACGATTTCTTGACATTATTCGAATATTTCATATGTTAGGTTAGATTTCATCTTGCCACCATCTATTGTAACAGAACATCCTCCCGCATCAATGTATGACACGTCGAACCTAGTAATATTTCGTGCAAGTGAATATTGAATAATATCTTGCAAATCCGGATTGGATGGATTATGCAAATGTAATGAAATTTTATTCAATTGATCTTGATTCACATTGTCAATAATGTATTTATAATCAGATATACTAAGTGTTCCACATGTATCAGAAATGCAAATATTATCGATTTCAAAATTGAGATTATTATTGATTTTAAATGCGACCTGTTCTATAGGTATTTTACCATTTATAGGACATTCTGTTACACATGATACATAAAGCTTTGATTTATTTTTAGACGTGAGTTGGTTGGTCATTTGAAATAGTTCGTATTGTGTGTCATCTAATGATTTATTGATGTTCTTTTCTTGAAATGCGTCCGATACGGATGTGATAAAGGAAAAATTTTTCACTCCATTTTCCATTGCCTTTGTAAATAGATGTTGATTGGGTACAAGCATGTAGAAATTATGGGTTGGGTATTTCTTTTCAGCGTATTTGTAAAGGGCTAGCGAACCACGCATTTGTGGTAGAATTTTTGGCGATACCATAGACCCGATTTCAATATCTTTTGTTGGACAATTTTTGATAATGCGATCCAATAATTTCTTCTTATGTTTCATTGTATACACATTACTCATACTCTGTAGCCCATCGCGCATGGTGACATCAAATAGGCAAAAGTTGGGTTTCAAATTGTGTGTAGCAATATCTAAATGGCGGACAGCGACATCTAACTGGCGAAAATGTGGTTTCATATTGCGCATGGCGAAATCTAAATGATGTAACTTATTATACAGGTTATACATAATATTATAATAAGTTACTAGATAATGTTTATTTCCTTTTTGTTAATCTTTTCTTCCTTCTTGTTTTGTTCTTTTTCCTGGATCCCTTTCTCGATTTTGATTTGGTGTGTCTTAATCGTTTTGTGCGTTTTGTGCGTTTACGTTTTTTTCCTCCTGATACAGGTTTTGCTATAGGAATCTCTGGTTCTTCTTTTTTTTGAAATATATCGCGTATATCTGCTTGTATTTGTACAAAACGTTCATCACAATTCAATTCGCGCCTATCAGATGCTGTAAAATCTTCCTTTTTTTTAAATATAATTTTTATTGTTAAATCATATACATTACCATCTCTATTACTCTTCTCTCTATCACTCTTCGAATACCCTTTTTGTAAGTTAAGATACTTATCCCATGTAGCATTTAAAACAATATAATTATTTTTGTTTAGAATAACCTTTTTTCCTTGTGGAAATAATATATCAATGATCATTTGAATATTTTCTTCGGAAAAATCGTCATCCTTTTTTATAATGGTAGTCTTCTCGTAATTTTCAGCCAGTTCACGTATATTGAATTTTGAAAATGTTGTTTCCTTTGTTAGTAATGTTTTGACATTTTTTTGTGTCATTGGAACATTCTTTAAATATGCAATTTTATCGATTGAAGTGTTATTTATTTTGAAACTATCCAATGGTATAGTTGGGATTTTTTCTAGATTTGTTTCTATTGTCGGGTGAAAGTAGTTTAATATATAGGACATTATTCGGGTTACTATATATTAAGAAATTATTTTGTCATTGAATGAAACCTGAGAATTTGTTTCTTTTGGTCTTTTTTACGTTTTTCGTCTTCGGCGCGTGCAACCATTTCATGCGCCTTCTTTAACTCTTCGTCACTGATATTACCATCTCCGTCTTTATCTAATATGTGATCGAAGTTTTTATAAGACGATGGGAGCATACAAAATCGGCTCTCGTCGTTAAACGCGTAATCAGCCAATGCGACAAAAATCAGTGTAATAATAAGCGATAAGTAAATATCACGTGTACCCATCCAGGCGACAGAGAAAATAAATATTTGTTTACTTAATACATTTTTAAGATAATTTTCCTGAGTCTTGCTAAACTTAATTGTTATATATCGTGATCCGATGTTTAACATAATCATGACTAGACCAGCGAAAAACTTGCTATCGTTTAGATAACTTATTTTGGTATTCATGAAGTCGAATAAATAGGACATAGTTATATATTACACACAAATAATATTCCTTAGAAACTGGTAAACCCTTCGTTAATGTCTTCATCATTTGGCTCGACATTTTCGGTACTATCTGTATTGTTATTTACAGGCATATCTTTAGAAGATATGGGTTTTCTCATTTGATCACTTACTTGGCAACCATCCAAACAACTTAATAAGGCATTGCCGCAATTGCGACGACATTTTGCTTTTGGGTCACGTTGTTTAGAACGAATTAACTCGCGAATGACACCTAGTTCTTGTTGGTTAAGATTTAGGTGTTGTTGTAATTTCTCACTTGATGGTTCCACTTTTTCTTGTGTTTGTGTAATATCGGCATTTGTTTCATTTTTCTTGGTACGAGGGTCATCGATATTTGTTTTACTATTTGCTGATTTAGGACGTTTGCTTAATCTATTTTGTCGCATACCAGCCATTCCCTCTTGTGTAGTTGACATTACTGATAAAATAACAACTAGTGCTAGTAACCCAAGAAAGATATCGTACTTAATTGCTAAAATAAGAAAGACTATCATAAAGAATTTACCTGCTGCTGTATCAGCGATGTTAGTTACATTTTGTTTTGGAGATATAAGCATAATCAATATGATAACAATGCTTATTAAATAAGGGTACATATATATATTGATCATATATTTTTTTCGTTTTAGATGTGGTTTTTAGTTGAATACTTTTTCTAAACAAAATATAAGAATAAACATGTCTTTAGCTATGTATGCTGCACCTTTTGATAATGATAATAGAATAACAGAACCGAAACATAATAGTACACAAAAAAATCATTCTAAACAGCATAATAATACACGAAAATCTTCTTCAGGGAAGGTAAATGTTCTATTGGATCAAATTCATAATCAAAGTGATACAGACGATAATGATGAACAGACAGGAGGTTTAGCTGATTTCAATCCTGTTCCTAAACCTATATCGTCTGGCGTTACACGTACTATTGAGCGTGATACACCAATCGACGATATTTCAGTTGGAGAAGATGATGCAATACCGAGTCAATATGCTAAACAATATTACCAACAATATGCACCATCGTTCAATAGTAATAGTGTTCCTGTGTCAAATATTGGAGGAGGTGAACAATCTAATATGATTGAAAAAATGAATTATATGATTCATTTACTTGAAGAACAACAAGATCAAAAGACAAATCATGTTACAGAGGAGATTATCTTATATTCCTTTTTAGGCGTTTTCGTCATTTTCGTTGTTGATTCTTTCGCACGTGTTGGGAAATATGTACGCTAATGAAAAATGAATACTTCAGATGATTGTTTAGGGTGAATTAGAAAATTGTAAAAGTAATATGCACATTGAAATTTATAATTCTCCGCTTGGTGTTTTTGAAGATGATTTATATATGCTTTATTATGACTCGTATCGTCATAAAGCATATTCCTATATTTATATGTTTTAGCACATTCAAACGATGCGTGCTGAAATCCAGTGATTAAATCAGTCATATGATATTTCTTATTGAACATAGAGCCAAAACATTCACCCGCATTTTTTCCTTTGAAATATGTAGACGAGTTTCTGAAAAAGTAAATACCTAATATTTCGTTTTTTATCTGTGCTACATAAATATGAACTAGTTTATGTTTTATCAAATTAATAATATGAGTTATATCGGGTGTTATAATACATTCAAATGCATTTTTCAATGTACTTATTGATTCATAAAGCATGTGTATATTGGATTCATCTACTTCAGATACGTTGAAAAACCCCGGGGTTTTGGGAGGATATGTCCAGTATGTAGTATCAAACACATGGCAATCGAATATTGTGAATGGCATTATACTCGTAAGAGTAACATCCCGTCTAAACAATGAAATTTTAATTTTCGGTGCTAATTGTCTTCTTAGTCGTTCGTGGTTTTGTATAAGTTGTGGAGCAATTTTTTGATTTCGATATTTGGAATGAACACACAGATGGTCAACGTAGTAAATTGGAATAGTGGCAGATTTACTCTTTGTAAATTCGATGTTTAATCGTCGTGAACTAATCACACCAACTAACTTATCATCTGTTGTGAAATGTTGTTTTTCTTCCTCCACCAACTTTTCCTCAATCGTATAAAGAGAAATATAGGACGGATTATTCTGCGACTCGAAATATTCGAAAAGTTCGTCCATCGAAGGTGAATAATGCACATCTTCCGTGTTTAAGAAATGTTTATTTATTAATGATAAAATGGATGTTTTTGTGTTATTATCTATCTTTGAATATGGTTTACATTCTATCATTTTATTGAAGTATTTGTTTTTTTCTATTGGGTCGTTGTTTATAATATATGGTTTTCCATGAAGGTAATTTAACGGATTATATAGATGGTATACTGGTTGTAATTTCCAAAATGGTGATTTAGTTCTATATAATATAAATAGAATGATTAATAAAATGAAGAGAATGGTGAAGTATAACATTATAGATCAATCGGATATGTTTTTTTAGTGTTAAATGTAAACATTTTATTTATCCAATGGTTTTTCCAAGAAGTATAAATATTGGTACTCGTATTGTAATTCTATCATATGATATTTCTTTTTTATCACAAACCCTACATCTTTGGCGATTCCAAGTATCGATTTTTGTGATTGCATATATAATGTATGCTCGTGTTTACGTACCTTTCCAGAATTGTCGTCTCTAAATTCTTCCTTGAAATATGCTCGGTTTTCGTTTGCATCTATTTTAAAATTCGATTTGTATTGAAAATCCTTGAATTTGACTACCGATTTAGTAATACGTTCGCTTGCATAACGTTGCGGACTTACAAACAACAATGGATTACCTGCTGGTACAATTGGGTCAAATTGATCGCGGTCTACAAGATGTATTATTAATATACCACCTGGTTCCAACCAATTGTAGGCATTTTGAAAGAACATGTGTTTGTCTGCTAGATAATATATAGTAAAGTATAAACATAAAATATGTGTGAAATCTTCGTCTGTATACATCATCGAGTTAAGTACATCTCCTTGCTTCATTTTGTATAATTTATTCTTTTCCTTTGCTTTGTTTATCATTGCCTGTGAATTTTCTATACCCTGTATAGGAATACCTGCCTTTGTGAATTCTTCCATCATACATCCAGTACCTGATCCTACATCTAACACACGGCTTGTTTTAGTAGGTTTGGTTATTTCTTTAATTTTTTCGAATGAATGTTCGCATAATAAATCGCTATGGTAAATTTCATCGTAAATGTCAGCATAAAAATCGTCATAGATGTCACTTGTGCGGTTATAATTTTCAAACTTATTCAATTGGACAAAACCTTCTTGTTGTGGTGTTGTGTAACGATAGTATGTCACAATTACTAATATAATTACTAAAGTGAATAATATTCGTTTCCATACTGAACCTTCCATTGTTTGGACGTATATTTTATCGACAATATTCATGTATATGTATTCTGTTTATTTTTATTTCGGTTTTGTATCATTTTTATTTTCGGATGGTGTAATATGAATGTCGAAATAGATGACATGCGTGAACCTAAAATGATGCGCATTATTACGTTCTCAAATTATAAAAAAACCGATGTGAAAAAGGAGTTGATCAAAAGTATAACGAATAAACAACCTGAATATGCACTTCATTGGTGTGTAGAAATGTTGTGTAGTGGTTATTTTCTTGATTTGTGGAATATTTTCATATTGTATTCGTCGCAATATATACACCTTGGTAATCCTAAATTATTTATCTACTTAAGTAGACGTTTGGAAGAGTTTAGAAATATAATGCGAAATGGACATGCTGCAAATGAATTATCTATACGTAACAACAATGATATTCGCAAGATGTTTTTTGAAATTACCTCTATTATAATTACTTCTGATAGGAAACATGGACTTCAAGCTGTAAAAACGGAACAAAATGATTTCGACATGACGAATATAAGTGATAAATTTTATGCACCTTCACCAAAGTTTGTAAAACATATTTTTCGCGAAGATGACCCACAGGAATTATATATTTCATGTAATGAACTTTACTATCATCTATCTGAATCGAATAATAATTTAATGGCGTGCTATTGGTGTCAATGGATCGTTGATTTTGAGAAACTTTGTAAAAAGAAGAAGAAAAAATGTTTATGCGAGACGAGGTCATTTGTGCATGTAGATGCGCCTTATGTGAAAGATTGTGTGTGGATCATATGGGAGATATTTTTGGATGTTTCGAAAAAGAAAAACGATAAGTTGGTAGAAAAGATTATTGAATCACTATTACAATTATTTATGGTTCGATATGGCGCGAATGGTGCGAATACACGGAAAATGATATTGTATTGTTGCGTGAGCTTTTTAACAGAAAGTGTGAATCCGAAAATACAATGTGTTCAAAATAGTACGATTATTGACAATTGTTTAGGTAAAATGAACACTTATTTTAGTGAAATTAAAAAAAACGAGCAGTCTTCAGGCACCGACTATTTATTTAATGGTATACCTAAAAAAAGTAATCTCGATAAAACTATGGAACGACTTACAATTTTGCAAAAAAATATGTTCTGATATATAAATGAGTGACTCGGATAAGGATAAGGATAAAGATAAAGATACTATCAAAGAGAAGGATATACCACCAGGTGGTCTTCGTTTGATTGTAGGTGATTTAGCAAGAAGTCAGGGTAGAATGATTGGTCTGTTTGCGTTGTTGATTATTATTTCAGGCAATTTCTTAGCAGAATTATTTCCACCAGGTGTTGAAAAAATATTAAATACTAACAGATATGTTAAACACGCGTTTGCTTTTCTTACCTTATTCTTTTTCGTTTTTTTGACAATGCCTGATCTTAAGACTGAAGGAGCAAGTTTAGTATTCGGTATATATTTTGTATTTTTAGTTAGTTCTAAACTTAGTCCTAAAATGTGGTTTATAATAGTGGGGCTTATAACATTACTATATCTGATCGAAATTCGCGAGGAACGTTTATTGTCAGAAGATGCAGTTGAAGGCAGAGTAGTGACTTTAGATACGCGTCTAATGATAATCGATGATTGGGTTAGACCAGGTGCCGTTGTTACAATTATGTTAACCACATTGTATGGTGTTATTGATGTAGGGAAGAAATACATGGCTAGATCTCCTCAAAAACGAGGAAATATAATTCAGTTTCTTTTCGAGCGAAATACGTTGTAAATAAAAACTTGGTATTGTATATGGAAGATAATCAAAAACAAACATCGAATGTACCTGAAAAGGGTAGTATGTTCTCGTTTCTTTCTTCACGTAAAAGCGGAAACGATACATCACAAATATCATCGTCTGATACTTTAGATAAGAATGCAGACATCACTTCTAATAATATAGAGACTTCTTACGAATCGGATATAAGTTCTGGTACCAGTTCGGGTACAAGTAGTAGTTTGAAAGGATATTTACCCGATTTCAGTTTAACAACCATTATGTTGATAATTATATCATTAGCATTATTGGGGTTCAATATATTTAGTTATTTAAGCGATGCTACTGAAACAACTGGTAGTTTTTTAAAACCAATCATTGATAAAGTGTATACCACATTTGGTTATGCTGTTACAGATACAGCAAAAACAACAATTAATGTTAGTGCAAAAGGGGCTAAATTGGGTGTGGATGTAGCTGCAGGGACGTTAACATCAGCAATCGATACAACTCAGGAGATTGCTTTGGACAAGAATTTTGATACATCTCATCCGATAGATGATGATATACAGGTTAAAAAAAATATAAAAAAGGTGGTTGTTAAGTCAGATGATTCGCAAAGTGTTTTTCAGAAATCAAATTCCTCTAAAAAGACGGGTTGGTGTTTTATAGGCGAGGATAAAGGCGTGCGAAGCTGTATTGATGTAGCAAAAGGAGACACGTGTATTTCAAAAAATATATTCCCCAGTCGGGATATATGTATGAATCCTAGTTTACGCGAATAAATAATTATGTAAATCATATTTTTTACAAAATTATTAGTAAATGTTATTTGATCAATCTATATAAAATATATCTGCTTTGGTATAATCTACATCGTAGCCCATGTCGTGAATTACACCAATTGTTATTCTTGAAAGGGGTAAGATTGTATTGCCTGTATTATTATCTAACCACCCTGTCATTATTTCATTTTCTATACCTGGATGTAGAATACCATTATAATATCTATTGTTTTTGGATACATGTCCATGTTCGCCTTTTTCGGGGTGGACATTTGAAGTCCCTGGACCACCATCATCCTCTATCGGCATATACAATACATCAATGTTCGTAAATAAATTTTTGTATTCGCGGTTACCATTTGACCCCCCGTAAAAAAATGATTGTGACAATTCATCATATAACATTGCGCCGTTTAATCTCCACATTGATCCTATACCTAAAATGTGACCAATCTCGTGCAATAAGGTATAATAATTCTTTGTTCTACTATATGTTTGCCCGCTATATGCGTATGTTTTCCACATATCAGATGATAGTATTATTTCACCGGAATAGGGAACTATTTCGCCCAAGTTCTTATGCATCATGTCATTTACAATGTTTTCCATGTTATATTCTTTTACTTCGTTTGTTTGGATGTTTATATATTGGTTAACGCTAGTTGACCCTAGTGTATTTTTGGGTAATTCTTCTACATAGAAACTAAATGTAATTGGTTTTCCTGAAGGAACACTTACAATGACTTCACTCCATCTTCTAATTGCATCAACGACTACATTTTTTACATTTTCGTCTAATGAATTTAAATTTGAACATACTAAGATATGTGTTGGTATTTCTAATTTTTTTTCAGCCTCTATTATTTTTGATGCAGTAACCATACCAGCTACAGCACTAGGTGTACTTGTTGGTCCACCCCATGGGTGGTTTAGTATCGACGAATCACCAATATATAAATTATCAATACCAAAAACCTTATGATCTGCATCTACTACCTTACCAATTTGACACGTACCATGAATGTGGTTGAGACTTTCGATATTGTTCTCAATTAATTTTGTAGAAATTTGTTGTCCGATATACTTATACCCTATCTCCTCGAGTAATGTGCTATTTTTTATAAATGCGTCCTTAATATAATTAATCGTAAGTAGTTTTTGTTTATCATTACCAAAATGATCCATAACTATATTTATTTTGTCGTCAATTAATTTTACATGTCCGCTTGACGGGATGTTCATACATTGAGCAATTGTAACATATAGGGTGTCGTTTTTACCAGGAATTGTTGAATAGAATGTTTGCCATTTATTTGCGTGTTCCATTGTTTGAATATGGGAAATTATTTTGTTGTTATTGAAACCCAGGTCATTTTCATATATATCTTCTTCTTCGCTATTGCCAATCGAAACAACTTTTTTGAATTGTAATCTAATACCAGCATGATCGTAAACATTATTTCCGCATTCTATACCACTTTTTTGTAATATTATTGGTGTGTGAATGCTTCCGGATGACATTATAAATGTTTTTCCATTATATGATATACCATTAGTATCTAAACATCCAGATACTTTATTATTCGATATTACCAGCTTTGAAATCGGTGTATTGTATCTAATTGTTATATTTTTAAGATTGACAATTATATCTCCTAATGATATCCGTTTAGAATAATCATCTTTGGATACATAGATTTTATTGTTATATGTTTTTAACAAGGATGATCTGCTCATTTTTTTGTACAATTGATTGTAAGCATCGGTCGAATTGATATTTACATATGAATGTTCATACGGGTTTATTAGCTCATGTAATTCATTGAAATAATTCTCCCAATCTGCGAAGTCGCTGTTTATAATGTCTGTACTATCAATATAACGGAGGTCGAAATGTAATGTTCCGCCACCTAACCCTTTGCCTTGAGATATCGTTACGTTGTCGGATGTTGTGATTTGTTCTCTATATTTTTCATCCATTTGTGCGTCGCGCCATTTTGAACTATTGTCATAACCTTTGGTTGTGTATTCTGAATGTTCCATTTCAGATCCTTCTAGTAATAATATTTGTTTATTGGGATATTGTGTGGCTAGTTTATATGATGCTAATATTCCACCTGGTCCGCCACCTATTATGATATAATCGTATATTGTTGATGTGGGTTGGTCTACGTAATATTTGAATTGTATGTTATTTAATGATTGTGTAAAAACGTTGTTTTCGTCATCTGTTATTGTTATTGTCGATAATAGGAATGATTTTTTGAATGTCTCGAATTTTTTAGTCAATGATAGAGCAAAGTCTAGATTATTAAATACGCTTGTACATGTATTTATAAAAATGCGTTTTACATTAACGTCGATGTAATTTATTTGTATTCGCAATTGGTTATCAGTATCTGAATAAAGTAGTGTGACTAGACGATAATCTATAACGAATGTTTTAATTATATGGTCGTATATGAAATTGAGTAACTCGTTATGATTTGGTAAATCTTTTAATAGTTCAATGTCTTTGTTTGGAGTCATATACAAACGCAAAAAAAGGGAGTTACTTTGTTTACGAATAGAATTTTTAGCGTGTAATTTATTATTGGTTTTAATGTTTTCCTTAATATGCATGATTTTTCCAGGGTTGAATGGTTTGCGTGAAACATGCTCTTTGTTGACCATAACTTTTGGTTTGTTGTCCTTGTTTATTTTGTATAAAGCAAACCCATTGAATGGCATGTATATTATAGGTGTAGTAAAAAATAGGGACATATTATTTACTTTAAAAATTATAAAAAATTATAAAAAATTATAAAAAATTATAAAAAATTATAAAAAATTATAAAAAATTATAAAAAATTATAAAAAATTATAAAAA
>JGI20154J14316_10000017_pt1 | contig 115293 bp, 114 predicted proteins | sample COG_04_FD_14316 | JGI IMG/M metagenome (IMG submission 14316)
TCTGGCGAAGATGTTGCAGTTTACGCCACCGGCCCTGGTGCTCATCTGGTATCAGGCACCCAGGAGCAGAGCGGTATATTCCATATTATGAACTTCGCCGCCAATCTGTCTGGAAAGGCTGAAACAGCCCTGAGCCAACAAACAGCCCTGAGCCAATAACACGCCCTGAGCCAACAAACAGCCCTGAGCCAATAACACGCCCTGAGCCAATAAAACGCCCTGCTTGCAAAGACCAACTGCGTCTGAGATAGTGATAAAAAAGCTAGTTATTGTTTTCCCGCGCATATAGCAAATGCGTTTTAATCTTCCCTGCGAAGGTAACTGACTATGGTGATTTATTCCAAAACCGTTTCGGTGTTTCTGCTGCTATCCATTGTTAGTTCTTCTTACGCTTCCTCTGTTCGTCCATTTAATGAAGATGACTTTAAGTACCATAGCTATAAAGCCTATAGCGCCGTGGGTTTCTATTCGGCCGCTAACTGCAGTTCTTTGGAGGTAGATCATATAGTCTCGTTCCGCGATGCCCATGATAGCGGTGCGATGGACTGGAGTGGTTTTAAAAAAGCACTGTTTGCCAATGATCGGAAAAACCATGTTCCCGCCTGTGCAAATATGCTCAGATTAAAGGCCGACCTGCCGCCAGCAGAGTTTATGCTGAAAGCTCGTGAACAGATGGGCGTTGATTTTCAGATTACTGCGGGCTGTGACTATATCGTCAGATACCATGCTGTTAAGACTAAATATAGTCTGTTGTTCGACAACAATGATAAGCAAACCTTTGCTGATTGCGGTTTGACTATATAGTTTGCTGCAAAATCTTTACTGGGCTCATTGCGGGTTGCGACAGGGGATAAAAGGTGGGAAGCTAGTCGCTGATATTAAAGGAACCCGTTGCCATGCACCCCTATTTGCTACCTGTATTTCTACTCACAGTTNCCATGTCCTCGTCGCTGTTTGCGTCGGGCGCAGAGTCCACTATGGTNTCCCCTGTATCTGCNGATGCTGTTGTGTGGATTAAATCGCCTCAGGACGGGCAGAGGGTCAGNTCTCCGGTTACCCTAAGTTTTGGTAATTCCAATGTGGCCATTAGTCCTGCCGGCACTGAGCGAGCCAATAGTGGCCACCACCATCTGTTAATTAATTTGCAAGAGCTTCCGGCTATGGATATGCCATTGCCTGCAAGTGCTCAGGTTATTCATTTTGGCAAGGGCCAGACCGAAACTACTCTGGAGCTTGAGCCAGGTGTCCACAGCTTGCAGCTACTGCTGGGCAACCATCTGCATGTACCCCATGCCAGGCCAGTGATGTCAGAAAAAATCACCATCACCGTGGAATAAGATGGCTGATTTAAAATTACTGATTTAAAAGCGCTTATTTTTAAGCGGAATAGTAATTACGAGCAGTTCCAACTATGTTTCATATCAGTCTGCATCTTATAGTACCTGCGCTGGTGGCAATGCTCTGGTGGCGCAGAGGCTGGACTCTAGCCTACCTGATTATGGTTGCCACCATGCTGGTAGATATAGACCATCTGCTGGCCAGTCCTATATATAGCCCCAACCGTTGCAGCATAGGCTTTCATCCTCTGCACCAGCTAGGGTTTATTCTGTTGTATTGCGCACTCTGTATAGCCCCCAAAACTAGGCTGGTCGGTCTTGGCCTATGTATTCATATGGGCCTGGATGCCCTGGACTGCCAGGCCACATCAGGTATCTGGATACATGAGGATATATAGTTTGACCCCTATATGGGCCGGTGCTAGTATTTTCAAAAAATAACTATAGGGGTGTGAGATGCAAACAGTAACCAGCTACAAAGACGAAGCAGAGGCCTATGCGCAAATTGCAGAGGCGGGCTACCATGCGTATAAATCAGAGTTTCCGGCCCTAAAAAACGACTTTCACTGGCATGACTTTGACTCTTTTATTTATATCACCAGTGGTGAGTTAAAGGTAACTGAGCATGAGTCAGGTGAGACCATAGTTTGCGGACCTGGGTCCAAGATAATTGGCAGAGCTGGTATAGCCCATTGCGAAGAGACTGAGGGCTATAGTGCTATTTTTGGCTTGCCCGTTGAGCCCGGTGCGCTGACCCAGCCCGTAGACAAGCCTCTACCTATTCCCCAATAGATTATTACTCTGGCAGCAGGTCAGAGTAATTCTTTTCGCTGAAATCAGCTTTGAGAGCCAGTGATTCTGGATCCCAGGGGCAATCATCTCCGGGGCAGATTTTTTCGCCGGCAATATAGTATTCCCCTACAGGGGGCAAATCTCCCCAGATAACTGGACCAATGGTTGCCGACACCAGTTGATTGGTGTCGAATAAAAATGAGATTTGTAGTTTAGCATAGCTGTAGCGTCGCTGGCTTAAATCCTGATGCACACTGAGTATTGTTTCCTCACCAAGCTTAGCCTGCATGCCTTCCACCGACGCAAAATCAGCCTCAATATGCTCCGGATCGATCAGAAAATGGGATACTTTTTTCTCAGCATCCAAGATGGCTTTAACCTTATCGATCTCACATAGGTTTTCAGAGCAGGTACCAGCACCTTTGTGAAAAATTACGTCCGATTTACTCATGCCCAGGGAGACACCAGCGAAGCTGGTGGGCGGGGACCAAAAAAGGTCGGCGGCGAATTTATAGACTCCTGGTACCGAGACTGCAACGGCGGCTAACACTGCAAAGATTATAATTTTAATGGCTGTTTGCACTGGTCTTAAATCTTGTAGTTAATTCACGGGCTAGATTATCTTAATTCAGCGACTTATCAAGGGCTAAATAAACTTTGCTGCTTCTCTTAATCTTAGCCAGTTGACTGCTGGCAGTAATTAGGGCCACACTGCCTGCTCTTTAATCAATAGTGAATAGGTCAACACAGATGAAAAATATAATAATAGCTGTATCTTTGTTAGTCGCAATGCTGGCTTCCCCTGCTTTTTCAGACCACCATGCTCCCAACCTTGCTGCGCTTGAAATGTTCCAGTGTTCATTTGCAGATGGTAAAGATATTGGCGATGTCAAAAAAGTTGCCGGTGAATGGGATAGCTGGGTAGATGGTAAATTTACCGATGGTTACCAAGCCTATATTATGCAGCCAGTTGTCTACAATGGCGCTGACTTTTCAATCGATTATATTTGGTTAGGGGTTGCCGAAAATCATCAGACCATGGGGCGTGTTAAAGATCAATGGTTTGCTCAGGGCGCTAAACTCCAGAAAAAATTTGATGCCGTGGCACCTTGCAGTGCCAGCTCCCTGCTGACCAGTATGGAGCTTAAGCCCTATGCAAAGCTCGGAGAGGCAGGTTATCTGCAGGTTAACGCCTGTGAGTTAAACGAGGGCGTGAGCTATGCGGATGTGGCCGCAGCTGATAAGAAGTGGATTAGCTGGATGACTGACAAAGGCATGAATTTGGGTGCCTATCGTTGGTTTGCCGGTGTTGGAGACGCCAGAGCCAGCACAACTGATTTCTACAATGTCTACATTGCAGAGAGCATGGAGGAGCGAGGTAAAGCCCATGATATGATGATGAAAGGCGGAATGCAGGTTGCCCAATCTCTCTATTCTGAGCTGATGGTCTGCGACAAGCCTCGCGTATGGCTATCTCAGCCCTCAGGAACTATAGAACCTAGCTAAAATAGTTAAGAGCAAATAGTAAAATAGCGGTTCCAACAATTAAAAAGCCCGGAGTAGTGACTGCTCTGGGCTTTTTTTGGTTCTGGTTTTCCCAGTTCCCTATAAAAGGACTGAGCACTGCCTGGATTAGTCCTACGGGTTCGGCATTGAACCGTAGGTGAAATGGTGGGCCCAGTAGGGTAGAGCTGCTGTAGCAGCACCACGGCAGTGGTGATTTGAGATAAAGAGCACTGCCTGGATTAGTCCTACGGGTTCGGCATTGAACCGTAGGTGAAATGGTGGGCCCAGTAGGACTTGAACCTACGACCAATCGATTATGAGTCGACTGCTCTAACCAACTGAGCTATGGGCCCTTTAACTTGTCTTTTTGCCGCAAGGCGGCGTCACGTGCTCGCTAATCTCGGTCACATACTTTAAGTATGCTCCCTCAAATCACTGCGCGGCTCCTAACCTTGCAGCAAAAATCCTGCGTTATCTTGTCCGTTGCCGCAAGGCGGAGTCACGTGCTCGTCAACCTACTCGTCAATAAAGCTGCGCAGATGATCTGAGCGGGTAGGGTGGCGCAATTTGCGCAGCGCCTTGGCTTCGATCTGACGAATTCGTTCACGGGTTACATCAAACTGCTTGCCTACTTCTTCCAGCGTGTGATCTGTGTTCATATCTATACCAAAGCGCATACGCAGCACCTTGGCTTCACGAGCTGTTAGGCTGCCCAGTACGCCGCGAGTTGACTCGGTCAGGTTGTGCTTGGTTGCTTCGTCAACGGGCAGGGCTATAGTGGTATCTTCAATCAGGTCGCCAATGCTGGCATCTTCGTCTTCACCAATGGGCGTCTCCATGGAGATGGGCTCTTTGGCAATTTTTAGTACCTTGCGAATTTTATCTTCAGGCATCTCCATGCGCTCTGCCAATTCTTCCGGGCTGGGCTCGCGACCCATTTCCTGGAGCATCTGGCGAGAGATACGATTGAGCTTATTGATCGTTTCAATCATATGCACAGGAATGCGGATGGTGCGCGCCTGATCGGCGATAGACCTGGTAATGGCCTGGCGAATCCACCAGGTGGCATAGGTCGAAAACTTGTAGCCGCGGCGATATTCAAACTTATCTACCGCTTTCATCAGGCCAATATTGCCTTCCTGAATCAAATCTAGGAATTGCAGCCCGCGATTGGTGTATTTTTTAGCGATAGAAATTACCAGTCGCAGGTTAGCTTCAACCATCTCTTTCTTGGCGCGACGGGCCATGGCTTCACCAATGGTGAGGCGGCGGTTGATATCTTTAATCGCTAGAATAGTCAGGCCACTCTCTTGTTCAACCTGAGCCAGTTTGCGCTGAGCTCTAACAATCTCTACTTCCTGGTTCTCAATACCAGCTGACCAGGGGTCATTGGCTTTGATTAGCTTGCCAGTCCACTTGAGATTGGTCTCATTGCCTGGGAAGGCCTTGATAAAGTCTTTGCGCGGCATCTTCGCATAGCGAATGCAGAGCTTCATGATTTTGCGCTCTTCTGCGCGAATCTTCTCTACCGCTTTGCGCACCAGGGAGATTAATGGGTCGAACTGGCGAGGCGTCAGCTTAAGATATTTAAACAGTTCGGCCAGATCCTGAAGATTCTTGACCGAGGCATTGCCGGTNCGGCCATAGCGAGCTATNGAGGCATCGGTTTTCTTTAGCTGGGCGCGAATTGCTTCAAAGCGCTGCTGGGCTTCTTCCGGGTCCAGGCCGCCTTCGAATTCTTCCTCTTCCTCTTCATCCTCGTCTGGGGTTTCGCCATTGGCTAGCTTCTCAGCTTCAGCTGCTTCTGCGGCCTGTTGCTGAGCTAGAGCCGAGGGCACATGCTCCATGGGGTTGAGGTAGCCGCTGATAATATCGGTCAGCTTGCGCTCGCCGGCCACGACATTGTCCCACTCGGCAATAACGGCAGCCACGGTAGTGGGCCAGTCCGAGACGGCGGACATCAGTTCTCTGGTGCCCTCTTCAATTCGTTTGGCAATTTCAATCTCGCCTTCGCGAGTCAGCAGTTCAACAGAACCCATCTCACGCATGTACATGCGCACAGGGTCAGTGGTTCTATGCTGTTCAGATTCTACAGAGGCCAGGGCCGCAGCGGCTTCAGCTGCAGCTACTTCATCTGGTGTATTGTCGCCAGAGATCATCAACAGAGATTCCGCATCTGGGGCCGTTTCGAAAACGGTGATGCCCATATCGTTGATCATCTGGATAATGTCTTCGACCTGTTCCGGGTCGGCTATATCCTCTGGCAGATGGTCGTTGACCTCCGCGTAGGTGAGATATCCCTGTTCTCTACCTTTGGCGATTAAATCTTTAATGCCGGATTGTTGCTTCTGGGTGTTTTCGCTCATAGGTACTTTTCTGTAGTGGGACGCCAAAAAATAGCGCGCAATTATATCCAATTAAGAGGCCTTTGTCCCAGAGTATTTGGAGTTTATTGGCCTTATTTTGTTTTTCTTATCTTAGACCACAAGTCGTTGTTTTATCTTGTTTTTTAGCTCATTTGACTGGGGGTCTTCGCCGAGTTGCAGGCGTATTTTATGCAGCTGCTTGATTTCGCGCTCGTTAAGAGATTGGCGAGCCAGTAAATGCATGGCTTTATCTGCTGCTGGCAGAGCCTCAAAGGCACTTTGCGTCACATGCTTTAATGTATCACAAAACTCCTGGTGATCATCGCGCCCGGTGCCCTTGGGTGGGTGGTAGAGTTCGCTGGCGGCCAGTGATTGCAGTACTTTGGTTTCATCCTGGTTGCCATGGGTGCCCAGCCAGTAGGCAAAGATGTGCGAGGGTTTGTAATGGGGGTTGTCTCGCACCACTTGTAGCACTCGCAAAAACAGCGCCATATCTGCATCTGCGCTGCCATCCAGCATGCTGGTGTCCTCTACATGCTCTGCTAGGTCAGGGTGATTCAGCAATAGTGCGGTGAGAAACTTAATGGGCGCCAGGCGAATTTTCGAACTGCGCTCGGCCACCAGGTCTGGAAATGGCTCGTAGTCCAGATCGCCACGGGTCTCCATGGGCTCATCATAGTTGCGTGGGTCCTGATGCCCCTGAGCCGGTGCCGGAATGCTGCTGGGCTGAGCTGCAGCGCGCTGTTCAGGCGGCTTGTGACTGGCTACATAGTCGCGCAGATTGTCGGCGCTGATGCCGGTGCGCCTGGAGAGCTCCTCCAGCATTAGCTGGCGAAAAACGCCCTGGGGGATGCGATTTATCTGTGGCGCGCAGACTTTGCTCAGTCGCGCTTTACCATCGGCTGTGCTGGTATCTATGCCTTCACTCAGCTGGTCGAATAGAAACTCGGACAGTGGTGTAGCTGCTGTTACCTGCTTTTGGAATTCATCTGTCCCCAGTTTGCGCACCATGCTGTCGGGGTCTTCACCATCGGGTAGAAACAGGAATTTAGCCGACACGCCATCGCGCATTTCCGGCAGTGCAATCTCCAGAGAGCGCCCTGCAGCTCGCACTCCGGCGCTGTCGCCGTCAAAACAAAACACCAGTTCAGAGGTGTAGCGAAACAGCTTCTGCAAATGGTTTTCGGTGAGTGCAGTGCCCAGGGTAGCCACCGCATTGTGAATACCGTACTGGGCAAGGGCAATTACATCCATATAGCCCTCTACCATAATCAGGTAGGGTATTTCTTTCAGTGCCTGGCGCGCTTCGTAGAGACCGTAGAGCTCGCGGCCCTTATGAAAAACTGGTGTCTCCGGTGAGTTGAGATACTTGGGTGTGCTGTCGTCGAGCACTCGACCGCCAAAGCCAATAGTGCGGCCGCGCTGGTCGCGAATAGGGAACATAATGCGGTGGCGGAAACGGTCGTACTGCTTTTTCTCTTCTGGCTTAACAATCAGCATGCCGGATTCTTCCAGCAGTTTGATCTTGTCGGGCTCGGTGCCCGCGGCTTTCAATAGGTTATCCCAGCCTGGGGGTGCATAGCCCACGCCAAACGCCGCTGCTATCTGACCACTGAGACCGCGACCTTTAAGATAGTCTACAGCTGCTGCTGCGTCCTGGTGACTGCGCAGCTGTTGGCGGAAAAATTGGTCGGACTGGGTAAGCATGGAGTACAGATTATCTTTCTGCTTGCTGACCGCACGATCTGGTGCTGCCTCTCGGGGAATTTCCAGGCCAGCGTTTTTAGCCAGCATCTCGACCGCTGGCAAAAAGTCCATGCGGTCGAATTCCATCACAAAACCCAGCGCATTGCCGCCAGTTCCGCAGCCAAAGCAGTAGTAGAACTGTTTGTCCTGAGCTACGGTAAACGAGGGGCTTTTTTCTTCGTGAAAGGGGCAGCAGGCCTTGTAATTTTTGCCGGCTTTTTTAAGTTGCACTCGACTGTTGACCACATCGACTATATCGACGCGGTCGAGTAGATCATCGATAAATGTCTGTGGGATCAATCCAGCCATGGGCACTTCAGGTTAAAAGCAGTGGGTCGAGCAGTGTAACCCCTTAGACGCAGAAATTTAACTAGGGATTTTAATTGCCGGGCGCTCTAGGAGGTCAGCGCGGCCTTTATTAGTCCGCTGACCGCGCCAGCATCGGCTCGCCCCTGAATTTGCGGCTTAATAATACCCATCACCTTGCCCATATCGGCCATGGAGCTGGCACCGGTCTGATCAATTGCCGCTGCAATCATCTCGGCGATTTCCTCGTCGCTCAGGGCGGCGGGTAAAAAGTCCTGAATCACAGCTATTTCAGCAATTTCAATATCTGCCAGTTCCTGACGGCCTGCAGATTCGTACTGGTTGATCGAGTCCCGGCGCTGTTTGACCATCTTGTCCAGCACCGCCAGTACGCGAGCATCGTCAATTTCGATGCGTTCATCCACCTCTATGCGTTTAAACTCAGCTTGCATCAGTCGAATAGCGCCCAGGCGGGCCTTGTCTTTGGCGCGCATGGCTTCTTTCATAGCATCATGGATTGTTTGCTTCATTGACATGGAGTTTCTCCGCTAGGGGTTGAGTAATATGGTGGGCTGCAGGAGTCTATTTGCGAATTCCAGAAACACAAAAAGCGCCGTCGGGCGCTCTTTGCTATAACTCTTTCATCAGTCACTCTGCTGCCAGAGTAATACTTAATAGAGTCGAGTAAACTTGCGTGATTCGCGAGATACTTTTTTCTGATTACGCTTTACGGCTGCTGCAGCTTTGCGCTTGCGTTCCCAGGTGGGTTTCTCGTAAAACTCACAGCTGCGAACCTTGGCCAGTATTCCGGCTTTTTCGCAAGAACGTTTAAAGCGACGTAGTGCTACGTCAAAGGGCTCGTTTTCTTTAATTCGAACGCTTGGCATAAATGCTTAATCCTGTAGTGAAAACCAATGCCGACACAGCCAACCTGTGCTCGACTCTTCAAGGGCGCGTAGTCTATACACTTAGGGCTATTGATGCAAAGTTTTTTGCAGGGTTTTTAGACTCTGTTTAACAGGGTTAAAGTACGGGTTCACAGGGAGCGGCTGAGGGTTTAAAGTGATGCCCCTCAACCGCTTGGAGAAGCAACTATATGCTGGTGCTGGGAATAGAAACATCCTGCGATGAAACCGGTCTGGCTGTCTACGACAGCGAGCGCGGTCTGCTTGCACACACCCTATACTCCCAGGTAAAACTGCATGCTGACTATGGTGGTGTGGTCCCGGAGCTGGCCTCCAGAGATCATGTGCGAAAGATTATCCCACTGTTAAAGCTAGTGCTAGAAAAGGCAGGGGTCAATAAAGGGGACATCGACGGCATTGCTTACACCTCTGGACCAGGTCTGATGGGCGCTCTGATGGTGGGCGGTGCTATGGCCACTGCTCTGGGATTTGCCCTGGATGTGCCTGTGCTGGGTGTTCATCATATGGAGGGGCATCTGTTGGCGCCTATGTTAGAACCGAAGCCTCCGAAGTTTCCTTTTGTGGCCCTGTTGGTGTCTGGTGGGCACACCCAGTTGGTCTCAGTCAAGGCTATTGGCGACTATCAGGTGCTGGGTGAGTCCCTGGATGATGCCGCTGGTGAAGCCTTCGATAAAACCGCCAAAATGCTGGATCTGGATTACCCCGGTGGGCCTGTGCTCGCGAGCATGGCAGATCGCGGTCAAATTGATCGCTTCGATTTCCCCCGGCCCATGACTGACCGTCCGGGCCTGGATTTTAGTTTCTCTGGGCTTAAAACCTATACCCGCAATCTGATACAGAGGCATCGCGGCGACGATGTTTTGCCAGATCATCAAACCATCTTGGATATCTGCGCGGGCTTTCAGGAGGCAGTGGTGGACACATTGGTGATTAAATGCCGTCGCGCTCTGGCTCAGACCCAGATGAAAACCCTAGTGATTGCTGGTGGTGTGTCAGCCAATAGTAGGCTGCGTCACTGTCTAGAGGTCGCGCTGGCGAAAGAGGGCGCCGAAGTATTCTATGCGCGCCATGAGTTTTGCACCGATAATGGAGCCATGATTGCCTATGCAGGCTGTCAGCGGCTGATAGCTGGTCAGGCGAATAATCTGGAAATCCTGGCTACACCCCGCTGGCCTCTCGACCAATTGCCAGCCATAGCATCTAGCTAAAAGGACAGTTAATGGACATTGTATATATCAGAGATCTGCGCATAGAGACCATTATTGGTATCTACGATTGGGAGCGCCAGGTCAAACAGACCATCAGCTTGGATTTGGAAATGGCCCATGATATTCGCCGTGCCGCCGAAACCGACGATATTGAACATGCGCTGAATTACAAGTCGATCGCCAAGCGGCTGATTGCCTTTATTGAGGCCAGTGAATTTCTGCTGGTAGAGCGTATGGCTGAAGAGATTGCCCGTATTGTGCGCGAAGAATTTTCTGTGCCCTGGTTAAAGCTGCGCCTCAGCAAGCCTGGTGCACTAAGATACAGTCAGGATGTAGGCATTATTATTGAACGAGGTGAGCGACAGTAATGGCTCTGATCTATCTCAGTCTGGGAAGCAATATCGAGCGCCACCTGCATATTGGGGCTGCTCTGGATGCGCTGGCTGAGAATTTTGGCGAACTTAAGATTTCCTCTGTGTACGAGAGCGAGTCAGTGGGCTTTGAGGGCGACAGCTTTTACAACCTGGTGGTGGGTATCAGGTCCGATCTCAGGGTGGGACAGATTTCCCGCATACTCAAAGGCATAGAGGATAACAATGGTCGCGACCGCAGCGCGCCGAAGTTTGGCTCGCGCAGCCTGGATATAGATATTCTCAGTCAAGATGAGACAGTGGGGCAGGTTGAGGGCATCTCACTGCCCAGAGATGAGGTGCTTAAAAATGCTTTTGTGCTATTACCCCTGGCGGAATTAGCACCCCAGAGCCTACACCCAGTTACCAAAAAGTCCTATGCCCAGCACTGGCAGGACTACGACAAAAGCAAACAGCAACTCTGGCCGGTGCCCTTTGTATGGCGTGGCCTAAATATCACCAAAGCCAACTAGGTCGTTCTTTTCACCTATAAGCTATTTGAACTGCCGCCATCCACAGCAATAGTCTGACCCGTCATATAGGTGGCATTAACCGCTAAAAAGAATGCCGTCTCAGCTATATCTGATTCAGTGCCCAAGCGACCCATAGGTACCTTGCTCAACACCGAATCCTGTTTATCTGTATCGTCTTCTTCATGCTCTGGCCAGAGTATTGCGCCTGGCGCCACACTATTGACCCGCACATTCGGGCCCAGATCCAGAGCCATTGACTTGGTCATAGCAATATTGCCGGCCTTGGCTACTGTATAAATCGGATGATTGCGCAGCGCCTGGCGGGCATGCATATCCGAGATATTAACAATGGCCCCCTGGGCTTTGATCAGCATTGGCGCCAGCTTTTGAGACAGAAAAAACGGCCCTTTTAAATTGCTGGCAATCAGATCATCCCACTGTTGCTCATCGCAGTTTTCCAATGGAGTGGGGTAAAAGCTCGAGGCATTGTTAATCAGCACATCCAGGCGACCAACGCTCTGTACCAGATCGACAATTTTATCTAGCCCGGCCATATCATTGAGATCGCTCTGCACCAGCAGGCAGCTATCGGCGCGCTGGGCATTAAATTGCTCGCACAGCTTGTCAGCAGCGGCAGCGCTGCGATTGTAGTGAATAATTAGATTGTAGCCCGCAGCGTGAAATAGTTGAGCTGTGACTGCGCCAATACGCCGTGCCGCGCCGGTAATTAGCACTGTTTTCCTATCTGACTTCATTGTTACACCTAATCTGAGGGATAGTTTTGTTTAAATTCTGTAAGAGCTGCAGTTTGGCGCTGACTGAGTTGAGCACCAATTTCGGCACCACTGATACCTGTGGCCACTAGGTCGGATATATCGGCTTCTAGAGCAACTTCACGGGCCTGGCGCAAATACTCCGCCATAGGGTAGTCGCGATCTTCAAAACCAGTGCGACCCCGGGCATCGGCCTCGCAGCTGAGTAAAAACTCCTCGAGCCTGTTGTCTGGCTTTAGGGCTCCAATGCCCTTTAATAGCTTTAAAATGGTCTCGGGACGCAACTCAAAAGCCTTGTGACAGAGCAGATGGAATTCAGTGACTATCATGGCCAGCTGGCGGTGATCATTGGGTACTTTTAAGCGGTCGCAGACCTCTTTAACCAGCGGCAATCCGCGAGCCTCATGGCCTTTGTGACTGGGCAGTACATGGTCCGGCGTAATTGCTTTACCCAGGTCGTGCACCAGCACTGAGAAGCGCACCTCTGCTTTATCCGATAGTTTTGCCGCCTGCTGCAGCGACATCAGAGTGTGAATACCAGTGTCCACTTCCGGGTGATAGTCAGCTCGCTGAGGTATACCAAATAGTTGCTCCACCTCGGGTAGCAGAATCTGCAGTGCACCACAGTCGCGCAATACCTGGATATAGATATCCGGTGACCGCTCACACAGCGCGCGCTCAGTTTCCTTCCATACGCGCTCGGCCACCAGATGAGCCAGTTCACCACTGGCGGCAATGCTGCTCATCAGCGCCAAGGTTTCCGGTGCTATGCTAAAGCCCAGATGATGATAGCGGGCTGCAAAGCGCGCTACACGCAGCACTCTCAGGGGATCTTCGGTAAAGGCATCGGATACATGGCGCAGCAGTTTGGCCTGCAGATCTCGCTGGCCGCCATAGGGGTCTATAAGTTGGCCTCTGTGGTCTTCGGCCATGGCATTAATGGTCAAATCTCTGCGGATAAGATCATCCTCGAGACTGATATCCGCCGCTGTGTGAAAGGTAAAACCCTGATAGCCATGGCCAGATTTACGCTCGGTGCGAGCCAGAGCGTACTCTTCGCCAGTTTGAGGTTTAATAAATACAGGAAAGTCCTGACCCACTGGCTGGTAACCCAGATCGACCATCTGCTCGGGAGAGCTGCCCACCACCACCCAGTCATTTTCATCACTTGGGTAGTTGAGTAACTTATCGCGAACGGCACCGCCGACTAGGTAGATTTTCATGCATTATTCCAATGGTTTTAGCCATTGTAGGGCGCTGGAGATGGCAGCTCAATGGAAACCAGTGAAAACTGATTCACTACAGTGCAGTTTTAGGCTGGCAGGCTAGACTTTTGGCTTGTGGGCCAGTGCAGAGAGGCCGTTGAGATTAATAATCTCTATCTCTTTTTTATCACATAGAATCAGATCAAAACTCTGGAAGCGGCTAAAAACCCTGCTGACCGTTTCGACGGTCAGGCCCAGATAGTTGCCAATATCTGCCCGCGACATAGGAAGGCGAAACTGAGTTGCACTGAGATGCTGGCGTTTCAGCCGACTCGACAGACTGAGTAGCAAACTAGCTACCCGCTCTTCGGCGGAGCTTTTTGCCAACAGACCGATCAGCTCCTGATCCGAGGTAAGTTCCTTGGCCATCAGGCGCATAAAGTGCTTTTGCAGTATGGGCATGGTGCGGCTGATCTCCTCGAATCTGGCAAAGGGGATTTCGCACAGAGCCGTGGTTTCCAGGGTCGTGGCTGTATTGCTGTGGGTGTTGTTATCTATGCCATCCCAGCCAAAAATTTCGCCGGGTAAATAGAAGCCAGTAACCTGCTCGCTGCCGTCATCGCTGATGCAAAATGACTTTACCGCGCCACTGCGAATTGCGTAAACCGCGCGAAATGGATCTCCACCATGAAATATATACTTATTTTTATGTATGGGTCGGCCACGCTCAATGACTTTATCCAGCCGGTCCAGAGAACTGCTGTCCAAAGCCAGAGGCAGGCACAGCGCACTCATGCGGCAGTTATGACAATTACTGGGTTGAATATTGAGGATAGGAGAGCGCATAAAAATCCCTGTTGCTAAAATTAAGTCCGTTTAACTCGCGTATTGGCTTGCCTGTAAAGCTAGGAATTAGCCGTCAGTAATTCAAAGTATAGACACAGAATTGATCTAAATCATGCTGGCTCTGTAAATACTCAGAATCTCAGTTTTTCCTGCTTGAGGCTGGCTAGACTTAAAATAAAGCTGTTTCCTATCAGGTGCAGCCTAGTCAACTATGGAGACAGATTGTGGAAAATATTCTGGTGGTTCTAGATGGATCCGATAAGGATCAGTTAGCCATGCAGCAGGCGGTGGCATTGACAGACCACAACCAGGCCAAGCTGCGAGTCTTGATGACGGTTTACGATCAGATCGAAGAGATGCATAAATATATAGGCTTCGATAACTACAGAGATATTAAGCAGGCATTGCTCGACGAGGCCGAGACCCATCTGCGGCTACTCACAGATCGCTACAATATCCACTTTTCTTCCAATATGGTCTGGGGTAAGCGCTGGAACAAATCGGTGGTCGACACAGCCAACAGTATGGAGGCAGACCTTATTATCAAGGTTGCAGGTGACCAGCAGTCGCGTATTGCCAAGATATTTAAAACCCCCGAAGACTGGCATCTGTTGCGCGACGCCCAGTGCCCAGTCTGGCTGGTCAATGGCGAGGGCCAGAGCCTGGAGAAAGTAGTTGCAGCTGTGGGCACCCTGGATGAAAGTCGAGAGCACGGTGTGCTGGGCAAGAAGGTAATTTTAAAAGCTCGAGCCATGTCTGAGGCGCTCGATCTACCTCTGGAGCTGGTCTCTGTAATACCGGATTTTAGCGCAGCCACCGTGGCCACCGCCTATGTACCCCCGCTGCCCGGCCAGTCGATACTCTGGCATGAAAATGCCCAGCAGGCCTTAGCCAATGCGGAGGAGCAGCTCAACAACCACTGCGCAGAGCTGAGGGTGCAGGCGGGGGTCAAGGTGCTCACTGGTCAGGTGGAGCGAGAGCTGGCTGAGCTGGTGGGAGACAGCTCTCTGTTAGTAATTGGCAGCGCCGCCAATCGCGGATTGGCGGGCAAATTTATTGGCAACACCTCTGAGAAGGTTCTCCACTACCTAACCTCGGATATGCTGGTTGTACACTGAGGCTCTCCGACCCTAACCCTCTTTACCCCACAGCTGACCCAGGCGTTTATCTCGGCCGCAGCTCCAGCGGTAGTAGTTGTATCTGGTGGGGTTCTTTAAGTAATAATCCTGGTGATACCCCTCGGCCACATAGAATTCCGCAGCCGCCCTCAGTTGGGTTTTAATCTTGCCGGCAAACTGGGGCTGCGCCTCTAAAGCTGCAATAGATGCCTGAGCTGCCAGTTGCTGCCGGTCGCTCAGATAGAATAATTCACTGCGATACTGCTGGCCGCGATCGCAAAATTGACCGCCCCCATCCAGTGGGTCAATATTGACCCAAAAATACTCTAGTAGCTGTTCAAAGCTGATCTGCTGGTTATCAAACCTAATCTCCACTGCTTCAGTGTGGCCTGTGGTGCCGGAAGATACCTGCTTGTAGGTAGGGTTTGGCACATGGCCGCCAATATAGCCGGAGACCACAGATTTAACGCCTTCAAGCTTCTCAAAATCGCTCTCCATACACCAAAAACAGCCTCCGGCGAAAATCGCCGTCTCATCGTCGGCCATGGTCTGGGTTGGCGCAGCTGCAGCTAGGGCGAGCAGCAGTGCTGCCGAGAGGGCATGGAAGATGGAGCGCACAGATTGTGAAATCAAAGTAGTTCTCCGTTTAGTTGCCTAGGTACTCATGTTATCTATTACGCAACTCAGTTCTCGGTGGTTTGAAGTAGCTGCGCAGAAGAGGTTCCCGGATGCATTTAATTTCTTGACGGAGAGAGATTTTAGACTTATTTTTCGCTTTTCGGGTTCCTGGCCGCAGCTAACCAGTAACAATGTCCTCCGAGCCTAGTTGAGGTTTTTGTATGAGTGATGATCTTGATCAATTAGACAGCGAAGAACAGCTGGAAGATTCCGATGCCAATCTGGCTGAGTCAGAAGCTGAAAATACCCTGTCAGACAAACAGCAGGCTCAGATCAAGCTTGAATCCCGGCGCAGGTTGGAACTGAAACTTGAGCAGGCCCGTATTGACAAGCAGGTCCAGGAATATGATTTTGACGACGACTTTGATTAGATCTTTCTGACTGACCCAGCCCCGCACATTAAAGACAACATTTGATGTCTGATCTTTGGCATAATGTGCCTCGCAAATTAACCAGGCCGCGTGAACACTGTTGTCCACATCACCTCTTATAACAGTCGAAAAACTCGCTTTTGAGCGCGACGACTGCCATGTCTTTAAACCAGCCAACTTTTCCGTTGCCGCTGGAGATATTGTGCAGCTCGAAGGTGCCAATGGCGCAGGTAAAACTACCCTGATGCGCCTGATGACCAGTGCTCTGCAGCCGACTTCAGGCAAAGTGCTCTACCTGGGCCGGCCGGTGCAAGATTGTCGCTATGAATATCTGGATAACATCCTTTATATAGGGCACCAGTCTGGCGTTAAAATGATACTCTCGGCGGAAGAAAATTTGCGCTGGATGAGCCCTGCCTCCACCAGCGCTGCAGAGATTGCACTGGCCCTGGACGCCGTGGGTCTGCGCGGCTATACAGATGTGCCCTGTTACAGCCTGTCGGCGGGCCAGCACCGGCGAGTAGCGCTGGCGCGGCTAAGTACAAGCAAGGCAGCAATCTGGTACCTGGACGAGCCCTTTACCTCCATTGACAAACAGGGTGTGCTGAATTTGCAGCACCAGCTGGAAGCCCATTTGCAGCGGGGTGGTGCAGTGATACTGTCGACTCATCAGAATCTACCTATTGATGGGTTGCGTACATATGTTGTCGAGCCTCACAGCGATATTGGGCTGCCATTATGATCGCCGAAAGTCAGGGTTTTGCCGGTTACCTGCGGCGCGATTTGCTTCTGGCTTACAGGCGCAGAGGTGAGGTGGCCAGCCCGCTGATATTTTTTGTACTGGTATCGACTTTGATTCCCCTGGGAATCAGCCCGGATTCGGCCCGGCTGGCCGAACTGGCCCCGGGAATTATTTGGGTTATGGCGCTACTGGCGACGCTGCTGTCCACCGAGACGCTGTTTGCCAGTGACTACCAGGACGGTTCGCTCGAGCAGTTGCTTATTTCGCCGCAGCTTTTAGCTCTGCCTGTGCTGGGTAAGATTTTAGCTCACTGGTTGGTAACAGGCTTGCCCCTGACGCTAGTGTCGCCGCTGATAGGCCTTATGCTGTCGCTGCCGGCCGCGGGACTCTTGCCTATGATGGCCAGCCTAGCGCTGGGCACCGCCTGTCTAAGCCTGATTGGCGCTGTGGGCGCTGCGCTGACTGTGTCGCTGCGCAAAGGTGGGCTGCTGTTGTCTGTACTGGTTATTCCGCTGTATATGCCAGTAATTATTTTTGGCAGTGCGGCAGTGCAGTCCGCCATAGACGGTCTGAACTGGTTGGGGCCTCTGGCGGTATTGGCAGCAATGCTCAGCGCTGCCGCAGCTCTATGTCCCCTGGCTATTGCAGGTGCGCTGCGATTAGTGAGCAATAATTAATTGATTGATAGGTTTTAAGTACTATGGCTGCAGGCAGGAATTGGAACTGGTTTCACCGCATGGGATCACCGCGCTGGTTTTACGAAACCACTGGGCGCTGGTTGCCCTGGCTCTGGGTGTTGACTCTGGGGCTTATGCTGACGGGCCTGATTTGGGGGCTGGCTTACGCTCCCCAGGATGCCAAGCAGGGCAATAGTTTTCGTATTATTTATCTGCATGTACCAGCCTCGTTTTTGGCGCTGGCGGGCTATTATCTGATGGCTATTGCTGGTGCAATCGGCTTAATTTGGAAGATGAAACTCAGCTATATGGTAATGAAGTCAGCAGCACCTATTGGGGCTGCACTTACCTTTATTGCACTGTTTACCGGTGCCGTCTGGGGCAAGCCCACCTGGGGCACCTACTGGGTTTGGGATGCGCGGATTACGTCCATGTTGATTCTGCTGTTTTTGTACCTGGGGGTGCTGGCGCTGCAATATGCATTTCACTCCCAGGAGACTGGCAATAAGGCCAGCGCTATTTTAGCGCTGGTGGGCACTGTGAATATTCCCATCATCTATAAGTCGGTGGACTGGTGGTATACATTGCATCAACCTGCCACCATCAAATTTACCTCGGCACCCAGTATGCACATGGATATGTTCCAGCCTCTGTTAGTTATGATTATCGCCATGTACAGCTTTTATGGGCTGGCCCTGATTCTCTACACCAGGGTGGAGATACTGCGCCGCGAACGCAAGTCGAGCTGGGTGCGCGAGTTGGCTCTCAGAACTCAGCCTGCGCAGGTGGATCAATGAGCCCTCAATTTGACAGCCTAAAGCAGCTGTGGGACATGGCTGGTCATGGGCCCTATGTATGGACTGCGGTACTGGTCTCTCTGGCAGTGCTCGGTTGGTTGCTGATCAGGCCAGTGCAGCAGCACCGAGATAACCTGCAATCTATTGCGCGGCAGTCTCAGCGCCAACAGCTGCAGCAGGCAGCGAGCACATCATCGGCTGAGCCATCAGAGGAAGACAAATAATGCATCCAATTCGTAAACAGCGCCTACAGCTAGTGATTTTATTGGTGGTGGCGGCCTCTGCCATTGTTGGGCTTATGGCCTATATGCTGGGTCAGAATGCCAACTATTTTTACACGCCTTCGCAGATTGCTGCAGGTGAGGCGCCCAGTGCTGTGCATATTCGTGCCGGAGGCATGGTGGTCGAAGGCTCTATACAGAGGTCCTCAGATTCCCTGGATGTGCTGTTCGATGTCAGCGATGGTATGGCGACTTTAACCATTCATTATGCGGGCATCCTCCCGGATCTGTTTGATGAGGGCGAGGCGGCGATTGCAGCGGGCAAACTGGATGAAAACAATATACTGCGCGCCACCGAAGTGCTGGCTAAGCACGATGAGAAATACACGCCCCCAGAAGTTGCAGATGCCATGAATAAGGCCTACGAATTAAAGCAGCAGGAAAACGCCCAATGACCCCTGAACTCGGCCATGTGGCACTGATAATTGCCCTCTGTTTTGCCCTGGCTCAGGCCTCAGTGCCTATGCTGGGATCCTTTACCGGCCACAGCAGCTGGATGAGGCTAGGCCACAGCCTGGCTCTGGGTCAGTTTGTTTTTATTGCCCTGTCCTTTGCCTGTTTGGCCAACGCCTTTTTGCAGGATGATTTTTCAGTGGCCTATGTAGCCAATAACTCTAATACCCTGCTGCCCGATCGCTTTAAATTCAGTGCTGTATGGGGCGCCCATGAGGGCTCGTTGCTGCTCTGGGTACTCATGCTGGCCGGCTGGTCCGCGGCAGTGGCACTTTACAGCCGTGAATTGCCCCGACAGCTAGTGGCTCGGGTGCTATCAGTTATGGGGTTTGTTGCCGTCGGCTTTATTATTTTCCTGCTGCTGACATCCAATCCCTTTGATCGGCTGCTGCCGGTGTCTCCTGCGGAGGGCCGAGATCTAAATCCTCTGCTGCAAGACTTTGGGCTAATTGTACATCCGCCCATGCTGTATATGGGTTATGTGGGCTTTGCAGTGCCCTTTGCCTTTGCTATAGCTGCACTGATTGGCAATCAGTTCGATAGTGCCTGGGCGCGCTGGGCAAGGCCTTGGATCAATGTCGCCTGGGCATTTCTGACCCTGGGTATTGGTCTGGGCAGCTGGTGGGCCTATTACGAGCTGGGCTGGGGTGGTTGGTGGTTCTGGGACCCGGTTGAAAATGCCTCATTTATGCCCTGGCTGGTGGGCACTGCACTGGTTCACAGCATAGCTGCCACTGAAAAACGCGGTGTGTTCAGAAGCTGGACCCTGCTGTTAGCTATCTTTGCGTTCTCCCTCAGCCTGCTGGGTGCCTTCCTGGTGCGCTCCGGTATTCTGACATCTGTGCACGCCTTCGCCAGCGACCCAGAGCGAGGTGCATTTATTCTTGGGTTTATTGCCCTGGTGATAGGTGGCTCACTTACCCTGTTTGCCCTGCGTGGCCCAGCCATGCAGAAAGTGGCTGGCTACGGTGCCTGGTCCCGGGAAATGATGCTGCTGCTAAATAATATTTTACTGGTCAGCTCAATGGCGATGATTCTGGTGGGGACTCTGTATCCTCTGCTGGCCGATGTACTGGATCTGGGCAAGATTTCCGTTGGCCCCCCTTATTTTGACTTTTTCTTTGTTCCCCTAATGTCTGGTCTGGCCATAGCTGTGGGCTTTGCAGCTTTTACTCGCTGGAAAAAAACTGACCCCAGCCTGCTGCGCAACAAGGCAGTAGTGCCTGCACTGGTCAGCCTGCTGCTGGCCCTGGTACTGCCGCTGTTTTTGGCCAGCGAAACTTCCTGGTCTAGCTATTCTCTGGGGGCAGCTTTCACCCTGTTAATCGGCTTCTGGGTCATTGCCATGACAGCCCGGGACCTTATAGATAAAACCGCCGGTAAATGGGCAAAGCTTAGTAAATTATCCGGTAGCTACTGGGGTATGGTGGTCGCCCATATGGGGCTTGCGGTCTGTATTCTTGGTGTAGGCCTGAGTTCTGTGTACTCCATGCAGCGGGATGTGCGCATGGAGCCAGGTGATAGAGTCCAGGTCTCTGGCTATGAGTTTGAGTTTGTCAGAGTTACTCAGGTTGAGGGGCCCAACTATTTAGCCTACAGAGGCGAGATTAATGTTGAGCAACAGGGTTCCATGGTAGCTACCATGTTGCCGGAAAAGCGCAACTACAGAGCTGGCGGGCAGGTGATGACTGAGGCGGCTATTGATGGCGCATTGCATCGCGATCTCTATGTCAGTCTTGGCGAGCCCCTGGCGGGGCAGGCCTGGGCTGTGCGGCTCTACGTCAAACCCTTTGTGCGCTGTATCTGGCTGGGTGCGCTGATGATTGCCCTGGGGGGGCTTATCGCAGCGGCAGATAAACGCTACCGGCGGCGTCTGGGTTCCAAAAAAGCGGCTGTGGCTAGTGCTGGCTCTGCCTTGGACTCCGCAGTGCTCTCAAAGGTTGCGCAATGAATCGGCTGGCGTTATTTATTCCCCTCAGCCTATTTGCGGTGCTAACTCTGATACTGTTGCTAGGCCTTGATAAGGATCCCACCGAGCTGCCCTCGGCCCTGGTGGGGGAGCCTTTCCCCGCCTTTGCAATGCCCTCATTACAGGACCCTGAGTCTCTGGTGACTCAGCAAGATTTTGCAGATCAGGTGGTTTTAGTTAATGTTTGGGCCACCTGGTGCTTCGCCTGTCGTATCGAACACCCCAGCCTCAATGCATTGGCAGAGCAGGGTGTGAAGATTATTGGTCTCAATTATAAAGATCAGCGCAAAGCAGCACAGCTCTGGTTGCTGGAGCGCGGCAACCCCTACAGTTTTAATATTTATGATGAACTGGGTAGCCTGGGTATTGATCTGGGTGTCTATGGCGCTCCTGAAACCTATCTGGTTGATGCTCAGGGCATTATTCGTCACCGCCGGGTCGGTGTGGTGGACAAGCGAGTCTGGGAGGCGGAGTTTGCCGCTCTGTATCAAGAATTAACCGGCACAACGCCAGTTTTAGGTGCGACCCAGTGAAGTTATTGCTATTTTTGATGCTGGTATTGCAAAGCCAACTGCTGCTGGCCAATGCCGAGGTGGTGGAGTTTTCTGATGAGTCTCTGCGCCCGCGCTACCAGCAGCTAATAGAAGAGCTGCGCTGTCCCAAATGTCAGAATCAAAGCCTCGCCGATTCCAACTCGCCCATCTCCAATGATTTGCGGGCCCAGGTCCAGCGGCTGCTGGAAGAAGACCTCAGCGACCAACAAATAAAAGACTATCTGGTAGCCCGCTATTCAGATTTTATTCTCTATCGTCCCGAAGTGAATCAGACTACCTGGTTGCTCTGGGGCTCACCTTTGGTGTTTGTACTTTTGGGCTTGCTGGTGGTTTACCGCCTGTATTTCAAGCAGCGGCCTAGCGAGAGCCAAAGTCATTCCCAGAGTCAGAACAGCGATCAGATAAGCCCAGAGGATCAACAGCGGCTGGATAGCCTTCTGACGGACAGGGAACCCAAGTAATGACTTTTTACCTATTGATCGGCCTGCTGCTAGCGGCCGCTAGCCTATTTTTTATCTATCCGTTTTTCACTGGGCGGGGCTCTAGCCAAACTCCGGATAGCACCGACAGTCAGCTGGCCAATGTGGCCATCTTTCGTGATCAGGAAGCCCAGCTGGCGCGACAGTTGGAAGCCGGTGAAATCAGTCAGTCTCAGCACCAGCAGCTCTATTCGGATGCTCAGCAACTTCTGCTGCACAATACCGCCGCCCAGACACCGGATTCTGAGCACCGCCAAACCAGCAGTGGGCTCTGGTTACTGCCGGTTTTATTGCTGCTGATGATTGCTGGCACAGTGATCAGTTACCACCAGCTAGGTGCCACTGCAGATGAGCAGATACTAGACTTAATGGAACAGGGCTCAGATCTGCCCGGCGACAGTGCGGCGGAAAAAAGTTGGCGCCAGTCGCTCAACGCTGCAATTTCCCAGCGAGTAAAACAGCGGCCGGACAATATTTACTACTGGGCCATGCTGGCGCAGGGGGCTCTGGTGGAGGGCGATGTACTAGCTGCCAGCCAGTATTTTGCCGCCGCTATTGAAGTGACACCTGAAGATGGTTTTCTGTTGGCCCAGTATGCGGAGTCTCTTTATCTGGTGGCTGGCAATCGTTTTACCGAGCCGGTAATCAGTGCCATAGATAAAGCCTTCGCTGTAGATTCCAACAACCCCACCATACTGGGGCTCAAAGGTATTCAGTCCTTTGAAAATACTCAGTTACAGCTGGCTATTACCTATTGGCAGGGCGCTATTCAGGGCCTTGATATCAATAGCCCAACGGCCAAGGCCCTGCAACTGGGTATAGATCGCGCCAATAGCCTGCTGGGCCAGGTCCCAATAGCTGCAGAGCCAGGTAGGACAATCAGAGTGCAACTGAGTCTGGCCCCAGGTATCAGCTTTGCGCCCGAACAGATGGTATTTGTTGCTGCGGTGCGCACCTCAGGTTCACCCATGCCACTGGCCGCACAAAAACTAACCGCTGCGGATCTCCCGGCCACTGTGACCCTCAGCGATAGTCAGGCGCTGATGGCAGACCAGAATCTGTCGTCGGTGGATCAGGTAAAGTTGATTGCCCGGCTATCCACAACGGGCTCCGCCACTCCCCAATCCGGCGACTGGGAAACCGTCTCTGAGGTGATTGAGCTCAGAGATATCAATAGCCCCCTAAGCCTGGAAATTAATTCCCAGAGACCCTAATTATTGGCTGCTCAGCAAGGCCGAGGCACCATTTTAGCTGCCCTGGGTTCGTCGCCTTTTTTAGGCCAGTTGCTGCTGTTGCAAACCAATCCTATCCCTTTCAAGAAACTAAATAACAGATTCCCCGATTTACTGTTTTGTGTGGGGCTCAGACTGTGTAGAATTAGCCGCTAACCATTAGATAATCCCCTGGCCAAACGACTGGGCCAAACACCAACAGAAATGATGAAACATGCGGCTTAAATCGATTAAATTAGCTGGGTTCAAATCCTTTGTGGACCCGACCAATGTCAACTTTCCCAGCAACCTCTGCGCCGTAGTTGGGCCCAATGGCTGCGGTAAATCCAACATAATCGATGCCGTGCGCTGGGTGATGGGGGAGAGCTCTGCCAAGAATCTTCGCGGCGAGAATATGTCCGACGTTATCTTTAACGGCTCTGGCGGTCGCAAGCCGGTGGGACAGGCCTCTATCGAATTGATATTCGACAATTCCGATGGTCGCATTGTAGGTGAGTACGCCTCCTATAACGAGATTGGTATCAAGCGCAAAGTCACTAGAGATGGCCAGTCCAATTACTATCTCAATGGCAACAAATGTCGCCGCCGCGATATCACCGATATTTTCCTGGGCACAGGTCTGGGGCCGCGTAGCTACGCTATTATTGAGCAGGGCATGATCTCCCGTCTGATTGAGGCCAAGCCAGACGAGCTGAGAGTCTATATAGAAGAAGCCGCAGGCATCTCCAAATACAAAGAGCGTCGCCGGGATACTGAGGGGCGTATTCAGCGAACCCAAGAAAATCTTGAGCGACTTACCGATATTCGCGACGAGTTAGGTCGTCAGCTTGGCAGGCTCGAACGCCAGGCAAAATCTGCTGAGAAATATGCGGAGTTCAAAAAGGAAGAGCGACAGGTTTCCGCCGAGTTGCTAGCCCTAAAATGGCGCGGCTACAACGCTTCCGCCACAGAGCAAAAGCAGGTGATTGGCGCACTGGAAATAGAGCAGGAAAAAATTATTGCCCAGCGCAGCGCCTGTGACAGCAGTATTGAAAAACTACGCTCAGAATATACAGACCACAGTGATGCCTTTAACGAGGTGCAGGCGCGCTTTTATAAAATTGGCGGCGATGTGGCGCGTATAGAGCAGGCTATTGAGCACGCTCAGCAGCGGGCCCAGGAATTACACAAAGATTTAGAGCAAACCGAACGCAACTTCAGTGAAGCCGAACAGCATCTGAGCAGCGATCGCCAGAAAGCCGCAGGCTGGACTGCCGAGTTCGATGAGCTGGCCCCGGCCCTAGAAGCGGCCCAGGCAGCTGAGGCCATCTCCTCTGAAGCGCTGCAGGCCGCCGAACTGGCCATGCAAACCTGGCAGCAGGCCTGGGATGAGTTTAATCAGAAATCAGCCAGCCCAAGACAGCAGGCCGAAGTTCAGCAATCCCGCATTCAACATCTAGAGCAGCTGATGCGCCGCTTGACCGAGCGTCAGCAGACTCTCTCTACAGAGGCCAGCAGCTTTCAGGCCAGCCCTGCCGAAGAGGAGATGGCCAGTATTCAGGCCAGCCTCTCCGAGGCCGAGCTAGCTAGCGCAGCCATTGAGCAGCAGCGCGCCGACAATAGCGCCGAGATAGAAACCCTGCGCGGTGAAGAAAAACAGGTTGTTACCGAGCTCAATGAGGCCCGCAGCACTCAGCAAACGCTAAAAGGTCGTCAGGCATCCCTCGAAGCACTGCAACAGGCCGCTATGGGTGACGATGCAGAAAAGCAATGGCTGAGCTCCAAAGGTCTGGGCGATAAACCTCGTCTAGCGGCTTCAGTCAAGCCAGCCGCCGGCTGGGAGGTGGCTGTTGAGACCGTGCTAGGCAGCTACTTGCAAGCTATTGCCGTAGAGGATATCGCCAGCTCTGTGGGTCTGCTGGATGACTTTACAAAAGGTGAGTTACTGCTGGTCGGCAGTGCAGGCACAGCAGCTCAGTCCGGTGACAAAGGTCGCCTGCTCAGCGATTTGGTCGAGGGCGACACAGCCCGAGGTCTGATCAACAATATCTATGCCGCAGAAACTCTGGCCGATGCACTTGAGCTGCAGCCATCGCTCTCCGCCATTGAATCCGTGGTCACCCGCGAAGGCATTTGGCTGGGCAGTAACTGGTTGCGTGTGGCTCGCGACAAAGATGCCACAGCAGGTGTGCTGCAGCGCAAACAGGAGCTGGAGACCATAGGTACCCAGATGGCGGCGCTGGAAACACAGATCGCCGGCTTAGATAGCAGTCGTCAGGCTAATGAGCAGCGCCTGCAAGCGCTGGAAACCACCAGACAGGAAATTGCCGGCAATGTGGCTCAGCAGCAGAGACATTACGCCGAGCTGCGCTCAAAGCTCAGTGGCTTCGAAGTGCAAATCGAACAGTACAAGGCGCGTAAAGAGCGCGCCGAAAATGAGCTGGCTGAAGTGGTTCAGCAGTCCGAGACAGAGCAGGAAAATCTATCTGCGGCGCGGGTAATTCTGCAGGAGTCCATCGAAAAGATGGAGGCAGATACAGTGCAGAGAGAAGAGCTGATTGTGCAGCGTGACCAGTGCCGAGCTCAGCTTGATCAGACTCGTCAAACAGCTCGTCATGATCGTGATCTAGGTCAGGAGCTGCGGGTGCGCGAGAGCTCGTTGAAAACTCAGCTGACCAGTATTCGAGAGGGTATTGGCCGCCTTGAGGTGCAGGTTGAGCGCCTGCAAGAGCGCAGAGAGCAGTTGCGTGAGGCCTTCAATGTTAAAGAAGACCCCACCGAAGCCCACAAAATTGAGCTTGAGACCCAGCTGCAAGCGCGCCTGTTGGTTGACGCAGAGATGACCGAAGCCAAGACCCTGGTGGATGCGACCGAACACCAGATGCGCGAGCAGGAAAAACTGCGCGGCGAACTGGAGCAGGAAGTACAGACAGTGCGCAGCAAGTTGGAAAGCCAGCGTATCTCGGCACAGGAAATCAGTACTCTGAGCCGCACTATTGAAGAACAGATTGCAGAGAAGCAGGCGGATCTGGAAACCCTGCTGGAAAATCTAGCTGATGATGCGGCGCTTATCGACTGGGAAGAGCAACTGGAACTGATTGGCAACCGTATTCAGCGTCTGGGTCCGATCAATCTGGCAGCCATTGATGAATATAAAATCGAGTCCGAGCGCAAAGATTATCTGGATCAGCAAAATGCAGAACTGGAAGATGCACTAAATACTTTACAGAATGCGATCCAAAAAATTGACCGCGAGACGCGCACCAGATTTAAAGAGACCTTTGATTTGGTCAATGGCCATATTCAGGAGCTGTTCCCCAAACTATTCGGTGGCGGTCACGCCTATCTGGAAATGACTGGAGAAGATTTGCTCAACACTGGCGTTACCCTTATGGCTCGCCCACCGGGTAAAAAGAATTCATCAATCCATCTGCTGTCCGGTGGTGAAAAGGCTATGACCGCGATCGCCATGGTGTTCTCAATCTTTAAGCTCAATCCGGCGCCGTTCTGTATGCTCGATGAGGTGGATGCCCCGCTGGATGACGCCAATGTGGGTCGCTATGCCAATATGGTCAAAGAGATGTCTGAGCAGGTGCAGTTTATTTTTATTACTCACAACAAGATTTCTATGGAAGCGGCCAATCAGTTAATGGGTGTAACCATGCATGAGCCTGGTGTGTCTCGCCTGGTAACTGTAGATGTCAATCAGGCAGCCGAACTGGCCGAAGCCTGATAAGTTGAACTGAGCGATAAAAAATACTTTGTTTTTTTGTATCGCGAACTACAATAACAAAAGTTTATTAAAGAGTTGAGCAAGCTGTATCTATGGACTTTTTAGGCCCACGTGAAGTTCTTATTGTTGTTATCGCGCTAGTACTTATTGCTATGGTACTGGACGGTATTCGACGACTAAAACGCAACCGCTACGAAAATTTGCAGATGTCATCGCGCAAGTTGCAGCGTACTGCGGGCGATAGTGCAGAGGAGCCTGACGAACTGCAAAATGCTCAGTTTCCCTCCGGCGGGTCAAGGGTTGTCGGCATTCGCGACGAGGCAGATATTCAGCAGGTCGAAGAGAGCCTGCGGCGCAATTTGGCCAGTACAGATTTCAACTTTTCTCGCCAGCCCCAGCAAGAGCAGTTTGACCTGGATAACTCAATTTTTGAGCGCGAGCGCGAGCAACTCAATGAGTTAAATGCGCGTGAAGCCGAAGAGCAGCAGGCGAAATTGGCCAGCAGTGAGAGCAGCGACAAAGCCCCTCAGCAGGATGTACTGGTGATGCATCTGATGGCTAACAAAGGCGAGCGAATTCAGGGCCAGGCACTGTTAGATGCAGTGTTGTCCTGTGGGTTTTTATTTGGCGGCAACAAATTTTTCGATCGCCATATCAATAACGACGGCACTGGCGAAGTGCTGTTTAGCCTGGCTAATCTGCTCAATCCGGGCACCTTCGATCTCAAGACCATGGCTGAGATGGAAACCCCAGGGGTGACCCTATTTATGGTGCTGGACCAGCTGAGCGATCCAGTAGCTGCCTTCGATATTATGATCGAGGCGGTGGATAAACTGGTTGCCGAGTTGCATCTCAATGTAATGGACGAGTCCCGCAGTTCCATGACCAAGCAGACCATTGACCATTATCGTCAGCGCGCTACCTCTGCATCTATCCAGCGCGGGCAAAGCGGCGAATAACCAACGGCGAACCTATGGCAAATATTCCAGAGCACGTTCTTAGTGATTACGAACGTCTCAAGGACGAGTTAAACCAGCACAACCATAGTTACTATGTATTGGATGATCCCTCTGTTCCCGACAGCGAATACGATCGTCAAATGCGCCAGTTGCAGGATATAGAGTCTCAGTATCCCAGTCTCAGAACCAGTGATTCCCCCAGTCAGCGAGTGGGGGGCGAAGCTCTGTCTGCCTTTACCCAGGTGCATCACGATGTCGCCATGCTGTCCCTGGACAATGCCTTTAGTCAGGCAGAGCTGGAAGACTTTGATCGCCGAGTTAAGGATCGCCTTAACTACGCCGCCTTAACCCAGCCGCCAGAGATTGACTATGCCTGCGAGCCCAAACTGGACGGTGTGGCGGTCAGTCTGCTGTACCGCGATGGGCTGCTGGAACGGGGCGCAACCCGTGGCGATGGCACAGTGGGCGAAGATATTACCGCCAATGTGCGCACCATTAACAGCATTCCCCTAAAGCTGGTTGGCGACCATATTCCCAGTCTGCTGGAGGTGCGCGGCGAGATTTATCTGCCCCGCGCCGGCTTTGAGTCACTAAATGCCAAGGCCATTGCCGCCGGTGAAAAAGCATTTGTTAATCCGCGCAATGCCGCCGCCGGCAGCCTGCGCCAGCTAGATTCTAAAATTACTGCCAGCCGTCCCCTGGAAATGTGTGCCTATAGCGTGGGCCAATTTGTTGCAGAGACTCGCCCTGACAGCCATCTAAGTATGCTCCAGACCCTGGCCAGCTGGGGCTTTAAAATTAATGAACATATGCAGGTGGTCAGCGGTATTGCCGCCTGCGAAGATTACTACCAAATCCTGGCCGAGCGTCGCGATGGTCTGGCCTATGATATAGACGGCATTGTCTACAAGGTTAACGACCTGCGCCTGCAAGAGCGTCTGGGTTTTGTGGCCAAGGCTCCGCGCTGGGCAATAGCACGAAAGTTTCCCGCCCAGGAGGAGATGACTCAGCTGCTGGATGTGGAGTTTCAGGTAGGGCGCACCGGGGCAGTAACTCCAGTGGCGCGACTGGAACCAGTATTTGTGGGTGGCGTTACGGTCAGCAATGCCACTTTGCACAATGGCGACGAGATTCAGCGCCTGGGCATCTGTATTGGCGATACGGTAATTATTCGCCGCGCCGGCGATGTGATTCCCCAGGTCGCCAAGGTGGTATTGGACAGACGCCCGGCCAATGCGTGGCCGATTGTTTTTCCGGAGCGCTGTCCGGTCTGTGATTCGGCGGTGGTGCGTGCCGAGGGAGAGGCAGTAGCCCGCTGTTCTGGGGGACTGTTTTGCGGCGCGCAGATTAAACAGGCGATCAAACATTTTGCCTCCCGCAAAGCCATGGACATAGATGGCCTGGGCGACAAACTGGTCGACCTGCTGGTAGACAGAGAGGTGATTTTTTCTGTGGCCGATCTCTATGACCTTAAAACTGAGCAGCTCCAGGGGCTAGAGCGGCTGGCGGAAAAATCTGCCGCCAATCTGGTGGCGGCCATAGAGGCTAGCAAAGCAACTAGCCTGGCCAAGTTTTTTTATTCGCTGGGTATTCGCGAAGTGGGAGAGACCACAGGGCAGACCTTGGCCAATAACTTTGGCTCCCTCGAGGCGGTGATTGCCGCTGATACAGAGGCTCTGCTGGAAGTGGACGATATAGGCCCAATAGTGGCCGGTCATATAGTGGATTTCTTCCGCAACCCGGATAATTTATCTATTATTCAAGCATTGCGAGACGCTGGCGTCAGCTGGCCAGATATAGATCAGAATGCCCAGGCATCTCAGCCATTAAAAGGCCAGACCTGGGTGTTGACCGGGGGCATGGACATAATGAGCCGCGCCGAGGCCAAGGATAGATTGCAAGAACTGGGAGCCAAGGTAGCCGGCTCAGTATCGGCAAAAACTGCACAGGTGGTGGCAGGCCCAGGGGCGGGGTCGAAGTTGACCAAAGCCCAGTCACTGGATATACCTGTAATGAACGAAGCCGAATTTATTGAATTTTTAAACAGGGTTTAATCAGACTGAGATAAACACAGGGAGTAGAGTATTGGATAGCGACTATCAATCGGAATCCGTGGTCTATGGCTGCATTAAAAATGTAGCATTGCACAACAACAGCGAGCAATGCCGCAGCAATCGAGCAGCCATGCTCGAGCTGCCTTCGGCAGAATCCTGGAGCCTGTTAAACCGCGAGATGTTTGCGGTGCCAGAGAAATACTGCGGCGACCTGAGTCTAAGCACAGAGGTGATGCACTTTGGGGCCTCTTACCAGGGCGTTGAGCACGAGTGGCAATACTGGCTCGAGCAGTTCGAGAATCTGTTGCGCAAAATGTACTGGGTTTCAGCTACAGTGCATCTTGAAACCGAGTTGTCAGGGCTGCACTCCTTTGTGTTTGAAGCCGATGGCGCTGCTCACAGGCCCAACGAATCAGCGATCAATATCCGTTGCGAATGGGCCAGAGAGTTAAACTAGACGTAAATTTACCTAATCAAAAGAAACAGGATAACAAGCATTGGCACAGTCAAATAACAGAAACGCCATAAAACAGAGGTCAGCCTGGATAGCCTCTATGTTGGCTTGCGGTGGCTTTCTATTAATGGCGGTTAAGGTTTACGACGTGCCCCTGTCTGATATGGCCAGTAACCTGCTGACCATGTTACTCGGGCTGGTGGTTATTATTGGTGCTGCGGCACTCCTGGGCCGATTAATTGCCGCACTGCGCAAGCGCTTCCAGTAGGTGTCATCCCAGAGCTTTTCTTTCCGCTATTTTCTGGCGACCATAGGTACCAGCAATCTGGCAATGGGCCTGCACAAGGTGCTTTATCCTGGCTGGTGGTGGGGGTATTGAACGAGTCTCCCAGCCGTTTGGGTTTAGCGACCATGGCGCTGCTGTTGCCCAATCTGCTGTTTATTCTGCCCGGAGGTGTGGTTGCTGACCGCCGCCATCGCGGTAGCTGGCTGTCTTTTCTCTATCTGCTTTATCTAGTACCTCTGGGTATTTTACTGGTGGCTATGGTTTACGGGCAGCTGACCTTCTCATTGTTGCTGATGTTTGGCGTTAGCTTTGGCACTATTCTGGCGTTTATACAGCCGGCCCGGGAGAGTCTGCTGGGCTATGCTCCTCCAGAGGTGATGCATCAGGCCGTAGCCAAGATGATGGTGGTGCAATTTGTCGCCCAGAGTGTGGGTTTTATTGTTGCAGGACAGCTCGACTATATCAGCCTGCCGCAGCTGCTGGGGTTGCAGATGCTAATATTTCTGGCCAGCTCACTGCTGATGAAGCGCTGCCATCCGCTGCCACAGTTATCCTCAGTTGAAGAGGCAGCCCAGGCCGAGAAGTCGAATAAGTCTGCTGCGCAAACCTGGCTTGAACTTCGCGAAGGTCTGAATCTGTTCCGCAACGACAAAAGCCTGCTGCACCTATTATTTATTGTCTTTGCCACCGGCTTTCTGGCCTTTGGTGTCTACCTGGTGGGCATGCCGCTGATTGCCCGCGAGCTTTACAATGGCGGTGCCAGTCTCTACGCAATGCTGCAGGTGGTTTTTAGCCTGGGTATTATCAGCACCAACTTTGGAGTAATGAACAAAGTTAAAACCTTTGGCCGCCCCGGCCGACTTATGGTGATTAGCTTTTTTGTGCGCGGCACTCTGGTGGCGCTGATAGCTATGGTACCGCCACTCTGGCTGCTGTTTCCCCTGGTCTATATCTGGGGCATGGCCTCTGGCCTATCTATGACATTGGGGCGCACCATATTGCACAACCAGGTGTCCCATGCACTGCGCTCAAGGGCGGCTTCAGTCTATCAGCTCTGTCTGTTTGGCGGTGCGCCACTGGGAGCCTGGGTCTGCGGAGTCACCATAGAAAACCTGGGCCTGGGCACGGCTTTTGTGGCCATTGCCTCAATCACATTATCGGTTTCGGTGGTAACCATTATCTGGTCACCACTCTGGCATATTAATGGTCATGTTGATAAGGCTGAAAACGCCAACAGCTGAGAAGCCTAACCCCTAAATGCAATAAGCGCCGCGGTAACAGCCACATTGAGTGACTCCACACCATTGGCCATGGGAATACCTACCCGGTGATCGCTCAGGGCGGCAATCTCTGCGGCTCACACCCTCAGTCTCATTGCCGAGCACAAAAATTATCGGAGCCTCTGGGGAAAACTTTGCTATAGGCGTTGCCTGATGAGAGGACAGGGTGCAGATTTCGTAGCCCTGTTGCTTAAAATCCTCCAGCGCCCTGAGCAAACTGTCACAGCGCAGTATATTGCCCTTAAACAGAGTGCCTGCACTGGCCTTGATGACCAATGGCGAAATCTCTGCTGTCCCCTTGCTGGGCAGCAGTAATCCATAGCAGGGGCTGGCGGTCACACTGCGAATAATCATGCCGAGGTTTTGCGGATTGGTCACCCCATCCAGGGCAATAATACTGCGGCCTGTTGCAGCCAGTGCCGAGTCCTTTAAAGCCTGTTGATAGGGCTTATAACCAGGACAGTGAATATCACAGGCAGCGCCCTGATCTTGTTTACTGTTGCGGGATATGCGCGATAGCTGCGCACGGCTATGCAGACATATCTCTATATTTCTTGTTTTGGCCAGCTGTTTTATTTCTTCGATAATACCGCCGCTGCGATTGGAGTCGGCCAGATGCACGCGAAATATTTTCAGGCTCTGGTCCTGCAGTATTTCCAGCACAGGTTTGCGGCCATAGACAGTAATCAGCTGATCAAAGAATGCCTTGCGTTCAAGATATTCCGGGCTATCGGTCTGCTGTGATGGTTGATCTTGGCTAGCCATGGGTTTAATTATCGCCCTGTGTAGACTGCAGCATTGATGCTATAGCCTCTAAGCTCTCAGCGCTGGCCTGACCCTGTTCCGCAGAGATGGGCACAGCAGCATTGCCCAGCGCAGTATAGACCTGTTGCCAGAGCAGGTGGTCGGGGTGGGCTTCTAGGGCCGCCAGATGCCGGGCGACGGTTTTATTATCGCCCCGGGCTATGGGCCCAGTCAGTGCAGATTTTGCATCTGTGGCAAAAAAATTATCCATAGTCTGGCGGATCAGTGGCTCCAGAGGATTAGCCCCAGAGCTGTCCACTCCTGAGGCAGCCAACAACTGCCTGCTGGTCTCCAGCAGACTGACCAGATAGTTGCAGGCCATCACTGTGGAGCTGTGATACAGCACCTTGCGGCTGCCATCAATATTAAAGGGCAGTGCGCCTATGGCGTTAAATAATGACGACAGCACCTCGACGGCCTGAGGTTCTCCCTCAACAGCACAGTAGCTGCCGGCAAAACTGTTTATCGACTGGCTGGGATTGGCAAAGCTATGGATAGGGTGCACAGAGGCGCGATTAATCCCTGCCTTGGCAAACTGCAAAGCATCTGCTCCCAGGGAGCCGCTGCAGTGAAAAACTATATTGTCAGCTCTGAGCACCCCGGATTCGAATAGCGCTTGTCCCGTAGCTGCAATAGCATCATCCGGGGTGGCGATAAGCCATATATCTGCGGGCTCTAAATTATCTATAGAGGCTGGCCTGCCAGCACCAATAAAATCTACCGCCTGCTGCGATGACGCCACAGAGCGATTAATTACCTGCTGTATGCTCAGCTGATTAGAGAGTAAATGGCACAGAGTTTTGCCCAGTAAACCAGCGCCAATACAGGATAGGGTCGGCATAGGGCTCTAGCGCAACCGCTGTAGATAGGCGTTTACTGCATTAGCCATTCCCATGGCCAGGGAATCTACGGTAAAGGCATGACCTATAGAGACTTCAAGCAGCGCAGGTATAGAAGCATATTTGGCTAGATTGTCCAGGTTGAGGTCGTGGCCAGCATTGACACCCATACCCAGAGAGACGGCCAGTTCGGCCGCTGCCAAATGAGACTGAAACAGTGGCTCCAGCTGATCAGTGCCCCAGGCCGCAGCATAGGGGCCTGTATACAGTTCAATACGGTCAGCACCTATATTGGCCGCCATCTCTATCTGGCTGAGGTCCGGATCCATAAATAGGCTGACGCGCATACCCTGATCTTTTAGACGTTTAATAATTGGCGCCAGCTGGTCGCCAGAGCTGTTTAAATCGAAACCGTGATCAGAGGTTAGCTGGTCATCGCCGTCAGGTACCAATGTGCACTGGTCCGGCTGAGTTTCTTCAACCAGCTCTATAAAACCAGGATAATCATTGAGCGCAGGCGCAAAGGGGTTGCCTTCAATATTAAACTCTACCCCGGACAGAGGCCGAACCAACTCGGCGAGTTGACGCACATCGGAGGGGCGAATATGGCGCTGGTCGGGGCGGGGATGCACTGTAATGCCCTCGACGCCCTGATCTATGCACAGTTGGGCATGATTCACTACGCTGGGATAATTGCCCTCTCTGGAATTTCGCAGCAGGGCAATTTTGTTGAGATTGATACTCAGAGCTGTCATGTGGCGCACCAGTTAGCGAATAGGGACCGGCTTCTCAATAACGGGCGCCGGCGCTGGTTCTGGCAGCGGCGTCCAGGATTCAGGATTGACCAGACGGGCGCTGAGAATGCGAATGGGCTTGACGGGAACATCGGCATAATAACCCAGAGTCTGGGTTTCAACTGCGGCAATGGCGTCCACTACATTCATGCCTGCAACCACAGCGCCAAAAACGGCATAGCCCTTATTGTCCCCTTTGGGATTGAGAAAGCCATTGGACTTATGGTTGATAAAAAACTGAGCTGAGGCGCTGTCAGGGTCGTTCATGCGAGCCATAGCCAGGGTGCCGCGCTTGTTTTTAAGACCATTGGAGGACTCGTTAACAATAGAGCCACGGCTCGACTCTCGGGGGCTGAAATCAAAAGTAAAGCCGCCGGCCTGAATCATAAACCCACTGATTACCCGGTGAAAAATCAGTCCATCGTAATGGTAGTCATTTACCAGCTTAACAAAATTATCGACGCTGACAGGGGCAGCCTTGGGGAATAGTTCCACCAGAATATCGCCCATCTCGGTTTTAAGAACTACCTGGGGATTGTCCTGTGCCGCCTGAGTAAAACCTGCAGTCAGCAGCGCAAAGACCATCACAAGTCGAGTAGCAAGTTTTGTCATCAGTGTAGTCCTCAGCGGATAGAAATGGTTTTACTGCCATTCGGAGAAACGTTTTCTCCCTCGCAGCTTAGGAATCAGTACCACCAGAATTGCCCCTAAAAATACCGTCAAACCACCGTATAAAAACGACTGGTTGCGTTTATCTTTCTGCAGGTCATTGAGGCTAGCGTTTAGCACATCGTTCTCACCCTGCAGCATATGGTTCTGCTTTACCAGCATCTGGTTCTGTTCATTCAGGGCTAGGGTATCTGAAGAAATCTCTTTAATGGCCTCCAGTTCGCTGGCCAGGTTGTCTTTGCGACCCTCGGTGCTATCCAGTTTGCCGCGCAGAGCTGCAGACTGCTTGCGCAGCTCGGCCAAAATCTTTTCCAGCTGGCTGTTGCGATCTGCCAGCTTCTTTAAGCGACTCTCATTTCTGCTGATTTGAGTTCGGGCAACTGGGCTGTCCAACAGGTGCTGCAGCTCCATCCAGCCCTCGACACCTTTGCTGGTCAAAACCAGACCCCAGCCTTCGCGGGTTTCCAGTAACTTGAGTTCGGTGCCAGATTTGATGCCTCTGTGCACAATTTTACATCGGCGACAGGGAGTTTCTCGCAGCGGCACATAAAACTCATCGGAGATATAGCGCACTAGCGGCTTGGGAAGTCGCACTGTAGGGACGTCCTCGGGCTTATCTATCCCAGAGCTTTCGGTTTCAGCTTCAGGACTTTCGACCTGAGCTTCTGGGCTTTCCAATTGAGCTTCAGGGCTTTCAGTTTGCGCCACGGCGTTGGGAGCAAAATAACTGGCAGCAATTAGGATGGCAATGGTCAGAAATTTCATAGTTCTACTATCGTCAAATTTTTAAGGGGCAGATCATACTCTGATCTACGGAAAATGATAACTACTCAGAGGCGAATTTTACCAGCATCGCAGCGATTTTAGGGCAGTACTTTTTTAAAGGGTTTGACCTTTACACTGGCATAGACGCCGGCTTCCACATAGGGGTCTGCGTCGGCCCAGCTCTGGGCATCCTGCAAACTATCAAACTCGGCGACTACCAGGCTGCCAGTAAAACCTGCTTCACCCGGGTCCTGATTATCGATCGCCGGATGAGGGCCAGCTAGCAACAGTCGCCCCTGATCTTTTAATTCGTGTAAGCGGTCCAGGTGAGCGGGGCGCGCTGCCAGCCGTTTAGGCAGACTGTTGTCAATATCTTCGCTGATAATGGCATACCACATAAGAGGCAGATTCCTTGTTCTAGAGAGTCTAAGTTAGATTATTTTTGTTTCAGAATATCTTCAACCGACATGCCTGTTAATTTAGTTATACCCCGAAACAGGTAATACATGTCAGCCAACAGCACCAGGGTAGCCGGCAGAGCGATTACCGGAAAGCTCAGTGCGGTCATTTTGCCCAGCTGCTCGTTCCAGGCCACAGTGCCGGGATCGGCAGTCAATATAATCACTGCCAGCAAATAGTTGAGTATCGACGACAGCAGAAAAGACCCGGCCAAAATCCATGAGGCATTGACCAGCAATTTATCAAAGGCCACCTCAGAGTTATTTTCCTGCAGCGCCTGAGTAATCTTTTTGGTTTCAAAGATATTGTCGTTCAGTAAAAACGTGCGGATCAGTGGCTGCGATGTTTTCAGCGAGATAAGAGTGGCCAAGCCAATAATGGCCGGCACCGCTGCCTCTTTAATCGCAATATAAACCACATCCAGCTCCATCAGACTGATGCCCCCGGTCAGTCCGACACTAATAATGCCCAGCGCAGAAAAAGGGTTTAGCTTACCGCGGTCAAGCAGATAGTGGCCGCCATAGATAATCGGGAATGCCAGAGCCACAACAAGTGACAGCTTAATACCCAGATACTGAGGGTCGCTGAGCATGGTCAGAATTAAGGACGGGATAATCAGATTACAGGCCAGGCTTAGCAGCTGATTTTCCTGTTTCTGTTTGGGCGAGTTATCGGCCTGGTCAGATATTGATGAGTCTTGGTCTTGCATAGATAAACTGCGGGTCTCAGAGCTTTTCATCATTGTAGCGGCTGGCAGGTAATTGTCGAGGAACCATGAATATTAATTTACGACTGCCCAGAGCAGGCTAAGAGCCGCTAGAAGCTTCACTTCGTTTTTGCATCAAGCCGCAACTATATTGTGGACAGGCTCCAGTTCTTGATCTATTAATTTATATTAATTGAAATTTTTATTAGGTTTTCACTGTAACTTATTAATATATATAGGAATAGCTGCCGGTTATGAGCACTATTGATGCAGATTTGGATCGGATCGAGAAGGCTCAGGCAGAGCCAGAAATGGGAGACCTTCTGGTTGCCTACCTCAATCAATTGGGCGTTGAATATGTCTTTGGGGTCCCGGGGGGTGCTATAGAGCCCCTTTACAATGCCCTGGCCCGCAGCGAACGTCAGGGTGGGGTGCGAGCCGTAGTGGCCCGCCATGAGGCCAGCGCAGTATATTAAAAAATCTTGGCTGCAATAGTTTCCAGGGTTACCTGGTGGCCAAACCACAGCCGGCGGAAACCTTTGAGCAGGAGTTTTTAATCGCAAGTAAAACCCACAGAAAAAAACCAAGCCCTGTGAAGGATAGCCAATAAGGTACAAACCTGTGTGATAATGCGCCCCGATTTTGGTCAGCATTTTTTAGAGAGCAGTATGAGTCAGTATTTTTCTATTCACCCAGACAATCCCCAGCAGCGTCTCATAGCCCAGGCCGCAGAGATTGTTCGCCGTGGCGGCGTTATTGTATATCCCACCGATTCCGTCTATGCCCTGGGCTGCCATATTGGTGACAAGCAGGCCCTGGAGCGCATCCGCGCTATTCGCCAGGTCGACAAACACCACAACTTCACCCTGATGTGCCGCGATCTGTCCGAGCTGGCCAACTATGCCCGGGTAGATAACAGCGATTTTCGTATTCTTAAGGCCAGCACACCGGGAGCCTTTACCTTTATCCTGCCGGCCACCTCAGAGGTGCCCAAGCGGCTGATGCACCCCAAGCGTAAAACCATTGGTATACGTGTGCCAGACAGCCCCATTGCCCAGGCCCTGCTCGATGAATTGGGTGAGCCCATGATGAGCGTGACCCTGATTATGCCCAACGATGAATACCCAATGACCGACCCCTATGATATGCGCCAGACCCTGGAGAGCCAGGTGGATGCCATTATCGACGGGGGTTACTGTGGCCTTGAGCCAACCACCGTAGTAGATATGACCGGCGACCAGCCGCAGATGACCCGTCAGGGCATGGGTGATTTTTCACTTATCTGATTTTGATGATGCTCAAAAGCGCCTTTGCGGTTATACTTTGCGCTGAATACTGATGGGATATCAAGTGTCTAGCGAAGCCACCTCAATTGATGATCTGCAGCCTGCAGTCGACAGCGTCGAAACCTCTCCCCAAGAAGCCTCTGTGGCGACTTCGCGTCCCCAGCAAGAGGAGATGCCCTTTGCAGTTGTGCAGGGCAAAGAGCTCACTGTGCTGCCCAAGGATCTGTATATCCCGCCAGACGCTCTGGAAGTGATTCTCGAAGCCTTTGAGGGGCCTCTGGACCTGCTGCTGTATCTTATTCGCCGTCAAAATCTGGATATTCTAGAAATCAATGTGGCCGAAATTACCCGCCAATATATGGGTTATATCGAGCTGATGACCACAATTCAGCTGGAGTTAGCTGCCGAATATCTGGTAATGGCCGCCATGCTGGCAGAGATTAAATCTCGCATGCTACTGCCCCGCCAGCCTGTGGACGAGGAAGATGAGGGCGATCCGCGCGCCGAGCTTATTCGCCGTCTGCAGGAGTACGAGCGCTTTAAAAACGCCGCCGAGGATGTCGACGAGATGCCTCGTCTGGGTCGCGATATTCATCAGGCCAGCGCCGAAGCGCCAGACCGCGAGCAACAGCGCCCCCACCCAGAGGTGGATATGCGTGAGATTTTAACAGCCCTGGCCGATGTGCTGCGCCGCGCAGAAATGTTCGAGAGCCACCAGATAGAGCTCGAAAAGCTGTCCACCCGCGAGCGCATGACTCAGGTGTTGGACCGTATCCGCGGCCAGCAGTTTGTGCCCTTTGTCAGCCTCTTTAAAGAAGCCGAGGGTCGCCTGGGTGTGGTGGTAACCTTCCTGGCTATTATGGAATTAATTAAAGAGTCATTAGTTGAGATTGTGCAGAGCGAATCTTTTGGTCCAATACATGTGAAAGCAAGAACATCATGAACCCAGATCTAATCAGAAAAATTATTGAAGGCGCGCTGTTGGCAGCGGGCAAGCCTCTGGATATAACCAAGCTGGAAAACCTATTTGAAGACGAAGAGCGTCCGCCGCGCGACCAGATAAAAGCCGCGCTGGAAGAGATTGAGGGCGACTGCAGAGAGCGTGGTTTTGAGCTCAAACAGGTCGCAAGCGGCTATCGTTTTCAGGTGCGTCAGGAGCTGTCCACCTGGGTCAACCGCCTCTGGGAAGAGAAGCCCAAGCGCTACTCCCGCGCCATGCTGGAGACCCTGTCACTGATCGCCTACCGTCAGCCCCTGACCCGTGGCGATATTGAGCTGGTGCGCGGTGTAGCCGTGAGCTCCGATATTATTAAAACCCTCCAAGAGCGCGATTGGGTGCGTGTGGTTGGCTACCGAGATGTGCCGGGCAAGCCAGCGCTGTATGCCACCACCAAGCAGTTTCTCGATTACTTTAACCTCAAGAGCCTGGAGCATCTGCCAGCGCTGGGCGAGATTAAAGATCTTGCCGAGCTGGACCCAGAGCTGGAACTCAGTCTGGGCGATAAGCCTGGGGACGAAGGCGCAGTGCCGGCCGTGCCCCTGGCTGCCAATGATGAGTTTGAGTTGGATCAGCAACTGGATGGCGTAACTGAGGATAATCAGGCCGCTGAGGCTCCAGATACTCAGGCTGAGGACGATGCAGCATCAGAAATAGACAACCAGCAGGCCAGTCAGCCAGCAGACAGAGACAGCACAACAGCCCATGAGTGAGAAACTACAAAAAGTACTGGCCACAGCAGGCCTGGGTTCCCGTCGCGAACTGGAGAAATGGATCTCCGCTGGGCGTGTTTCGGTCAACGGATCAGTCGCCAAGCTGGGTGATCGCGCAGAGCCAGAAGATCGCATTCTGGTAGATGGCCGCGCCGTTAAGATAGTGACCGACGACAGCCCCAGAGTGCTGATGTACAGCAAGCCGGAAGGGGAGGTTAGCACCACCTCTGATCCAGATGGTCGTCCCACTGTGTTTGATAAATTACCCCGCTTGGGTCGTGGCCGCTGGATTGCCATCGGTCGCCTGGATATCAACACCAGCGGCCTTTTGCTGTTCACCAACCACGGTGAGCTGGCCAATCGCTTGATGCACCCATCCTACGAAGTGAAGCGCGAGTATATGGCGCGTATCCACGGCGAGGTGGATGAGGCTATGATTAACCGCCTGACCGAAGGGGTTATTCTGGATGATGGTATAGCCAAGTTTCAGACTGTTAAGGCCCAGCATGCGCGCAGTGCCGACGAGCGCGGGGGCAGTAATAATTGGTTTCGGGTAATTCTAGCCGAGGGCCGTACCCGCGAAGTGCGCCGTCTCTGGGAGTCCCAGGGCGTGGAAGTTAATCGCCTCAAGCGCATCAGCTATGGCCCCATAGAGCTGCCTTCCTTTGTACGACGCTCAGAGTTTATCGAGCTAGACCCCAAGCAGGTGATATCACTGTTCCGCGCTGTGGCGCTTAAACCACCTAGGTTTAGTGAGAAGAATGTCTTTAGGGATATTCGTCAGCGCAAAGAGCGCAAGCTGCGCGCCCGCGGCGATACCAGCAAGCGCTAAACCGGCTTTTACCCTGAGCCAGGGGCCTATCTAATCTGAGCGTCGATGGACTGGCCATTGACGCTGGCACTGTCGGGCCCCAGCAGATACAGGTAAGCAGGCATAATATCTTCAGCAGTTTTTAAGCTATCGGGGTTTTCCGCAGGAAAGGCCTGAGCGCGCATCTGGGTTCTGGTAGCGCCGGGATTCACCGCATTGACACGAATTGACCCCAGACCCTCCAACTCAGCAGCCCAGGTTTGCATCATGCCTTCAGTGGCAAACTTAGAGACTGCGTAGGCACCCCAAAATGCGCGCCCCTGACGGCCCACACTAGAGGTAGTAAACAAAATAGAGGCATCCGCAGACTTCTCCAGCACAGGCATCAACGCCTGGGTCATCTTAAACTGAGCTGTAACATTTACCTGCATTACCCTGTCCCACACATCTTGCCTATAGTTGCTCAGGGGGGTGCGCTGGCCCAGTATGGCGGCATTGTGCAGCAGGCCATCCAGACGGCCAAACTGCTGGTCAAGGTTCAGAGCCAGCTCATCATAGTCCTCAGTGGAAGCCCCCTCCAGATCCACCGGATAAATCACCGGCTCAGCACCGCCAGCGGCCACTATCTGGTCAAATACCTGCTCCAGCTTGGCCAGAGTTCTGCCCGCTAGTATCACTTTTGCGCCCAGCGCGGCACAGCTGATAGCCGCAGCCTTGCCTATGCCGTCTCCGGCACCGGTAATCAAAATAATGCGGTCTTGCAGCAGGTTGGGGCTGGCCTGGTAGGCGATAATTTGTTCTGGGCTGAGCACAGGGCTTTCCTTAGTCAATACGAGAGTTAAAACAGTTAAAACAGCAGCGAATGTAATTCCTGAGACTGTTGCACAACCCAGTCTGCATTCCAGCTGTGAATATCTTCGCCGGCCTCAATATAGCCCCAGCCAGCGGCAATGGTGCGCATTCCCGCAGCGCGACCAGCATCTATATCCCGCACATGGTCGCCCACATACAGGCAGTTGGCCGGGTCAATATCAATCTGGGTACAGGCCAGGTACATGGGCTCTGGGTGTGGTTTGGGCTCAGCCACATGGTCTGGGCAGATGACCGTAGCGGCGCCGGAAATCAGGTTTAGCTGAGTCAGGGCAGGCTCGGTGTATTTCCAGGGTTTATTGGTCACAATACCCCAGGGAATATTGCGCGCAGCACAGTCGTCCAACACCAGCTGCAAGCCGCTAAACAGGGCGGTTTTATCGGCCAGATTGCTAAAGTACAGCTCCAGAAACTCCTCTCTGAGAGGCTCAAACTGGGGGTGGTCCTGCTGCATACCAAAACCCTGCTCAATAATACCCACAGAGCCGTTGGTAACACAGGTGCGAATCATGGCATCGGCCATAGGCTCGCGGCCATGGCGCTGCAGCTGAGTTTTTAGGGCAGTAATAAAGTCTGGGGCCGTATCCAGCAATGTGCCGTCCAAATCAAATAGCAGGGCGTCAAAATTTAGCATCTAGGCTGGCTTCCTGGCACAGATCATATAGTTGACATCCACATCGCGCTCATCCAGTTTATAAGTTTTGGTGATGGGGTTGTAAAGCAGCCCTGTCATCTGGTCAATTTCCAGGCCGGCATCGCGAATCCACTGGCCCAGCTCCGATGGGCGAATAAACTTGCTGTACTCATGGGTGCCCTTGGGCAGCATGCGCAGCACATATTCCACGCCAATAATGGCCAACAGATAGGATTTTGGGTTGCGGTTTATGGTCGAGAAGAACAATGTGCCGCCGGGTTTAGTCATAGCGGCGCAGGCAGCTACCACTGAGCTGGGGTCGGGCACATGTTCCAGCATCTCCAGGCAGGTCACAGTATCAAAGGCTTCAGCATGGCTGGTGGCGTAATCTTCGGCGGTGGACTGCTCATAGGTCACGCTGACCCCAGACTCCAGGCTGTGCAGATTGCCCACGGCCAGGGGGGCTTCGCCCATATCAATGCCGGTCACAGTGGCTCCGCGCTGGGCCAGGGCCTCGCAGAGAATACCGCCACCACAGCCGACATCCAGAATGCGCTGTTCAGCTACAGGGGCCAGGGAGTCAATCCAGTTGGCGCGCAGTGGGTTGATATCGTGCAGTGGCTTAAATTCACTGTTTCTGTCCCACCAGCGGCTGGCCAGTTCTTCAAACTTGCGAATTTCATTGGGGTCCACATTTTGCGTTTTAGACATGCTTGGTTTCCGAATTGAAAAGTTTGCTAGCTAGAAATTTTGTTACGCCAGTCACAGGCAGTCTGGATCAGGCTCTGTCGGTTGAGGGTTAGCAGTTCAGACTCAGCCATCAATGGCTTGCCTGCCACCCAGCTGTGGCTGACCCTGTGGCCCACATTGGTATACACCAGCTGCGACTCGGGATTATACAGCGGTTGCTGAGGGATAGAATCCATTTTAACGGCAATTATATCCGCTGACTTGCCGGACTCCAGGCTGCCAATTTCATGGTCCCAGCCCAGTGCTTTGGCGCCATTAATGGTTGCCATGCGCAGTGCGGCATGGGCATTCAGTGCGCAGGGGTCGCCAGATACGGCCTTGGCTAGCAGGGCCGCGGTTTTTAATTCACCAAAAAGGTCCAAATCATTATTGCTGGCGGCGCCGTCTGTGCCCAGGGCCACATTGATGCCGGCATCCATTAGCTGGCCCACAGGGCAGAAGCCGCTAGCCAGCTTTAAGTTAGACTCGGGACAGTGCACCACATGGCAGTTGTGGTCTTGCACCATCTGAATATCTTCATGGTTTATCTGGGTCATATGCACCAGCTGAGTCTGGGGTAGCAGCAGGCCCAGATCTCTCAGGCGCTGCAGAGGGCGGCAGCCGTACTGGTCTATAGATTCGCTAACTTCGCCGGCGGTTTCATGGCAATGTATATGAATAGGCAGGTCCAGTTCATTGGCATAGGTGCTGATAATCTGCATGGCACTGTCCGACACGGAGTAGGGCGCATGGGGTGCGCAGGCGACGTTAATCAGCGAATGACCGCTGTATTTATCGTTGAGCCGCAAGCCTTTGTGAATATAGTCATCCGCTCCTTTGCCGTAGGCTGTTGGAAAATCCAATACGGTAAAGCCTATCTGGCAGCGCATTCCCGCATCGCGCACAGCTTCGGCAATGGCCTCATCAAAGAAATACATATCCGCAAAGCAGGTGGTGCCGCTGGCAATCATCTCAGCCATAGCCAGCCTAGTGCCGTCGCCAACAAACTCTTCGCTGACATGGCGCGCCTCCGCAGGCCAGATATGCTTTTCCAGCCAGGGCCTCAGGGCCAGGTCGTCGGCATAGCCGCGCAGCAAACTCATGGCACTGTGGCCATGGGCATTGACCAGCCCGGGCATCAGTACATGGTTGTCCAAGGCTTCAGTTTTGACGGCTTCAAAGCGCTTTTTGGCCTCGGCCTGGGGGTAGATGCCAATAATTTTTTCCCCATCCACAGCCAGTGAGCAGTTTTCTAGTATTTGGTTCTCTGGAACTATGGGGATGATCCATCTGCAGTGGATTAATAGGTCTATTTCTGTGGCTTGCATGTTCACTCCTGAGCGTTCATTTGGAGTATACCGAGTTTTTTCTGGGGTTTAAGTTATATAGGCGTTTTAGAGGCAATAAAAGGGAGAAAAACCCTGCCTATCTATGCTAAAATTCGCACCTTTAAGAAGCTGTTTAAAAGGCATTCTGAGCTGCGTCTCCAGGGTCTTTGTCAAAGGGCCTTCAGGTCGCTTAGCAAAGCGCTGACAGACGACAAAAAAGCACAATAAAATCAGGGAATAATCGTAAATTATGGGTGATTTAGCGAAGGAAATTGTTCCGGTCAATATCGAGGACGAACTCAAGCAGTCCTATCTTGACTACGCCATGAGTGTGATCGTTGGCAGGGCGCTGCCCGATGTGCGCGACGGCTTAAAGCCAGTGCACCGGCGAGTACTGTTCGCTATGAGCGAGCTGAACAACGACTGGAACAAGGCCTACAAGAAATCTGCCCGTGTGGTGGGTGATGTGATTGGTAAATACCACCCCCATGGCGACTCCGCTGTCTACGAAACCATAGTGCGCATGGCCCAGCCATTCTCACTGCGCTATATGCTGGTCGATGGTCAGGGTAACTTTGGTTCAATCGATGGCGACAGCGCCGCGGCCATGCGTTACACCGAAATTCGCATGACCAAAATCGCCCATGCACTGCTTGAAGATCTAGAAAAAGATACCGTCGATTTTGTCCCCAACTACGACGAAACCGAACAGATTCCTGTGGTAATGCCCACTCGCATCCCCAACCTGCTGGTCAATGGCTCCTCCGGTATTGCCGTGGGTATGGCCACCAATATCCCGCCCCACAATCTCACCGAGGTGGTGAAGGGCTGTCTGGCACTGATCGATAACAGCGAAATCACCGTTGATGAGCTTATGGAATATATTCCTGGGCCAGATTTCCCCACTGGGGCAATTATCAATGGTAAAGCCGGTATTATTCAGGCCTACAGAACTGGCCGCGGCCGCATCTATGTGCGCGCCAAAGCAGATATTGAGGTCGATGAAAAGACCAAGCGCGAAACCATTATTATCCACGAGATTCCCTATCAGCTAAACAAGGCCCGCCTGATTGAGCGCATTGCCGAGCTGGTTAAAGAGAAAAAGATCGAAGGTATCTCCGAACTGCGCGACGAGTCAGACAAAGACGGTCTGCGCGTGGTGATTGAGCTAAAGCGCGGCGAAATGGGCGAGGTAGTACTCAATAATCTCTATGCCCAGACTCAGCTGCAGTCTGTATTTGGTATCAATGTGGTGGCCCTGGTCGACGGCCAGCCCAAGATTCTCAACCTCAAGCAAATGCTCGAGGCCTTTGTTCGCCACCGCCGCGAAGTGGTTACGCGCAGAACTATCTATCTGCTGCGCAAAGCCCGCGAGCGCGCCCATACATTGGAAGGCTTTGCCATTGCGCTGGCCAATATCGACGAGATAATCCAGCTGATCAAAGAAGTCATCCACTCCTGCAGATGCCCGCGAGGCACTGATTGCCAGAGGTTGGAATCCAGGCTCTGTGGTCGCCATGCTAGAGCGCGCCGGCCCCCAGGCTACCCGCCCGGAATGGCTGGAAGAGCAGTTTGGTCTGCGCGAAGGCAAATATTACCTATCTCCAGAGCAGGCCAAAGATATACTCGAGCTGCGTCTGCACCGCCTTACGGGCATGGAGCACGACAAAATTATTGAAGAGTTTGCCGTCAAGTTAGAAGAGATTGCCGACTACCAGGATATTCTCGGAGACCTGAATCGCCTGATGACTGTGATCCGCGAAGAGCTGGAGTCTGTGGTTGAAGAGTTCGGTGACGAGCGCCGCAGTGAAATTGTTGAATCCCAGCACGACCTGACCGTAGAAGACCTGATTACCGAAGAAGACCGGGTGGTGACTATCTCCCACGGCGGCTACGCCAAAACCCAGCCCCTAACTGACTATCAGGCCCAGCGCCGCGGCGGTATGGGCAAGTCGGCAACGGCAGTAAAAGACGAAGACTTTGTTGAGCACCTGCTGATTGCCAGCACCCACGCCACTATTCTGTGCTTTACCAACCTGGGCAAGGTTTACTGGCTCAAGGTTTATCAGATTCCTGTGGCAGGCCGCAACTCTCGCGGCCGCCCAGTGGTTAATCTGCTGCCCCTGGATGAAGGCGAGCGCATTAGCTCGATTCTGCCGGTTGAAGAGTACAGTGCCGATAAATATGTATTGATGGCCACTGCCAATGGCACCGTCAAGAAAACCTCGCTGGACCAGTACTCCCGTCCAAGAAGTGTGGGTTTGCGCGCCGTTGATCTGGTCGATGGCGACCACCTGGTGGGCACAGCCATTATTGACGATGAAAGTGATGTGATGCTGCTCAGCTCTGAAGGTAAGGCCGTGCGCTTTGCCAGCACAGATGCCCGCCCCATGGGTCGCGTGTCCAAAGGTGTGCGCGGTATGCGTCTGCCGGAAGAGCACAGAGTTATCTCCATGGTAGTGCCCGAGGTCGATGGCTTCCTGCTGACCGTCTGTGAAAATGGCTATGGCAAGCGCACCACAGTGGACGAGTTCCCAACCAAGGGTCGCGGTGGTAAAGGTATGATTGCTATTCAGGCCAGCGAGCGCAACGGGCCCCTGGTAGGTGCCTGTCAGCTGTTTTCCGGCGATGAAATTATGCTGATTTCCGACCAGGGAACCATGGTTCGCACCAGAGGCGACGAGGTGTCTGTGGTAGGCCGCAACACCCAGGGAGTGCGCATTATCCGCTTGAAAGAGGGTGAAAACCTGGTGAGCCTGGCACGTATTGCCGAGCCCGAAGAAGATGATTTTATAGAGGGCGAAGAAGGCGAGAGCACGGAATCTACCGCTGAGGAATAAGAGTTTAACTATGGCAGAAGACAACCCCTTACTGGGGCTAAGAGACAAGATTGACGCGCTAGACCTGCAGATTATGCAGGCCATCAGTGATCGCGCGCGCTGTGCCCAGCAGGTTGCAGAGGTTAAAAAAGGTCAGGGCGACCTGGCCTACTACAAGCCTGAGCGTGAGGCCCAGGTATTGCGTCATATTATGGAAAAAAATGCCGGCCCTCTAGACAACGAAGAGATGGCCCGGCTATTTCGGCAAATTATGTCCGCCTGTCTGGCACTAGAGCAGCCTATCAGAGTGGCATTTTTGGGCCCCGAGGGCACCTTTACCCAGGAGGCCGCACTCAAGCATTTCGGCGACTCCGCCATCAGCGTACCCCAGTCTGCTATAGATGAAGTATTTCGCGAAGTGCTGGCCGGAGCCTGCAACTACGGCGTGGTGCCAGTCGAAAACAGCACCGAGGGGGTAATCAGTCATACCCTCGACAGCTTTATGGACTCCTCACTCAAAATTTGTGGCGAAGTGGAGCTTCGTATTCACCAGCACTTTATGATTGGCCCCAATACCAATAAAGATAGCGTGACGCGGGTGTATTCCCATGCCCAGTCTCTGGCTCAGTGTCGCCAGTGGCTCAACTCCAACTACCCCAATATAGAGCGGGTCGCGGTCAGCAGTAATGCCGAGGCCGCCAAGCGAGTGCAGGGCGAGTGGAACTCAGCGGCCATTGCCGGTGATATGGCTTGCGAGCTGTACAATCTGGAGAAAATGCGCGAGAAGATTGAAGATCGCCCCGACAACTCCACCAGATTCCTGATTATTGGCCGCGAGTCTGTGCCCCGCAGCGGTGATGACAGAACCTCCATAGTGGTGTCTGTGCACAACAAACCAGGTGCACTGCACGACCTGCTAGAGCCATTCCGTCGCTACAATGTAGATATGACCCGCCTGGAGTCGCGGCCTTCGCGCAATAGCAAATGGTCCTATGTATTCTTTATCGATCTGATTGGCCATATCGAAGACCAGCCCGTCGCTGATGTGCTGGAAGAGTTGAGTAGCTCAGTTGCCGAACTGAAAATACTAGGCTCGTACCCGCGCGCCGTACTCTAGCGCGCGCTGGTATTACCCCAGCTAAATTAAACAACCTGGTGCCCCATGCCTACAGATGCCACAGCTAACAAGCCGACTATTAACCGCCTAGTGGTTATTGGCCTGGGTCTAATAGGCTCCAGTCTGGCCGCCGTGGCGCGCAAAAATGGTCTGGCCCAACAGGTAGTGGGTATCTCCAGGCGCGAATCCACCTTGGAAATAGCCTTGCAAATGGGCGTTATCGACCGTGCCGAACCCAGTCTGGCCGCTATTGCCCCAGAATTGGGCGCTGGCGATCTGGTAGTAATTGGTGTGCCTACATTAACCGTGCCCGTGCTGTTGCAAGACTGTTTTGAGCTGCTATCTGCCGATGTCAGCATTACCGATGTGGCCAGTGTTAAAGGTTCAGTGGTTGAGGCCGCAGAGGCTATTTACTCTGGTATGCCAGCGCAGTTGGTGCCCGGGCACCCTATAGCAGGCTCGGAAAAAAGTGGTGTTACCGCCGCTAATAGCGAGTTATTTGTCGACCACCGAATTATTCTCACGCCCAATCAGGCCACTGGGGCAGAGCACCTAAAGCTGGTCTCAGACCTCTGGACTGCCACGGGCGCCATAGTCTCGACCATGGATGTGCAAGAGCACGATGAAATTCTCGCCGCCACCAGCCATCTGCCCCATTTTCTCGCCTATTCATTGGTAGACACATTGGCCGCCATGGGCGATAACCGTGAAATCTTCCGCTACGCCGCCGGCGGCTTCCGCGACTTTACTCGCATCGCTGCCAGCGACCCAGTGATGTGGCGCGATATAGCCCTGGCCAATCGCGAAGCCATTCTGACTATTCTCGATCAGGTGATGGACAACTTTAAACTGATGCGCACCGCCATAGAAACCGGCGATCAGGACTACCTGATGGGCAGCTTTACCCGAGCCCGGGATGCGCGCAATCACTTTGGCAAAATACTTGAAAGCAAGACAAAAACTGGACTACAGAGCCCCATGACAGAAAAGACGATCAACTACGCAGTATCACCAGGTGGCAAGGCCCAGGGCGATCTGCGTGTTCCCGGCGACAAATCCATGTCCCACCGCTCCATAATGCTCGGCTCGCTGGCTGAGGGCATGACCGAGGTGACAGGGTTTTTAGAGGGCGAAGACAGCCTGGCCACATTGCAGTCATTCCGCGATATGGGGGTGCAGATTGAAGGGCCTGATCAGGGGCGAGTCGTTATCCATGGTGTGGGCCTGCATGGTCTTAAAGCTCCAGCTAAGCCCCTCTACTTAGGCAATTCCGGCACCTCAATCCGCCTGCTCAGCGGTCTGCTGGCGGGACAGAGCTTTGATACAGAACTTACCGGCGATGCCTCGCTCTCCGGCCGACCCATGGGCCGAGTGGCTGACCCACTGCGTGAAATGGGCGCAATAATAGAAACCGCCGAGGGTGGTCGCCCGCCATTAAAAATAAAAGGCGGCCAGAGCCTTAGGCCCATAGATTACAGCATGCCTATGGCCAGTGCTCAGGTTAAATCTTGCGTGTTGCTGGCCGGGCTCTATACCCAGGGCCAGACCTCTGTGGTGGAACCTGCCCCCACTCGCGACCATACCGAGCGCATGCTGCGGGGCTTTGGCTACCAGGTTACTACAGAGGGCAGCAAAGCCTCCCTCAGTGGCGGCGGCAAGCTGGTGGCAAGCCGTATCGATGTGCCTGCCGATATCTCCTCAGCAGCGTTTTTTATGGTGGCCGCAGCCATAGTGCCAGGCTCCGATATTACTCTGCGCCATGTGGGTGTTAACCCCACCAGAGTAGGGGTGATCAATATTCTACGCGCCATGGGTACCAGTATAGAACTCAGCAATGAAATTGAAGTGGGCGGTGAGCCCGTAGCCGATATCCGTGTGCGTTACGGTGCCCTAAAAGGTATTGATATACCTGAAGATCAGGTACCCCTGGCTATTGATGAATTCCCAGTGCTATTTGTAGCCGCCGCCTGTGCCGAGGGTACAACGGTGCTGACCGGTGCCGAGGAGCTGCGGGTCAAAGAGAGCGACCGCATCCAGAGCATGGCCGATGGCCTAATTACTCTGGGTATTGATGCTCAACCCACAGCCGATGGTATCCGCATTGTTGGCGGCCAGATTGGTTCTGGCGAAGTGCAGAGTCACGACGACCACCGTATTGCCATGGCCTTTACCATAGCGGCACTGCGCGCCAGCGGCGAGATTCTGGTTCACGAGGCCAACAATGTGGCCACCTCTTTCCCCAACTTTGTGGGTTTGGCCCAGCAAATAGGGATAAACCTGACAGTTACCCAGTCGCCAACCACCCACTGATAGGGCTCAAAAATGGCAACAATTATTACCATAGATGGCCCCAGTGGTGCAGGTAAGGGCACAGTAAGCCGCGGGCTGGCCAACAAGCTGGGCTTTCATTATCTGGACAGCGGTGCTCTGTATCGCCTGCTGGGCCTAGCAGCTCAGCGCCACAGAGTCGGCCTGGACAGCGACAATGCTCTCAGCATGCTGGCAGCCCATATGGATATAGGCTTTAAAACCCTGGACGATGGCAGCTTAAAAATACTCCTCGAGGGCGAGGATGTAAGCCAAGAGCTGCGCACCGAGAACACCGGCGCCCTGGCATCCCAGGTTGCAGCCCACCCAGAGGTGCGCACCGCGCTGTTTGACCGCCAGCGCCAGTTTGCCAAAGCCCCAGGCTTAATCGCCGATGGGCGCGATATGGGCACCGTAGTTTTCCCCGAGGCGCCCCTCAAAATTTATCTCACCGCCAGCATTGAAGAGCGCGCCCAGCGCCGCTACAAAGAGTTGCTAGATAAAGGCGAAAATGTTAGTCTGCGCGCCCTCGAAGAGCAGGTACGCTCACGAGATGAACGAGATATGAACCGAGATGTTTCGCCTCTGCTTCCCGCTGAGGACGCCATTGAGCTAGACACCTCCGAATTATCAATTCAAGAAGTGATGGATACAGTGCTAAACCTGGTTTACTTAAAGGGTTTGGTCAAGGTTATCGATCAGTAAGAACGTTCAATATCGAACGTTCAATATCGGGCTTTGCAACAATCGCCAGCTAACATTGCTGCGNGCCTTTATTTTAACTGACCCGCGTAAACTGGCCACGCGGAAAAAAGAGAGCAGCCCATGCTGTTACTCTGTCAATACTTAGGTATGTCCCATGAGCGAAAATTTCGCAGAACTATTTGAAGAAAGTCTACAAACCGTTGAAATGAACCCCGGCGCCATCATTACTGGCGTAATTATCGATGTAGATAAAGACTGGGTAACGGTACATGCTGGTTTGAAGTCGGAAGGCGTCATCCCCGCTGATCAATTTTACAACGAGAAAGGTGAACTGGAAGTTGCTGTAGGCGACGAAGTTCAGGTTGCCCTGGAAGCTGTTGAAGACGGTTTCGGTGCTACCAAACTTTCCCGTGAAAAAGCCCGCCGTGCAGAATCCTGGATCGAACTCGAAGCAGCCCATGTTGCTGACGAAGTGGTTACAGGCGTTATCTCCGGCAAGGTTAAAGGTGGTTTCACAGTTGATGTTCGCGGCCTGCGTGCGTTCCTGCCAGGTTCACTGGTTGATGTTCGCCCACTGCGTGAAATTACTCACCTGGAAAACATTGAACTAGAATTTAAAGTTATCAAGCTAGACCCCAAGCGCAACAACGTGGTTGTTAGCCGTCGTGCCGTAATGGAGAGTGCAAACTCTGTAGAGCGCGAAGAGCTGCTGGCCAACCTGGAAGAGGGCGCTTCACTGAAAGGTGTCATTAAGAACCTGACTGACTACGGTGCATTCGTAGATCTGGGCGGCATTGACGGCCTGCTGCACATCACTGATATGTCTTGGAAGCGCATCAAGCACCCATCCGAGATGATCAATGTTGGCGACGAAATCGACGTTAAGGTTCTGAAATTTGACCGTGAGCGCAATCGCGTATCACTGGGCATGAAGCAGATGGGCGAAGATCCCTGGGGCGACATCAAAGGCCGCTACCCAGAGGGCGCACGTTGCAAAGCCAAAATCACCAACCTTACCGACTACGGTTGTTTTGCCGAGCTGGAAGATGGTGTTGAAGGTCTGGTACACGTCTCTGAAATGGATTGGACTAACAAAAATGTTCACCCATCCAAGATTGTTGACCTGGGTCAGGAAGTTGAAGTTATGGTACTGGACATCGACGAAGAGCGTCGTCGTATCTCTCTGGGTATCAAGCAGTGCTTCACCAACCCATGGGACGACTTCTCATCAACCATGTCCAAAGGCGACAAGATTTCAGGCAAGATCAAATCTATCACTGACTTCGGTATCTTTATCGGTCTGGACGGTGGTATCGATGGTCTGGTTCACCTGTCAGATATCTCTTGGAACGAAACTGGCGAAGAAGCAGTTCGCAACTTCAAGAAAGGCGAAGAAGTTGAAACTGTTGTACTTAGCATTGATGCAGAACGTGAGCGTATCTCACTGGGCATCAAGCAACTTTCCGACGATCCGTTTAACAACTACGTAGCCGAGAACGACAAGGGCGCGATTGTTAAAGGCACCGTTAAAGAAGTTGATGCCAAAGGCGCCGTTATCGACCTGGGCAACGACATCGAAGCCACACTTAAAGGCTCTGAGATCTCTCGCGATAAAGTGGAAGATGCTCGCAACGAGCTGCAAGTTGGTGCTGAAGTTGAAGCCAAGATTATTAATGTGGATCGCAAGAACCGCACCATTAATCTGTCGATCAAGTCGAAAGACGTTGCTGAAGAGAAAGATGCAGTTAAAGCGCATCGCAAGACAGAGACAGAAGTCTCATCTCCAGCCACTATTGGTGATCTGATCAAGGCTCAAATGGACAAGTAATTGCCTGCTGAGTTAAAAAAGGGTGGCTATGCCACCCTTTTTTTGTCTGTAAAAAGCCATTTGCCCAAGTTTTGCTTGAATAAATTTAAAACTTCAATAAAATCAATAGGTAACAAAAACTAAAATCGTTCACGGACTTAGAAGACGCCAAGCAAGCATGACCAAATCTGAACTTATCGAAAAGATCTCCGCCAGCCAAGATCAACTTCCACCCAAAGATGTGGAATTGGCCGTGCGTATGATCATCGAGAGAATGACCTCAGCCCTGGTCGGCAACCAACGCATAGAAATTCGCGGCTTCGGCAGCTTCTCCCTCCACTACCGCGCCCCGCGCATGGGCCGTAACCCCAAAACCGGCGACCCAGTTCAACTCACCGGCAAGTACGTCCCCTATTTCAAACCAGGCAAAGACCTCCGCACCAGAGTCAACAACAGCCTGTAACCCCCAGCACCGCCATCCCAGCACCGCCACACCCGTCACCCCAGCACCCACCCGTCATAGCAGCGCATGCTGGTATCTTCAGCAGATTCCCGCCTGCGCTGGTATGACGCTCTTACGCTCTTACGCGAGGATGTCACGCAAGCTGTTATCCAAACAACTCTTTCAAAGCCGCCAGCGATTCTTCGCCTTTTATCTGATTCTCTTCGGCACTCATCTGTGCATCGCCGCCACCAATTCTGACTAGGTCATCTTCTGGCAGCTCGTCTACAAAGCGGCTGGGGCTGGTGCTTGAGGTTTCGCCAAACTGGGTGCGCTGGCGGGCGCTGGTCATGGTTAAGGTGCGCTGGGCTCTGGTGATGCCCACATAGGCCAGGCGGCGCTCTTCTTCTATCTGGCCGCCCTCTACGCTGTTTTTGTGGGGCAGTATGTCTTCTTCCATGCCGATCATAAATACATGCAAAAACTCTAGGCCTTTGGCGGCGTGGAGGGTGAGGAGCTGCACCTTGTCGTCGGCTGATTCTTCCTCTTCGCGGTCGAGCAGGTCGCGGAGTATTAGCTTGGCGATGGCGTTTTCAATTTTGCTGTCGCCATCTTCGCTTTCGGAATCATCATTTTTAAGTACGCTGTTGAGCTGGCTGAGCAAAAACTGCACGTTCTCCCAGCGCTTTTGGGCCACATTGTCGTTGCTGGCATTTTGGTGGAGCCAGTTTAGGTAGTCGGCGTCGTCGAGCATTTCGTTGATGGCGGACATGGGGTTGCCGCTGTAGATATTGCGGTTGACGCTCTGTATCCAGTGTTTAAACCGTTTGAGCCGCTCTAGATTATTGGCGGGCATGGAGGCGCTTAGGCCCACTTCGTCGATGGCGCTGAACAGTGAGAGGCTGCGCTGGTTGGCGTACTCGCCGAGCTTCTCTAGGGTGGTGGGGCCGATCTGGCGTCTTGGGGTATTGATAATTCTGAGCAGGGCATTGTCGTCGTCTGGGTTAATAATTAACCTCAGGTAGGCCATGATATCTTTAATTTCGGTTTTGGCGTAAAAGCTCTGGCCGCCGGTAATCTCGTAGGGGATATTCTGCGCCTGCAGCTTAATCTCAACTAATTTGGCCTGGTAGTTGCCCCGGTAGAGCACGGCAAAGTCGCTGTATTTGCAGCGGCGTTTAAGGCGCATATCAATAATTTCATTCACTACCCGCTCGCATTCGCCCTCTTCGTTGTCGCTGCTGATAAAGCGCAGTGGGTCGCCTGGGCCCAGTTCGCTCCACAGGGCTTTGCTGATCAGGTGGGGGTTGTTATCGATTAATGTGTTGGCGGCTTTTAGGATGCGGCCGGTGGAGCGATAGTTTTGCTCTAGTTTAATGATATTGAGGCTGGGGAAGTCTTCCTGCAGCTGCATTAGGTTTTCTGGCCTGGCGCCGCGCCAGGCATAGATAGACTGGTCGTCGTCGCCTACTACTGTTAGGGCCTGTTTTTCATTGACCAGTGTTTTCACCAGTTCGTACTGGGCTAGGTTGGTGTCCTGATATTCGTCTACAAGCAGGTAGCGAATGCGGCGTTGCCATTTGGCGAGTATCTCTGGTTGCTGCTTAAATAACAGCACTGGCGTCATAATCAGGTCATCAAAGTCGACGGCGTTGTAGGCTTTGAGTGCCCGCTGGTAACGCTCGTAGAGCATGGCTATGCCTTGCTCGCCGGTGCTGTTGGCGGCGCTTACGGCACTGCCTGGTTCCAGCAGTGAGTTCTTCCAGTTGGAGATGGTGTTCTGGGCTGTATCTATCAGTTTTTCGTCGAGCTCGGTGTGACGCACCAGCAGTTCTTTAATCAGCTTGCGGCAGTCTTCTTGGTCGAGAATGGAAAAGCCGGGGCGGAAGCCCAGGGCTTTGATCTCGGTGCGAATAATGGTCAGGCCAAGGTTGTGGAAGGTGGAGACTGTGAGGCCTTTGCCGTTTTCTTTGCCCAGCAAACTGGAGACTCGGGCTTTCATCTCCCGGGCGGCTTTGTTGGTGAAGGTGACCGCGGCTATATTGCGGGCCGGGATGCCACAGTCTTCGACCAGATAGGCAATCTTTTTGGTGATTACGCTGGTTTTACCGCTGCCGGCACCGGCCAGCACTAATAAGGGGCCATCGATATATTGCAGCGCTGCCTGCTGTTGAGGATTGAGGTTTTGGGCCATGGTCTGCTCTTTCCCTAGGCCATTTCTGCTATGGCGCTGCGTTTCTCTTGGAGCTGAGACACTGAGCCTTCAAATTCCTCTAGTTTTTGGCGTTCTTTGGCCACCACTTCAGCGGGGGCATTGTCGACAAACTTGGCATTGCTGAGTTTGCCGCTAAGCTTTTTTACTTCAATGCTGATCTTGTCGATCTCGCGGTCTAGGCGAGCCAGTTCGGCATCCACATCAATCAGGCCGGCCATGGGTACCAGTATCTCTAGGTCGCCGGCTAAGGCGGTGGCGCACAGCGGCGCCTGAGCTGGGTCGTCCAGCCAGGTAATGGATTCCAGGCTGGCCAACTTGCTAAGAAACTGGCGGTTTTCTTCTAGGCGGCGTTTGTCTTCGGCATCGCCGCGGGCCATATAAATAGGCAGGGCCTTGGCGGGGCTGATATTCATTTCGCCGCGCACATTGCGCACGCCGACAATCACGTTTTTAACCCAATCTATATCTGCATCGGCCTGGGCATCGATCTGGGATTGATCGGCCACAGGGAAGGGTTGCAGCATAATGGTATCGCCTTCTGGGTTGAGCCCGATGCCCGCAAGCGGCGCAATATTTTGCCAGATCTCTTCGGTAATAAAGGGCAGCATAGGATGGGCTAGGCGCAGTATGGCTTCCAGTACCCGTACCAATGTGCGTCTGGTGCCTTTCTGAATGGCCGGGTCGCCATTTTCGTCCCAGAGCACGGGCTTGGACAGTTCCAAGTACCAGTCGCAGTATTCATTCCACACAAAGTCATAGAGTGCCTGGGCGGCGAGATCGAATCTGTAGCTGTCGATGGCGGCGGTTACTTCGCTCTCGGCGGACTGCAGTCGCGACATAATCCAGCGATCGGCCAGCGTCAGTTTGTAATTGTCGGAATTATCCTGGCCGCAGTCTTGATCGCCGTCTTCTCCGGTTGCATTCATCAGCACATAGCGGGAGGCATTCCAGATTTTATTGCAGAAGTTTCTGTAGCCTTCGAGGCGCTTCATATCCCAGTTAATATCGCGGCCTGTGGAGGCCAGTGCACAGAGAGTAAAGCGCAGTGCATCTGCTCCGTGAGGCTCTATGCCATCGGGGAACTGCTTTCTGGTGCGGCTGGCAATCTTGGCGGCCTGCTGGGGCTGCATCATATTGCCGGTGCGTTTTTCCAGAAGGGACTCGATATCAATGCCGTCGATCATATCCAGTGGGTCCAGTACATTGCCTTTGGACTTGGACATTTTCTGGCCCTGTTCGTCGCGAATTAGGCCGGTGACATAGACCGTTTTAAACGGTACCTCTGCCTGGCCATTTTCGTCTTTGATCAGGTGCATGCTCATCATAATCATGCGCGCCACCCAGAAGAATATAATATCGAAACCAGTCACCAGCACATCGGTGGGGTGAAAGGTTTTTAGGCGTTCGGTATCTTCTGGCCAACCTAATGTGCCGAAGGTCCAGAGGGCTGAGGAGAACCAGGTATCCAGTACATCTTCGTCCTGGTGCAGTTCGATATCGCCCAGATTGTATTTGGCGCGCACATCCTCTTCGCTGCTGCCCACATAGGCTTTACCTGTTTGATCGTACCAGGCGGGGATTCTGTGGCCCCACCATAGTTGGCGTGAGATACACCAGTCTTGAATATTGCGCATCCAGCTAAAGTACATATTTTCGTACTGCTGGGGGACAAATTTTATGCGGCCATCTTCCACGGCTTCAATGGCTGGGCCGGCCAGTTTTTTGGCGTCTACATACCATTGATTGGTGAGCATGGGCTCGATAACCACGCCGCCACGGTCGCCGTAGGGAATGGTCATATCGTTTTCTTCAATGCCTTCAAGTAGGCCCAGGGCATCCATATCGGCCACCACTTCGCGGCGGGCGGCAAAGCGCTCCATGCCCTGGTATTTCTCGGGCAGGCTGTTGTCCATTTGCTCGTTGTCGCTGCCGTCGCTATTCACGCACTCGGCACTGTGGCGAATATCGGCGTTCATGGTGAGTATATTGACCATGGGCAACCTGTGGCGCTGGCCAACTTCGTAGTCGTTAAAGTCGTGAGCTGGGGTGATTTTTACGCAGCCGGTGCCTTTTTCCATATTGGCGTGGTCGTCTGCCACTATGGGAATCAGCCTGCCTACCAGGGGTAAAACCACATGCTGGCCAATTAGATTGGCGTATCTGGGGTCTTCGGCATTGACGGCTACGCCTGTGTCGCCCAGTAATGTTTCAGGTCTGGTGGTGGCTACTACTATATAGTCTTTGCCGTCTAGGGTTTTTACGCCTTCGGCCAGAGGGTAGCGCAGGTTGTACATCTTGCCTTTGACATCGCGGTTTTCCACTTCCAGATCGGAGATGGCGGTATGTAGCTTGGGGTCCCAGTTAACCAGGCGTTTGCCGCGATAGATCAGGCCATCGGCATGCAGGCGGATAAAGGCTTCCTGAACACCTTTGTAGAAGCCATCGTCCATGGTGAAGCGTTCTGTATCCCAGTCGACGCTGTTACCCAGGCGGCGCATCTGACGCATAATGGTGTCGCCGGATTCCTCTTTCCACTCCCAGGTTTTTTCAATAAATTTTTCTCGGCCCAGTTCTTCGCGGCCGGGCTGGCCCTCGGCGGCCAGTTTGCGCTCTACCACCATTTGCGTGGCGATACCGGCGTGGTCACTGCCCACTTGCCAGAGGGCGTTTTTGCCTTTCATGCGGTTGTAGCGGGTTAGAGCATCCATAATGCCGTGCTGCAGCGCATGGCCTATATGTAGGCTGCCGGTGACATTGGGCGGTGGAATCACTATGGAATAGGGGTCTTTGTCGCTACCGGCTTTTGGGGCAAAGTAACCGCGCTGTTCCCAGGTTTTATACCATTTGGTTTCTATATCCTGGGGGGCAAATGTTTTTTCCATTATGAGCTCATTGATTCAACGTTTTGTTATGAGGGTCTGTTACGGACTGCGAATTTATAGCGCTCGATTATAGAGGTTGGCAGGTTTTGTCGCTAGCTCTGCTGGTTAAATCGCTCGATTACTTTGGCGCGAATTTTCTCTCGCAGCAGCTGTTCGACTCTGGGCTTTAGGCGGCCCATTAGTTTGCTCACTATGGCGTTGATCTGCTCTTCGCCAATAGCTGGCTCTGCGTCTGACTGTTCGAAGAGATGGTGCTGTGCTTCATCGAATACTTTGCGTGACTCATGTTCGTGATCAATCTCTTGATTTAATGACTGGGTCAGTATGGGAATTTCTAGATTGTCGCTGTGTTGAGTTTGCTGGTCTTGGCTTGGATCAGAATACTGCAATTCCTGTTGTAGCAGCTTTTTATGCAGGTCGTAGAGCTCGTCTAACATGCTGTCGTAGCTGTCGTTTTCCGTGCCTGTGCTATTGGTACCTTCCTGGTTGCTGTTGCTGGGCCCGGTCACTTGATCTCTTTGTCGCTTAAATCATGGAAGCTCAGGGCATAGCCCCGGTCTTTGTAAAACTTAAAGTTGTCCCGCTTGGCCTGTTCATAGTCTGGCTGGGGATAAATAATTTCCAGTACGCGATCAAAACGGCTAAACCAGCTGGGAATATCTGGCTGCAGATTGATCAGTATCTGGTGATGGTCGCCCGGCTCTTTTTCGGCACTGATGGCCACAGGGGCATTGTCGACCCCCAGGGCATGGGGCACAAAGGCGGTGTCTTGAAAGCCCCAGAGTTTTTCATCCAGCTGCTGGGCCACGGCATTGTCTGGCACCAGGCAGAGCACCTGCTTATTCATGTTGAGAGATTTCTGAATTAACTGGCAGGTCAGGGCTAGGGCAACCTGCTGGTCGCCCGCCAATTTGTAGAATGAAACACTGGTCACTGGGTTATTTCGCTTTGCTGCGAATATATTCCATCAAAATAGGGACTGGACGACCTGTGGCACCTTTTTGTGCACCTGAGACCCAGGCGGTACCAGCTACATCTAGGTGAGCCCATTTGTATTTCTTGGCAAAGCGCGCCAGAAAGCAGGCGGCGGTAATGGTGCCGGCCTGGGGGCCACCTATATTGGCCATATCGGCAAAGTTGCTCTTTAGCAGCTCGTCGTACTCTTCCCACAGGGGCATGCGCCAGGCGCGGTCGCCACTCTTGGTGCCGCTGGCAAGCAGATCTTCGGCCAGCTGGTCGTCGTTGGACAATAGGCCTGCGGTCACCTTGCCCAGCGCACCTATAACAGCACCGGTGAGTGTGGCTATATCAATGACTGTGTCTGGCTTGAAGCGACCGGCATAGGTGAGGGCATCACAGAGAATCAGTCGGCCCTCGGCATCTGTATTGAGAATCTCAATGGTCTGGCCGGACATGCTGGTTACCACATCGCCGGGCTTGGTGGCCTGGCCATTGGGCATATTTTCGGTGGCTGGGATAATGCCCACCACATTGACCGGCAGCTGGTTTTCGATCAGGGCGTTCATTACACCCATTACCGAGGCACCGCCGCACATGTCGTATTTCATCTCGTCCATGCCGCCGCCTGGCTTAAGGCTGATACCGCCTGTGTCAAAGGTCACGGCTTTGCCCACCAGCACTGTGGGCTTAATTGAGGCCTTGGCTCCCTGATACTTGATAACAATTAATTTGGCGGGCTGATCACTGCCTGCTGACACCGACAGCAGTGAGCCCATTTTGAGTTTTTTCATCTCGGCTTCGCTGAGCACGCTGGTGGTGACCTTGGCCTGACCTTTGGCAAGGGCTTTGGCCTGGTTGGCCAGATAGGTCGGGGTACAAATATTGGCGGGCAGATTGCCCAACTGGCGAGCGACATTCATGCCATTGCCCACTGAGGCGCCGTAGCCCAGACCCTTTTTGGCAGCACTGGCAGCGGCTTTGCTGTTGGCCCAGTAGGTTAGCGACTTAAGTTTGGCCGGCTTAGATTTTTTGACCATTTTCGGTTGGGGAGCATATTTGTAGCTAGCTGCCTGTACGCTGCGCGCCACTATGCTGGCTTGCCACTCGGCATCGTCTGAGAGGCCTTCGCCCACCCAAACCGCTTTGATGCTGGCGGTTTTAAGTAGAGCGTTGGCGCCGGCATTGATAACATTAATTTGTTTTTGCGCTGTGGATGCGCCCTCAGTACCGAGCAGGATAATACGTTTGCCCGAGGCACCTGGAATATGGATAACTAATGTCTCTCCGGACTTGCCGCTGAAGTCGCCCGCCTTAATAAGAGAGGATATTGCGCCCTCAAGAGATTTATCTAGATCAGCCGCGCTGTTTTGCAGTTGTGGGCCGGTCGCGAGAATGAGAGAATCCGCTTTAATATTTAACAGGCTGGCGGAAGATGCAGTAAAGTCCATGTTAGCTCCAAGTTTGAATGAGTAAAATAACTCGCGAAGGATACCATTCCGTGTCATTACGCCCAATAGCTGTAAGCGCAAACCATTGATTATTTTTCGCTACCTGTGCCGCGAGCTTTTATCTGCGACCTTTGCAGTCTGTATTGTGCTGCTGCTGGTGTTAATCAGTGGCCGCTTTGTAAAGTATCTGGCCAATGCGGTGGCTGGCAATCTTGAGCCTGGGGTTATCTTTGCGGTGATTGGCTACCGTATTCCCGGCTTTCTTGAACTGACATTGCCCCTGGCGTTTTTTCTGGCGGTTCTGCTGTCCTTTGGGCGTCTGTATGTGGAAAACGAAATGTCTGTGCTTAAGGCCTGCGGCGTATCTGAGGCCCAGCTGCTGGGCTATACCTCTATGGTAGCTGTGGTGCTGGCGCTGGCGGTGGGCTGGTTGAGTTTGTCGGTTTCCCCCTCTGGGCTGGCCAAGGCGGAAACTATTTTTGCCGCTCAGGAAGAGAAGACCGAGCTGGATAAAATTACACCGAAAAAGTTTTATGGGCTGCGCGGCGATAAAGGCGTGACCTATGCAGAGAATGTAAACGAGCAGCAGGAGCTGGAAAATGTGTTTCTGGCGGTAACTGCGGGCTCTGCGGAGACCTTTGATAGCAGACTGGTGCTGGTGATTGCCGAGCGCGGCAGACAGCAGAAAACCGAAGACGGCAGTGATCGCTACCTGGTGCTGGACAGAGGTTATAGAGTTGAGGGTATTCCCGGCAGCCCGGAGTATCAGATTACTCAGTTTGCTGAATATGGCTCGCGCTTGGAACCGCCGTCGGGCATTGTAGAAGATCTGGAAATTAATGCGCTGCCCACGGCTGAGTTAATAGGCTCGGCAGATATCAGGCATCAGGCCGCCCTGCAGTGGCGGCTATCTATTCCCTTTATGGTGCTGATTGTGACTCTGCTGGCTGTGCCCCTGAGTCGCACTGGCCCCCGTCAGGGACGCTATGCCAAGGTGCTGCCTGCGGTGATGCTGTATTTTGCCTATCTGGTGATGCTCAATGGTCTGCGCGGTGCCCTGGAGTCTGGCTCTGTGCCCATAGGGGTAACTCTAATGCCGGTGCACCTGCTGTTTCTGATGATCGCGGCGCTGCTGCTCAGTTGGAACAAAATTAAAGCGGCCTGGGGGCGGCGAATGGCCGCCGGCTCAGACAACCATGCTGAGGTGGTCTGATGCGTCGTCTCTCTCGTCATGTGGGCATCAATATATTAGTTGCCATTGCTATGGCTCTGCTGGTGCTGGTGGGGCTGGATGTAATTGCAGCCATTATCGACGAAGCTGGTGCCACCAGAAATAATTACCATTTTTCTGATGCGCTAATCTATGTGGGGACCAAGCTGCCCTCTACTATTTATGAATATATTCCTTTTGCGTCGCTGATTGGCTGTCTGTTTGGTCTGGGTATATTGGCCACCAACAGCGAGGTGATTGTAATGCGCGCCTCGGGGGTGTCTCTGCTGCGCATTGTGTTTTTTGTGATCAGGCCTGTGTTGCTGTTTGTGCTGTTGGCGGCGGCGATTGGCGAGTACTTTTCGCCCTACCTGGACCAGCTTGCGGAGGGTCGCCGGGAGTATCTGCGCAAAGGAGAGTCGGCACTGGATTCTTCCTCTGGGCTCTGGAATCACGAGGGCAGGGAGTTTATGCATTTTAATGCGGTATTCCCGGGCGGGGTGCTGTTTGGTGTGAGTCGCTTCCAGTTTGATGATGACCGCAGTTTGCTGGAGGCAAGTTTTTCTTCCAGGGCTACCTACAATGCCGCTGAAGATATCTGGGTCGAGGAGAATGTGTCGATTACCAGATTTGTAGGCAATGGCACCCAGACAGATAAGCAGATCACCAGGCGCTGGGACTCGGAGCTAACTCCGGAGGTGCTGACGCTAAATATTCTGCCCCCGGACTCGCTGTCGATCTCTAGTCTGTATCAGTATATTAATTTTCTCGATCAGCAGAGCGTTGATAATGCCCGATACAAGCTGGCGTTCTGGTCGAAGGTGCTGCAGCCGCTGGTGATTGTTGGTCTGGTGCTGATTGGTATTTCTTTTGTGTTTGGCCCACTGCGCGATTCAACTATGGGGTTTCGTATTTTTATTGGTGTGGTGGTTGGGGTCAGTTTTAGGATTATCCAGGATATGTTGGGGCCCTTTAGTATTGTGTTTGGGTTTCCTCCGGTGCTGGCGGTGCTGTTGCCGGTGGCTTTCTGTGTGACCTTGGGTTTGTATTTACTGCGGCGCAGTGGTTGATTGGTGTGTTTGGATTAGTGCACTCGCCAATGGCTGCGGGATCGCAGAGTCTTAGGGGCGATTATTGCGACAGGCTTTAAATAGGTCCATGTACAGTTCCAACCAAATCCAAATCCTGGCATATCCCAATCAGCCTGTCGGGAGCAGGATAATATTAGCTAAGCACTCGCCTAACCGCCTTATCCCAGCCTGCTACTTTGCTATCTCTCTCTTCTACTGCCATCTGAGGCGCAAAGTTTTTCTCCAGTTTCCAGCTTTGGGCAAAGCCAGCCTGGTCTGGCCATAGCCCTGCTCCTGATCCTGCTAACCAGGCGGCGCCCAGAGCGGTGGTTTCGGCAATTACTGGGCGGTCTACCTGAGCCTGGAGGATATCCGCGAGGCGCTGCATGGTCCAGTCGCTGGCGACCATACCGCCGTCGACCCGCAGCACCGTATCTTCGCTCTGGCTCCAGTCTGCCTGCATGGCTTTTAATAGATCCAGGGTTTGGTAGCACACGGATTCTAGTGCGGCGCGGGAGATTTCTGCTGGGCCTGTGCCTCTGGTCAGGCCGATTAATGCACCGCGAGCATCGGCGTCCCACCAGGGTGCACCCAGACCGGTAAAGGCGGGAATCATATAGACCTGTTGGCTGTCGTCGGCTTCGGCGGCAAGTTGGCCGGACTGTTTGGCGCTGTCGATTATGCCCAGTCCGTCGCGCAGCCATTGCACCGCGGCACCTGCGATAAAGATTGAGCCTTCGAGGGCATAGGTGGTTTTGCCATCCAGTTGATAGGCGATGGTGGTCAGCAGGCGGTTGCTGGAGGCTACGGCGGTGTCGCCTGTGTTAAGTAGGGCGAAGCAGCCGGTGCCATAGGTAGATTTCATCATACCTTTGGCAAAGCAAGCCTGACCCAATGTGGCTGCATGCTGGTCTCCGGCTATGCCCAGAATAGCAATGTCGCTGCCTAGCAGGCTGGTGGAGCCGTAGTTGGCGTTGCAGTCTTTTACCTCGGGCAGCAGTGATCTGGGTATATTAAATAGCTCAAGCAGCTCGCTGTCCCAGTCGCCGTTATGGATATTGTAAATCATGGTTCTGGAGGCATTGGTAGCATCTGTGGCGTGGCTGCGGCCCTGGGTCAGGTTCCACAGCAACCAGCTGTCCATGGTGCCGAAGGCCAGTTCGCCGGCCTCGGCTCTGACTCTGGCGCCCTCTACATTGTCTAGTATCCAGGCGATTTTGGTGGCCGAGAAATAGGGGTCTAGTAGCAGCCCTGTTTTGCTAGTGATACTGGCTTCGTGGCCCTGGTCTTTGAGTTTGCTGCAGTAGTCGGCGGTGCGGCGGTCTTGCCAGACTATGGCATTGTAAACTGGTTCACCTGTTTGGCGGTCCCAGAGCAATGTGGTTTCGCGCTGGTTGGTGATACCTAGGGCGGCGATCTGGTCTGCACTGATACCGGAATTGGCCAGGGCCTGGCGCGCTGTGTCCAGGCTGGTCTGCCAGATATCTGCAGGGCTGTGCTCGACCCAGCCGGAGTCTGGGAAGTGCTGGGCAAATTCCTGCTGGGCCTGCTCCACTATGGCGTATTGCTGATCAAATATGATGGCTCTGGATGAGGTGGTGCCCTGGTCCATAGCGAGTATATATTGGGTGCTCATTGTGGGAACTCCTTATTATTTTTCTTTGGGCAGCGATATCACTTCTGTGCCGCTATACCTATCGTGCAGGCAGCCCCTGCTTGTGGGCAGCAGGCACCAGAGGTAGCCTATGCCTGCGGCCGCCATGGACAGACAGGCCAGCACTGCGCGCAGCAGGCACTGTTGCGATGTGGCCATGCTGCCATCTGGCTGTTGCAGTTTGATTCGCCAGGCTTTCATGCCCAGTGTTTGGCCCTGTTTGCGCCAGCAAATAAAGTAGTAGCCTGCCAGTGAGGCCAGCCAGCCAAGGAAGCTTAGAATTTGCATAACAAGCCCGGGCTGCACGCTTTCTAGCCCCTGGGTGCCGTTGAAAACTATTTTAACCAGCAGCAGAAAGCCGCCGTAGCCCAGCGTAATGGCAAACAGCAAAAATATATCGTAGAGCAGGGCCATGAGTCGGCGCAGCAGGTTGGCGGTGGCTGGGGCTTTCGCTTGGATTGAGTCAGTCATAGTGCTCTTATTTGAGGTTGGTTGAGCCTATCTGGGCAATGGACTCATTAATCTTGTTTGGATTTTGCCCAAAGCCAGTACAATGCGCAATCGGTGATTGAGGTTGGCCGTTCAACTTATTGTAGGTAGCAGGAGATATTTGTGGATTGGATTTATGGCATTCATGCGGTGCAAACCATGCTTAAATCAGCGCCCCAGCGGGTGCGCGAGCTGCATGTGCAGCGGGGTCGGCAGGATGATCGGCTGCAAAAGATTCACAAACTGGCAGAACAGCATGGTGTGGCCCTGCAATGGGCGACGGTTAAACAGCTGGATGACAGGGCTCAGGGTCGCCACCAGGGGGTGATGGCACTGTGCAAGCCGGGCGAGACCTATGACGAAGCTTTTTTGCTGAAGCTGGCTGAGGAGAAGGGTCAGGAGGGCTTTTTTCTAATGCTGGACGGAGTGACCGACCCGCATAATCTGGGCGCCTGTCTGCGCTCGGCTGATGGTGCCGGGGTGCATGCGGTGATTGTGCCCAAAGATAATTCTGTGGGCCTGACCCCAGTGGTAACCAAGGTGGCCTGCGGTGCTGCTGAGACTATGCCGCTGGTGATGGTAACTAACCTGACCCGTACTCTGGAGAAGCTGCAACAGCAGGGCGCCTGGGTAGTGGGCACTGCAGGTGAGGCGGATCAAACTATCTTTGATTTGGACCTCAGTGGCCCCACAGTGCTGGTGATGGGTGCTGAGGGGCAGGGCATGCGTCAGTTGACTCGCAAGCAGTGCGACTTTCTCGCTAAGTTGCCAATGGTCGGTGAGGTCAGCAGTCTCAATGTCTCGGTGGCAACCGGGATTTGCCTTTTCGAGGTGGTGCGCCAGCGGCGCGCAAAGGCCTAGATTGGCCTGCAGTTGATCTAGGTAGTTGCTTTTTGTCTGGGGTAGAGGCTAATCTTATTAATGGCTAGTAGGCTGTTTTAATGATTTTTGCAAAGGATAGTAATGGAACGCACGGGCTCTAATCTCTACTCAATTCCCAATATTCTCAGCTTGCTGAGATTGGCACTGGTCCCTGTGCTGGTTGGTTTAGCCTCGGCCCAGAGAGGAGATATTTTTCTGGTGGTGCTGGCAGTATCCCTGCTCAGCGATGTGCTGGATGGCTATCTGGCCCGCAAGCTGGGTCTGGTCAGTGAGCTGGGCGCCAAGTTGGATAGCTGGGGTGATATTCTTACCTATGCGGCCATGATACTGGGCCTGCATCTTATTTGGCCGGATATCTTTGATAAACAGGCGGAGTTTTTATTTGCGGCCATGATGTCGTTTATCCTGCCGACACTGTTGGCCTTTCGTAAATTTGGCGCCTATCCAAGCTACCATACCTGGGGCGCAAAGCTGGCCGCAGTACTTATGGCTCCAGCCTACTATGTGCTTATTTTGGCGGACGCCGATAGCTTTTTTCGGGTAGTGATTCTGTTTCATCTGCTGGTGGCGGCGGAGGAGATGGCGATTACCTTTATCCTAAATCGGCCGCGCAGCAATGTGGGCTCGGTTTTCTACCTTGGGTCCGATCTTTCTGGTCGTCGCAAATAATTGATTTTGCTGGTGTTTTAGGCGCTGTATAAGGTGTAAAAACTTTATTCGCCGCTGGTTGCAACTGAGCTGCCAAGTCACTATAATTCCGCGCCTTGAAGGGTCTGGGCTGCAATCTTAGTATAAACCCGGGCACTCCTTGTCTCACTGCGATAGCTAAATAGCTGACCGGGAGACTTTTTAATCCATGAGGAGATACAATGCGTCACTACGAAATCGTGTTCCTGGTCCATCCGGATCAGAGCGAGCAGGTCCCAGGTATGGTCGAGCGTTATTCTGCGTCTATCACTGCAGCTAACGGCACAGTCCACCGTTTAGAAGACTGGGGTCGCCGCCAACTGGCTTACCCAATCAACAAAATTCACAAAGCTCATTATATTCTGATGAACGTCGAGTGCGGTCAGGAAACTCTCGATGAGCTCAATTCAACTTTCCGCTACAACGATGCCGTGCTGCGCAGCATGGTAATTCGTCGCGACGAGGCTGTTACTGCTGAGTCACCGATTATGAAGCAGGAAAATGCTGAGAAGGCTGATAAAGAAGCACGCGAGCGCCGCAACGCGGCTAAAGCTAAGGCTGATGAAGCCAAGGCCGCTGAAGCTGCAGCCCAGGCATCTGCTGAAGCAGCAGCTGCAGAAGAAGTAGCTGAAGAAGCGCCAGCAGCTGAAGAAGCTGCCCCTGAAGCAGCGGATAAAGGAGAATAATCATGGCTAGATTCGTACGTCGTAGAAAATTTTGTCGTTTCACAGCCGAAGGCGCCACTGAGATCGATTACAAAGATCTGGATACTCTGAAAGGCTATGTGTCTGAGAGCGGCAAGATTGTTCCCAGCCGTATCACTGGTACCAAGGCGCGTTATCAGCGCGAGTTGTCTGAAGCTATTAAGCGCGCACGTTACATTGCGCTGCTGCCATACACAGACAGCCATAAGTAATTAGGACTAGCAGCTTGCAGGCCCTGGCTGAATTTATTATGCGCGGGCGCACTCAGGCTTGCGCCGTTGCCTTACTGGGAAGTTTTTTTCCCTTTGTCAGTCCGGCCACTATTGGACTGGTTACCCTGCGCAAGGGCAGTGTCGAAGGGTTGTTGGTATTGCTCTGGGCAGCATTGCCCCTGATAGCGAGCTACAGCCTGAGTGAAGGACCAGCGCTACTGACCCTGGTGTCTATAGCGTCGCTGATTATGATGGTGGTGTCGGCCAATGTGCTGAGACTCACCGCCTCATGGCAGTCAACCATGCTGATATCCATGCTGGTTGGTGGACTCACAGCACTGGGCACAGGATGGTTGTTCAGCACAGATGTTAATCTGCTAGTAGATAGCATTGGCGATATGCTGGCAGAGGTGGCAGCAAAGCAGGAGGCAGAGCAGGAGCCCTTTATTCCCGGGCGTGAGTTTATCCTGGGTCTGATTGCTCTAATTTTGGCGGTCAGCGCCCTGATGAGCCTGTTTGTAGCTCGTTGGTGGCAGGCGTTGCTCTACAACCCTGGCGGCTTTGCAGAGGAGTTTCACGGCCTCAGGTTACAGCCGGCTGTTGCAGGATTCTTGTTGCTGGCGGTAATAGGCGCTACACGATTGCCCAATGGCTATGAGTTTTGGGCTGAGTTGGTGGCAGTGCCGCTGCTGCTGGCAGGACTGGCGCTTGTGCACCATGTGGTAAAGTTTTTGCAGGCTGGTAGGCAGTGGTTAGTTTTTATGTATGTTGGGTTGATTTTTTTCGGTCCCAGCGTTGGTGTTCTGTTAGTGGGCTTGGGCTTCGCTGACAGCGTTATGAATTTACGCTCAAGGTTAGCGGCGGTTAAAAATCGTCAACCCTGAGCAGAGAGTAAGAAACTGAGGTTATTAAGATGGAAGTTATTCTGCTAGAGAATTTAGGTAAGTTAGGCAGCATTGGCGACAAAGCCAAGGTGAAAGCGGGCTATGGACGCAACTATTTGGTTCCCCAGGGCAAGGCAGTATTTGCCACTGAGAAGAACCTAGCTGATTTCGAACTGCGTCGCGCAGACCTTGAAGCAGCAGCAGCGGCCAAGCTGGCAGAAGCCAATGCTCGCGCCGCTAAGGTGACTGAGATCGGCAGCCTGACCATCACGGCGATCGCCGGCGATGAGGGCAAGCTGTTTGGTTCTGTGGGTACCCGCGAGCTGGAAGATGCTTTGAATGCAGCTGGTGCGGAGGTGTCTAAGAGCGAGATCAACCTGCCTGAGGGTGCTCTGCGCAATGTGGGTGAGTACTCTGTTGAAGTACAGCTGCACACTGAGGTAACCGCATCAATTACTGTAGTGATCGAAGCAGAGTAATTGCTGGTCACTGGCTGTAGATCAGCTGGTTTAGGTAAAGTTATTGCATAACGGCACTGCTTCTTAATAAGATGCAGTGCCGTTTTTGTTTTTATTCCAGACAGAAACTTTAGGCAATATAGCAACCACAGGTTAAAGAATTTAAGCATGAACGAAGCGCTTTTTGCAGAACCCAGCATAAGTCAGCCGCTGCCTCATTCTATTGAGGCGGAGCAGGCGGTTCTCGGCGGCCTGATGCTCAAGAATGACGCCTTCGACACCACTGCAGAGGTGCTTTCTGACAGCGATTTTTACAGTGCTGATCACCAGCTGATTTTCAACGCCATGGCTGCTCTGGCAGCTGATGGCCAGCCCTTTGACCCCATTACTCTGACCGAATCTCTGCAGAACTCCAATCAGCTGAGTGCTGCCGGTGGTGCCGAGTACCTGGTAGATCTGGCCCACAATACCCCCAGCTCGGCCAATGTTAAGGCCTATACCCAGATTGTGCTGGAGCGGTCGATTGTTCGTCAGCTGATCAGCGCCTCCAGCGATATTGTACGCAAGGGCTACAACCCTCTGGGTTGGGACAGTGCCAAGCTGCTGGAAGAAGCCGAGAAGCGGCTGCAGGAAATTATAGAAAATCGCCCCAAAAAGGGTGGTTTTAAAGAGGTTAACTCGCTGATTAAAGAGGCGGTTGAGCGCCTTGATGAGCTGTTTAAAAACGATGCAGATATCACTGGCCTGAGCACTGGCTTCTCTGACTTGGACGGCATGACCTCGGGCTGGCAGAAATCTGATTTAATTATTATTGCCGGGCGACCCTCAATGGGTAAAACCTCCTTTGCCATGAATATGGTTGAGCATGCCACGCTGCATCAGGATCGTCCGGTGCTAGTGTTTAGCCTGGAGATGCCAGCCAGCAGTCTGGTCACTCGTATGCTGTCGTCGATTGGCAAAATCGATGCCACCAGAATGCGCTCGGGCAATCTGCTTGAAGATGATTGGCCGCGCCTCAGCAGTGCGGCCCAGCGACTTAAAGACAGGCCCCTATTTATTGATGACTCTGCGGGTATTACCCCCCTGGAAATGCGCAACCGCATCAAGCAGTTTACGCGGGAGCGAGTAGAACAGCTGCGCAGCCTTTGGCACAAAGAGCACGGCGCAGATACGCCGCCAGATAACGAGGCGCTCTATGCCCAGGCTCAGCCCGGGATGATTATGGTGGACTATCTGCAGCTGATGAGTGGCACCAGTGCCTCAGAGGGCAGGGTACAGGAGATTTCGCAGATATCTAGAGAGCTTAAAGGGCTGGCGCGGGAATATGAGTGCCCAATGATTGCCCTGTCGCAGCTGAGTCGTAATGTGGAACAGAGACCCAATAAACGTCCGGTAAATGCCGATCTGCGTGAATCTGGTGCCATTGAGCAGGATGCCGATGTGATTGCCTTTATCTATCGCGATGAGGTGTACAACGAGGACAGCCCGGATAAGGGCACGGCGGAAATTATTCTAGGTAAACAGCGTAACGGCCCCATTGGCACCTGTAGGCTGATGTTTATGGGCAAGTACACGCGCTTCGAAAATCTCGCCGGCGACCATTTCGCCGAGCACTAGCATCTCTGATAAAAGGTTTTTTTAATGAAGGTGTTCCATACCGTCAGTGGACTGAGAGACGATCTGAATAAAGATCGCCGTCGGGGTCTGCGCATTGGTTTTGTGCCCACCATGGGCAATCTTCACCAGGGTCACCTGGCTCTGGTCAAGCAGGCCAGAGAAACTAACGATATTGTGGTGTGCTCGATTTTTGTCAATGCATTGCAGTTTGGCCTCAATGAGGACTGGGACAAGTATCCGAGAACCTATGAATCCGACTGCGAAAAGCTGCGGGAATCTGGCTGTGACTATCTGTTCCATCCGGATGATATAGAGATGTATCCCAATGGTCTGGATACCCAGAGCCGGGTAATTTGCCCGACCATGACCGATATGCTCTGCGGTGCCAGCCGACCGGGCCACTTTGAGGGTGTGACTACGGTGGTCAGCAAGCTGTTTAACATTGTGCAGCCGGATGAAGCTGTGTTTGGCATCAAGGATTACCAGCAGTTGGCGGTGATTCGCCGTATGGCTGAGGATCTCTGTATGCCAGTACAGATAAGCGCCGCCCCTATTCATCGAGAGGCAGATGGCCTGGCGATGAGTTCTAGAAATAGCTATATCACCGATGAAGAGCGGCCCAGAGTTACTGTGTTGAAGCAGAGCCTGGAGTGGATTGCCGAGCAGATTCAGGATGGCAGCAGAGACTTCTCTAAGTTGGAGCAGTCTGCTGGTCAGCAGCTAATTGATGCCGGTTTTGCGCTGGACTATATCACTATCAGCAACAGCAAGACGCTGGAGCCAGCGGCCGATGATGATATTGAAATAACCATTCTAGGTGCTATGTTTACTGAGAAGGCACGTCTGATTGATAATTTAAGTATTGTTTTGAACTAGCCGCCTGGCGGGTTCAATGTAAATAGGATTTAGTTTAAATAGGGAGCAGTCTATGCAATCCAAGTTTCTTAAAGCCAAACTACATATGGGTTCTGTTACCCACGCCGAACTCTGGTATGACGGCTCCTGCGCAATTGATTCACAACTTCTCGAGCTCAGCGGTATGCGCGAGTTTGAGCAGATTGATATCTACAATGTCTCCAATGGCGAGCGCTTTACCACCTATATTATCGCCGCGGAACCAGGCTCAGGAATTATTTCCCTAAATGGCGCAGCAGCGCGCAAATGTCAGGTGGGCGACCGCATTATTATTGCCACCTACGGACAGTTTTCTGAAGCCGAATTGGCGGAGCACAAGCCAGCTCTGGTGTATCTTAAGCAGGACAATTCGGTTGAGCGCACCGCCAATACCATCCCCGTGCAGCTGGCAGGCTGATAAATCAGGGCTGGCGACTGTAAGCCAACTCCCCAGCCAACCAGGTTTCCAGCACCTGAGTCTTCCAAATATCCTGGGCTGGCATTTTATAAATATCCCGATCAATGATAATAAAGTCAGCCCACTTGCCTGGAGTCAGGCTACCCAGGCTATCTTCCTGATAAGCCGCCCAGGCTGCATCTATAGAAAATGAGCGCATGGTATCTTCCAAGCTCATGGCCTCTTCTGGAATCCAGCCTGCCTCGGGTTGATTGTTTTTATCCTGGCGGGTGACCGCGGCATGAATGCCATGGAAGGCATTGGCTAGCTCTATAGGGAAGTCTGACCCAGACACTACCCGACTGCCTTGCTTAACAAAGCTCTGCCAGGCGTAGGCACCCTTTAAGCGCTCGGCGCCAATGCGATCTTCGGCCATATTCATATCGCTGGTGGCATGGGTGGGCTGCATAGAGGGGATCACATCCAGCTGTTTAAACCTGGGGATATCACTGAGCGCAACGACCTGTGAATGCTCCATACGGTGGCGCAGATGACGGCCGCCATAACTGGTATAGGCCTGTTCCAGCTCGTCGAGGCCAATGCGATTACCTTTGTCGCCAATGGCGTGGATGGCAATTTGAAACTCGGCATTAATGGCTAGTTTNAACAGGCGGCGCAGTTCGTCGCGGCTAGTCAGCAACAGCCCGCTGTGGTCGGGACGGTCAGAATAGGGTTCGAGCATGGCCGCGCCGCGNCTACCCAGTGCGCCGTCGGTGTAAATTTTAATGCTGCGCACCGAATACATATCTCTGGGGTCAGTGCTGTGACCTGCGGCCAGTACCTGCTCCAAATCTTTCTCGGTAGAAGAGTACATGCCATAGATGCGCATTTGCATATCACCACTATCGGCAAGCTGGCGGTAGACTTTATGTTCATTGGACAGTACACCGGCATCATGGGCTGAGGTGATTCCGAGGCTCAATAGGTGCTGACTCACAGCATCCAGAGCCAGTTTAATCTCTGCTGTATTGGGCTCGGGGATAATATCCATTACCAGTCGCATCGCATTGTCTATCAGTATGCCGCTGGGCTCGCCCTGTTGATCGAGAATAATTTCTCCACCTGGGGGTGACAGGGTATCCCGGGTAATACCAGCGAGCTCCATAGCTTTTTTATTGGCCCAGCCGGCATGGCCATCAATGCGCTCCAACCACACCGGGCGATCGGAGATTTCTGCATCCAGATCGGCGCTGTTGGGGAACTGCTTACCCGGCCACAGCACCTGGTTCCAGCCTCGGCCCTGGATCCAGCTTAGATTTGGGTTGTTGGCGGCATAGGTGGCAACATTTGCAGCCACTTCCTGGGCTGATTGCAGTCCGCGCACATCAATGCTGAGCAGGGCATAGCCCAGGGAGGAGATATGGCCATGGGCGTCTATCAGTCCGGGCAACAGAGTTTTACCTTCTCCGTCTCTAAGGGTTGCATTGGGGTATTGGCTGGCAAGGCTCGCATCGCCGGTTGTCAGTACGCGGCCATCCCGCACAGCCAGTGCACTAAACTCAAATAACTGCCTGTCATTGTCAAAACTATAGCCACGCACATTGTTGATAATCAGAGTCTCCGGCTGAGACTGTTGGCAGCTGGATAGCAGCAGGCACAGGCCAGCGATGCTGAAGAGTTTTAGACTCAGCTGCAGCACTTTTTGGGTGGCATTGGTCACGGTAGATTTCCCTCGAGTTTAATAAGTTGTTATTGCCCTTATATTGGCGTATCTGGAGGCTTTGTGAAAGTGTTAGTTTTTAGCTAAGCCATTGACTAATCTGCAAAAACTGGTAAATTGCCTCCATTCTGCTCGAATTGAGTGGAATTTAAGCCCTAGTACCATGTTGGCGCAACCCGTGTCGCTGGTCATCACAATAGAGGATGCTGCTTTTACCCAAAGTACGCAGCTCCGAGTTCAGTCAAATGCACTTACCTGTGTGACTGAGTTTTACCGCAACTTATGCGGTCCTTTTTGATGTTTCAGCTGCTGCCGCCCATGAGAACGGTTGTTCTATTTTTAATAGATTAAATTGGCTGAGGACATATTGTGGAACTCTTATCTGGCGGTGATATTTTAATCCGCGCATTAAAAGATGCAGGTGTGAAGGACGTCTGGGGTTACCCCGGCGGCGCGGCACTGCATATCTATGACGCCCTGTATCGACAGGATGACGTCTTTCATATTCTAGTTCGTCACGAGCAGGCCGCTGTGCATGCTGCGGACGGATTTTCNCGCGCCACTGGNGAAGTGGGNACTGCNCTNGTGACCTCTGGTCCCGGTGCGACCAATGCCATNACCGGNATTGCCACGGCGTTTATGGANTCNATTCCAATGGTGGTTATCTCTGGGCAGGTGCCNCTGTCCAAGATTGGTCAGGACGCCTTTCAGGAAACCGATATGGTCGGTGTGTCGCGACCTATTGTTAAACACAGCTTTCTGGTGACTCGCGCTGAAGATATCGCCGAGACTATTGCCAAGGCATACTATATTGCTGCCACTGGCCGACCCGGCCCTGTGGTTGTGGATATCCCCAAGGATGTTACCGACCCCAGCCACAAGGTTCCCTACCACTGGCCAACTGAGGTCAAGATGCGCTCTTATCAGCCGACTGATAAGGGCCACCGCGGGCAGATTAAACGCGCGGTTAAAACTCTGATCAATGCCAAGCGCCCGGTGATTTATACAGGTGGTGGCATTGTGATCGATAACGCTTCGGAGCAGCTGATTGCCCTGGCAAAGAAGCTGAATTATCCGGTGACCAACACATTGATGGGTCTGGGCGGCTACCCGGGCACCGATCGCCAGTACGTTGGTATGTTGGGAATGCACGGCACCTACGAGGCCAANACGGCTATGCATCACTCCGATGTTATTTTTGCCGTGGGTGCGCGCTTTGATGATCGGGTGACTAACGATCTGGATAAGTTCTGCCCCAATGCAACCATTATTCATATTGATGTTGATCCCACTTCGGTGTCTAAAAATATTGAAGCTCATATCCCGATTGTGGGTACCTGTACCTCGGTGTTGACCGAGATGCTGGCGATTGCCGAGCAGATGGATATAGAGCCGGATGCTGAGGCGATCGGCGAATGGTGGAAGCAGATTGATGAGTGGCGAGCGGACAAAGGTATCTACACAGCTTCTCGCTATGAGCCAAGCAGTGGAACCTGTATTAAGCCCCAGGATGTGATCAAGATGCTTTACAAGATCACCGATGGCAGGGCGATTGTGACCTCAGATGTGGGCCAGCATCAGATGTTTGCGGCTCAGTACTATCTGTTTGATAAGCCGCGCACCTGGATTAATTCCGGTGGCCTGGGAACCATGGGCTTTGGCTTGCCCGCGGCCATGGGTTGCAAGCGTGCATTCCCAGATACGGATGTGGCCTGTGTGACAGGTGAGGGTAGTATCCAGATGTGTATTCAGGAGCTGTCTACCTGCACTCAGCACAATTTGCCCGTCAAAATTATTAATCTGAATAATGCGGCGCTGGGCATGGTACGCCAGTGGCAGGATATGAATTACAGCAGCCGTTATTCGGAGTCTGTGTACGAAGATTCGCTGCCAGATTTTGTTAAGTTGGCCGAGGCCTATGGCCATGTGGGTATGAAAATTACCCATCTGGATGAGCTGGAGGAGAAGATGCGTGAATGCTTTGCGATGAAAGATCGCACTGTGTTTATGGATATCTGTGTCGACCGCTCTGAGCATGTTTACCCCATGCAGATGCCTGGCGGTTCTATGCGTGATCTGTGGCTGAACAAAACGGAGAGAACCTAATGAAACGTATTATTTCGATATTGCTGGAAAATGAATCCGGCGCGCTTTCAAGGGTTGTGGGTCTGTTTGCCCAGCGTGGCTACAATATTGATACATTGACGGTGGCGCCCACAGATGATGACACCCTGTCGCGATTAACCCTGACCACCCAGGGCGATGACCAAATGGCCGAGCAGATCGTCAAGCAGCTGCACAAGCTGATAGATACCATCAAGGTTGTGGATTTGACCCAGGGCGTCCATATTGAGCGCGAATTGATGCTGGTTAAGCTCAAGGCATCTGAGACTGATATTCGCGCTGAGGTTAAAAGCTGTGTGGAGATTTTCCGTGGCACTATTGTGGATGTAACTCCCAAGACCTATACAGTCCAGCTGGCGGGTGACAGCGAAAAGCTGGATGCCTTTATCGAGGCGGTGCGAGAGATTGGCATTATGGAAGTGGTCAGAAGCGGAGTCTCTGGCATTTCGCGGGGCGATAAATTTCTCCGCGTTTAGCTATTAGACTCTGTATAGTTAACAGCTTGGCTTCGAGCGGCTCTCTCCAGTAAGGGGCGGGCCGTTTTGCTTTTAGGCCCGTACATCAGTTTATTGGGATATATTTTAATAAAATTTAAGGATCAATATGACAGCGGCAGATAATCAAACCAGACTGGTACCTCTGGATGGCGGTATTAATTTTCGCGATATAGGCGGCTATGCCAATAATCAGGGTCGAACCGTAAAATGGCGCAAGATAATGCGCTGCGGTCATCTGGCTAATTTAACTGATGGCGATCTAGACCATTTAGAGATGATTGGGGTCAGTAAAATCCATGATTTTCGCCGCGAGGAAGAGCAAAATCAAAACCCTAGCTGCAGGGTTAGGGCCGAGTTTATTGATGACTACCAAATGTCGATTGGCGATATCTCGCGATTCTGGGAGTTTCTGTTTGATGGCCAGATGAGTGCTGATGCCTCCCACCAGTTGGTGGTTAATTCTTACCGCAACTGTATTCAGGCGGTTATTCCGGCTTTTAGCCGTTTTATGCGCCATATTGTCGACAATGCTGAGGGGGGTTCGGTGTTTCACTGTTCGGCGGGCAAGGACCGCACTGGTATGGCGGCGGCTCTGATTTTGTCGGCACTGGATATACCCAGAGAGACTATAGTTGCAGACTATATGCTGACTCTGGAGCACTATAACTCGGATAAGTTAATTGAAATTGTTGAGGGTCACCTGCGCGATGCCAAGGTGGAAAATTGGGATCGCTCCTGGTTAATTCCCTACTGCTCTGTGCATCAGGACAATATTGTTGCCTTTCTGGAGGCTATAGATGCCGAGTATGGCGATGTTAAAACTTATCTGGTGAATGGATTGGGGCTGTCTCAGGCTGATCTGGAAAAAATGCAAGAGAGCTTTTTGGAAGGCTAATGGCCTATAATGCCTCTAGAATTGGAGCAGGTAGCAATCTATGAACAAAAAAGCCGATAGCAGCGAAAATGTGGTGAAGTTAAAACAGGGGTCCTCGGCCGATGCGCCCGCGCGTCGCAAAGGTATCTACTTGCTGCCTAATCTGCTGACGACCGGGGCACTTTTTGCCGGTTTTTACGCTGTGCTTTCAGGCTTTACCGGCCAGTTTGAATTAGCTGCCATAGCGATTTTTGCCGCCATGATATTTGACGGATTAGATGGGCGTGTGGCTCGCATGACCAATACCCAGAGTGACTTTGGTGTGCAGTACGACAGTCTCTCAGATATGGTGTCCTTTGGCGTGGCCCCCGCAGTGGTGGCCTATGGTTGGGGTGTCAGTGATCTGGGTAAACTGGGTCTGGCGGCCGCCTTTGTCTATGCCTCTTGCGCTGCACTGCGTCTGGCAAGGTTTAATGTTCAGGCTGAGTCGTCCGATGGTAAGGTATTTACTGGTCTGCCCAGTCCTGCGGCAGCAGCTCTAGTGGCTGGGTTTGTCTGGTCTACCTATGAGCTGGCGCCCTCTGTGGCCCTGTCGGTGTTGGGCGCTGTGCTCACTGCAGCTGCTGGGCTGTTGATGGTATCCAACTTTAAGTACCCTAGCTTTAAAGAGGTGGATCTGCGTGGCAAGGTACCGTTTATAGTTATTTTGTCGGTAGTGATGGGCTTTGTGGTAATTACCATTGACCCGCCGCGTATTCTTTTTATGCTGGCGGTTTTCTTTAGTTTCTCTGCTCCCTTGATCTGGCTGGCCAAAAAGCTTGGCTTTAGTGCTGGCCCCAAAGCTGATTAACAGGGACATTGGGTTGTCGCTCTTGGCAAAAGACCGGAAACCTGTTTGAATNCTGTCTATGAATTCTGTACTTAACAACTCAATCGCAAACAGCAAGGTTCTTGCTGCTGTTTCTGCGTCTGGACTGCTACTTCTCCTGCCCTGAGGGGCATCTATTGTTATACCTCATCCAAAATCTATAAAACGTGGCATTGCTGCGTTTAAATTGTGCCCCGCGCGGGGTGAAATCGTTTTACAATAGAGCCAAGAGCAAGCCTGGCTCATAGAGGAAGAGAAGACCATGAGTTCTACCCAGCAGTACAGAGAGCAGTCCAAAGAGAAATTAGTGATCTTTGATACTACATTGCGCGATGGCGAACAGAGCCCGGGCGCATCCATGACCAAAGACGAGAAAATTCGTATTGCCAAGGCCCTTGAGAAAATGCGTGTCGATGTGATCGAGGCGGGTTTTGCTATCTCCAGTCAGGGAGATTTCGAGGCGGTTCAGGCCATTGCCAATACTATTACTGAAAGCCGAATTTGTAGCCTGTCCCGAGCAGTTCGCGGCGATATTGAGCGCGCCGCCGAGGCACTTAAAGGTGCCAATGCTGGGCGCATCCACACCTTTATTGCCACCTCTCCAATCCATATGAAGCACAAGCTGCAGATGGAGCCGGATCAGGTGCTGGAGCAGGCCGTGGGTGCAGTCAAAATTGCTCGCGGACTGATTGACGATGTGGAGTTTTCTCTCGAGGACGCCAGTCGCACCGAGTTCGATTTTATGTGCCGCATCACCGAGGCGGTAATCAATGCAGGTGCAGGAACCATTAATCTGCCAGATACCGTGGGCTATGCTGACCCCGCTGAGTATGGGTCTATGATTCGACGCCTGTTAAATACGGTGCCCAATGCAGATAAAGCCATATTTTCAGTGCACTGCCACAATGATCTGGGCCTGGCGGTCGCCAATAGCCTCAATGCGGTGCAGGCCGGTGCTCGGCAGGTTGAATGTACCATCAATGGTCTGGGCGAGCGGGCCGGTAATGCTTCGCTGGAAGAGCTGGTGATGGCCATTCGCACGCGCAGAGATGTATTTCCGGTAACCACTGATATAGATACGGTGCATATAGTGCCCACCTCGCGCCTGGTCTCCAGTATTACTGGTTTTCCTGTGCAGCCCAACAAAGCCATTGTGGGTGCCAATGCCTTCGCCCATGAGTCCGGTATTCATCAGGACGGTATTCTAAAATTCCGTGAGACCTACGAAATTATGAAGGCTGAAGATGTTGGCTGGTCCACCAACAGGCTGACTCTGGGTAAGTTGTCTGGCCGCGCCGCCTTTGCTGCGAGACTCGAAGAGCTGGGCATCAGCTTTGATAGCAAAGAGGAGTTTGGCGAGGCCTTTACCAGATTTAAGGAGCTTGCCGATAAGAAGCGAGAAATCTTTGATGAGGATTTACAGGCGCTGGTGTCCGATGTGCAGCTGGGTACCCAGGGTGATGCATTGACCCTGATTGATCTGGAAGTGCTGTCCAAAACGGGCCAGTCGCCCCTGGCAAAGATTGGTATTCGCTACAAGGATAAAGACCACAGCGCAGAGGCCAGTGGCGATGGCGCCGTGGATGCGATCTTTAATGCGATTGAAAAGCTAGTGAACAGCGAAACTAAACTGCAGCTCTACTCAGTAAATGCGGTTACTCAGGGAACAGATTCCCAGGGTGGAGTAACGGTTCGGCTGGAGAAGGCTGGGCGCATTATCAACGGGCAGGGGGCTGATACAGATATATTGTTGGCCAGCGCCAAGGCCTATCTAAATGCACTGACACTGATGCGCAATCCGGGCAGACTTCATCCCCAGCTGGGTGGCGTGTAATGTCTCAGGCGCTGCGCAACCAGTATCTGCAGCAGATGGGTATTGTGCAGTATGTGGGCAGAGATTTGCCTGTGGTTGCCAGTCAGGCTGCCAGTCCCTCGCCGGTAGCTTTGCAGCCGTCTGAATCCGCAGCTATATCTGAGACTGAAACGCCGGTTGCAGAGTCTATGGGTAGCCGAGTCAATGCGCTAATTCGTGAAAAATCTATGGCCGAGCTGGTAAATATTGGCCTGCAAGATACTGGCGCACCTGCAACAGCAGCTCCAGCTACACCAGCCCAGAGGGACTCTGTACCCGCCTCAGATATTGAGCTGCGCCTGGCGCTCTGGCAGCCTACAGAGGAGCTGCTGGTGTGCAGCTCTGTTGAGGGCTCATTGCCAGAGCCGGAGCAGATTCTGTTATTGGGCAATATTCTGCAGGCCATGGGGCAGGGCAGCGGGCCGCTCCCACAGATGGAGCTGGTTGAGTGGCCACCCTATCCCAATATGGCTGGAGATGAGTCAGAGGTGCGAGAATTCTTAACCACCTTAATTGGGGCCAGAATCAATAGCAGGGCAACAAAAATTATTCTTCTGCTCGGCGATGCCGCCCAGCATTGGTTGTTAACCTCTGAGCAGAAAGCTAGCGCCAGCAACGGTCAGGTGGATATCTTTGCCCAGGTGACCGCGCTGCTAATTCCATCCCTGTCAACAATGATTGAGCAGCCCAGCCTAAAGCGAGATGCCTGGCAGACAGTGCGCTATCTCTCACCCCAGCGCCATGTCCACAGAGCGGACAGCTGATTTGCCCCACAGTATCCGCCCCATGATGAACGCTGACCTGCAACAGGTCTGCGCTATAGAATCAGCTTGCTCAGCCTCTCCTTGGAGCCGCAAACAGTTTGAGCTTAGCCTCAGCGACTCAAAGGTGATTGAGCTGGATAATCATGTAGTTGGCTTTGGCATATTGAGCTCGGTGCTGGATCAGGCTGAACTACATAATATAGCCGTCCATCCAGACAGTCAGGGAATGGGCTTGGGTGCTGCTATACTAGACTATCTGTTAGATCATCTGGCCGAACAGGTCAGATCAATTTACTTAGAAGTCAGGCTGTCCAATTTTCGCGCTATCCGCTTGTATCAGGAGCGGGGCTTTGCTCAGGTAGGGGAGCGGCGCGACTATTACAAAACCGAACTGGGCCGCGAGGATGCGCTGCTCATGTGTCGGCAGATTACTACTGATTGATACTGAACTTTGTTACCCTTGAGTAACTTTTATTGAAATGAGGCGTTAAATGGAACTTCATATGCTTTACTGGCACTGGTTGGTGCTGGGTGTTGTACTGGTTGTGGCAGAGATCTTTATTCCCAGCTTTACCATTTTGTGGTTTGGCCTCGGTGCTCTGGTAGTGGGGGTGGTGGCGCTGTTAGTCGATATACCCTTCAGCCTGCAGGTGCTGTTGTGGACTGTTTTTTCGGTGGTATTTACGGTGCTGTGGTTTAAGCTGGTAAAGCCCAGAATGGTGGATAGCAGCAATAGCCAAGGGGCTCGCGAGTCGGCCATTGGGGAGTCGGGGCAGGTTATTAAGTTACCCGCTGGAGATACCAGAGGCAGGTTGCGATTTACTACACCGATTTTGGGCGAAGATGAGTGGGAGTTCAGTTGCGACTCAGAGGTAGCTCTCGGCGACCGACTTTATATCCAAGAAATTTCAGGCAATGTGCTAGTGGTTGCCAAACTTAGTTGATGATTTAGGAGATAGGAAAATGGAAGGTACATTTGTTGTTGTAGCAATTTTGATACTGGTGATTATTACTCTTTTTAAAGGCATTCGTCTGGTACCTCAGGGTTCCAAGTGGGTGGTTCAGCGGCTGGGTAAATTTCACAAATCACTGAGTCCTGGCCTGAATCTGATTATTCCCTATATAGACGACGTGTCCTTTAAGGCGACTACCAAAGATATAGTGTTGGATATTCCCTCTCAGGAAGTGATCACCCTGGATAATGTGGTGATTATTGCCAATGCGGTGGCCTATATTAATATTATTAGCCCAGAGCGAGCTGTCTATGGTGTTGAAGACTATGAGCTGGCCATTCGTACATTAGTACAGACCTCTCTGCGCTCCATTGTGGGTGAGATGGCGCTAGATGATGCATTGTCATCTAGGGATCAGATCAAGGCCAAGCTGAAAGATTCTATCTCTGAAGATATTGCCGACTGGGGTATTACGCTCAAGACAGTTGAGATTCAGGATATTAACCCCTCGGGCACAATGCAGCAGGCCATGGAAGAGCAGGCAGCAGCAGAGCGGCAGCGCCGCGCCACTGTGACCCGTGCCGATGGTGAAAAGACTGCGGCTATTCTGGAGGCCGACGGCCGCCTGGAAGCGTCCCGCCGCGATGCTGAGGCTCAGGTAGTGCTGGCTGAAGCCACCAAAGAAGCGCTGAGCAAAGTGAATGAGGCTATTCAGGACAAAGAACTGCCCGCTATGTATCTGCTAGGTGAGCAATATATTGATGCAATGAAACATCTGTCTAAATCATCTAATGCTAAACTAGTGGTACTGCCGGCCGATATTCCAGCGGCAGTGCGCGGTATTATGAATAATACCAAGTAGGCATTTGCAGTAATTGGCCTCGGCTCGAGGCCCTTGGGGAGCGTCAACCAAATTCTCTGGTTGGCGTTCTGTACAACGGATGACTTGACCAATAAAGGATTTATCATGTTAAAACTATGGCTATCAATTGCACTCGCAATCACTCTTACCGGCTGTGCCAACGGCTATCGCTATGGCGCGCCAAAGGAAGTAATTATAGATACCCTGGGTGTAGACCCCTACCAATACGAGGTGGATTTGGCGGACTGTAAAGACTATGCCGCCAATATTGATGTGAGTAACCGCACTGTAGAAGGGGCGGCCGAGGGCGCCGTGATTGGTGCCGTGTTGGGTGCAGTAGTGGGCAATAGCAATACCACCAAGCGCGGGGCCGGTGCCGGAGCTGTGTTGGGGGGAGTAAAGTCTAATGAGCGCGCCCGCCACGAGCAGCGACATATAGTTAAGCGCTGCTTGATAGGCCGCGGCTATAAGGTACTCAACTAGAGCCTGAAATGGCCCGTAGCTCAGAGCTTAACGGGCCTTTTTTTCATCCTTGTTCCTATTGCTACAAAAACAGCGAAGCCTACCTGTTGGTCTAGGCGGGGGTAGGGGCCAGTGGCAAAAATAGTCTCACTCGGTGTTTGGTGCTTCTGGGAAAAGGGTTACTATAAGCCTTCTCGAAGTAGATAATAAAAAGTTGAGCAATTTCATGGAACCACTTTCCGATGACCTGCAGGAAAACCTCGATCGTCTTGTTGTCGAGTGCCTTGAAAATGGCTGTGTCTGGGGCTTGCAAGATCAACAGGGCAACTGGTCTCTGGTCAGTTCAATTGACAACGATGATATTGATGTTATGCCGTTTTGGTCTGACAGTCGTTTGGCTGAGGCGCTCTGCACTGGTGACTGGGCTGTCTATAAGCCGGTGGCCATAGATCTGGAGGAGTTTCTCGATGACTGGTTGCCCGGTATGCACAGCGATGTGTTGATGGCTGGTATCAACTGGAATGAAGCTCTTGATGGCCAGGAAATGGAGCCTCTGGACCTGCTCGAAGAATTTGAGGCGGAGCTGGATTAACCCTGATTCAGCGCGCTGATACGCCAATACCCCACAGGGCATATCTATATTGTCCTTGACCTGAGATTTAAACTGATTAGTATGCGCGGCTGATCCTCAGGGCCAATGCCATTTATGTTTCTCGATAGTTTTTACAATCAGAATGATAGCCAGCTAACCATTAGTGCGGAGCAGGGCAGTCGCTTTGCCAAAGCAGTGAGCAATGACTTTAATCCTATTCATGATGCAGATAGCAAGCGCTTCTGTGTGCCTGGGGATCTGTTGTTTGCCATAGCACTGCAGCGCTATGGTCTGAGTCAGGAGATGACATTTAATTTTTCGGGTATGGTCTCCGCAGACGTAGGTCTATTGTTTCCCGAGGCACCGGGCGATGAATTTGAAATTTTGGATGGTCGTGGCAAATGCTATCTGCAGGTTGAACGCTCTACTGAAGCTGCCTTTGATCAGTCGATGATAGAGCAGCTGGTGCGCAGCTATGTGCTGTTCTCAGGGCAGAATTTTCCCTATATTCTGGTGCCACTGATGGCCGAACAGAATGTAATGATCAATCCGGCGCGACCACTGGCCATCTATCAGTCTATGTCGCTGCACCTGGATCGCCTCAATTTAGCCCAGCCGTGGGTTGAGCTGGCAGAGACCCAAATGATTGTCGATGGTAAGCGAGGCGATGTAGAGCTGCAGTTTCGTCTGATGGATGGTGAGGATGTGGCTGGCTGTGGAGTTAAGAAGATTATCCTCAGCGGCCTGCGGGAGTACCAGCAGACCGCCGTCGATGAAATGATTGCCGATTACAAATCCTGGCAGGCTAACTTCTGAGCGCAGCGATCAGCGCGCCAGAATATCTTTGAGAAAGTGCCCTGTATGGGAGCCCTCGACTAAAGCCACCTCCTCAGGTGTACCCTGAGCTACTATCAGCCCGCCACCAGAGCCACCCTCAGGGCCCAGATCAACAATCCAGTCGGCAGTTTTAATCACATCCAGATTATGTTCAATCACCACTACTGTGTTGCCATGGTCGCGCAGGCGATGAAGCACGGCTAGCAGCTGCTCAATATCATGGAAGTGTAAACCGGTGGTAGGCTCGTCGAGAATATAGAGCGTCTTGCCGGTATCTCGCTTGGACAGTTCCTTGGACAGCTTAACGCGCTGTGCCTCACCACCAGATAGAGTAGTGGCTGACTGGCCCAGGCTGATATAGGACAGGCCCACATCGATCAGAGTTTGCAGCTTGCGGGCAATAGCGGGAATGGCGTCAAAGAATTCACGGGCATCTTCGATAGTCATATCCAGAACCTGATGAATATTTTTACCCTTGAAATGCACATCCAATGTCTCGCGGTTGTAGCGCTGGCCCTTACAGACATCACAGGGTACATAGATATCAGGCAAGAAGTGCATCTCCACCTTGGTGACACCATCACCCTGACAGGCTTCACAGCGTCCACCTTTGACATTGAAGCTAAAGCGCCCTGGGTTATAGCCCCTTGAACGAGCCTCCTGGGTGCCGGCAAACAGTTCACGTACCGGCGTAAAGATGCCAGTGTAGGTGGCCGGATTGGAGCGGGGGGTGCGGCCAATTGGGCTCTGGTTGATATCTATGCATTTGTCCAGATGGCTGAGGCCGGTGATCTTGGTATGGGCCGCAGGCTTCAATGTGGTGGCTTTATTAAGAGCCACAGCTGCAGCTGGATAAAGGGTTTCATTGATCAGCGTCGATTTGCCTGAGCCGGAGACGCCAGTAATACAGGTAAACACGCCCTGGGGTATTTCCAAATCAATTTTTTGCAGGTTATTGCCTGTGGCGCCGGTAATTTTTAATGTTTTACCCTTCCCTTTGTTGCGCACCTTGGGAATAACAATACCTCGCTTGCCGGACATAAACTGCCCGGTAATAGAGTTTTTGTTGGCTTTGATCTGCTTGGCGGTACCCTCAGCAACAATCTCGCCACCATGTATCCCGGCACCTGGGCCTATATCGATAATATGGTCGGCAGAGGCGATAGCGTCTTCATCATGCTCAACCACAATAACGGTATTGCCCAGATCTCTGAGTCGCACCAGGGTCTTGAGGAGTCGTTCATTATCACGCTGGTGCAGGCCAATAGAGGGCTCGTCAAGGATATACATCACACCCACAAGGCCAGCACCAATCTGGCTGGCCAGCCTGATACGCTGGGCTTCACCGCCGGATAAGGTGTCTGCACTGCGGTTTAGCGAGAGATAGTTTAGGCCCACATCCACCAGGAAGTTAAAGCGCTGGCGAATCTCTTTGACAATTTTCTCGGCAATTTCGCCCTGACGACCGGGCAGATCAAGCTGTTCAAAATAGTCGCAGCAATCGCCCACGGGCATACAGACTATGTCTTCAATACGGCGATCATCAATAAATACATTGCGCGCAGATTTGCGCAGACGGGTGCCGGAGCACTCGGGGCAGTTGGAGGTGGCCATATACTTGGTCAGCTCTTCGCGCACCGAGGTGGACTCGGTCTCGCGGTAGCGCCGCTCCATATTATTGATTACACCCTCAAAGCTGTGCTGGCGACGGAATACGGTGCCCCGGTCGTTCACATAGTTAAAGGTGATCTCTTCGTCGTCGCTGCCAAATAAAATCTTTTGCTGATGAATGGGAGAGAGTTGCTCCCAGGGTTGCTCAATATCGAAGTCATAGTGCTCGGCGAGACTGGTGAGCATATTGTAGTAAAACAATGTGCGTCGATCCCAGCCGCGGATAGCGCCTTCGGAGATGGACGCCTCCGGGTGCTGGATCACTCGATCTATATCAAAAAACTGGTGCACGCCCAGGCCGTCGCAGGTGGGGCAGGCACCAGCTGGGTTGTTAAAGGAAAACAGTCTTGGCTCAAGTTCATTGAGGCTGTAGTTGCACACAGGGCAGGCAAATTTGGCACTAAATATCTGATCCGGTGTGCCGCCATCCATATAGCTTATGCTGGCCAGTCCCTCGGCGAGGGCCAGGGCGGTCTCAAAGGATTCAGCCAGGCGCAGGCCTATATCCTCTTTGACCTTAAAGCGGTCAACCACCACCTCAATAGTATGTTTTTTCTTTTTATCCAGCGCCGGAGCCTCATCCAGATCGCAGACCAGGCCATCGATACGGGCGCGAATAAAGCCCTGGCGGCGCAGGCTGTCAAACAGATGCAGATGCTCACCTTTGCGATCCTTGATCACTGGTGCCAACAGCATCAGTTTGCTGCCCTCTGGCAGCGCCAGTACCTGATCGACCATCTGGCTCACGGTCTGAGCATTGAGTGCCTGACCATGGTCCGGGCAGCGAGGTTCGCCAGCTCGGGCAAATAGCAGGCGCAGATAGTCGTAAATTTCAGTGATGGTGCCCACGGTGGAACGAGGGTTGTGGGAAGTGGACTTTTGTTCGATGGAGATAGCGGGGGAGAGACCCTCTACATGGTCTACATCTGGCTTTTCCATCATCGACAAAAATTGTCGAGCATAGGTGGACAGGGACTCTACATAGCGTCGCTGCCCCTCGGCATACAATGTATCAAATGCCAGAGATGACTTGCCCGACCCAGACAGCCCAGTGATAACAATCAGCTTGTCGCGGGGAATATCTAGATCGATATTTTTAAGATTGTGGGTGCGTGCGCCCCTAACCTGAATGGTATCCATTAGTGCTTCTTTGTCATTTATTAAGGGGCTATAAAAAACCAGTAATTATAGGGCGCTGAACCCGCATTGGGCAAAGTGAATTTGCCATACCCAACTATTTACGACCAGGCCGCCTGAATAGACCCTGTTTTACAAAAAATTGCCGATAAATATTCTCGGTGCCCCACTGCGCTGTTAAGATGGTGGCCGAATTTTATTAGAAGCATTTGAAACCATCTTGACTAAAACCACTCAATCTTCATCGACTTTTTCTGCCGTCGAACGGCGAGCTACGGCCTCTCTGGCAAGCCTGTACGGCGTTAGAATGCTCGGCCTGTTTATGGTGCTGCCGGTTCTCGGGCTGTATATGAATGACTATGCAGATGCCTCGCCGCTGCTGCTGGGATTGACGCTGGGAGTCTATGGTCTTACCCAGGCTATGCTGCAAATTCCGCTGGGGCTGCTATCGGATCGCATAGGGCGACGGCCAGTCATTGTTGGTGGTCTGCTGATGTTTGTGGCGGGCAGTATATTTGCAGCCAATGCAGAAACTATGACTCAGCTGATGATCGGTCGAGCCATGCAGGGTATGGGCGCCATAGCCAGTACGTTGATGGCTATGGTCACAGATCTAACCTGCGAAGAAAACCGCACCAAGGCCATGGCAGCCATAGGGGCCAGTATTGGTCTATCGTTTATGGTGGCTATGATTCTGGGCCCGCTAATAGCTAACTATGGCGGCCTGGCGGCAATATTTTGGCTGACAGCGGGCCTGGGTGTACTGGGACTACTGATATTCGTATCCCAGGTGCCCAGAGCCATAGCTGTGCAGCGCAATCGCGAGACCTTGACCGATATTGCTCAGATCGGACAGCTGCTCAGTAACCCTGTATTGCTGCGCTTAAATCTGGGTGTCTTTGCTCTGCATCTGGCGCTGATGGCAGCCTTTGTGGTGATTCCGACTATTCTTACCGATGAGCTGGGTATAGCTGACAGAGATCTGTGGTGGGTCTATGCCGCTCTGCTAGGTGGTGGGTTTGTGGCCATGGTTCCCGCTATGATTCTGGGTGAGCGCCACCAGCAACAAAAGCTTAGTTTTGTCTCTGCAGTGGCCGTGCTTGCCGTCTCCATGCTGGTGCTAGCTGTGCACAGAAGTCCGCTGTTGACTCCGCTGATGCTGCTGGCATTTTTTGCTGCCTTTAATTTGCTTGAAGCGTCGCTACCCTCCTGGTTAAGCAAGGTCTGCCCAGTGGGTAATCGAGGCACTGCCATGGGCATCTATTCCACCTGCCAGTTTTTTGGCGCCTTTGCCGGAGGGGTACTTGGTGGCTGGAGCCTGCAGTATTACGGGTTTAGCGGACTATTTTTACTGATCGCCGGAGTTTTGTTTATCTGGTGGTTACTGGCCCTGGGATTGCAGTCACCCAGAGCTCTGCAGACATTGGTATTGCAGGTGGGTGATACAGACCGCCAGGAATTTGCAAAAATAGTTTCAACAATAACTGGGGTAGAAGATATACTCTTGGTTGAAGGCGAACCTTTGGCCTATATCAAAGTTGATAAGCAAAAGGTGGATATGCAAAGCCTAAAACCGTATTTTAACCGTACTGACAATCTTCCCATTTGATGGTGCTTTTAACTGTGATTTTATCAGGGATTTTGTCGCTACTTAACTCAGAGAAAACAGGGGAAATCAATGGCACGCGGAGTCAATAAAGTCATCATTGTGGGTAACTGTGGTCAGGATCCAGAAACACGCTTTATGCCATCTGGTGGCGCTGTAACCAATCTCAGCCTCGCCACATCTGAATCATGGAAAGACAAAAACACCGGTGACCAGCAAGAACGCACCGAATGGCACCGAGTGGTATTTTTCAACCGCTTGGCCGAGATTGCAGGCGAGTATGTGAAGAAGGGCTCGAAGCTCTATATTGAAGGCTCATTGCGTACGCGCAAGTGGCAGGGCCAGGACGGACAGGACCGCTACACCACTGAAATTGTTGCCAGCGAAATGCAGATGTTGGACAGCCGCGGTGGTCAGCAATCTGGAGACTATGATCAGTCTCAGGGCAGTTATCAGCAGTCAGCGCCTCAGGCTCAGCAGCAGAGTGCGCCGCAACAGCAACAGAGTGCACCTCAGCAGAGCGCACCACAGCAGAGCGCACCTCAGCAGCAGGGCGGGGCATTTGACGACGATATTCCGTTCTAGGGCTGTAGGCAAAAATACTTTGGGCGACCCCAGGCTTTACTGTGGCCGCTCTATTTAAAAACTAATAATCAATGAGGTCCATATGACAATTCAAGTTGGCGATAAAATTCCTGAGGGAATGTTTACCATTATGGGTGCCGAGGGTCCCACGGGCATCAGCACAGCGGATATTTTCGCAGGAAAAAAAGTGGTTCTGTTCGCTGTTCCCGGCGCCTTTACTCCCACCTGTTCGGCGGCTCACCTGCCAGGTTTTGTGGTGCATGTCGATGATATCAAGGCCAAAGGTGTGGACACTGTTGCCTGTATGTCCGTCAATGATGTATTTGTGATGCACGCCTGGGGCCAGAGCGCCAATGCCGATCACCTAATGATGCTGGCAGATGGCAATGGCGACTTTACCAAAGCTGTGGGTCTTGAGTTGGACGGCACTGGGTTTGGTATGGGCACTCGCAGCAAGCGTTTCGCAATGATCGTTGACGACGGTGTGGTAAGCCTGCTCAATGTTGACGCCGGCGCCCTGGAAGGCTCTAGTGCCGAGGCTATTTTAGCCGCGCTCTAAGCTGCTAGTGGTGAAATAGCCCTTCACCGATGATATCTAAAAGGGAACTGCCTGGGCAGTTCCCTTTTATTTTGTCCTTTAAGTATCGGGCCACAGCTATAGTGCTGTATCCCCACTGGGTTTTTATAGGCCAATATCCAGAATAATAAAAAGAGGTTGCTATGAGTACATTATTTAATATCAGCAAAATGGTCCAGAGACTGGGGTTGCTGGTTGGGATACTGCTGTTGACAGCTATGTCTGCCCAATCTATCGCCGCACTAAGCGACTATCAGGCCAGATTGGATCTGGTGACAGAGGAAAACGGCTATGCCAGTCAGGATGAGCGTCTCGCCGCTCTGATGGATTTGGTCTATGACTACCAGATGACCCAGTACCCAGAGGCCGCCACCTGGCTAGGTTATGCCGGACAGAATGATCGCTGGACAGATTATTCTCCAGAGGCCATAGAGCAGCGCAACCGGGACAGCCGCACGCTGCTAAAAGCAGTCGAGACTATTTCGGTCGATTCCCTCGGTGAGTCGGCGATATTGGATTTTCAGCTATTCCATAAAGACCTCAGCGCCAATGTGGCTGCTCAGGCATTTCCCGATGAGTTAATGCCGATCAATCAGATGGGTGGTGTGCAGCAAGATTTGGCGCAAATGATTAGCTTGATGCCGAGCCGGAAACTAACGGACTATAGGGATATTATCGCCCGCCTGGAATCGGCAGATAGCTTGATTATGCAGACCATAGTTTTGATGAAGCAAGGGCTTGAAGCTGGGATCACACCGCCAGCCATCACCCTGCGCGATGTGCCTGGGCAGGTGGCTAATCAGCTATTTGACGACCCCATGGACAGCCCACTGCTGGGTGCCTTTGTGAGTTTTCCCGATAGTATTTCCCCCGACCAGCAGAAGCAGCTTAAAGCCCGCGCAATTGCGGCCTATCAAAATGGCATAGCGCCGGCCTACAAGAAGTTGCAGCGGTTTTTAGAAACCGACTACCTGCCTAATGCGGTGCAGGCGGTCGGCCTATCCAACCTTGCCAATGGCCAGGCATGGTACGCCCATCGCGCGGCGCGTTCGACTACCACAGATTTAACTGCAGAGCAGATTCATGCCCTGGGTCTCAGGGAAGTGGCGCGGATCCGTGCAGCCATGGAGCAGGTGATTATTGATTCAGGCTTCGACGGTGATTTTGATGCCTTTACTGAATTTTTACGCCGCGACCCGCAGTTTTATTTCACCAACAAAGAAGACCTGATGCGTGAGTATAGGGATATTGCTAAGCGCGCGGATGCAGAGTTGCCGGCATTGTTTGGTGTATTGCCCCGGCTACCCTACGGCGTAAAGATGATTCCCAGCTATGCGGAGAAATCTCAGACAACGGCCTATTACCAGTCTGGCGCCCAGTCCATGGGGCGGGCAGGGATCTTTTTTGCTAATACCTACGCACTAGATACCAGACCCAAGTGGGAGATGGAGGCACTGACATTGCATGAGGCTATGCCTGGGCACCATCTGCAAATCTCTCTGGCCAAAGAACAGACTAATGTTCATCCCTGGCGTCGCGATCTCTACCGTATTACCGCCTTTGTTGAGGGTTGGGGTCTGTACTCGGAGAGCCTGGGTGAGGAGATGGGCTTTTATAAAGATCCCTACAGCAAGTTTGGTCAACTGACTTACGAAATGTGGCGCGCGGTGCGGTTGGTAGTGGATACAGGTATGCATTCGCTGGGCTGGAGTCGTCAGCGTGCGATCGACTTTTTTATCGCCAATAGTGCCAAGTCTGAACATGATATTACCGTGGAGATTGATCGCTATATAGTCTGGCCCGGCCAGGCACTGGCTTACAAAATGGGTGAGTTAAAGATCAAAGAGTTGCGGCAATATGCGAGCCAAGAGCTGGGAGAGGATTTTGATATTCGCAGCTTCCATGATCGAGTGCTGGAGGCTGGCCCCATCCCCTTGGATATTTTGGAACAGCGCATTAAAGATTGGGTGGCTGGACAATAAAAAGCCAGGCATTAAAAAAGGCGGCATTGGCCGCCTTTTTTAATGGGGTGAGGGATTAGCTGGAGTAGCGTTCCATCACCAAGGTTGCGTTGGTGCCGCCAAAGCCAAAGCTGTTGGACATCACTCGATCCAACTTTTTATCTTTAGTCTCAAGCAGAATAGGCAAGCCGGCGGCATGATCGTCGAGCTTATCAATATGAGCGGAGCCAGTAACAAACCCGGCTTCCATCATCAGCATGCAGTAGATTGCTTCATGGACACCTGCTGCTCCCAGGCTGTGGCCTGAGAGTGATTTGGTGGAGCTGATATCTGGGCAGTTATCACCAAAGGTATTGCGAATCGCGCCCAGCTCGGCAATATCACCCACTGGCGTGCTGGTGCCATGGGCATTGATATAGTCTATGGGTCCGCTGGCGGTCTCCATCGCCATCTTCATGCTGCGCTCTGCGCCTTCACCGGATGGAGACACCATATCGGCACCATCTGAGGTGGCACCGTAGCCGGTAATTTCGCAGATAATATTGGCGCCGCGGGCAAGGGCATGTTCCAGCTCTTCAACCACCACGGTGCCAGCGCCCAGTCCAGGAGCAAAGCCATCGCGCTCCGCATCATAGGCTCTGGAGGCTATTTCGGGGGTATCGTTGTATTTGCTTGTCAGTGCACCCATGGCATCAAAGGGGCCAGCCATAGACCAGTGCATATCCTCGGAACCGCCGGCCAGCACTATATCTTGCTTACCCAGCTGAATAAGTTCCAGAGCATGGCCAATACAGTGGGCGCTGGTTGCGCAGGCTGAGGCCATGGAATAGTTGACGCCTTTAATCTTAAACGGGGTGGCTACACAGGCAGAGACTGTGCTGGCCATAATTTGAGTCACCCGGTAGGGTCCAGCTCGTTTGATGCCGCGCTCGCGCATTACATCTATGCTTTCGGTAAACATTTCGCCAGAAACGCCACCGGCGCCCATAACCAGACCTGTGCGTGGGTTAGAGACCATGTCTTCGCTGAGCCCGGCATCGGCAATTGCGCGATCCGTGGCAATGTAGGCATAGGAAGCAGAGGCACCCATAAAACGCAGCACTTTGCGATCAATGTGCTCTTTGGGGTCTATATCCAGCACAGCACCCACGTGGCAGCGCAGTCCCATTTCGACAAAATCTTCACGACGGCGAATACCGGAGATACCTTCTCGCAGAGATTTGGTGACTGATTCCCTGTCGTTGCCAAGACAGGAAACAATTCCAAGTCCGGTAATTACTGCGCGTCTCATCGATAGTCCTCTTGCTGGTTTTCTGAGTTAAATATTATTTAATGTGCCGAGCTGCTGTTAAAAGTCTTCAGTACTGGAAAAAAGCCCAACCTTGAGGTCTTCAGCAGTATAGATTTCGCGACCATCTACCTCAACAGAGCCATCGGCGATACCCATAATCAGGCGCCGCTGTACCAAGCGTTTGAGGTCCAGTCTGTAGGTGACTTTTTTGGCCGTGGGTAATATCTGACCAAAGAACTTTACATTGCCTGCGCCCAGTGCGCGGCCGCGGCCGCTATTGCCATTCCAGACAAGAAAGAAGCCTACCAGTTGCCAGAGGGCATCTAGGCCAAGACAGCCTGGCATGACGGGATCACCTTCAAAATGACAGTCAAAGAACCAGAGATCAGGAGTGATATCGATTTCAGCGACAATCTGTCCCAGGCCGTGTTTGCCGCCATCATTGTTGATTTCGACAATGCGGTCGATCATCAGCATATTGGGTGCTGGAAGCTTGGCGTTGCCTGGGCCAAACAATTCGCCGCGACTGCTCGCGAGTATTTCTTCTTTAGAGTATGAGGATTTTGGGGTGAAGGACATGAGTTCCTTGAGATTTGGTTCGGAGCGCGCATCGTACCCAGTTCTGCTCGTTGCAGCAACTATTTAAGCCTCTGCCAGCAGACAATAAGGCTGCTGCGGCTGGGCTGGCAGGACATTTTGGGTTGACAGCAGGGGAGGGGCTGCCTAGCATGCACCACGTATTTTAAACGGCAAACCCAATAACCAATGTTGTCTTTTCACCAAGCCATCAAAGAAGAATTTACTGCAGTCAATGAGTTGATTGTCAGCCAGCTGCAATCAGACGTCGGGCTGGTGGAGAATATCGGCCATTACATAGTGGAAGCCGGAGGTAAGAGGCTGCGTCCTGTTGTCTTATTGCTCAGCGCTCTGGCCAATGGTTACAGCGGCTCGCAGCATTTAAAAATGGCCGCTGTGATCGAGTTTATCCATACTGCAACCCTATTGCACGATGATGTGGTCGATGTATCTGCGCTGCGCCGGGGCCGCGAGACGGCCAATGCCCAGTGGGGCAATGCGCCCAGCGTGCTGGTGGGTGATTTTCTGTACTCCAGGGCTTTCCAGATGTTGGTGGAGGTTGGCGATATGCCGATTATGGGCCTGATGGCTGATGCGACCAATGTGATTTCGGAGGGCGAAGTTCAGCAGATGGCCAATGCGGGTAATCCCGCTATCTGTGAGGATATCTATCTGCAGGTGATCTATCGCAAAACCGCCAAGCTATTTGAGGCTGCTGCCGGCGCTGGTGCTGTACTTGCAGGTACTGAGTCCAACTTGATGGCTGATTACGGCAGACATCTGGGTATGGCATTTCAGATTGTTGATGATGTGCTGGATTATCAGGGGGATGTTGAATCCATAGGTAAAAATGTGGGTGATGATTTAGCCGAGGGCAAAATGACTTTGCCGCTGATTTTTGCCAGAGATAATGTGGAGGAAGCTCAGCGCAACTTGATCTGCGATGCAATCACCCGCAAAAGCAAAGAGAATTTTTGTGGCATTCTGAGTGCTGTGCAGGCCTCAGGTGGCATAGCCTATAGCATGGAGCTTGCTCAGAAGGAGGCTGGCTTAGCGAAGCAGGCGCTGCAGCAATTGCCCGATAATAAATTTAAATCAGTAATGATCGAATTGGCCGACTTTTCTGTTTCCCGCCTAATCTAGGTCGCACTCAGCCTTCAAATACAGATTCTCTGTTTGATCAGTAATTCCGCTACAACCGCCTCTAGGCTTGAGCCTGTGGGACTATCATTAATATGTAATAGCTATTATTCCTAAATCGATTACTCGATAGTGACTTTATTTGCTAGCATTCACGTAAGTTATAAACAATGACTTATTCATTTTCAATTATAGGAGAATTGAGTGATTATCGGAATTCCCTCGGAAATCAAAGCCGGTGAGAAACGTGTCGCCATGTCCCCTGCCAATGTCCAGTCTCTGACGGACAGAAGTGTAAAGGTACTTATCCAAGCAGATGCAGGTAGTGCAGCAGGCTACCCGGATGCAGAATACTCTGCGGCTGGAGCAACAATTACCGCAGATCGCGCAGAGATATTTGCCAGTGCAGATATTATCTTGCAAGTTCAGAGCTTTGGCTCAAACAATGAAAACAGTGACGATGATCTGGCGCGGCTGCGCAGTGGGCAGCTGATTATCGGCATGATGGACCCGCTGGCCTCTCCCCAGGCCGCTCAGGCGGTTGCCGACAGGGGAGCCACTGCCATAGCACTGGAGCTGGTACCCAGAATCAGTCGCGCCCAGAGCATGGATGTACTGTCCTCCATGGCCACCCTGGCGGGCTACAAAGCCGTACTTATGGGTGCCTCTGCCGCACCAAGAATTTTTCCTATGCTAATGACCGCCGCAGGCACCTTGCAGCCAGCGCGAGTATTAATTATGGGTGTGGGTGTTGCCGGATTGCAGGCCTGCGCCACCGCCAAGCGGCTCGGTGCTGTGGTGGAAGCCTATGATGTGCGTCCCGCTGCCCGCGAGCAAATATTGTCGGTGGGTGCCAAACCCATTGAGCTGGACCTTGATACTGGCGAGTCTGAAGGTGCAGGTGGTTACGCCAAAGAGCAGGGCGAAGACTTCTTGCGTCGTCAGCGGGAGCTGATGACCGAGGTGGTGGCCCAGCAGGATATTATTATTACCACTGCAGCGATTCCCGGCGCCAAGTCACCAATTCTGGTGACCGAGGATATGGTGAAGGCCATGAAGCCAGGTGCAGTGATTGTAGACCTGGCCGCAGAGCGCGGTGGTAACTGCGATTTGACTGAGCAGGGCAAAACAGTGATGGCCCATGATGTGACTATTTTGGGCCCGGAAAATGTGCCCTCGGAGCTGGCCTATCACGCCAGCCAGATGCTGGGTAAAAATATGCAGACATTGCTGGAGCTAATTCTCGATGAAGAGGGCAACCTCAACCTAGATTTTAACGATGAGATAGTCGCCGGTACTGTGGTTGCTCATCAGGGTGAGGTTCCCCATCCCCATATGCGTAAACTACTTAATCTGCCAGAGCTAGAATCACAGCCGGAAGGGGCCTAAACCATGGAAATTCTAATTTTATTACTGGCACTCTTTGTGCTGTCGCTGTTTCTTGGTGTGGAGTTGATCACCAAGGTGCCACCCACATTGCATACCCCCCTGATGTCGGGTACCAATGCGGTCTCTGGTATTACTCTGGTGGGCGCGCTGCTGGCAGCTGGTTCTGACAGTTCCCCCCTGTTGGTCAATGGTCTTGGCTTTATTGCCGTGACACTGGCCACCATCAATGTGGTGGGTGGTTATCTAGTCACTAATCGCATGCTTGCCATGTTTAAGAGGAAGTAAGCGATGAATCCAACTATTGTGAGTTTCGTTTATCTGTTTGCCGGCATTCTATTTATTCTCGGCATCAAAGGTCTGACCAAACCCAAGACTGCTGTGCGTGGCAATAGATTATCAGCCCTGGGAATGTTGATCGCTGTGGTGGTGACATTACTCGACAGCAGCATTGTTAACTTCAGCTATATTATTGCCGGTGTGTTGGTGGGCGGTATTGTGGGTGCAACCATGGCCCTGAGAATCCAGATGACCTCCATGCCGCAAATGGTGGCGTTGCTCAATGGCTTTGGTGGCGGTGCCTCGCTAACTATCGCTCTGGCGGAATACTATTCTCAGCTGGGTCAGGCGCCTACATCTTTCGCCGATATTCTTACCCCTGTGGTACTGAGTGCCAGTGCCTTTGGGCAGGGTGCCGAGGGCACAATTGCCCTGGTCTCTATTGGCCTGACAGTGCTGATTGGTGCGGTCACTCTGACCGGTAGCTTTGTCGCCTTTGCCAAACTGCAGGAACTGATGAAAAAGAGCTACGGACTGCCCGGCGGCCCCATTGGCAATGCGATTTTCCTCGCGGCAGCAGTAGCTGCGGTGGTTGCTCTGGTGATGGACCCAGGCAATACAGCGGCTATGGTTAGTATTGTGGCGCTGGCTCTGCTGCTGGGTCTGTTCCTGGTAATGCCTATTGGTGGCGCCGATATGCCGGTGGTTATCGCTCTACTTAACTCCTACTCTGGTATAGCTGCGGCACTGGCGGGCTTTATCCTGGGCAATACAGTATTGATTGTCGCCGGTTCACTGGTGGGTACCTCTGGTCTGATTCTGACGCAAATTATGTGTGTCGCGATGAACCGCTCGCTGGCCAATGTGCTGTTCGGCAAGATGGCGGCCGGTGGTGACATAGTGGATGCAGATGAAGTCTATGCCGGCAAGGTTACCAGTGCCCAGCCCGATGAAGTGGCTCTGATGCTGGAAATGGCCGAGCGTGTGGTCATTGTGCCCGGCTATGGTATGGCCATGGCTCAGGCCCAACACGCGGTGCGCGAACTGGCTGATGCCATGGAAGCCAGAGGCACAGAGGTTGAGTACGGTATTCACCCGGTAGCAGGCCGTATGCCTGGCCATATGAATGTGCTATTAGCCGAGGCTGAGGTTCCCTACGACAAGTTAGTGGAGATGGATAGAATCAATCCAACATTTGAGGACACTGATGTGGTGATTATTATCGGTGCCAATGATGTGACCAATCCAATGGCCCGCGAGTCTGAGGGCAGCCCAATCTATGGTATGCCAATTCTGAATGTGGATAAGGCCAAAAATGTGGTGGTAATTAAGCGATCTCTCAGCCCCGGCTTTGCTGGGCTGCCCAATCCGCTATTTGCCATGGACCATACGTTAATGGTGTACGGCGATGGTAAAAAGGCAGTGATCGAGATGACCACTGCGCTGAATCAAGCCTAGACAGCTATCAGGCTAGCAAAGCCCCGTCGTGCTCAAGTGCGACGGGGCTTTTTTTATATCTATTGATTCTTATCAACTCGATTTTGTTCAGCTATTGAAAAGTCCCATAGCCACCCCCAACTATTATCCTAGGCCACAAACTATTATTGGGAATTGATATGCGAGTCGATAAATTAACCAATCAGCTGCAAAACGCACTGGCAGAGGCCCAGTCCATAGCCATAGGCAATGACCATTCTGCCATCGAACCTGCCCATCTTTTACTGGCTCTTCTCAACCAACAGGGCGGCTCGGTGCGGCCTATTCTTAACCGTGCCGGCTATGATGCCAATGGTTTGCAAGAGGCTTTAAATGGTCAGCTTGATCAATTAGCCAAGGTGACAAGCCCCACTGGTGATGCCAATTTATCCCAGGACCTGGGACGCTTGATGAATATGGCAGATCGCGCCGCTCAGCAAAAGGGCGATCAGTTTATCTCCAGCGAAATGGTGCTCTGGGCTGCCCTGGAAGACAATGGTCTACTGGGAAAAACTCTGGCCAAATTTGGCGACACTAAAAAAGCCAAGGCGGCTATAGAAGCTGTTCGTGGAGGTGAGGCTGTGACTGATGCAGCTGCGGAAGGTCAGCGTGAGGCCCTGGATAAATACACCATCGATCTAACTGAAAGGGCGGAGCAGGGCAAGCTGGATCCGGTAATTGGTCGAGACGACGAGATTCGCCGCACTATTCAGGTGCTGCAGCGCCGCACTAAAAATAACCCGGTGTTAATTGGTGAGCCCGGTGTGGGTAAAACCGCAATTGTTGAGGGGTTGGCTCAGCGCATTGTCAATGGCGAAGTTCCTGAGGGCCTCAAGAGTAAGCGTGTTTTGACTCTGGATCTGGGTGCTCTGTTAGCGGGCGCTAAATTTCGCGGCGACTTTGAAGAGCGCTTGAAGGCGGTACTTAAAGATCTGTCCAAACAGGAGGGGCAGATTATCCTGTTTATTGATGAAATTCATACCATGGTGGGTGCGGGCAAGGCTGAGGGTTCGCTGGATGCGGGCAATATGCTCAAGCCTGCTCTAGCCCGGGGTGAATTGCACTGCGTAGGTGCTACTACTCTGGATGAGTATCGCCAGAATATTGAGAAGGATGCTGCTCTGGAGCGGCGTTTTCAAAAGGTATTGGTGGAGGAGCCCAGCGAGGAGGACACTATTGCGATTCTTCGTGGCTTGAAGGAGCGCTATGAGGTGCACCATGGAGTTGAGATCACTGACAGTGCGATTGTGTCTGCGGCTAAACTCTCACAGCGCTATATCACTGATCGACAGTTGCCGGATAAGGCGATTGATCTGATTGATGAGGCGGGCAGTCGAATTCGTATGGAGATCGATTCCAAACCGGAGGAGATGGACCGTCTGGAGCGCCGTTTGATTCAGTTAAAAATTGAGCGTGAGGCGGTGAAGAAGGATAAGGACGCAGCCGCGAAAAAACGCCAGACCAAACTTGAGGAAGATATTGCAGAATTGGAGAAGGAGTTTGCCGACCTGGAAGAGATATGGAAAGCGGAAAAGGCTTCTATGCAAGGCGCTACCCATATCAAAGCCGAGCTCGAGCAGGCTAAGGTGAATCTGGAGGCTGCCCATCGCGCCGGGGATCTGGAGCAAATGGCGCAGATTCAGTACAGCATTATTCCAGAGTTGGAAAAGCAGTTGGCCAGTGCTGGGGCCGAGGAGCAGGCCGAGAAAAAGCTGCTGAGAAACAAGGTGACTGAGGAGGAGATTGCTGAGGTGGTCTCTAAATGGACTGGTATACCAGTGTCTAAGATGTTGGAGGGCGAGCGGGATAAGTTGCTGCGCATGGAGGAGTCTCTGCACAACCGTGTGATGGGGCAGGATGAGGCGGTGATAGCTGTCTCTAATGCTGTGCGTCGATCTCGCGCTGGGCTTGCAGATCCCAACCGCCCCAATGGCTCATTTTTGTTTTTGGGCCCTACGGGGGTGGGTAAAACTGAACTCTGTAAGTCTCTGGCAGAATTTTTATTCGACAGTGAGGATGCCATGGTGCGCATTGATATGTCGGAGTTTATGGAAAAACACTCTGTAGCCAGGCTAATTGGCGCGCCTCCCGGTTATGTGGGCTATGAGGAGGGCGGTTATATTACTGAGGCTGTGCGCCGTCGCCCCTATTCGGTGCTGCTGCTGGATGAGGTGGAGAAGGCCCACCCGGATGTGTTTAATATACTATTGCAGGTGCTGGACGATGGTCGTCTAACTGATGGCCAGGGTCGTACGGTTGATTTTAAAAATACGGTGATTGTGATGACCTCGAACCTGGGCTCTGATGTGATTCAGATGCTGGCGGGCGAGGAATTACGAGACCATGAAGTCGGCGGTAATGGATGTTGTGGGTGCCCATTTTCGGCCGGAGTTTATCAATCGGGTGGATGAGACTGTGGTATTCCATCCGCTGGCTAAGGATGAGTTGGCAGGTATTGCTGGCATCCAGTTGGAGTTATTGAATCGCCGGCTGGCGGACCATGATCTGAGTCTGGTGCTTAGTGATACTGTGATGGATAAGTTATTGGAGGTTGGGTTTGACCCTGTGTATGGGGCTAGGCCGTTGAAGCGGACGATTCAGCAGTTGATTGAGAATCCACTGGCGGAGAGCATTTTGGCTGGTAAGTTTGCGCCTGGGGATAGTATTTCTGGGGACTTGGAAGATGATCGAGTCAAGTTTGTGAAGGCTTGATTGTAAGGCTTACCTCAAACTTCATGGGACTAGTCTACAAATACCCAACCAACGGATCACCACCAGAATAATCACTCAAACTAGCTAGCGAATCGATAAACAAATAAAACAATTCCGCCTGAGAAGAAACATCCAACTTGGCGTAACTGTTCTTGCGATGCAGCTTGACGGTCTCTGGTGAAATTCCCAAACGCTCAGCAATAGACTTGGTCGAATGACCGTGAAGAAACAGTTGCACTACCTGAGACTCGCGATCAGTCAGATAGGCAGTACCGAAATGCTTGAGGGCGCTGTCCAATTGGTTGGGTAGCTGATTACTTCCGCCAGATGAATCCTGAGGTTTAATTTCAGTGCCCCACTGAGCCTTACAGATAGCCTCCACCACAGCACCTATATCCGACAGAGTGCTGATTTGGCTGCGATTAAAGCGCTGGGCAAAAGACAGTCGACTCAGAGAGATATTGAGAAATTGATCTGGAGAAATATGAATAATATAGCCAATTTCATCCTTGATCTCTGTGTGCTTAAAGTAACTGCGGTAGTACTCGGTTTTTTCAAAACCCTCTGGTGCCAGGTCACTGAGGCGGTGCAGGCCAGATCGCTTTTTATCTACAGCGGCGCGATAGAAAGGATCTAACAGATAGGCGCCGTTGACAAATAGGTCAATCTGGCTCTCTCGCTCCAGTGGCGGAATATCGTTGTAGTGGACAGATGGAGTCTCGTTACGGTCGTAATGGATAATAAGCGCATTATCAAAAGGCACCAGACTTTTCAGCATGGCGAGCAACAGCGAGGGTAAACGATCGCTGCCGATTTCCGGCATGATTGCCGCCAGTTTATCGCTGAAGTCCTTTAATGTATTACTCATTATCTACAGTCTTTAATCCAGGGGCTTATCAGGTTTGAAACTGGGCTGGATCCATAAACATCAGACGCACCACCAGGCAGTCGTCAAAAGGTTCTATCGACATCATCAACACATTGATATCGCCATCGATCTCAACACCGCTGGGAAGATTGAACAGAATGCCGCCATTGGCTTCATTGGTTAGAGTGCGCAGATCTTTGAGTTCTTTATCCTTGCGCACCTCAGTTTCAAACTTCTGTAACAGCGCCCTGACAGAAGCATCAAAATTGGGAAAGTTAAACTGCCCTCTATACTCGCTGCGCTCAAGCTCTAATTTGATAGGGATTACGGCACCAGTGTTCTCTGCAGTCAGCTGCCCAGAGCTCACTCTGACTCCCCGTTTTAGATCTTTGAACAGGGTTTTTGCGGCTTCTGGTTTTTGTCTGACAAAGGCTGCCACTAATAAATTAGCGCCTAGGTTGAACAGCTTACGTGCATCTATATTAATACTTTGTTTTTCGGTCATTGCTTGTGGCCAAATTGTTTTGGAAACGCAAGACTCTAACGCAAACCCCCAGTAAATGTAATAGCCGCACCAAGTTTTTATCCACTTTGGCGGGTACAGTCATACTCTGGTCGGTTTTGTTATCTCTGGGAATATGCCAGGCCCTTAATATGCTAAGCCTTAGGCTCTGAGAGATCGCTAAACTGAACTCTATGGTCTATTTTTAAATGTCACTGGGGCTCGATTAGATCGGGACTCTCAACAGGTTGGTTGCAGACTGTNTTGCACTAGAGTANTAAACCATGGCTATCAGCGCGTTTGATTTATTTAAAGTGGGCATAGGCCCATCGAGCTCCCATACAGTGGGCCCTATGTTGGCGGCCAATCAATTTGTAAAGGCTCTCAAGAGCCATGGGCTTCTGGACCAGGTCAGTCGAGTAACGGCTGAGCTCTATGGCTCTCTTGGAGCCACGGGCAAAGGTCATGGTACGCCTAAGGCGGTTCTGTTGGGGCTGGAGGGGGAAGTGCCGGATCAGGTGCATGTGCCCACTATTGCAGGGCGTGTGGCTGCTATTCGCGACAATAGACGCCTCTGTCTATTGGGGGAGCATGCTATAGATTACAACCATGATCTCGACTTTAAGTTGCACCGTCGCAAGGCGCTGGCTTTTCATCCCAATGGCATGGTGTTTGCGGCTTTTGATCAGTCTGGCAATGAACTGAGCAAGCGCACATTTTTTTCGGTGGGCGGGGGATTTGTAGTGGATGAATCAGCTACAGATTCAGATTACATAGTAGAGGACAGCAAGCAACTCACCTATGGCTTTGACTCTGCAAATGAATTATTACAGATCTGTGCTGATCATGACCTGAGCATCTCTGATGTGATGTTGGAAAATGAGACAGCCTGGCGTCCTGAGCAGGAGACCAGAGATGGTTTGCTGCATCTCTGGTCTGTTATGCAGTCCTGTGTAAACAACGGAATTGCTAATGGTGGTATTTTGCCCGGCGGTCTCAATGTGCCACGTCGCGCCCGGGAGCTGCACCAGCAGCTATTGCATCGCCCGGAAACGGCTGTGGCTGATCCTCTGGCAGTGCTGGATTGGGTCACTCTCTACGCTCTGGCAGTCAATGAAGAAAATGCTGCCGGTGGCCGAGTGGTGACCGCGCCCACCAATGGTGCAGCTGGTATTATTCCTGCAGTGCTGCATTACTATATGAGATTTATTCCCGATGCCTCTGATGAAATGGCGGTGAGGTTTCTGCTCACCGCTGCTGCTATTGGTATTCTGTATAAAAAGAATGCATCAATCAGCGGCGCAGAGGTGGGTTGCCAGGGGGAGGTGGGCTCTGCCTGCTCTATGGCGGCTGGCGCCCTGGCCGAGGTTTTGGGGGGCAGCCCTGCCCAGGTCGAGAATGCGGCGGAAATTGGTATGGAACACAATCTGGGATTGACCTGCGATCCCATCGGGGGACTGGTGCAGGTGCCCTGTATCGAGCGCAATGCTATGGCGTCAGTTAAGGCTATTCATGCAGCGCGTGTGGCTCTGAGTGGGGATGGTTCCCACTTTGTGTCGCTGGATAAGGTTATTCGGACTATGCGTAAAACCGGTGAGGATATGAACAAGCGCTATAAAGAGACTTCCCGGGGCGGACTGGCAACCCATGTTCTTGAGGTGCCAGTCAATATTATCGAATGCTAGTCGATAAGCCCGTATCTGTCTTTTAGAATCTCAATAATCTCAGCTTTGGGGTTATCTGAGATAACCAGCGGCTGGCCGGTAATTTTCTCAGCCATGCTCACATAGGTCTCGGATACCGCCATCATTACTGATTCTGGTAGATCGTTGTCTGCGGCCAGAGCGCGGCGCTCGTCCATGCGGTTTTTATCCAGCAGAATATCGGGGTCGGGGAAGTGGCTGAGCAACAGCTGCCGAAAACCCTCTTTGGAATTCTCTACTACCTTGCCATCTCGGTAACTTGGACCATCCCAGATACGCGATGAATCAGGAGTGCCCACTTCATCCATATAGATTAGCTTCTCGTTACCAGCTCGGTCTGTGACATAGCCAAACTCAAACTTAGTATCCACAAAAATCTGGTCTAGCTTGGCTAGCTCGTCGCTAATCACATCAAAGCCTTCGCCCAGAAGCTTTTCATAGACATCTATATCTTGCAGAGAGTTAAACTTAAAGCTCTGGTAGTTATTCTCAATATCTGAGCGTGAGACATTGACGTCATCCACCTCTGGAACACCTGGTATGCCAGTGAGTATGCCCTTAGTTGAGGGAGTGATAAGCAGTTCGGGTAGCTTCTGATCCCTCTCCAGACCCTCGGCGATCTTAATACCACAGAAATCACGCTCGCCCTTGGCATAAGAGCGCCACATAGAGCCGGTTATATACTGACGGCAAATGGCTTCAATCATAACCGGGCGGGCTTTCTGCACAATCCACACCAGAGGGTGGGGAACATCGAGAATATGGCTGTCGGCCAGGCCCTGCTCGCGAAACAGTTTGAACCACTGATTAGAGATGGCATTGAGTGCGGCCCCTTTGCCAGGTATACCGTTCATGCCGCCCTCACCACGCCAGATGCATTCAAAGGCTGAAATACGGTCGCTGATGACCATAATCGCCAGTGGCGCATCGGGCGCGACATCGTAGTTATTTTCAGCGATCAGGCGGCGGCTGTCGGCTTCGGTAAGCCAGTAGACGCAGCGCACTTTACCGCTGTGCACAGGTTCGTCGGTGCGAATGGGAAGATCGTTGTTTACCGCCAATACTTTATCAGCAAGACTCATATAAATGCCTAGAGGTGTTTGGTTGTAGGGAAAATTTAGTCACTTAAGAAGACAGCTATAATAGCAATACAGTTGCGGGGGGGCAAAATAATTATTGTGGTCAGTAATGAATTTTATCTCGTATAAAAACCCAGGGAGAGCAGTTATGAAGACTATGTTAATCACCGGCGGCACTGGGTTTATTGGCCGCCACCTCAGCGCCCAGGCTATGGCCCATGGCTGGCAGGTTATAGTGTTGACCCGCGACACGGCTTCTGCGGCCGGCAGATTGCCCGCTGGAATCAGGCTAATAGACTCACTGGATAGGCTGACCCAGGGAGAGCCTGTGGACGCCGTGGTCAATCTTGCCGGTGAGCCATTGGCTGCTGGGCGCTGGACAGAGGCCCGCAAGCAAAAATTTATTGATAGTCGAGTGGCTACCACCCAGGCGCTCTACCAGTTTTTTGCTGCCAGAGAACAGCGGCCCCAGGTGCTGATCAGTGGCTCAGCTATAGGTTTCTACGGGGCTGGCAATGGGCAGGATAAGCCGGTCGATGAATCTGCTGGTGCGGTGGATAACTTCTCACATCAGCTCTGCCAGCAATGGGAACAGAGTGCCGCGCCATTTGAGTCTCTGGGTACCAGGCTGATCTATCTGCGCACCGGCATTGTGCTGGGAGAGGAGGGTGCACTGGCCAAGATGCTGCCGCCATTTAAGTTTGGACTGGGAGGGCCGGTGGGGGACGGTCAGCAGTGGATGCCCTGGATTCATATCGACGATATGGCAGCCTTGATTTTACACTCTGTTGATCAGTCAGATCTCAGTGGTCCGGTCAATGCAACGGCGCCCAATCCAGTGCGCAACCGAGAGTTTACCCGGCAGTTGGGTGCAGCTCTGCATAGGCCAGCTATTTTTCCCATGCCTGGGCCGCTGGTTAGAATACTGTTCGGCCAAATGGGCGAAGAGTTACTGTTGCAGGGTCAGAGAGTAGTTCCAAGTAAAGTTCAAGACAGCGGATTTAACTTCCAGTATCCTCTACTCGAAGATGCATTGACTGACCTGCTGAGTGGCCAATAATTAAAACTAAAAAGGTTTAAGAGAATGAATAGAAATTTTGCTGGCAAGACTGTTGTTATTACTGGTGCCTCTGCGGGAGTTGGTGCCGCCTGTGCTCGTGCTTTTGCCGCGCACAATTCTAAGCTGGTACTGGTTGCTCGGGGTCGCGCCGGCCTTAACAAGATAGCCAAGGAGCTGCGGGGTCAGGGCACTGAGGTATTAACTGTGGCTATGGATGTGGCGGATTCCAATGACTGTATCAAGCTGTTGAAAAAAGCGGAGGCCAAGTTTGGCCAGGTAGATGTGGTGATTAACAACGCCGGTATGCACAGCCGTGGCAATCTAGAGACTGTGACACCGGAAGCCGTTGCTGCCATGGTTGATATTAATCTTCGGGCGCCCATGGTTCTGTCCTGTGCTGCGATTCCATTTTTACGTCGCTCAGGCTCTGGTGCCATAGTCAATGTAGGTTCTCTGGCGGGCCGCGCGCCCCTGCAGGGCGCTGCGACCTATTCGGGCACCAAGGCTGGGCTGCGTGCCTTTACCTATGCCCTTGCCGATGAACTGCGAGAAGCTAATATCCATGTAGCTGTGGTATCTCCGGGCCCGATCGATACCGGCTTTATTATGGATGAGATTGATCAGGTGGAAGATATTGTATTCTCCCAACCCATGAGCTCTGCGGAACAGGTGGCCGATGCGGTGGTGGCTCTGGCAGCTGGTGAAGAAACTGAGATTTCCATGCCAGCCTTTGGCGCCAAGATGACTACCTTGAGTTACTTATTTCCGGGGCTGCGCCGCAGGATCCGTCCCAAGCTCTATGAGCAGGGGCGCAAAAACAAAGAGAAGTATCGCAATCGCGCGGCCAATCAATAATCGGCGAGTAATCAATTGAAGCTTAACTATGTAGAGCAAAGCGCCGCAGAGCCGAGCCGAGAAGACTCGGACAGCAAGCCAGCGGCAATTCTGATGCACGGTATGTTTGGCTCTCTCAGCAACCTGGGCAATTTGGCTCGGGAGCTGTCAGCTGAATATAGGGTGATTGCGGTTGATTTGCGCAACCATGGTGACTCACCCCATGAAGATTTGATGACAATCCCTCTCATGGCCGGGGATATTATCGAACTGATGGATGACCTAGGGTTACCTGAGGCTCATCTGATAGGCCATTCCCTGGGCGGGAAAATTGCCATGCAGATAGCGCAGACTTGGCCGGATAGGGTTCGCAGCCTGGTGGTCGCCGATATAGCGCCAGTCAATTACCCCCAGAGCAATAGCCATGTGGTGGATGCTCTAAACGAACTGCAGAACAGCAGTATTCAGAATCGCAAATCCGCGGATCAGATACTGGCAGGCTATATCCCCGATATGGCCACCAGAGGCTTTATTTTAAAAAATCTGCAGCCTGACGATCGGGGTGGTTTTAGCCTTAAGCTCAATGTTAGATCCATTGTTGCCAACTACAGTAACAGCCTAGTAGAAGCCCCCGAGGGGCCGCCTTTTAACGGCCCCTGTTTATTTCTCAAGGGCGAGCTATCGGCCTATATTCAGGATAAACACCGGCCATTGATCAGTTCGCTGTTCCCTGCGTCTGAGCTCCTGGTGATTGAGGGTGCCGGCCATTGGTTGCATGCTGAAAAGCCCAAGCAGTTTAATAGCTCGGTAATCAGCTTTCTTAACGCAAATCGCTAAAATAATTTATCTAACCATAGTAAACTAGCGGCCAAAATTTACCGTCTCCAACCCAACTTCAGGAAACCGCAATGTTTGAGAGTTTGAAGCCCGTCGCTATGGACCCAATTCTGGGATTGATGGCAGCATTTAGAGCAGATACCCGCACTAATAAAATCGATTTAGGTGTAGGCGTTTACATGAATGATCTGGGGCTTACGCCCGTTATGACCTCAGTCAAAGAGGCGGAAACCCAGTTAATGCAGCTTGAGACCACTAAATCCTATCAGGGGATTGCTGGCGACCCGGACTACAATCAGCGTATTCTTGAGCTGCTATTTGGCGCAGATCACAGCATTTTAAACTCTGGGCGTATCAAAAGTATTCAGACCCCAGGTGGTTCCGGGGCACTGCGTGTGGGCGCCGAGGTGATTCAGCGAGCGCGCCCAGAAGCCAAGCTCTGGGTAGGAGTGCCTACCTGGCCCAATCATATTCCTCTGTTGGGCGGAGCCGGTTTTGAGATTGAAGAATATCCCTACTACAACCGCGACAGCCACCAGATTGAAACCCAGGCCATGCTGGAAACCCTGGGTCAGGTGCCCGCTGGAGATATGGTGCTACTGCACGGCTGCTGCCACAACCCGACCGGCGCAGATCTGACCCATGAGCAGTGGGATCTGATTGCTGATCTGGCCCTAGACGCGGTTTTATACCCTTTATAGACACAGCCTATCAGGGATTGGGTGATGGTCTTGACGAGGATGCCTACGGGCTGCGCATGATGGCAGAGCGATTGCCAGAGCTGGTTGTTGCCTCTTCATGCTCGAAAAACTTTGGTCTTTACCGTGAGCGGACAGGTTCAATTACCTTTATTGCCGACAGTGCCGAACAGGCGGATATTGTTGCCTCTCAGACTATGTCGGTGGCGCGACAGATGTATTCCATGCCTCCGGCCCACGGCGCTCTGCTAGTGTCACTGGTTCTGGGTGATCAGCAGCTGCGAGCCAGCTGGGAAGCTGAGTTGACTGAGGTGCGCGAGCGTATTCAGTCCATGCGCAGTTTGCTGGCAGACAATATTCGCAATAATGCCGCTGGCATCGACTTTAGCCATATCAAGCAGCAGAAAGGGATGTTCTCATTTTTAGGGCTGAATACAGCACAGCTGGATCAGCTGCGCGAAGAATATGGGGTCTATATTGTGTCGTCCAGCAGGGTTAATCTCGCTGGTATTAACTCGAACAATATTGGTTACCTGAGTGACTCGATTTTGTCGGTGCTTAAATAATTCACTTCTGAAGTCGGTCAACAATTGCCTGCAGCGCCTCATTCACTCCGAGGTGGCTGCAGTCTAGGCTGATGTCGGCATAGTGCTGATACAGGGCTCTGCGCTCAGCAAACAAATCCTCAAAGCTCTGATCCGGGCGCCGGGCCACGCCGCGAGTCTCAAAGTTGCGGACGCGCTGTTTTAGTGCAGGCAGAGATACATCGAGAAAAATAACCCTTGCCTTAGCTTTTAGGCGCGCCATCCCAGCTTCAGAATAGACCGCACTGCCTCCAGTGGCCACTACCCTCTGGTCAATATCTTCGCTTAGCAGCACCTGTTCTTCATAGTCACGCAGAACCTTATAGCCAGACTCATCGGTGATTTCCTGCAGAGTTTTACCCCAGCGCACCTGAATACTGATATCTGTATCTACAAAATCCAGCCCCAGCTCTTTGGCCAGCAGGATACCAATGGTGCTCTTGCCTGCGCCGGGCATGCCGATAAGAACTATACTTTTTTGCGCTGTTGCCATAATTTAATGTCCAACCTGATTGCCGCTATTATGCCTGAAATTAAAGGAAATCTGGCCACAGTCTGTATAATCGGCAACACACTTTTACAAGAAGCATGCTATGTCCCATTTTCAGCGTATAGGATTACTAGGTAGCCTGGATGTGCCCGAGGTTAAGGAGTCTCTGCATAAGTTAGAGGTCTTTCTGCGCGCCCAGGGCCGCGAAGTGGTCTACGAGGAACAGGCTGCGAGCCTGGTGGAATGGCCGATTGATAAGGTGCTGCCAATAGAACAGTTTCCCGGTGCCATTGACCTGGGTATTGTTGTTGGCGGCGATGGCAGTATGCTGAGTGCCTGTCGCAAAATGGCCGCCTGCGGCGTCCCACTGCTGGGCATTAACCGCGGGCGACTGGGCTTTTTAACTGATATTTCTCCAGATGAAATCGAAGAGCGCGTGTGGCCTGTGCTGCAGGGCGAGTATAAGCAGACCAGACGCTTTCTGCTCGAGACCACTGTGACCCGCAATGGCACTGAGATTGGCACTGGCACAGCAGTGAACGATATTGTGATGCATCCGGGCATGTCGGTGCGCATGATGACCTTTGAGCTCTATGTTGATGGAGAATTTGTCTACAGCCAGCGCTCTGATGGCCTAATAGTCTCCACGCCCACAGGTTCCACGGCCTATGCCCTGAGCGCCGGTGGGCCGCTGCTGTTTCCCGAGCTCGATGCTATGGTGGTGGTGCCGCTAAATCCCCATACTCTGAGCAGCCGCCCGATTGTGTTGCACGGCGGCGCCAAAATCGAAATAAGGGTTAGCGCGAGGAATGAACTGCACCCACTAATTACCTGCGATGGCCACAATGATGTTGGCACTGAGCCCGGCGACGTGATCACTATTAAAAAGCACGATAACGATATTCTTCTGATTCACCCCAAAGACAATAATTTTTATGGGGTCTGTAGATCAAAACTGGGCTGGGGCAGCCGTCTAGGCGTAAAAAAAGCATCTGATTAGGAATTGTTTATGTCTGACAGCGCCAGATGGTGGCTTGCCGCCAAACTGCATCCTGGGGTTACTCTACTGTTACTCGGCAGCCTGCTGGGAGCAGCGCTCGCCAGCTTTGCTTTTCCCCTGGCCCGCGGGCTGATGTTTGATGGCCTAGTCGATGGCCAGTACTGGAATGTAATTACCCCCATTTTCCTGCATTTTGGCCTTATGCACCTGGTGTTTAATTGCCTGTGGCTGGCTTTGCTTGGCGGTCGGGTTGAGCGTCTCTATGGCTCTATGCATCTGTTGCTGCTGGTACTTGTGAGTGGCGCTATTTCAAATCTGATCCAGTACAGCTGGCAGGGCAGTGCCTATTTTGGCGGAATGTCTGGTGTGGTCTATGCACTGCTGGGTTATATTTGGATTAAAGGTCAATTTGTGCCCCAGCCTGAGCTGCAATTACCCCCGGGTATTCTGGGGTTTATGTTGATCTGGCTATTAGTGGGTATGACAGGCGTACTGAAGCTCTTGTTAGGTATTGGTGTGGCCAATGGTGCTCATGTTGGCGGCCTATTGATTGGTATGTTGCTGGGTCTGGTGTTTGGACTGGTTTCAGCAGCTAGACGCAGATAATTGAGGGGTGATCGGTTAACTATGGATTTGCAACAGCTACTCGAGAGTATTACCCCAGAGGTCTATGAAAGCCTTAAACGTGCAATCGAAATTGGTCGCTGGCCAGATGGCAGGACAATCAGCGATGGGCAGCGAGAACTCTGCATACAGGCTGTTATCGCCTATGATCAGCGCAAGCCCGCCGACGAACGCACCGGCTATGTGCCACCCAAATCCACCGCCTGTGAGCCGGTGGTTCCCGCGGCGGAAGAACAAAAAACCCTCAAGTGGAAAGAATAATGTTGATACAAGCCTCAGGCCATCTGTCAAAAATGGAAGTGACTCTGGGTGATACGGTTGCTTACCAACTACCATTGGACGACCAGCGAATTCCTCTGAATGACGCCATAGGTAAGAGCATAGCTATAGAGCATATAGGTGATATCCACTGCATTCACTGCGGTCGTCGCTCGAAAAAGAGCTTTAGTCAGGGCTACTGTTACCCCTGTTTTACCAAGCTGCCCCAGTGCGATACCTGCATTATGAGCCCGGAGCGGTGTCACTTTCACCATGGTACCTGCCGTGACCCGGCCTGGGGTGAGAAGTATTGTTTCACCGACCATTTTGTCTATCTGGCTAATAGCTCTGGCGTTAAAGTTGGTATTACCAGAGGCACCCAGCTGCCCACTCGCTGGATTGACCAGGGGGCGACTCAGGGGTTACCTATTTTTAGAGTGCAAACTCGTTATCAGGCGGGCCTGATAGAAGACTGTATTCGCGAGTTTGTCGCCGACAAAACCAGCTGGCAGAAGATGCTTAAAGGCAATGCTGAGTCGGTAGACTTAGCGGTTATTCGCGATGAGCTGATGGCCAAGGCCGAATCTGGTCTAGAATTACTCGAACAGGAATTTGGTCTGCAAGCCCTGCAGCGTCTCTACAACGAAACCACCACCCAGATTAACTTCCCGGTGCATGAGTTTCCCGAAAAAGTGAAGAGCCTAAATCTCGATAAGCAACCCCTTGTTGAGGGTGTGTTAAAAGGGATTAAAGGGCAGTATCTTATTCTCGATACTGGCGTGATTAATATCCGCAAATACACTGCCTACAACGTGCAGTTCACCATCAATTAATTTAAGGACAGTTCTAGTGAAAGACGCGCTACCGCAAACCATTTACCTCAAGGATTATCAGGTCTCCCCATTTTTGGTCGACACCACAGATCTGGTTTTTGATCTTGGCGACGAACAGACCAGAGTCACCGCTAATCTGGCGGTGCGACGCAACCCCGATAGCAGCGATAAAGCTGCTGTATTAGAACTTAATAGCAAGGGCGATGTGCAGTTGCAGTGGATCGCCATAGATGGTCAGCGCCTGGATAGCAGCGCCTACAGTATCGCCGACAACCTGCTGAGGGTGCCCAATCTTTCTGATAGCTGCGTTATTAGCACAGAGGTGCTGATCCAGCCCCAGCTAAACACCTCTATGATGGGTCTCTACCGATCGCGAACCATGTACTGCACCCAGTGCGAAGCTGAGGGTTTTCGTCGTATTACCTACTTTCCTGATCGCCCGGATATTATGTCGGTATTCACCGTTAAAATAGTGGCGGACAAGGCCAGCTATCCGGTGTTGCTGTCCAATGGCAATGCCATAGAGCGCGCCGATCTCGACGGGGGTCGCCACAGTGTGACCTGGCACGATCCCTTTAAGAAACCCTCCCACCTATTTGCGCTGGTGGCTGGCACATTGTCTGTAGTTGAAGATAGCTTTACCACCATGTCTGGGCGCCAGATTCCACTGCAGATTTTTGTTGAAGAGAAAGATCTGGATAAGTGCGATCACGCCATGCTATCGCTGAAAAACTCCATGCGCTGGGACGAGGAAGTCTACGGGCGCGAGTACGACCTAGATATCTTTATGATTGTGGCTGTGGACGATTTCAATATGGGAGCCATGGAAAATAAAGGCCTAAATATCTTTAATACCTCCGCTGTTCTGGCCAACCCAAAAACCACTACCGATGCCTCATTTTTGCGGGTTGAGGGAATTGTGGCTCACGAATATTTCCACAACTGGTCAGGCAATCGAGTCAATGTGCGCGACTGGTTTCAGCTCAGTCTAAAAGAGGGCTTTACTGTATTTCGTGACTGTCAGTTCTCTGCGGATATGAACAGCCCCACGGTAAAGCGTATTGAGGATGTGTCCTATTTGCGCACCCATCAGTTTGCTGAAGACGGCGGCCCCATGGCCCACCAGGTGCAGCCGGACTCCTACATGGAGATCAATAATTTTTACACCCTGACGGTCTACGAAAAGGGCGCCGAGATTGTGCGTATGTACCACAGCCTGTTGGGCCCTGAAACCTATCGGCAGGCCACAGATCTGTACTTTGATCGCCACGATGGCCAGGCAGTTACCATTGAGGAGTTTGTCAGTGCCATGGAAGACGCCAGTGGTCGCGATCTGACTCAGTTCCGTCGCTGGTATAAACAGGCTGGCACCCCGGTAGTGACAGTGCGCTCGCAATATGATGCCGAAGCCAAAACCTATACTCTAGATTTTGAACAGAGCTGCCCGGCCACGCCGGGGCAGACCGACAAGCTGCCGCTGGTGATCCCGATTAAGTTGGGCCTGGTGGCGGCCGATGGCGCCGATATGCCACTCAATAGCGCAGGGCAGACGGAGACAGTGTTCGAGATGACTGAGGCCAGTCAGCGGCTGGTGATTGAAAATATTAATCAAGAGCCCGTACCCTCGCTGCTGCGCGGCTTTTCAGCGCCGGTTAAGCTGAATTACAACTACAGTGCAGAGCAGCTAGCCCATCTTATGGCCCATGATAGCGATGGGTTTAATCGCTGGGATGCCTGCCAGACCCTCTGCCTGACTGTATTAAAACAGCTGGTAGAGGACAGCAGGCAGGATCGCCCAATGGTTGTGGACGGTCAGCTAGTGGAGGCATTTAAGGCTCTGTTAGCAGATAGATCCCTGGATCCCGCTATGGTGGCGCTGATGCTTCAGTTACCCACTGAGGCGCTGCTCCATGAAGAGGCTGAAACTATCTATGTGGATGCTATTCACGATGCCAGATTATTTATGCGCACTGCACTGGCCGGCTGCCTGATGGACGAGTTGCAGGCTGTGTATCAGGGCAATATGACTCAGCAGGCCTACAGGCCCAATGTTGAGCAAATGGGTAGTCGCAGCTTGAAAAATGCTGCTTTGGGCTACCTTATGCTAGTGGGTACTGGTGTTGAGCTGGCCTGGGCTCAGTTTCAAAATGCCGATAATATGACCGATCAGGCAGCAGCACTGAGTGCGCTGGTCAACTGCCCCGAGGCATCTGACTACGCGACCAGGGCACTGGCTTTATTTGAGCAGCAGTTTAGAGATGAAGCCTTGGTTATGAATCTGTGGTTGCAGATCCAGGCTACTAACAGTCAGGCCAATGGTCTGAGGCGAGTGGTTGATCTGATGGATCACGAAGCCTTTACCATGACCAATCCAAATAAAATTCGCAGTCTGATTGGAGCCTTTGCCAACGCCAACCATGTTAACTTCCACAATCAGGATGGGTCTGGATACCGCTTTTTAACTGAGCAGATTCTTGCTTTGAATTCGGTTAACCCCCAGGTTGCCGCGCGGCTGGTTACCCCATTGACCAAGTGGAAGAAATTCCCTGAGCCCAATCGTCAGCTTATGCAAAATGCATTGCAAAGCATTGCGAAAGAGCCAAATTTGGTTAAGGATCTGCAGGAAATAGTCTCAAAGTCTCTGTAATTTGCCAGCGCCAGTCTTATGCTTAGAGTCGCGGCGCTGTCCAATGCAAAGACGGTCACTTTGGACTAGGCTTTAGGTATCAGTCTGCCGATCCTGCACGATCCGGACTGATGTCCAGACGACCAGACTGATGTTCTTCTTGGCTTTTGCCAGGAGTTCTGGAGTGCTAACTCCGGTTAGCACTTTCCGTCTGGGCTGCATCTAACCCAATACTTAGGAG
>JGI20154J14316_10000019_pt1 | contig 104006 bp, 98 predicted proteins | sample COG_04_FD_14316 | JGI IMG/M metagenome (IMG submission 14316)
CTGACACAGACGAAGATACAGAAGTTGTAGAAACCAAAAAAAAAGGTAAGAAAAAGAAATCGGTTACTAAGGATGAAGCATCAAGTGCTGACACAGACGAACATTAAAGTTTATATATACCTGTAAAATTATTAGGCTTACAAGTCTTTAAATATTTACGTTCGTCTTCTTCAATATCTAGACTATTTATAATTTTTTCTATTTCTTCTTTCGAATTTTTTTGTCTTGATATATTCTTAAATAAATCATAAGTATTAGTATTTGATACTAATTTCAATCTACCCACTATCCCCTCCAATACCACTAAACTATTACTATCTAAATCTGCATTTATTACTTTTTCATTTATATCTAACTTATCTAATCCTTTCTCTACTGCTTTTAATGAAATTAACATATACGAAAATGCCGAACCTACATTTCTCAATAAACTACTATCCCTCAAATCTCTCTGCATTCTCGATATAGGTAATGTATTAGAAAATAAATTCCATAACGCATTAGATAAAAGAAAATTAGCCTCGGCGTTCTCAAAATAAATAGGATTATTCTTATGTGGCATGGCACTCGAACCAATTTGGTCTTTACTCATTTTTAATGTAAAATAATCACGGGATATATATGACCACATATCCCTACATAAATCTATAAATATAATATTAATTCTCCTTAAAATATCAAATATCTCCGCATAATTATCATAATGGTCTATCTGAGTCGTATATTGATTTCTCTCTAAACCAAATACCGATATAAACTTATCACCGAACTCCACCCAATCTACATTTGGTAACGACATCCTATGGGAGTTGAAATTACCCACTGCTCCACCAAACTTAGTAGTGTAATTAATATTATTTAATTTTCTTGATTGTATTACCAATCTCTCATAAAATACTAATATCTCTTTACCTAAAAATGTAGGTGAAGCAGGTTGACCGTGTGTTCGTGATAATAAAGGGATTTTAGACCACTCCAGAATATAATTTTTTAAAACTTTTAATATATCATTAATCTTGGGTAATATAACTTTCTGTATAGTAGATTTTAGCATCATAACATTAGCAGTACTATTTACATCTTGAGAAGTTAAACAAAAATGAACGTAAGTATCTATATTTTTTCTTTTTAATGAATCATTATTTTTAATTCTATCTACTATATAATATTCTATTGCTTTAACATCGTGTTTAGTTTTTTCTTCAATTTCTAATACTCTAATGGCATTTTCTAAAGAAAAATTTTTATAAATATCCCTAAGAAATACCTTTTCTTCTTCTGTTATATCATCATAAATTTCAAACTCCCCTAAAGATATTAAATATTCAATCTCTACCATAATTCTATATCTAATAAATGAATATTCTGAGTGATAATTCTTTATATCGTTTGTTTCTTGATTATACCTGCCGTCTATAGGTGTAATTGAAGTTAAACGAGTTTCCATTTATTTCTATTTATTCATTATTATTTAAATCTATTAATATTTGTATTTATAATATTAGAAATAATTTCATTAAGAAATAAAATATTCCGGCCATAAAACTACCAAACACAAACCCCCCCAAGATTTGAAATATATTATGGCATTTTTTTACATATCTAGCGACTCCCGTTATACCTATCAAAAATATATGTACTAAACAAAATCTCTTATTACTTAAAATAAAATCGGATAAAGGTATCTTAAATTGCCATTTCGCAAGAATCATAAATACACTAAATATTGTTATACTAGTTACATGTCCCGAAGGAAATCCAGGAGTATCTTTATTTACTTTACCATTTCTTGATAAATAATCTGTATTATATGCTCCTTCCGGTCTTCTAGTTATTTGATACATTTTTGGAGGATATTCTAAATTTTTTATTATTTTGACTAAATAATCCGAACTTAATATATAAATAAATAAGAATATATCAATAAGATTTTTCACTGGATTAATTAAGAAATTATATAAAAGTGAAAAATATATTACTACTGGTAACAAACTTATAAAATCAAATATTATTATCATTGTTTATTATATTTATATTTATTATATTTTTTAGATTTAAAAAAATAATTTATACATTTATTTAATATGTCATTCAATCATTCTAACATAAATCAAGAAACATTTAAAGAAACTTTTACCAGGTTTAATGATTTAGGAGCACACGTGGTAGGGTCTCTTTTTGATATTGCTACACCTATACTTAGCACGGTTGGTGGTGTTAATATTCAACAACAAAATCAATGGCTACCCTTTTGTGATGTAAAAGATACTCCTACAGATATTAAAATATTAGTATCAATGCCAGGAGTTAAAAAAGAAGATATTAATGTAATGCTAAAACATAGGACATTAGAAGTTACGGCAACAACTAATATTTCTGGAGATGTATGGAAACATATTAACGATAGAACATATAAGAAAACATTTAAAATACCGGATAATATTGAAAATAAAGATTTAAAAGTTCATTATGAAAATGGAATTTTAAAAATTTTAGTTTATAAAACAAATGCCACAAGCACCGAAGGTGAAAAAATAGAAATTAATTAATTTTATTATTTAATAACTCATTTACAATTCGTCATCATCATCCCCCGTTGGTAAATATTTCTTTAATATTTTTTCTATCCAATGATCTTCGGGGGTAACATCGTCGGGTTCATAATAATCTTTAATAATAATATAATAAATTATACCTCTAAATAAACCAAATATTAAATTATATCCTGCGTCTAAAATATCTTTACATCCTACAGAAATTCTAGACCAAACAGTTAAACCTATAAGAATAGAGAATATAGTAAATGTAGAATAATAAAATACTTTTTTAAAGAACATACTACTTAAAAGGAAACCCGTGACAAAAGCTATATATTGAGTATGAGGTGTTGATAATTCAAAGAAATCGTCTGTATAAATATTTCTAACAATGGCACATTTCTCATTTGGCTTCTTTTCTAATAAATAATTATATCCTATATTAATTAAATCATTAATAATTAAACCTAAAAATATTATAAAACCCCTAATATCATTAAATAATATTGATTCTAATAATGTTGAAACATATAATCCTATAGGTAATAATTTAGCGAATGTATGAAATAAGGAAGGTAAAAAATTAAATGGACTCGCTATCTGTTTTTTAATATTCTCTCCTGAATTTATTTCCAAGGTTCCTTTATTCGATATATTATTTTTATTTACTCCAGCAGTTGGAGTAGTTGGAGCATTTGTTTCGGGAGTGTTTAGTTCTTTTGTGTTTTTCTGTTTTGTATTTTTATTATTTGCCATTATATAAATATATTATATTACAATATTTTATTTATTATATTTTTATTTAAGAATTAGTTTATTTTTAATAATATATTAATTTTATAGTATGAGTAGAAGTTGGTCATTTAAGAAAAATAATAATAAAATAATTTATAATATTCTTAATATAAATGAAAATACAAAAGACAAAGATTGTATTACAGCAGATACAAATAATGAAAAAAAATATCAATCTGTAATGAAAAAAGCTGGCGAAACAAGTAAATTATGGGATAACACCGGCGTTACTATGAATATAGACGTTCCTGTACCTCCTAAACCTAATAATTATGATAGATTATTAGATTTTAGAAAAAAAAATGTTTTAAGACCATCTATACAACAAAGTAATGCTACTATTTATCTATATAGAAATGGATATGTTTTAGGAAAAGATTATGAAGCATATCAGGCAATAGAAATTCACGATAAATTAATACAAAAAGAAGAAGAAGAAAAACATATTACCGAATTAATAGAAGAAAATAATATACAAAAATCAAATAATATCAAAGATTTATCATTAATAGATAAAGTCCCAAAAAGTAAAAATTTATATCCCAAATTAGAAGTATCTCAAAAAAAAAGAAATGTTAAAAAAATGAATATATATAAGAAAAAAGAAATAGAATTACCTAAAGTTAATTCTTATGTACCTTCAGCACCAAACTCTTACGTACCTTCGGCACCCCCGTCGCCAAATTTTTATGAAAATTCTGTATATAAAGAAGGATACGAAACATTTAGTCATTTAGAAAAGCGATATAATTCTTCTTCATCTAGTGATAGTTATAATTTTGAGTGTTAAAGTATATTAATTAAAGAGTATATTAATTAAAGAGTATATTAATTAAAGAGTATATTAATTAAAGAGTATATTAATTAAAGAGTATATTAATTAAAGAGTATATTTATTAAAATTTATATTATTATCTACTAAACAATAGTTAAGAACTTCCCATATATTACTTACACTCTGTATTTTTATTGTATTATCTAATATGTAACCCTTGCTTTTAATTTGTTCTATATCTTTCTCATTTTGTGTAGGATATAAAATTAATTTTACTCCTGCCATTTTCCCTCCTTCTATTTTATGTTCTAAACCTCCTATTTCGTGTATAGAACCATTTAGGTCTATTTCACCAGTTAAAGCAACGTCATTTCTTATTTTAATATTTGTTAATAAAGAAACTATTGCTAAAGTTATGGCACAACCTGCAGACGGTCCATCTTTGGGTGTTGCTGCTTCCGGACAATGTAAATGAATTCCAAATGTTCCATTAGTAGACATTTCTTCATATATATTTTTCTTTATATTTTCTGGAATTAAATTCCAAGCAACTGTCTTCGCAACTTTCATACTCTCTTTCATTACATCACCTTGCTGACCGGTTAACTCTAACGATAACTTGGAATCCGTGGGAGTTTTAAATGATTCTATAATAGTTATACCACCCATACCAGAATTAGTAGCATATAAACCATTTACTATTCCAACCATTGGTTTATCTGTTATCTTTGTACTGGTTATTTTAGAGTTATTTTTAAAAATATCTTCAATAAATTCAGGAGTTATAGTAAAAGGTAGTATTATCTTTTTATCACTATCATTCACTAAATATCTCAAATTAATTTCTCTTATTATTTCAAATAATTTTTCCTTTAATTTCCTCACCCCTGCTTCGTGAGTATAATTTACAATAATATCTTCTAATATCTTCTTTGGAAATATTACATTACCTTCTTTTAATCCAACAGTTTCCAATAACTCTGGAATAATATAATTATTAGAAATATGTATCTTCTCAAATCTATTTAAATTTTTAAATTTAACTCTATGGATCCTATCTGCTAAAATACTATCTAATAAATTAAAATCATTATAAGAAAATATAAATAATACCTTACTCAAATCTATCTTTATACCACTAAAATATCTATCCATAAATTCATCATTTTGTGTAGAATCAGTTAAGTGTGTTAATATCCCTATAATTTCCTTACCATTTTCTGTATTACTTATCTTATCCAACTCGTCTATATATATTATAGGGTTCATACACTTAGTTTCCATTAATATATCTACTATACGACCCCAAGTAGAACCCACATAGGTATAACTATGACCTTCTAATGTAGAACCATTACTTGTTCCACCCATCGCAATAAACGCAAAAGGGCGTTGTTGTCCATTACTATCTACAAGACATTTGGAAATTCCTTTCTTTGCTAAAGAAGTTTTACCTGTTCCGGGAGGTCCTTCAAATCCAAAACTATAACCTTTCATCTCGCCATTAATCCATTGTGCTATTATTCTTTTTATTTGTAACTTGGCGTCATCCTGATGATATATAGAATTATCTAAAATAGAATCAACATTTTTAAGATATTCTTTATAATTATTCTTATAATTAAACCATTGAGTATTTAGGTCAAAAAACTTATTATGCATATTGGAAATAAACATATCATTTGTTTTTAGTTTCATTTTTTGTCTATCCTTATCTAAATAATTAATATACTTAATCGCTATATCAAAATTACTGGGATCTATAATAAAATTATTTATTTTTACTAATAAATCCTTTACTTTACCATTTTCACTAATTAATTTATCCTTTTGTTTTTTAATTAATAAATCATCATTAATCATTTTAATTAATTTTTGTAATTGGGTTTTTTTCAATTTCTTACAATGTTTATATAAATTCTCTAATTCCACCAAATCGTCATCATTCTTATACATATAACAGTTAAATCTATTAATAAACTCGTCGATGTCTACCGAATTTACTTTTGTCTTTATATTTTTCTTATGTTTTATTTTATTTTTTATTTCATTACTCAATAATTTAGTATTTGAGTATTCCAGACATAAATCTAATATATCATCTTTCTTATAAATTTTATGAATTTTAAAATATTCATCAATATAAATTGATATAAACATAGAAAAATCTTTCCTAAAATTACCTAAAAATGAAAGTATCTTTTCTTTTTTATATATTCCAAAAGGGACTTTTAAAATACCCTCAATATATTGTAAACATTTAGTAGAATTCTCCCCACTCTTACAATATTCTTTATATTTTTCCATAACCCTAGATTTAACATAATCATCCGTTTTTAATAATAAAATACGCTTTTCATAAGATATTTCCTTCTCTGAAAAATTTAATATATCATTAGTATATTTATTTATCTTCTTTATCGCAACCTTGAATATTTTCTGTACGGACCAATGTAAACTATTAAATACTTGTTCCGCCAATGGTTGTGGTTTTAATAAATAAGATTCATTACTTATCATATCATACATTAAATAAGCAATATATTGCATATCTACATCTTCTTTCATTAATAAAAATAATGTTAAAACATTTCTCTGTTTTGTTAAATCAGAACTTAAAAAATCACTAACCAACGAAGATATAGTTTTCTTTTTCAATTCACATAACTCTTTATACGATTTAACACATTCATCTAATAAATAATCTATATCATATACTAAAAAATCTCTTATAGATATTTGTTGTATAAAAGCATTTTTAAAATAATTATTTATATTTAATACTTTCATCTTTTCTGTTAAATCATTATTTTTTTTCTCTAATTCCCCTCCTATTCGTGATATATTAAGTGGGTCCTCTAAAAAATAACCTTCATATACAACATATTTTATACTACCATTGTCAAGATGAACTCTTAAATAAAATCTACCACCTTGTATCTTTTCTAAAAATATTTTATTTTTTTTATACATTTTAAAACAACAAGGTTTGATATATGAATTTATATTTTTAATATCATAATTTTTTTTTGATATGTTTTTATTATTATAAGGAATTATAGAAGTATCATCTCCACCAATATTATTAATTTCATATATTTCTACAGAAATAGGAATAAATACATTATTATAAAAATAAACCAAATTTCTATCTTTGTTATTATAATAAGATAATATCTTCTTTATTGGATTATTCGTTATTAATATTAAAGAATCAAATATAGAGTTCATACCGACACGCCTTATAATATCAAAAATATTATTACTTATTGAGAATATTGTACTTTTAATATCATTAATATTATTATTTCTAAGATCTCCCAATTTTAAAGGTCTTGGTATTTTTCTAAATGTATCCAATTCTTCGTCTAATTTTACATTATTAAAATTATATTCATATTGACTTATAATACCTAATACAAAACTACTATGTATTTTTTTCATTATTGAATAAATACTATTATAACAAATATTTGTATGTTTATTAATATCTCTTATTTCCATTAATCTATTTCTTAATATTCTTTGGCATATTTTTATATTTACTATATCTTCTAGATTATATTTACTGTTTATATAAGAAAAATCTACTATATTATTATTTACTAATTTGTTATCTACTAATTTGTTATCTACTAATTGGTTATCTACTAATTTGTTATCTACTAATTGGTTATCTACTAATTGGTTATCTACTAATTTGTTATCTACTAATTGGTTATCTACTAATTGGTTATCTACTAATGAGTTATCTACTAATTTGTTATCTACTAATTTGTTACTGATTGGTATATTTAAAGAACTATTAATATCCATTGGTATATCTAATATTATATTTTATATTTTTTTTATAAACATAATTTTTATTTCTGTATGAGTTAATAAATAAAATTGAATTATAATATAATATTTATAATTATTAAAATGCCTAAAAACACCGGAGGAAAAAAATTTAAAAAAAATAAAAATTATTTACAAAATACAAGAGAATTAGTATTGCCTGATAAAGACCAATATTATGCCTTAGTTAATAAACTATTAGGTAATTGTAGAGTAACTGTTTCATACGTAGACCCTAAAAAAGGAGTAATTGAAATTTTATCAAAAATGAGAAAATCATTAAAAAAGAAAAGACAATGGGTGAAAGTTGGAAACTATGTATTGATTTCTTTAAGAGATTTTCAAGATGATAAGGCAGATGTTATACACGTATATAACGACCAAGAAATGAATGATTTAAAAAAATATGGTTATATTGGTTCGGAATTGGTACCAAAAGATAAACAATCACAATATGAAGATATGGAATTTGCCGATCTTTTAGGAGACGATATAAAAGTACAAAAAAAACCCACTATTAAAGGTTTGGGTAGAAATAACTTAGTTATAGAAAACTATGGAATTATTAGCGAAGATGAAGATATTGAAGAAGAAATACAAGAAAAAAAAGAATAAAATAAAAATTGATATACTTTATTTAAATACTATTTTTTATTTATACATAAATGGGTATCCCTTTATTTTTCCGATATTTAGTAAATAATTACGACGATTTAATAACATCTAATGAAAAAATATTAGATTGTCATAACTTATATTTAGACCTAAACTGCGCTATACACTATTGCTGTAGGGAAGTTTTAAAAGATATAACATTTAATAAAGCAATACAAAATGATTTAGAAGCAAAAATGATAAATTTTGTCATTAAATATATTGAAATCTTAGTAGATTATTCGAAACCTACTAAACTACTCTATATCGCTATTGACGGTTCTGCTCCTAAAGCAAAACTTAATCAACAAAGAATGCGTAGGTTTAAGAAATTCCATGAGAAAAATGAATTAAGTCTTATTAAAAAGAGAAATAATATAGAAGAAGATTTAAATGATGAATGGGACACAAACGCTATTACACCAGGAACATTATTTATGGATAAATTATCCACTAAACTAAAATCATACTTTTCTAATCGAAAAAATCTAAAAATTATTATTTCCGATTCCAATATACCAGGAGAAGGAGAACATAAATTATTAGAACATATTAGAAATACTTATACAGATAAAGAATATAATGTTATTTATGGTCTAGATGCTGATTTAATTATGTTATGTCTAATAGCAAATAAACCTAACATTTATTTACTTAGAGAAACTGTAGAATTTGACAATAAAATACACGTCGACGGATTTAAATTCCTATATTTATCCATAGATAATTTGAAAAAAAATCTATTAAATGAAATATGCGAAAGGTTGGGAGAGGTTTATCTTAATAAAGAACAAAAAGATAAAATAGTTTATGACTATATATTCCTATCCTTTATTTTAGGTAATGATTTCATTCCTCATTCACCTTCTGTTGGTATAAAAAATAGTGGTATTGATTTATTATTAGATTTATATGTTAGGTATTATTTTGATACTAAATCTAATTTAGTATTATTGGATGAAAAGAAAATAAATCATGATTTCCTAAAGAATATTTTTAGAGATTTGGGTTTAATGGAAGATAGTTTATTAGAAACTTTTAATAAAAAAAGAAATTATAAAAGAAAACCAAATAAAGTATACGATAATAACTACGAAAGAGAGAAAGATTTACTTAATTTATATCCACAATTTAATAGAGAAATAGAAAGAAAAATAGACCAAGGAGCAGAAGGATGGAGAGATAGATATTATAAACATTTGTTTGATATAGAAGAAAGGTATGAAATAGATAAAATATGTCATAAATATTTAGAAGGTATATATTGGAATTTCCATTACTATAATTATGGTTGTATATCTTGGGAATGGTCTTATTATCATAATTACCCTCCTAGTTTTAATGACCTTTATAATTATATGGATAGATATGTTTCTGATATAAATTTGATTAAATTACCTAAATCTAAACCATTTAAACCTTTCGAACAATTACTAATGGTTTTACCTAATAATAGTAGAGAGTTATTACCTCCAAGATTAGGGAATTTAATGATAGATAATAGTTCTGATATTATACAATATTATCCTATACAATATCAAATTGAAACTACTAATAACTATTATTTATGGGAATGTCATCCAAAATTACCATATGTTATTAGTGAAGATATTCGAAAAGTAGTTAGAGAAACTAAATTAAGCGAAGAAGATAAAAAAAGAAACCAATTTGGGAAAGTTTGCGAATTATAAACTAAATATTAAAGTTCTAATATAAAATCTTTATTTCTTTTTTCGTATAAAATATATTTACCAATATTTTTAATTTTAAACTTTAAATTTTTATTACTCCCTACTAAATAGTCATAAAAAATATCATTGAATACTATTTCTTTTTTTATTATAATTTTATTTTCTTTTAAAAATAAAAACTCTTGATTAAAAAAAAATGACACATTTACATAATATGAGTCAAAGCCATATAAGGCCAATAATTCAAATTCTTTATTATTAATATTAAATTTATAAAAATCATTTTCATTTTTTTTATAAGTTGTAAAAATTAATTCATATGACCATTCCATATATCTAGATGTATAATAATTACTTAATATATGATTATCAATAGGAGAAAATAATCTCATTTTAGAAATAGGGTCTATTCCTTTATTAGTATTTCCTATACTATTCTTTACTAACCAATTATACATATTACCGTAAAATTCTTTAGGTAAACTTCTTACTCTTTGTTTACTAACAATAAATTGAGCACATGCTTTTTTATTTTTAGTAAAATTATGATATCTTAAAATATTTCCAAAAAAATAACTCATTGTTCCACCCCACCAACCAGAATAAACCATTTTTTTCTTTTGGGAATTAATATTTCCCATTTTTTTACAATTTAATGATATATAACCAGGTGTTTTACTTCTTTTGTAATTATCATATAATTTTGAACTATTTAATAAATCTACCAAACTTCCATTATGATACGATTTATATTCATATTGATGAACAAAAATTGTATTTTCTGGTAATTTATCATAGAATTGATATAAAAATTTACAAATATTTGTTTCTGATTTTGCTTTATTTATTGCATTAAATGGTTCTTTTTTTTGTTTATCTTTATAATATATTCTATATGGTAATTTTATTTTCTTAGTCCATTCAATATCTGTATCATAATAACTGATAATTACTAAGTATTCTAATTTACTAAAATTTTCTTTCATAATATATTAATCATATTTTTTCTTTTCAGCATCTGTCATTTTAGACCATTTCCTACCCGCCGATTTAAATAATTCTTTTTGCGGACTATTCTTATTTTCTTTTTTCAATGTATCCATACCTTCAATTGACCATAACCACTTCATATAACCAGTCTTTACTCTTTTTTTAGAGTTCTTATTAGATTTCTTATTAAATTTAGAATTTTTGGATTTCTTTTCTACATTTAAATCTTTAGTGTTAAATAATTTATCACATAATGTCTCAAAGGAAGATTCATCTGCTTCAAAATTGTCTTTATTAACTTCCTTTAAGAATTGTCTTCTTCTATCTCTAAACATTCTGTCTAAATAATTAACTTGATCTCGATTAAACGCAACTTTACTCATTTTATATTATTAAGATATATTTTTATTTTGTATTAATTATTTTATTTTATCTATTAATTATAAATATGAATAAAAACATTACATTAATGACTTCTATATCTTCAGTATTAGTAGTTCCATTAGTTATCTCATATATTTTTATATCTTATATAAAATCCCTAGAAAATAAAAAATGTAAATGTTCGGATGATATTAGAAGAAAATATATCAAATTTTATGGATATGCCCTATTATTATTTTCAATATTAGGTTTATTTATTATAATATTTGCTCTAACATTCCCTAAATTATTTATTATTCACCAAATTATAAAATACTTATCGATTTTTGTAAATATACTCGGTGTCTATATAATATATTCATATAGTGATATTCTTAGTAATTCAGAGTGCTATTGTTCTAAATCATGGAAAAGAGTTTTCCTCAAATATTATTCATATATTATGATAACTCTCATAGGATTATCCTTTTTATCATTAGTAGCAGTATTTATATATCATATTACAACCGGAAATGAAAAACCCATACTTAACTTTAAAAAAGCATTTACTAGTTGTTGAAAATAAATAACTTATAATAAAACTAAAAAATTGATTTAAAAAAATTTTTTTTTATTTAAACTGTAAAGATGAATCAATTTATAAATATTGATAGTTATCCTAGTGATACAAAATTTTCTATATTTTTTAAAACACAAAATTTGAGCTTTTATCTAAAAACGAAATATTCGCATTTAGAAAATATGCCTATATTATCTGTATTATTATATATTTTCAAAAAAGATAAAAAATACTTTACTTTTGAAAATAACTATGAAGAAATAGTTAAAAATAAAATAATAGAAAAAACAAAAACTCTAATTTTAGAAAAAGATAGAAACGAAATTAATATACTGGGTGCTGATATAGCATACTTTACAAATCCTATATTATTAGATATATGGTTTAATTCATTTCCAGAGATATTTAATAATAATTATGAACTTGAATATAATGATATAACAAATGATATAAATATTGAAAATTATAATTTATTAAAATCAGCAATTGAAAACGGAAATTGTGAAAATAGTTTTTATCTAGTCGAAAAACATAAATTTAGTTTTTGGAATAATATTGACGAAGTATCTTGTTTTAAAAACAAAGATATTAAATATATAAATAAAATACTAGAATTAGAACCTATTTCACTTTATAAAAATAATATAGATATTACAGAAAAATATTTAGGTATATTAACAGGTTCAGAAATAAAAATACAAAAAAAATTATTTAATACTTTAATGGAATTAGATTTCTTACAAAAAGAAAATTATATTGAAAATTTATTATGTAATGTTACAGAAGCTGAAAATTTAGAACTTCTTACATATATTTTAAAACATAAAGATTTTCCATATAATTATATAAGTAATACATTTTGGAACCAATTATTAAATAGTATATATAATTACAATAATATTGTAAAAACCAAAAATCATTACAAAAAAACAAAAACATTTCATATTATACTAAAAACTATTATGTTTCAATATGACACCGAAAGAATTTCAGATATTATTAATAAATACGATTATAATATTGAATGGATTAATTGTTTAGTAAGGTTACCTAAAATTACAAATATATTAGATTTAATTATTGATAATATTAATACTAATTATTTAGATGAGATACTTACTTCAATTGCGAAATATGGAAACTTAGACACTTTGGAATATTTTCAAAATAAATTTCCCAATTTTCTTGATAAAAATGATTTAGCGGAACTTATAGAAAACTCTTTATATAATAGAGATAATAGAGTTATTAAAAATATATTAAATTTTTATAAACCAATTAACAATTTAAGGTTAGATTATAAATTCTTAACTGTTAAATCTAATCAAGAAAACAAAATAAAAAAGTTAAAAATGATAAGTAAATATGTAGATATAAAATTAAATATCAATCCCCTGATTACATCAGTATTTCTTTTGAACAATGATAAAGGAAATATTGAAGTAAAAAAATGGGTTATGAAAAAACTAATGAATAATAAAATTACAGAAAATAATTTCGTACATATTATAAGATTATTCAATGGTATTATTTTAGAAAAAAATTACGAATTCATAGAATATTTCTTAGACCTAATTGATATAAAGTATAACTTTTGGTTATTACTAAAAGAAAATCTTAAAACATTTACTTGGTTTCATAAAGAAACTCAAATAATACTAAGATATTGCGAAAAATATTCTAAACCTATTGAATATTTAGAATATAATTTTAAAGAAAGATTATATATTAATATAATTTCACACTATAATAATGAAAATTATAAACCATATAATAGTATTGTAAATCAAAATAATTATGTTAAAGCAATTCAATTATTTCATAATTTAGGTGTTAAAAAATGCGTAGACCAACAATACCTTAAACTTGCGGCGAGTAATAATAATCAGGCATTATTTAAGGCATTACTTATGTGTGATTATAATTTTATAAAATTTTACTTGAATATATGTAATAATCAATTACATAATATAGTAAACTATGAATATAAAAAATGGATTAATCTCTACAATCTTGTTCGAAGATTACGAATTAGGAGAGATTTAAAAAATAAGAAAGAACACAAATATTTATTTCAAGAATCAGTAATTAATATGGATACTAAACCAGAAAGAGATAATACAATTATAAATAGAGGTGGTCCTATTTTTTATAAAAATATGGACGAATTAGATAATATGTGTGAAACAAACACTTTTAACTATATTTATCCTAAACATATCTTATCGCACCAACTTATTAATATATGTAAAGGTGATATTAGTATATGTCAGAAAACAGACGGATTATTAGTTAAAGATATAGATAAAGATATATTATTTCCAACTATTTCAGAAGATTTTGAATATATTAAAATGGATGGAGAATATATAAAAGAATTAGATTTATACTTAGTATTTGGTTTAAGATCATATACTAAAATACATAATCAACCAATAGAAGATTATAATGACTTAGTCTTAGAACATAAATTATGTCAGGATATTTCAACATATGATAATTTCTTAGATAAAAATGATATGATTTATAAAAAGTTAGAAACGGAAGTTTTAGATATTATGGAATTCTGTTCCAGATATAAAAATGAAAAAAATAAATGGTATCCTAAAAAAGTTTGGTTGTTTAGAGATAAAGAAATGACCCTAAATATATTAGATATAATAGAAAAATACCAAAATGATATACATTTAAAATGTATCGACATTATGAAAAACTTAGATATGTCTAGTTTTATTACTCTTAACGAATTTAAAACTGATGGTATTATTCTTATGAAAAATAAAACAGAATTATATAAATACAAACCTAAAAGGTGTATGACTGCTGATATATTAAAAGGAAATGAAATATACAGATGTAATTGGAATGAAGAAAATAATGATTGGGAACCAAGAGATTTGAGGGAAGATAAAAAGTACCCGAATCCAAAAGAAGTGGTAGACCAATTGGAATATTATCATAAATATCCTTGGTGTATAGCAGATATAATTAAATACTTAGATAAACTCAATATAAAGGTAATTTATTACCAACATTTCTTAAAAGACTTTGAGTTTACCGAATTTAGTAATATAAATAAAACTATATTTAATAAAATTCTAAAAGATAATTATTTTAGAAGAAGTAATTTAGTTTTAGACTTAGGTTGCGGTTTCTGTAATAATATATTATGGAAAGACCCAACTATTAAAATAGATGGAATCGAAATAGATATTTCTGTTATGGAAAGTTTCAATAAACTAAATAAAAAAAATAATTTATATATTGGCGATATAACACAAAAATGGGATACTAACATAAATAATCCTATAAAATCATATTATAATTCCAACTTCTCGCTAACTAATATTCAAAGTATATATGATATTATCATTATGAACTTTAGTATTCAATATGTTTTTGGGAAAAAAGAAGGATTTAGTAATTTTATAAATGAACTAAATTCTCATAGTAGAAAAAATACTAAACTATATATTAGTTTAATAGACTTATATGATAATATATATTTACCGAAAGGTAGTTATATTAAAATAATATATTCAGAAATAGATTACGAAGATGATTTAGTTAATAAGACTATACCATATTGGATAAAAACATATTATAGTTTTAGACATACTAATGCTATTAAAGAACCAATGATACATTATGAAAACTTTAAAAAATTAATGGAACAAAATGGTTGGTTAGTAAATAAAGAATTTATAAATGAAGAAAAAATAAATAACGATTGGAATCAATTACTGGATAAAATTAAAAGAATAGAACTTATTAAGATAATTTAATTATCTAATATAATTATAAATATGGCTAAAAATAGTAATAATATGAATAATAAAGGGTTAGGCACTGGAATGTCTTATGCCTATAATATTCCTCTTTTTTGTATTATCGCATTTATATTTGCGGTTTTGGTATATCAATTATTAAATTCTTATAGAGACAGAGATGAAGTTGTTAGACATAAAATTAACACTGAAATTAAAAAAAAATTATATTATTAATTATTTACTTTTTACCTTTCTTTTTACTGCCCTTCTTTCTTCCTTTCCCTTTCTTTTTTGATTTTTTCCTTTTACCTTTTAAACCTACTACAGTGGCTGTAGAACCGGTTGAACCTTTTAATTGTTTTTTGAACCCCCTACTGCGGCTTAATGAAGAGCGTGGTCGTGTTGTTTGTAAATTTTGTAAACTCTTACCAATTTTCAAATATTCCTGTACTATTTTTTTTTTTTTTTTNTCTAATTTAACTATAAATTCATTCAGGAATTTTTTAGTAAATACTTCCCCAACAGCAACGCTATTTTTGTTTTGTTCTTTTAATGCTTTATTCATTAATGAAGAATAACCTGACAGTACTGTTTGATATGCTATTAAAGTAGCCGTTTCGCTCGGATCTTTTAAAGCCTCATTATATTCATACTCTATTTTAGTAAGTTCATCGGTATAGTTTCTTTCTATTTTTTTTTTTTCATTTATTTCTCTTATTTTCTCTTTATATTTATTTAATAATGTTATATACTCCGGGGAAGAATTACTAGACATTTCAGCAGTTATTATTTCAGTTAATGCTTTTGTAGATATTTCGTTAAATTTGTACATATCATATTCATATTTTAAATTTTCTAATATTTTATCATATCGCTCTCCTTTTGCTTGTAGAAATAATTCATTTTCTGCCTCTTTAGCAGTTGTATTCAATTCATTTTGTAAATCTCGATTAATTTGTTTTTGAGATAAAAAAGTATGATGTTCTTCTTTTATTCTTTCAAGCATTTTTGACATTTTTTCTTTTATAACATCTATTTCTTTATCTATTTCTGTATTTCTTTTTGCTATTTCCTTTTTTCGTCGGTTTCCATAATCATTTAATTTTAATAAGTTTTTTTTTTCTTTAGTAATAACTAAATTATCTAATTCTTTAATTAAACTTTCCTTCTCTTTTTTACGAGTTTCTAAAATTTCACTAAAATAATGTATATATGTTTCATCCGTTCTACCTGGTATAAATACTGCAGTAGTATTATTACTCACACCATCGTCATTCATAGTAGAGCCATTGGCATCATCCATAATGTTTACCTTATGTTTTTCTTTACTTCGTTTTTGTGCATATTCGAGTAGTGTTTCTTTTGGTAGTGTTTCTTTTGGTAGTGTTTCTTTTGGTAGTGTTTCGTTTGGTCTATAATTATTAAAAAGGGGATATGGTCGTGGTGGTTGTGGTTGTGGTTGTGGTTGTGTGTTTTCATTAGTTTTTTTTGGAAAATAATTATTAAAAGCGTTTACCTCACGGAATTTTGATTTTTCCCCTAAAAATGTTTCCATCCAAAAGGGTTTATTAGAACTAGCACTTCTTGAACTAGCACGTTTAGAACCAGTAGAACCTGTTGAACCTGTTGAACTAGCACGTTTAGAACCAGTACCACTTGAACTAGCACTTCTTGAACTAGCGCGTTTAGAACCAGTAGAACCTGTTGAACTAGCACGTTTAGAACCAGTACCACTTGAACTAGCACTTCTTGAACTAGCGCGTTTAGAACCAGTAGAACCTGTTGAACCTGTTGAACTAGCACGTTTAGAACCAGTAGAACTGATACTAGTATTTTCACTACTTGTCCAATGTTCCGAAGAAAGATTGAAATCATAACCATTAGGTGCTCCTTTGCTATTTCTTCTTCTTAGTGTGCGATTCGGGTTTAATTTTACTTGTTGTTGCATTTTATAATTTATATAAATATTTTTTTTCGAAATTAATTAATATTTGTTTATTAATTCCTCTTTTTACAACTTTTCCTAAATATTTAATTTTAAACACACTTTCCAATAAATCCCTATATGTTGAATCAACAAATACTAACATTCCATAACCACAATTAAAAACCCTATACATTTCTTCATTAGAAACATTCCCCAATTTCATTAATGTTTTAAAAGGTTCTAATATTTCCAATTCTATCTCTATACCTAAATTTTTTGGTAATACTCTTGGTATATTTTCATAAAAACCTCCTCCAGTTATATGACATAATCCATTAATTTTACATTTATTCCTTATTGTATTTATCTCCCTTAAAAATGACTTATGAACTCTTACTATATTTTGGATATCAATATCCAATAATTTTTTATTATTAGAGTTTTCTAATATATGTCTTATTAAACTATAACCATTTGTCTGTGGCCCCAATGATAATAAACCGAAAATACAATTACCTTCTTTTATATCCCTTTTTCCATTAATCATCTTATTCTTCTCTAATATTCCTGTTATATTCCCCACTATATCATAATGTCCTTTCTGATATACACTAGGCATTTCAGCAGTTTCACCTCCTATTAATACACATTCATTTTCTTTACAAGCTTTCGACATCCCCTCTAATAAATAAACCATATTTTCCGCCGAAATATTATCCGACGCAACATAATCAGAAAAATATAAAGGTTTTCCACCTTTAACTATTATATCATTAACACTATGATTTACAATATCTTGACCTAAACTTTTCAATCCTTCTTTAACACCCAATAATTCTATTGATAATATACTCTTCGTTCCTACACCATCCATAGAATTTATCAATATAGGATCTCGTAATTTATTATCTACTATATATTTCATAATATCAAACATTCCTCCAAAATCCCCCCAATTTCCCATTACATACTCATTATAAGTATCCATTACTAAACCCTTTATCATATCTACAACTTTATTTCCTTCCTCTATATTAACACCAGATTGTGAATATAAATCTGTTTTCCCACTTTTATCTTTTACTAAGTTATCTTTTATAACTAAGTTATAATCTTTTCCTATATCTTCCCTATAATATAATCTACCTTTCAATTTAGATATTTCATTTTCCATATTTTGATAAACTTCCATAAAATCATCCCCCTTAGAAATAACTGCTAAACTCCTAGAACCTGTTAATAATAATTTGTTATTTTCATACTTTAAACCTGCCTGTAATAAATCTACTTTACTAACTTCTTTTATATTAAATTCTATATTAGATAAAGGAACGTCTGGATAACCAGGAGGAACCAAATACTTACATATAACATTCTTATTTTCATATTCTATATCTAACTTATCCAAAGTTCCATTCACTATAGCTTCAAATATTAAACCTAAATCAGTCTTTAAAATAGAAAATATAACTAAACATTCTGGATCCCCGAATCGGGCATTATATTCTATTAATTTAATTCCGTCACTTGTCTTCATAAAACTTCCATATAAAATACCTTTATATTTTCCTCCATCCTTTGATAATAATTTCATAACATTTTCATTTAAATCTTGCGATTCTTTAATATAGTCTTCGTTTAAAAATGGTAAAGTATGATTGGATTGAACTAAACAACCCATACTTCCCGTATTAACATCACTACCTAACTCTATCTTCTTAAAATCTTTTACTACTGGCATATGTTTAATATTATCTCCGTCCACAAAACTCATTATTACATATTCCTCGCCATATAATTTTTCTTCTATTAAGAAATTATTTGATAATAAACCATTTTCTTTTTCTAACATTGATTTCGCATATGGAAAAGCTATATTATAATTATCATATTTGAATAGTTTTACTCCTTTTCCGCCGCATAATCCATCGTCTTTTAATACAAAATCATATGAATAACTTGAAAATAAATTCTCTAAATTTTTTTTATCATAATTATGAACTATATCATACTTTGGATTATATTTATCTAAACCATTAAAACTTAAAAACTTACGAGTAAATGTCTTACTTAATTCTATATCTGCTAATCTTTTTGTGGGTCCTATACACCCTATATTATTTTTAACTAATATATCAACAATTCCACTTTCTAAAAACTTTTCGGAACCGACAATAACTATTTCCGGTTTCTTTTCTAAAATTAATTGTCTAAGTTTAAATGTATTATATAACTCTTCAAATATTATATATTCTTCTACTAATTCATCCATTTGCTTATTCAAATAATTTGAAACACAATAAACCTTATGTTTAGTTAAACATTTAGCAATACCAACTTCTCTTCCTCCACTACCCAATATTAAAAATTTCATTTTAGAAAAATATACTAATAAATCTTTAAATACTTAAAGATTTTTCAAATTATAATTTGTAATATGGAATGTTTTATGTGTAAAGACACCTGTGAAAATGTATATAAAATATGTAATTGCGCTTCTTCTACATTATGTTATGAATGTCTTATGATAACAAATACAACTAATATTTTTAGATGTCCTATTTGTAGAGCTAATTTGAAATTGAAATATAATAGAGATTATCATAAATTATTTTTATTATTATCTGGTTATTTCTTACTTCATTTAACAGTAATAGGAATCCCCCTTATTTATCCTATATATAGTTATGTTAATAATTACAGTGACTTATCGCCAATGTTATTATTTTTATCTTTGTATTCTGTTTTAATAATGGAACCTTCGATGTGTAAAATTATATTAAAAAATCTAAAAATAAAATATATAAATTATCAACTATCAAAACTATTATTTGCGTGCTGTTTTATACCTTTTATATTTTTATTAAAAAACTATAGTAGAGATTTATTATTTATACTAATATGTATATTACCTTTGTATATATTACCAAATATAAGTTATGCCTTAATTAATATTTATAATAAATCGAGAGAATTAAAAGAGTATATTAATAAAAAAACAAAATCAAAACAAATAATATTTGAACCGATTTATTGTGAAATAAATGAAAATATACTAGAAATTGGCGATATTTAAAATAAAAAGATATTTAAGAAATAATTTAATAATTCTATTCATAAATGTTTAAATTTTTAGTATTATTATTATTCATTAGTTTTACTAATGCGAATCAAGAAGAAAAACACCTTCTAAATAATTTATTCCAAAACTATGATAAAACTTCGAGACCTGTTAAAAATTTCAAAGACCCGGTTTCCGTTGAAATGGGTTTAGGAGTCCAAACATTAGAATCATTTAATCAAATGGAAGAATCGCTTGCTTTAAATATTTGGTTAAGGTCTAATTGGAGAGACGAGAACTTGGCATGGTATAATTATTCTAATTTAACATTTTTATCAGTATCTCCCGATGATGTATGGACTCCAGATGTTGAATTACTAAACGCTGCTTCTAAACCAGAAATATATACATTAAAAGGTGGACTTAACCTTTATAATGATGGTTCTATTATGTATAGTAAACCAGGAATATATAAATATTCTTGCTCTTTAAATTTAAAAATGTTTCCATTTGATAGGCAAAATTGCACTATGATATTTGGAAATTGGATTTATAGTAATCGTTACGTTTATTTACAACCATATAAAGATGAAAGCAAACAGATTGATATTTTAGATTCTTTTTCACATAGTGAATGGGAAATAGAGACAGTTAATATAGTTCAAAGAAATGAAACAAGAGATTGTTGCCAGAATGAAGAATTCAATACTTTATATTATTCATTCATTTTAAGGAGATATCCTCATTATTATAAAATTAGTATGGGAATGACTATTACTTTAGTAGTAGTTAGTTTTATTATTTCTTTAATGAGTCCGGATAATGTTAGTAGAACAGGAACCGCAGTATTTATACCTTTAACTATTTTAGCATTACAATTAACTATTGCGGATAAAATACCAGTTGTAGGTTATTTCACTTTAATGGATCAATTCTTCCTATGTTGTTTTATAACATCTATGATATGTTCTATAGAAAGTGGTTTAGTATATGCTCTTATAACAACTAAATCACCTTGGTTTTTTAGATTAGTTGATAAACTTGGATTATGTACAGGAAAGGATAAGGTAAATATAATTATAAATGAAGAGGACGAAGTATGGGAAACTGATTTAGATAATGTAAGTGAATTTAATGATACAATAGATACATTGAATAAAGAATCTAATGATACAATAGATACATTGAATAAAGAATCTAATGATACAATAGATACATTGAATAAAGAATCTAATTATACAATAGATACATTGAATAATGAATCGAATGATACAATAGATACATTGAATAAAGAATCTAATTATACAATAGATACATTGAATAATGAATCTAATTTAGAAAAGTCTCAATCTTTGGGTGTAATAGGTTCTAAAAAAGAATCACAAGTTTTAAATAGATCTAAAAGTTATAGTGAAATTATGGGAGGATTAAGAAAAAGAACTAATATCATTAATCTAGATAAAGATTTAGAAGTACATTTAGAAAGTAATATTGAAGAAATAAATAACGAACAAATAAATGATTATAAAGACGTTTATAAAGTTATTAATTTCGATGATAAAAGACTAAGTTTAACAGATAAAGAGAGAATTATTGACGATAAAATATTTAAATTTGTTATATATTTAGATAATACTATAAGAGTAATATTGCCAATAGTTTTCTTTTCAATTATAATTTACATTTTTAGTTACGAAAAAAAATAATTTATATTATATATATATGCCTAAATCTAATAAACTTAAAGATGATAAATTTTTTTTAAAAAAACCAATTAGAAGAGTAACACAAAAACAATGTTTAAGAAATTATGTTAAGTATAAAACCCCAAAATATATATCCAAAAAAAATAATAATTCTTTAAGTTGGTCTAATAAAATGGATTTTTGGACTAAATATAATTCTTTACCTATAATAGAAGGATATTGGTTCAATTCACTTAAAGATAAAAGAAAGATTGTTGCTCCAATGCACGATTTTGGAAAATGTCATTTATATAATAATATTTCTAGTGATATAGAATATATACCAAATGATTACATTGAAGTAAAGTTAACAGATAAAGAGCTAAAGGGAAAGAAAACTGATTATGCTTGTAAAAATCCTTCAAAAAAAATAATTAATTTAGAGAAAAAAGGATTAAATCACGAGAATTGGGAGTTACATAATAAAAAGGAATGGCTAACAATAGCGGATATAGAAAAAATGAAAAAAGGAGACCAAATTAAAGTATTATTGCTTGATAGAAATGTTATGGATATAGTTACAGAAAATGTCAAATGTAATAAAATTTATAAACCAACCGAATTCTATAAAAAAAGTTGGGTAATTTATACATATGATAAACCTACTGAAGGATTAATGCAACTTTATTATGAAATAAATAGCAATGAAAACAAAAAGAGAATTAAAAATAATAAAAGTAAAAAAAATAATTCAATACTAGAAAATAATAAAAATAATTCAACACTAGAAAATAATAGAAATACACCATTTAAAATAGATCTTGAAATAAATTATAAAGAAGGTTCTTGGTATCCTTTAAGAAACGGATATTTACCAGCAAAAGATGAAAATTGGAAAACTAATTTATTAGATGGAAAAAAGAAAAAATGGACTACATTTCCAAAGGATACGCCAATTGGTTTTAGAGGACCAATGATATTATGGGATAAATTAGATAAATTACCAAATATATATTTATTAGATTTAGAATAATATCAATTGAAAATTGATTTAAATAAATTTGTATAAAAACTAAATATAATGAAATTATTTTTTATTCTATTTAGTTTTATAGGATTAAATAACGCATATGAAAGCACATATGATTTAGAAAGTGGTTCAGATAATGACAGTGGTTCAGGAAGTATAATAAATAATGATTTAGAAAGTAATAATGATTTAGAGAGTGGATTAAGAAAATATTTATTTAAAAATTATAGTAATGAGTATAGACCTGTTAAAAATTATAATGATAATATCAAAGTAAATTTTACTTTAAATATAAATTCATTGGAAAGTTTTGACCAAATTTCCGAGAAAATTAAATTCAATATGGAAATGAATTATGTTTGGTATGACGAATACTTAAAATGGAATAAAAGTTTATTTGATGTTGAATATATTAATATTGGTTCAGAACCTATTTGGAAACCAGATTTAGAACTTTATAATTCTGCGTCATATCCGGAATTATGGTCTTTACAAGGTTCTACTAAAATATATAATACTGGAAAAGTTAGGTGGGTTTTACCTATATTATATTCTTTTTCGTGTCCTTTACAGTTAGATATGTTTCCGTTTGATACGCAGAATTGTCAAATGGATTTTGGTTCTTGGAAAATGAATAAAGATTTTTTAGATATTAGGATTAATCCAGAATTTCTAAATAAAAAAAAAATATATAATAAAACAATACCAAATGAAAATAGTTTAGTAAATTATAAAGATTTTACTCATAATGAATGGAATATTACAAAAATAGAATATGAAACAATGGATATGGAATATTTATGTTGTCCTGGAGAATTATGGACGATTACAAATATTAATATATTTATGAATAGAAAATACCATAAATATTTAGTAGTTATGGTTATGACCGCTTTCCTAACGATATCTTCTTTAGTAGTTAATTCATTATCTGCTGAAAATTATAGAAGAACATATATTTTAGTTTTTATTCCACTAAGTATTATTTGGTTACAATTATATATCGCAAGTAAGATACCGGTAATAGAATATAGCACTTTAATGGAAAGATTTATTATGACTTCATATATAACTTGTATATTATGTGCTTTAGAAAGTGGAATTATATATTGTATATTAAATAATCATTTTAAATTTCTTAGCAATGTATTTAAAAAAAATAGTTTAAATAAAAAAAATTATGATAGAAAAAATATTAGTTTTATTAAAAAAGGTATAGACGAAGGAAATATAAATAGTGTTTTATTCCCATATTTTAGAGATAAAATACTTTTATTTGACGAATATTTTAAATTATTTATTGTAATAGGATATTTTATTTCTATTATTATTATTGTTGAAAAATAGTATTTTTATTTTATTAAACTTAAATTATAAGAATATAAATAAAAGTAATATCAAATGAAAAATAATATATTAAAATTTGAAGAATTCGAATTCAAAGAAAGAGTGGGCAAAGGAACATTTGGAAAAGTATTTAGAGGTATTCATATAGAATCAAAAACTATTTGTGCTATAAAAAAAATTAGAGATGAAGATAGGTTTAGAAATGCTGCAAAAAAAGAAATAATAGTATTAAATGAATTAATGAAATATAAAGAAAATGATTCATGTAAAATAATAAATTTTTATGGGGATTTTATGGAAAATAATATACAATATTTAGTATTTGAATATATGGATATTAATGTATATAAATATTATCTAAATTACTATTCTATAATAAAAATAGATACCACAATAAATATAATATATAATGTTTGCCAAGGTCTTGAATTTATACATAAAAAATTTATACATACAGATTTAAAACCTGAAAATATTATGTTTAATAAGAAAACAAATATGGCAAAAATTATAGATTTAGGTTCATCATTTCCTAAAGGGATAGACAAAAAAAATTTTTATATTCAATCCCGATATTATAGATCTCCTGAAGTTCTTTTAAATCTCCAATTTAATGAAAAAATAGATATATGGAGCATAGGTTGTATATTCGCAGAACTTATTATAAATAAACCTTTATTTCCTGGTAAAAATATAAGAGATTTATTATTTAAAATAGCCGAAAAAATAGATATACCTAAAAATGAGATATATGTTAAAAATAAAAACTTTAATACTTTTTTTTTAATAAAAGAAGATAGTGATGTAAAAGAATATTTTTATTTACACGATAATTTTACAGACACAAAGTTTTATAATAACCCGGAATATAATTTAGATATATATCTGAATAAATATATTAGAATTCTTTGCGAAGACAAACTTAAAAAAAAATATATCATAGACTTTATTTGTAATACTTTATTATACGATTATAACAAAAGACCTTCGGCAGAAAAATGTTTAGAACATTTAATTTTTACAAATAAAAATATATTATTGTAAAATTATTATATTTATTAATACTAAATATGCCTAATGAACCAAAATCAATAAAAAATGCAGCAAAAAATCTCAAAAACTCTGTTATACACTGGGGGAAAAACAAAAAAAAAAAAACTTCTAACGCAATAACATCGCGAACAAAAAGGGCCAAAAACGCAATAACATCGCGAACAAAAAGGGTCAAAAACGCAATAACATCGCGAACAAAAAGGGCCAAAAACGCAATAACATCGCGAACAAAAAGGGCCAAAAACGCAATAACATCGCGAACAAAAAGGGCCAAAAACGCAATAACAGATCGAATAAAAAAAGTTAGATTTACGCCCGGAAGAAATACTGTTAAAGCAAATACAGGTACAAAAAAAGAAGGTTTTAATAATACTAAATTTAGAAATGAAAAAAATTCCAAATTAGATAAACTAAAAAAACATATAAAATATTGTAAAAATTTGGAAAAAGCTTACGAACGAAAACACGGAGAAGTAAAGAGACTTACTAGATATTTATTATACCTTGTAATAAATACACCTGATAAACCAATAAGTGAAACGAATGTTATTAATATTATCGAAGGTATAGGTAATATTAAAATTCCGGATAATGTAGAAGAAAAACAACAAAAATTAGATGATTTAATAGCTAAACAAGCAGAATGGGAAAAAGAATATGAAAATACAATAAAAAGAGAAATTGATAATAAATTAACAACATTAAAAGGGAAGTGAAGTATAAATGGTATAACCAAAAAATAAAAAAAGTATAGTTATGTTTATCTTAACACTATAAATTAATAAATCTTAAAAAATAAATAAATATCTTTAATTTTAAACCATAACTATTTATTTATTTTCTTAAAAAAATAATTTATGTAGTATAATATATTCTTCTATTAGTTTAAAATTATAGAAAAATATATTTTAAATATTTTAATAGATTATAAAATGAGTTTCTTAAATACTGGATATAATAAAGCAGCTCTTGTTATTGGTATTAATTACAGGGGGCACTCTAAGGGTGAATTAAGAGGTTGTATAAATGATACTACAAAAATAGTTAATTTCTTAAAAACCCGTTGCGGTTTTACAGATGAAAATATAATTTTATTAACTGATGATACCCCAAATAAACCAACTAGAGAAAATATTATTAATGGATTTAATGAATTATTATCTAAATCCAAAGACTGTAAAGAATTATGGTTAAGTTATTCAGGACACGGTGCTTATCTAACAAGTGATAATGACGATAATGAATCTGATAATCAAGATGAATTATTAATCCCATTAGATTATAAAACCAATGGAGTTATTAGAGACGACGTTATTTATAATACATTAATTAAACAAATCCCTACTGATTGTAAATTATTTAGTTTAATCGATGCTTGTCATTCTGGAACATCGCTAGATTTACCATATGTATATAGAGTAGATACAGGAATTCAACCTAATAGAAAAGAAGAAAATATATGTAATGTATTGAAAATTAGTGGTTGTAGAGATAATCAACAGAGTGCTGATGCTTATATTAATGGAAAATTCCAAGGAGCACTAACTTTTGCTTTTATTAAAACAATGGATGATTTTAACTATAATTTCACGTCTAAACAAATTGTTACCAGAGTTAAAAATTATTTAAATGAAAATAAATATCCTCAAATTCCAACATTATCTCTCTCTAAATCTAGTTTACTAAATGAATTAGTTATGGGTGATAAAGATACTAAAGAACATAACATTAATATTAATTTACGAGGTGATAGTTGGTGTAAAGATGAAAGTTCTTGGAATTTATATTCATTAAAGGATAAAAAAAATATTTTTGATACTAATAGAAGATTTTACATTAATAGTGAAGAAGTTAATTTTAAATTACATTTAGAAGACGGAAATTATATCCTTGTATTCCACGATTCATACGGTGACGGAGGCATTACTGGAACAATTAGATATCTTAAAAATAATTTATTAATTAAAGATTTAAATTTTAATAGCGGCAGTTATAAATCTATCGAATTTAATGTAGATAATAATGCTTCTGAAGAAATAATTGTAGATGAAGAAAAAGATATTAGTATAACCATTAAAGGTGATTATTACGTAAAACACGAATCTAGTTTTAATATTGTAAATAGATTAGAAAGCAATATTTTTCCAAATGATATTAAATTTGATAAATCAAATGAAACTAAAGTCACAAGTTGTAAATTAAACAGAGGATTATATAAACTCAAATGTATTGATACTTATGGAGACGGTGGTATGGAAGGTTTTATTAAACATGGAGAAAAAACATTAATAGCTTTTAACTGGAATAATTTAGACTGGAAAGAAAACAATGGATACTTAAAATATTATGAATTTAAAGTATTATAAATATATAAAAGTATTATAAATATGTTAAAATTATTATTTATTAATAAATTTATTTAGAGATATAATGTAAATATTAAATAATTATGATTAGTAATAGATGTCATGGATTAAATCTTCTTAACCATTTAAAACAAAAATATGAATATAAAGTTGAATATGAAGAAATTATAAACAAATATCACAAAAATAGAGATGATTGGATAGTAAAACTAGAATTTAATAATAAGGTATATGAAGTTATTGGTAAATCTAAAAAAATTGCTTTAGAAAAAATAATGGATACGGCGATAGACGATATTTATAGTGTTATTAAAGTAAAAGGTAATTAATACATAAAATTAATAATTTTTATTATATTAATAATAATTAATGGATATTAAATATTTTTTAATTATTATTATTATTATTATTTACGTTTTATATAATTTAATGTATATAGAAAATTTTGAAGATAAAACCGAGTTAATAGATTTATATAATAAAACAATAGTTAGGATTAGAACACAAAAAAAAGATTTTAATTGGTTAGAACCTTATATTACAGAGAGTTCGTATGAATCTATAGGAACTGGTTTTTTCATTAATTTAAAAGGTTATTTAGTTACAAATTATCATGTAATTAATAATTCCTTAAAAATATATATTCAGATACCTATATACGGTAATAAAACATTTAGTTGTGATTTAATATCTGTGTATCCTAAATTAGACTTGGCTTTATTAAAAATAAAGGATTTTAAAAATGATAAATTCTTAGATTTAGGTGTATCGAATAAATTAAGACGGGGTGAAGAAGTTATCGCAATTGGTTATCCTCTAGGGCAAACTAAAATAAAAATGACTTCTGGAATAGTTAGTGGTTTTCAAGATGGGGATATACAAACTGATTCAGCGATAAATAATGGTAATTCAGGAGGACCATTAATAAAAGATAATAAAGTTATTGGCATTAATTATTCGGGATATAATGATGCTCAAAATGTAAGTTATGCGATTCCTGTGGATTATTTTAAAAAAGTTCATAAAGATATGTTAACTAATAAATTTATTAATTTTCCTATTTTAGGGTGTACTTTTAATAATACAAATAATACTATTATGAAACAAAGAAAATTATGTAAAGAAGGATATTATATTTCAAAAGTTTTAGAGAATGGAACAATGTGTAAATCAGGAGTAAAAAAAGGAGATGTATTATGCGCTTTTGACGGTTTACCAATAGATAATTTTGGAGAAGTATTTATTAAAAGTTTAGATATGAAATTTCATATAATGGATTACCTTAAATATAAAAAAGTAGGAGAAGAACTAGAAATTGTTATAATTAGAGAAAACGAAAATAAAAGACTAACTAAAACTATAAAACTTTTAGATAATAAATTCTATAAAACAAGATATAAATACCCTTTATACGATAAAATAGAATATGTAATAATAGGAGGTATGATAATTATGGAACTAAATAATAATCATTTTGATTTAGATGAAGTAAAAGAAAGTAGTATAGTAATCAAATATGATAAAATAGAGAACAAAACAGATACTAAACTTATTATAACTAAGATTTTAAAGGGTTCTATTCTAGCAGAATTTAATGTTTTTAAAGCACCTAATATTCTTAAAGAAGTAAATAATATTCAGGTTACTAATATATCGAATCTTAAAGAAGCACTTAAAAAAATGAAAAAAGATAATGGTGAAACATATATGTCATTTTTAACAGAAAATGATAAATATTTTGTTTTAGAAAAAAATGATATTAAAAAAGAAGAACTCTTCCTCTCTAAACAACTCGAATATAAAATTACACCGTATATTAAAAATCTTTTAGGATTTTAACTATTGTTAGAAATCTGTTAGGATTTTGATAAAAATCCAATCCTTCTAGGATTTTGAGAAAAATACAATCCCTTTTAGGATTTTAAAAATTGATTTAAAATTTATAATAAAATTATTATATATTTTTTAATGGTATATATTTATACACTAAAATTACAAAAGGATAAATATTATATTGGGAAAACAAATAATCCAGAATTTAGATTAAATAGTCATTTTAATTCTAATGGATCCGAATGGACTAGAAAGTATAAACCAATAAAAGTAATAGAACTTAAAAATAATTGCGACAATTATGACGAAGATAAAATTACAAGACAATATATGGATAAATATGGAATAAATAATGTTCGTGGCGGTTCCTTCGTTTCTATAAAATTAGATAAAGCAACATTAGATACTTTGAAAAAAATGAATAATGGAACAAATGACAAATGTTTTGTTTGTGGAGAAAAGGGACATTTTGCAAAAGATTGTGATTTAGAAACGGATAGTGAAGAAGAATACGAAGTATGGTGCTGTGGATATTGTAGAAAAGAATTTGAAACAGAAAAAGGTTGTATATTTCACGAAAATATATATTGTAAAAAAAAAAATAAAAAAAGTGTAGTTTACGTTAATAACAATATTAGTTGTTTTAGGTGTGGTAGAGAAGGGCATTATTCTTCTACATGTTATGCTACTAAACATATTAATGGTTATTATATATAAACAACAATACAATTAAATCCATATAATATAATTATATTAAAAGACTATGTGCTTCTAATATAATTTTAGTTGTTGTTGCCATACTTATACACGAATCTGTTATAGATACGCCCCTTTTTAATTTATTAATATCCGAATAAATTAAATCTTGTTTTCCCTCATTAATATTAGATTCTAACATTAAACCTATTATAGATGTTTCTCCGTTTATAATTTGGTTTATTACATTTTCAAATACAGATTTCTGATTTCTGTAATCTTTTTTAGAATTAGAATGAGAACAGTCTATCATTATTTTTGGTTTCAAATCTTTTAATTCTAATAATTTTTTAGTATAAATAATATTATTAGACTTATAATTTGGTTCTTTTTTACTACCTCTTAAAATAGTGTGACAATTATTATTACCATTTGTATTAATAATGCATGCTTCCCCGTTATCATTTATACCCATAAAACAATGTTTATTTTTAGAACTATTTAGTGCGTCGGCACATATATCAATATTCCCTTCTGTCCCATTTTTAAAACCTACGGGCATAGATAAACCGGAAACTAATTGCCTATGTACTTGACTTTCCGTTGTTCTTGCTCCTATAGCTCCCCAACTAATTAAATCCGAAATATAATGTGGAGTTATTGGATCTAAAAATTCACAACCACAAGGTAAACCTATATTATTAAGATAATGTAATAAATATCTTGCTAAATATAATCCTTTATTAACATTACAAGAATTATCTAATTTAGGATCATTAATTAATCCTTTCCAACCAACAGTAGTTCTAGGTTTTTCAAAATAAACTCTCATAATAATTAAAAATTTATCTTTTACTTTATTTGCTAGTTCTAATAACATTAAACCATATTCCTTTGCTTCGTTAATATTATGTATGGAACAAGGTCCTACAATTAATATCTTTCTTTTATCTTTACCATTTAATATATCAATAATTTGATTACGGGTATTAAAAACTAATTCTTCTATGTCTTTAGATGGAATTTTAATTTTTAATTCATTTGGTGTTATTAGTTTATCAATTCTATCAATATTAATATTAGATACTTTAGACATTAAGATAAAATACATTAATAATCTTTAAATTAATTTTAGTATAACCTAACTATTATTTCAACCTTGAATTAACCAGGGCATAGCATTAGCACATTCCTGATTAATTTCAACAAAAGCAATTAGAATATAATAACAACCTAATGCTTTATCTGAATCTTGTTCTGCGGTAAATACTAATTTTTCCATTTCTCCTAATAATACATCTCTTAATTTATGAATACTCTGTATTTTGTAATAGTTATGAACCGTACAAACAAACATATCTTGAAAAGGAGCAATTGTTGCTTTTTGTTGAGTTGTTAAATCTGCTCTATAATTCCATATATCTTCTAGTGTTTTATAATATAACTTTAATTTTTCATTAGACATATCTAAAAACCAATTTATATCTGCTCCTCCCGCATATGTTCCCAATCTGTCTATTTCTTGGAATATCTTTATAACTCTATGTGTTAATTTTTGTTTTTTTGTTAAATATACTGTATTTGTTTCTTCCACAATTTTTTGAATTTCAAATATTTTATCCATATTTTTAATTGCTAATTTGGGAATAGGACTTCTATTATATGGATTATTCATTTTTTTATCAACCAATTTTTTAAAAGAATTAATATCAAAACCATATACGAAATTATTATTATCTTTATATGAAAAGAATTGTTCTATACTTAAATTAACCAAAGGTTCAAAAGATAAAAAATCTTCGGTATTATTACATATTGCTCTATTATAAAATCCAGGACCTCTTAATTTATTATGTCTATCTTTAAGATATCTCCTAATATTTCTCTGTAATAATATTACTTCCTTCTCGTATTTTTGATAATCATTTATACTTTCGAAATAATGAATTAATACATTAACCATTAAACTCTTACTAGTTGATAATAATAATTTATATTTCTTACAAGATAATCGCAAACTATCAAAATCAAAATTATTTAACTCGGGATTACTTTTATAATCTTCTCTAGTAATTAATATATTTTTACTTTTTTCTTTTTTCTTTATAGAAACGCATACACCTTCTAATTGTTTATCTATTCGAAATCTCCATTTATTCTCTTCTTTATGTCTTCCGCAATAATCCCCAAATTTTTTTTTATGAGGACATTGTAGTTGTATTCCATTAGTTTTATTTTTTCTACTAAAACAATTTGTATTAATTACTGTTTCACTTATAAAAAAAACCATAAATATTCTTTAATATCACTATAGAAATAAATACTCTACTATTTTTTAAATCTTAATTAAAAAATCTTGAAATGAATATTATAAAATATATTTACGAGGTTCAATTAAACCTTATTCTTATATCGAAAAAACTGTTATACTTGGAAATATTTTTCTTTATAGTTGAAAAAAAAAATTGATTTTTTTGAATTACTTAAATTTATAAATATAATAAAAACTACAAAATGTCTAATCTTACAATTAAAGGTAAAAACTTAAAACCAGAACTTATCAGTATTTCTGATAAACCAAGCGTTATGGATAGTGGCGCAAAATATGTTTGGGTAGGTTATGAACACGGTGGGGGAAAAAAAAACCTAGTCGTCCAAACTCCAACAATGTCTCTTCCTTTTGGAATGAACTGTTATGATAAGGGTGAATATCCTAAATATTCTGCCGAACTTTCATTTGGAGGAACAGATAAGAATACACAAGCATTTTACGATAAAATGTGTCAAATGGATGAAGCACTTGTCGACGCAGGTGTAAAGAATTCAATGGCGTGGTTCAAAAAGAAAAAAGCAAGTCGAGACGTTATCGAAGCAATGTATAATAGGACTGTTAAGGTTCCTATGGATAAAGAAACCGGAGAAGAACTATCACAATATCCAAAAAGAATGCGACTGAAAATTCCTTGTAAGGACGGTAATTTTGACTGCGAGGTATTTAATACTAAGGGTGAAAAACTTACTGCTCCCCTTGGAGAGGTTCTCGTTCGGGGGGCAACTGTTAAGGCAATCATTCAGTGTGTAGGTCTGTGGGTATCTAATTCGAATTATATGTGCCAATGGAAACTAGTTCGAGCAGAAGTAGACGTTCCAGAATCTTCTGGAAGTTACGATTTCCTACCAGATACAGATGACGAAGGAGAAGAAGATTGTGTTGAAGTTGTTGAAACTAAAAAATCTGAACCAGATAAGACAACTGTCGCTGATACAGATGAAGAAGAAGATGACGACGAAGATGACGACGAAGATGACGACGAAGATGACGAAGAAGATGACGAAGAAGATGACGAAGAAGTTGACGAACCAGAACCCGTACCAGAACCCGAACCCGTTAAGAAGAAAGGTAAGGGTAAAGGGTCAAAATCTAAATCTTCTAAGTAAGTAAATAATTTATTATATTTTATAAAATTTTAATATTTTTAATTAAAAAATTATAATTTTTTTACTTATATAAATAAAATTGAAATTATAAATATTACTATTAAAAAGTAAAATGAATTCAACACTTTCAAGAACAGGAAAAAAATTTACACTTCCATTTCCATACATTGATTATCAACATTATTGTATACTTCCAAATTACAATGGCGACGAAATCCCTGATGAAACTGGAGTTATACAAGAAGATATTGAAACAATTATGGAACAAATGAAATGTACTCGTTCACAAGCAGTTAAATCATTGAAAAAAAACAACTGTGATTTAATTAATGCACTAATGGAATTTACTATAACCGGTTTTAGTAAAGGTTATAATATTACAGATCCAATTGATAAAAGGGGAATTCAATGTATAATTGGAGTTCCTAGTATGGATGAATCTGGGATATATTCTCTCAACGGTAAACCAGTTCTACTTTCAATGACTGCTTCCGAACATTACTGCATAGAAAAAATAGAAGATATGGTTGGGAAACCAGTTGTCGTTTTTAGACGAAAGAAAGACGAAGCGGGAGAATATGTAACACCTACTACATATTATCTTCAGAAGGCAACTATTAAGAAATTTAATTGTCTAGGAAGATTTGATATGGCAGAAGCAGATATTATAGAAACTTCTACTGGTGAAGAAACAAAATCATTGAGAATTCAACGAATTTGTATTGATTGGGAAAAACAATAAATATATATTTCTAAAAAAACAAAAAAAAATATAAATTTTTGTTTTTATTAAAAATTAATTACATATATTTACCATATTTTCTTTCTCTTAATGTTTTATCACTTATTTTTTCTGTTATTTGATTTTCATAATATTTAGTTACTATTGGAAAATCACATTCGTGAAAATCTCTATATTCTTCATAATTCGTTTTTGCTTTTATGTTATCATTAGGTCTAGCATATTCTCCTTCTTTCCAAGTTTTATCAAAACCTGAAATAGAACCTTTATGATCAGATAAAGAAGTCCAACCCATAATATATAATTCACTTTTCAAAATATCTCTAATACTAGACATACATGGATTTAATGAATCAATTATTACAACATCAAACATTATATCCTTAAGAACATTCATTTCTTCTTTTAATGTTTCTTGATATTCGTCTTGTTCTTTCGCATATTTGCTTCCCATAGAGATATAAATATGCGTATGTCCTGTATCATATATTTGTTTTATAAATGAAGGTGTTAGTTTTTTACCTTTTCTACAAAAATAATAAGCATCATATACAAACCATTTTGAGTTTGTAGGTATTCTGTTAAAACAATGTGTAGAGGTCATTTTTTTGTTATATTTAGATATGTCAAAATCAATTTTTAAAAATAAAATTGATTTTATTTAAAAAATACTTTATAATCATAAAATACACAATGGTTCTAGAAAAAGCACATTCATTCGATACTTCAAAACTTAGTTTTTCCGATGTAAAAACTAATAAAAACGGTGGTAAAACCGTATATATTAACCTTAATAACAGTCAGTTTGTTTTACAAACACCAGTAATGACACTACCATTCGATTTAAATGTATATGATAAAGGAGATTATCCCAAATATTCTATCGAAGGTTCATTTAGAGATATGGAAGATGATTATAGAATTAAGGGATTTTATGAAAATATGGATAGATTAGATAAACTAATTTTAAGTCAAGCAGTTAAAAATAGTATGTCTTGGTTAGGGAAAAAGAAAACAAATGAAGAAGTAGTCGAGGCATTATATACTCCAATTATTAAAAGGTCAAAGGATAGAGAGACAGGAGAATATGATGGTAAATATCCGGCAACTATGAAATTTAAACTTCCATTTTGGGAAGGTAAAACATCATATAAAATGTTAAGTTTTAAAGATAATAGTCCTGTAGATATGGCACAGGAAGAAGTATTTACCAAGGGTTCTAAAGTTCAAGCAATTCTTAAATGTGGTGGAATTTGGATAGTTAATGGTAAATTTGGTTGTACTTGGAGCATAGATAAAGTTAGAGTAGAAGCAACACCAACTATTAAGAATTATTCATTTGTGGAAGATGATAGTGATTCAGATAGTGATTAAGTTTCATTTAAAAAATGTCTAGCTTTAAAAAGCATATATAAAGTAGTTATTAATCCCAAAACACTATACCAAGGATACATTTTAGCGAGTTTCGCTAATGTTGGACTATCTTTATATTTTTCTAAAAATTTATATTTTTCATTATCTTTTTTATGATAATTTATAATCGCAAGTAAATGAACACTACTCCATATAATAAATATCATAATACCCGATGAAGTCGCGAGTGTTTCTAAAACACCTTTACCGGCCAATACACATATAAATGAAGCAATACTTAATATAATTAGAGCATTAATAGGCATATTTTCAAATATTTTATTATTTTCTAATTTTTTATTTTCATATTTTTCTATAGTTTTATTATTACTACTATTACTTTTACCGGTTAAAAAATGCGGTAAAGAAGAAATTTTCTTTAAAAATCTAGGTGCAATTCCAATCTCCGCAAAATTTTTCAATAATCTAGACCCTCCTAAAAGAGAGAATAAAATTGTCGAAAACATACATATAACACACATTAGAGTTGTTATTTCCCCTCCTCTTTTGCCTATAACAGTTGCAAATGCCTGTGATAAAGGAGCACCATTTTTAGCAGAACTACTCAATCCAATTATAGATATGATTGATATAGCTATAAGAACATACACTATAGTGGAAAATGTTATGGATGTCGCCATTGCTTTGGAAATATTTGCAGGGTTTTTAGTTTCTTCACTCATTTGGACTAATGCCTGGAAACCATTAAAGGCAAAAATACTCATAAATGCGGCTTTTGCTATATTACTAAAATTTTGTTTTGCTGGTTTATTGAAAAAATTAATTTCACCGATATATTTATGATTTTTTAATGCTATACCTATAACAAAAGCAAATAATAATGTAATACATGTCATAATAATTTGATTTAATCCCGAAGTATATCTGGTTCCTACTATATTAATAAATGTTGGTACAAAAATAGCAAGGAATATTAAAACATAAGAATTCATTTTAATTCCTAATAAATGAATAAAATCCTTCATACCAGCACTTACAGTAGCAATAGAAGACATAACACAAAGCATAACAATCCAAATCAATATAGCCGCACCTGCTCTTGAAAATTTATTTCTAAATGAATTTTCAGGTTGTTTTTTATCACCTATAATACCTAAAAACCAAGAATATTCGGCATCATTTACCGGATATTCCATATTCAATCTAATAAAACTAAATCCAGTCAATACACTAATAAAACCCCCTATAATGAAAGCTAACCAAGAATAACCCTTGGCATTATTGATTATAAAAGGCATTAATGTAAAAATACCAGCGCCTACAATTAAACTATAACCTGCAAAAGATAAATCCCAATATCCCAAACTTCTATCAAATTGATCTTCTTTTTTATTTTCCTCATTTGAAATAACTAAATTATTAGAATTATTTATTAAATTATTACTCATTATATATATATAAAATAAAAAAAATTGATAAATTCTATTAAAAATAAATAATTTAATATTATGGAACAAGGAAAAATAAATTTAATATTAGGTTGTATGTTTTCAGGTAAAAGCACTGAAATTATTAGATTAATAAAACGCTATAAACAAATTGAAAAATATAATCTTTTACTTATTAATAATTCTAAAGATAACCGTTATGGAGAAAGTGTTATTTCATCTCATGATAAAGTACAAATAAAATGTCTATCTCTAAATAAATTATCTGATATCAAAAATACTAATAGTTATAAAGATTGTAATGTAATTTTTATTGAAGAAGGACAATTTTTTACAGATTTATTCGATTTTTGTACTCACTCAGCAGACGAAGATAATAAAATTATATATGTTGCCGGATTAGATGGCGACTATCAAAGAAAAGAATTTGGACAAATATGTAAATTAGTTCCACATGCCGAAACAATTACTAAGTTAAAGGCATTATGTTTTAAATGTGGAGATGGAACAGAAGCACCTTTTACTAAAAGAATTGTGAAAGAAAATAAAATAGAATTAGTTGGATCTGGAGAATCTTATATTCCCGTATGTCGAAAACATTTTAATATAAAATAATATAAATAAAAAATTTTTAATATTTAAAAGATATTTCATTTTTATTATTTATGACAAATAATACCAATGAAAATACGTCAGAGCATTTAAATTTAGAAATTAAAATACCTAAGAAGAGAGGCCGAAAACCCAAAAATAAAACAGATGTAAATAAATTATTAGAACCTAAAATTCCTAAAAAAAGAGGAAGAAAACCTAAACCAAAAGTTGAAGGTGAAATAAAAAAAATACCAAAAAAAAGAGGAAGGAAACCAAATTTTTTAATAAACACAGAAACAAAAATTATTAAAGAAAACAAGTATTTAAAAGACAATGTTCTTCATTTAAAAATTAATTCAGAGAAATTAAAGAATAATATTTTTACAGATATTTATAATTATAATCCGAAAATTAATAATCCGAAACCATATGAACCTAACGAACAAGTATTTAAGAGCCTTAATTTTAATTTAAATAATGAAACAGAAGAAGTTGATGAAATAATATATAAAAGTGATATTATTATAGATAATAATTCTAAATTAGAAAATGTAAAAGAAACATATGAGATAGATGAAAAAAATATAAAATATAATAAATTAAGTTTAAAAAAAAAGAAGATTAAGTCATTAATGGTATATTATAATGAATACAATAAGAGAAGAGAATGGCCAAAAACATCAGATTTAAAGTGTTTTTGGTGTTGTCATAATTTTGATACTATTCCGTGTGCGATACCTACAAAATATAATAATAATAATTTTTATGTATTTGGTAATTTTTGTAGTAAGGAATGCTGCGCTGCTTATAATTTTGAAATGAATGATTCTAGTGTATGGGAAAGGTATAGTTTATTAAATTATTTATATTCTATACTTATAGAAAATAAAGATTTAAAGATAAAATTGGCTCCTTCGAGATTATGTTTAAATATATTTGGTGGTAATTTAAGTATAGAAGAATTTAGAAAATGTAATGAGGATTATTCTTTAAATTATAAGGTGATATTTCCTCCTATGATTTCTATTATACCTTCGATGGAAGAAATAAAGAAAGACGTTCTAAAAACGAATAAATCAATGTATATTCCAATAGATAAAGAGAGAATAATGAGGGTAAATAATGATTTAAGATTAAAGAGAAAAAATCCTATTACTAATAAAAATACATTAGAAAATTGTATGAAATTAACATATAATTAGTTTTTGTTGTCCAGTCTTCAAAAATTTTATAATATTAATATTATATGCCTATAAATCAGTTATTTTGTAAAAAACCAGACGAAATAATTTTAGTAAAAATATTAAAATGTTTTAATTTAGAAAGTTTACAAGATAATAAACAATTTACACGAAAAATACTAAAAGATTTTGATACTGTTAAAAAAATAGAAAATATTGAAGAAGAATTAAATGAATATTATATTCCTTGTAAAGCACAAAAATATTTAAATGATTTGAATGAAAAAAATGTGATAACTATATTAAGACAAATTGTAAAATGTTTTAATTATTTTGTTTTTTCTAAAGAAAAATATATAAAGGGAGAAAAAAACATAACATATCAGGTGATGCCTATGAATAAGAAGGAAATATTAAGATTAAAGAAAAAAGATGAAAAATATACTTTATCATTTGATTAGTTCTAATTAAGAAATTGTAATATCTTTATCAACTGTTTTTTTATTATTATAAGGATTTATTTTTTGTTCTTCGTAATATATTGATAATTCTTTATTACAATTTTTTTCTTTTTTATTATCGCCGCCGCATTTTTTTAACTTTCTTATTGAATTTTTATAAAAAGGAAATGGTATTTTCTTCATTTTTTCTTCATTTGTATCTTTAAGTAAATCGAATTTAGTTTCCCATTGTTTATAGGTACAAGAATCAAAATGAAGAACACATATTTTGGTATCATCCATATTTTCTACAGGACCAGTAAAATAATGAGGGCCTTTAAATTTTACATCTTTCTTTACTCTCCCAACTGATTTACCATTGGCATATGATAAACAACCACCCTTTTTACAATCTATAAATTTATTAGTATTAAAGCATTTTTCTTCATTATTAGGAAATACTGCTTCAAAGTTTTTAAAATGAATACAACTTTTATCTTCTGATACTTCTTCTAAATATTTTCTAAGTAATATATCCTTACTTAAACCATTTTTCTCTCCAACATATATTAATTCATCGGCGTCAGTATGAAATAGATAATCAATATCCATTTCTTTTGCTTTTTTTAAATTTGAATTCACATTTTCTTTTTGTCTATCCATAATTGTTAAATAATTATGTTTCATATCAATATCTTTCTTATTATGAAAAGAAGCTATAACTCTATTACCATATGGTTTAATAAGTTTTTCATATTCGGGGGAATCTTCTATTCTTAAGAAAATAAAATCTATTTTTAAAAAGTCTAAATGATACTTTAACCAGAATTCAAAATCGGGTTGTTTAGTAACCATTGAACATATAGATACTTTAACATTTTTATAATTATCTAAATTTACAAATTCTTCTTTTAAAAAATTTTTTTTTTTTAATAAAATTATAAGAAATATTATAAGGAGTATAAAAATAATTTGTTTCATTAATATTATACTATAAAAAAACAATATAAATATTAAGTTAATTTAGCAATTTAGGTATTAACATTTACTAAAATAAAATGTTCTAAATTAATAGTAATTTCATATAATATAGATGGATAATTCAACATCACGAATATGATTTATTTTTTAATAATTTCTAATAAAAAAGAAATTATTTAATTAGATAAAACTAGGTATCTAATTTACTTTATGAAATATTTTTTTTATATAAAATGAACGGACATTTAATTACAAACTTAATAATATATTAATATTATATGATGGAATCTAGTATATTTGAGATTGTAAAAAAAGAAAAAAAAAATATAACTTATATTAATCTTCAAACTATTAATAAACTCTTCAGTAAATATTTTTTTAAATATATAGTTGATATTAAAAATAATTTTGAAGAAATAAATAATTATACATTCTGTAATAATATTACCAAAATAAGTAATATGCTCTTTAATATATTTTGGATTATATTTTTAGTTTCATTTAATATTCATATTACTATATTCTTTGTCGAAAGAGCATCCCTTCTATTTATAGAATACATAAAACTTTCTATTGAAAAAAATGACGAATCAGTAAACCTCATTAATCAATCAATTATTTTCACTTATGATAAAACTATTGGTGATACATCTCTTGAAAAAATAATTAAAGAAAATAAAAAACAAGAAGATATTAATCAAGTCAAATATAGGAAAATACTTAAAATAAGAGATAATACTTATATATTTGTAAAAATATTAGATAATATACTTATAAAAAATTATTCCGATATAGAAAAATATAAAAAAAATAATAAATGTATTATAAATAACCTATTTCATATATACCAAAATAATAATACAGAAAAAATAGATAAGTACTTATTTTTTAAAATTAATAAAATACTTAACGATTATACAACCGAAAAAGGATTATTCCTTATTCGTATTGTTATAGAAATTATTTCTGAAATTGCGGATATTGAAAATATAGGATTTTTCCTTAATATTTTAGATAATACATTAGAATACTACGAAACTAATAATCTATTGGATAATATATCATTTGGGACTAAAGATATACATAATAAAAAAATTTATAATGAAATTAAAGAAAATATTTACAGATTTATCAAATAATCATCTTTCTTCTTCTTGACTGTTATTTTAACTTTTCCATTTACCATTTTCCCTACCTTTTTACCCTTTACACCATTCTTCTTTATCTTATAAACTATATCGTCAAGTAGGTAATATTCCTTAGTTTTATGTATAACCTTTTCTAGTGTATCGGAAACATCTTCTTCTTCATTTGTAACTTCTACATTTGTAACTTCTACATTTGTAACTTCTTCTACATTTGTAACTTCTTCATTTGTAACTACTTCTTCATTTGTAACTACTTCTACATTTGTAACTTCTACATTTGTAACTTCTTCATTTGCAACTACTTCATTTGTAACTACTATATTTGTAACTTCTATATTTGTAACTACTTCTTCATTTGCTTCTTCAATATTAATATCACTTTCATCAGTTCTATAATTAAGAGAAGTCATTAATTGTTGATTCTGTTTCTTGAGATCGTCATTTTCTTTTGATAAAATTCTCAATATAGATACTTTATTATAGTTATCTTCATTAAATTTATTATCCTCTACCTGTTTTTCTAAATCTTCAATTTTATAATTCCTTTCTTTTAGCATTTGGGTAAGTTCTATTATAGTTTGATTTAAACTAATATTTTCATTGTCGTATTGCTCTGCTAAACCTTCTTTTATATTATTTATAGATAAAATAAGATTATCAAATTCAGTAAAATCCATATTAATATCTAAATTATATTTATAAACTTAAATCAATTTTTTTGTTTATTTTTTAATTATATTTTATACTTCCTAAATAATGAACTATCAAATAACACAAGAAGATATTAAAATATTATGTTATCAAACACTTATTACTGCTGAAAACGCAAAAAAAATATTGAAAAAAAATAAAGGGGATATTATTCAATCTATTTTAGATATAGAACAAAAAAATATAGATTTAGATAATTTAGAAATAGAAGAAAAAGAAATTACAAAAAATGATAATATAGAAAAAGATGTTAATACTAAAATTAAAGAAAACTTAGAAGAATATAGAAATATTGTCGACGAAAAAAATACTATATATCAAAAAATACAAGAAGAAAAAGAAAAAAAAAAAGAAAAAAGTAAAGGTATAGAAGATATTACTTTTTGTAATGAAAAAAAATACTTTCTTAAAAGACAAAAAGAAGGTGAAATAAATATAATTCAAGTTTTATAAGCAATTTTTATATCTATAAATATGTTTAAATGGATATTGATAAAATACATAATTTTTTAGATAATATTAATAGAGAAGATATAAATATATGTTTTCGTAATCTAAAAATAATTATAGCAAAAAAAGAAAATGTTAGTTATCAAAAAATAATTACTATAGGAAAACAAATAAATGATTTAGTTTATGAAGTTATTGTTTCTGATTTTAAAAATTATAGGAAAACAAAAAACCACTATTACGAATATTCATTTCACGGAGATAAAAATAAAATTTTTTACAATATAATAAAAGAAATATTATTAAATATAACGGAATTAAATACTACAAGAACATACTATATATCATATACTTTTAATAAAGTTATTCCATTTATAGAAGAAGCAGAAAGTATTACTATAGATAAAACTAATATAATAGAAAAACATAATTGTAATTCTTGTATTATATGTTATGAAAAATACTCTAATAATAAAGTAGAATACAAATTAAGATGTGATCATTCAATATGTAGAGAATGTTTTTTTAATATTATAATACACGGGTCTTATAAATGTCCAATGTGTAGACAATTAATGGTTTAATTATAATCTCATATACATATCATCCACATAAGTTGTATTTTCCATAAACATATCACCCCCACTTAATTGATTAGTGAAATTTGGTAAACTACCACAACTTAAAGAACCTTGATTATTTAAATTATTTATTTCTGTTGATTGAGTCCCCATAATATTAGAAACATTATTCATATCATTGTTTCCCATATTATTATTTATATTATTTCCCATATTATTATTTATATTATTCCCCATATTATTATTCATATTATTATTATTCCCCATATTATTATTTATATTATTCCCCATATTATTATTCATATTATTATTATTCCCCATATTATTATTTGGTAAGTTATTTTGCAAATTTGATAAGTTATTATTATTTACTTTTGGAATAGTGTTTAACGGTACTTGTAATTGTGCTTCATTTGGTAAATTTTGCTGAACTTGCTGATTATTTTGCTGAACTTGCTGATTATTTTGCTGAACTTGCTGATTATTTTGCTGAACTTGCTGATTATTTTGCTGAACTTGCTGATTATTTTGGTTCATTTCATTGCTAATATTTTCACAGTATACTTTACATTTTCCTTTAATTTCATTATCTACGGCATTTAAACTATTTTTATGTACTTTCTTTTTACCGTAATGTTTTTCATATAATTTTTTACCAAAGTATATAACTAAAGCAAATAAAATAGCGTGAACAATTACTCCTCCTTCAGTTGGACACATATTCATATCTACAAATGCCATAACACTCGAAAATTGCCTATGGAAAGCTCTATATAAATATGGGTGCGAGAATATAATAAATAATGCTCCTAAAATTAAACTACATTTAACTAAATCTTGGTCTACTTTCATTTTATATATTAATAAAATATTATTATTTTTTTATAATTTTATAAAAAATTGAAATTAAAATAGAATATATTTTATCTTTTATAAAAATGACTAAAAAACTCGTAGTTTGCGAATCACCATCTAAAATTGAAAGTTTACAAAAATATCTCGGTACTGGCTTTATAGTTAAAGCAAGTTTCGGACATTTTGTAGACTTATATAAAAAAGAATTATCTGTTGATTTAAAAAATAATTATAAACCTAAATATACTTCTAGTCCAGATAAATCTAAAGTTATTGCTGAACTCAAAAAAGAAATGAAAAAATGCGATGAATTAATTATTGCTACTGATAGCGATAGAGAAGGAGAAGCGATAGGATGGCACCTAACACAAATTCTTAAAACAGACCCTCTTAAAACAAAGAGACTTGTTTTTACAGAAATTACTAAAGGAGCTATCCAAAACGCTATTAAAAATCCTACTACTATAGATATCAATATGTTCTACGCACAACAAGCTAGACGTATTCTCGATAGAATTATTGGTTATCTCATTTCCCCTATACTTTGGAAACAAATACAATCCAGTTATAAAGAGAAAAAATCTTTATCTGCCGGAAGAGTTCAAAGTGTAGTAGTTAAACTTATTAAAGAAAGAGAAGAAGATATTCTTAAATTCGAAACAGAACCATATTATAAAGTAGGAGGTAATTTCAATCTTCCTATTGATAAAAAAGTATTAGGACTTAGCGCAGAACTTAATAAAGATATTAATAAAAAGAAAACTTTAGATAAATTTTTAGAAAAATGTAAAACAGGAGAATTCTATATTTATTCTGTTACAACCAAGAAAACTAAAAGAAAACCACCTGAACCATTTGCTACTTCTTCCTTACAACAAGAAGCAAGTAATAAATTAGGTATGTCACCTAAAACTACTATGTCTCTCGCACAAGAGTTATATGAAAAAGGGAAAATTACCTATATGAGAACTGATCTTAAGAAATTATCACAAGAAGCAAAAGATAAAATAAAAGAAAAAGTAGATAAGGAATTTGGTTATGAATATTATCAAGATAATAAGGTCAAAGGTAAAGACGATAATTCACAGGAAGCACACGAAGCGTGTAGACCTACTAATTTCGAGGAATTTACTTTAGAGGAAGACCCTAATATTAGTAGTAGAGCAAATAGATTATATAAACTTATTTGGACTAGGACTATGATGAGTCAAATGAAACCCGCCGAAGTAGAAGTTACTAATATTAAGATTTATGTTAAAAATGATAAAGAAGTTGAGAAATATTATTTTGTTAGTAAAAAAGAATTTATTCTCTTTGAAGGTTTCCTAATTCTCAATAACTATAATAAATTCTCTTCTGAAGAAGAAAGTGATATAGAAAAAGAAATAGACGGAACTAAGGAAGACTTAAAAAAAATTAAACCTAACTTAGTATTAGATTACAAAGATATTACTGCTCAACAAAAATACTCCAGACATCCACAAGGAAGATTTACAGAAGCAAATCTCATTAAAAAAATGGATGATTTAGGTATTGGTAGACCCAGTACTTATGCGACAATGATAAGTAACGTTCAAGATAGGGAATATTCCGTCAAGAAAACAGTAGAAGGGGAGGAAAAGGAGTGTTTGAAATTATATTTACATAATGGGAATGAAGTTAAAGAGACTAAAACAATGGTGAAAGTTGGAGGGGAAAAGAATAAGTTATTCATAACTGATATGGGTAATATAGTAACTAATTTCCTTGAAGAAAACTTTAGTAATATTATGGATTACCAATTCACCGCGAATATTGAAGACCAACTAGACCAAATTGCTAATGGTACTAAACAATGGCAAGATACTATTAAAGAAGTATATCTTACCATTAAACCTAAATTAGAAGAATTGGGCGGTAGGGCATTATCCGAAAAAGATAAATTTAAAAGAGTGTTGGGAAAATGTCCTAACACTAACTTAGAAGTATTAACTTATATAGGTAAATTTGGACCACTAGTTCATTTGAAAGATGATAAAGGACCTAATAATAAATTTGCTCCTCTTAAAGATATCAAAATTGAAGAGGTAACGTTGGAACAGGCACTAGAACTCCTACAATATCCTAAAAAATTAGGGAAATTAAATAAAAAAGAAATAACACTTTGTAAAGGACAATACGGTTTCTATCTAAAACATGATAAAAAGAATTATAGTATTGATGAAGAAATAGATTTTGACAAAGCAAAAAAAATTGTAAATAGTGAAAAAGATATAAAAGAAGGAAATACTATAAATGAAGGAAATATTATAAATAATAATAAATTATCTGTTGAAATAAAAACTGGTAAATATGGTTATTATTTCCAAAAAGACGGTAAGAATTATAGTATATTTAAGACATATGATATAACCAAACTTACAGATGAAGATATTACTAAGATAATTGAAAATAAGAAAAAATATTTAGCAAAGAAAAAGAAATAAATATTATATTTATAAATTTAAAATACTTTTTTTTATTTTAGTAAATATTTAAAAAAATTGATAAATATTTTATCTAAGTTTAATTATTAACTATGTTTAGAACATTTAATTTAGTAAATAAAAATATTATAAATTTAAATATAAGATATAAAACAGGTGCAGATATAGTATATGAAAGTCTTTTAAAACATAATGTTACTGATACTTTTATTTATTCTGGAGGCAGTATTATGCCTATCATTGATAAATTCTATCAAGGACCTATCAATTACTATATTAATACACACGAACAAAATAGTGGACACGCAGCAACGGGTTATGCTAAATCTTCTGATAAAACTGGAGTTATTATTACGACTAGTGGACCAGGTGCTACTAATTTAGTGACGCCTATGTTAGACGCGCAAAATGATTCGACTCCATTAGTAGTTATTACAGGGCAAGTTGGATTAGAAAATATGGGAACAGATGCTTTTCAAGAAGCTCCATCGTGTGATATTACTAAATCTTTTACTAAAGCGTCTATATGTGTCAATGATGTAAATGATTTAGAAAAAATAATGGATTATGCTTTCTTATTGGCAAATGACGGAAAGAAAGGTGTAGTTCATATTGATTTACCTAAATGTATTTCTACCAAAGAAATTATAGAAAATAATGCTATTGAAAAAAAAGTAATAGATTTAGTAATAGAAAAGTTAAAAAGAAAAAAATATTTAGTTCCGAATAGTGATTTATTTCAAATAGCAAAAGTTATAAATAAATCTAAAAAACCTATTTTAGTATTAGGTCAAGGAGCATTGAAATATGAAAGACTATTAAGTAATTTTATTTATAAAAATTCAGTTCCATTTACTACAACTATTCACGCTAAAGGGATTATAAATGATAATAGTGAATTATCATTATCTTGGTTAGGTATGCACGGTCACGCCGGGGCAAATTATGCTGTTCAGGAAGCAGATTGTATTATTGCTATAGGATCTCGTTTTGACGATAGAACTACTGGCAATACTAAATTATACGCTCCCGAAGCAATGGAAAAGAAGCAGATTATACATATAGATATTGAAAAGAAACAATTTAATAAATCTATTAATAGTCATTATAATGTAAATTGTGATGTTGGGTATTTTCTAGATAATATTACTCCTATGATTAAAAATAATATAAGAAATGATTGGACAAATAAAATTAAATTTCTTAAAAAAAAATATAAATTCCAATATAGAATTCCTGAAAATAATAAACTAAATACACCTCTTGCTATACTATCTATTAATAATTATTTAAATAATACGGATAAGAAAGTTAGGATTACAACGGGTGTTGGTAATCATCAAATGATGACTTATCAATTTATTGAAGGAGACTATTCTAAAAAAATATTTTCTTCTGGTTCATTAGGTGTTATGGGTGCCGGATTACCTTATGCGATAGGAGTTCAAATCGCGAATCCAGAAGACTTAGTTATAGATATAGACGGTGATTCCAGTTTTATGATGACTTGTTCTGATATGAAGACAATAATGGAGTATAATTTACCGGTTAAAATAGCAATAATGAATGACTCTAGACAAATGATGGTAAATATATGGGAGAGATTATTTTTTGAAGAGAGATATACTGCTACAATTAATAATAATAATCCAAGTTTTACTATGATGGCAGAAAGTTTTGGTTTAAAAAGTTTTAAAGTTGATAATACAAATAATTTACAAGATACAACAAATGAGTTTCTATCTCATAAAGGTCCTGCTTTATGTGAATATATAGTGGAACCTGAAATATGTTTACCTTTAGTAGGTCCGGGTAAAGCATTAGACGATATGATATTGTTTGAAGAATATCATTACGGAAATAAAAAAATGTTATTTGATAAAAAATCGGTACCTTCTTAAATATAATTTAAATAGCGATTGCTCCAAATTGTGTTTCTTTTTTACATTTACACTTATCACATTGTATATAAATACAACATAAACTTCTAAAAGGTAATGTAATAAGATCTATCGCTAATCCTATAGGACTAAGACATGTATAACAATCTATACAAGGTCTATTTCTTGTACCACAGCAACCACAATCACTATTTCTAGGAGGTTCATTGCAATAATCAAATCCATCATCGCAAAATCTACATCCTGTAGGAAAAAACGATTGATAAACAGAATATTCTTTATTATATGTATATGAATATTCTGGTAAACAGAATTCACAAAATAGTTCTTGATTAGACATTTTTAAAATACTATATTAATCTTTAAAAAACATTAATATAATATTAATTTTCAATTTTTTCTATATTTATAAATTTTAATTATTTATAATTTATAATTTGACACAACAACATACCCAAACAGAAACACCTACAATAACCGCCATAACAATACTACTACTGACAGGAGTATTAGCGTGGTGAGTCATCATATCTCGTATTTCTTGACCAATTGTTTTACCAGAAGCTTGGTGACCACCTTTTCCTTTTAAGACTTGTGGAACGACAAGGTTAATTAAAACCGCAATAACAATAGAACATAAAATTGTATTACAATTATTTTTCATTTTATAATATATAAAAAGAAAAAAATTTTAGAGAAATTAATTTATAATATAATTATAAATTAATGGATTTATTAAAAAAAAAAGATATGAAAAAATCTTTAGATAAAGTTAGAATTAAATATCCTAATAAAATACCTCTTTTTATCTATAGAAGTAAAAGAGACAAATCCCTACAAGATATAAATTGTAATAAATTTTTAGTTCCAGATAATATTACATTAGGACAATTTATGGTAATAATAAGAAAAAGATTAAAATTAGAATCAAATATTGCTTTATTTATTCTTATAAATAATACTATTCCTTGTTCTTCTGATTCTATTTTACAAATATATGAAAATCATAAAAATAAAGATGGTATGCTAGTATTAGAATATTGTGGTGAAAATGTTTTTGGTTAATAATTTTTTTTAATTTCTATATTTTTTTTATTATTATATTATAAGTTTAATGAAAGAAATACATAAAATATATTTAGTATGCTTAGTAATATTAATATTATTTGGTATAATATATTTCAATAAAGAACACTTTGAAAACCTATTTGAACAACAAACGACAGAATTATTACAAGTATCACCCCAAGAAAATGAAAAATCTTGTAATAAAAGTGAAGGACTATACGTTATTGAATGTTTACATTTCCAGAAAGAACAGGACCCTAATAAAAAAAAAATTTATTTATATATTGATGATAAAAAATTAGAAGAAGAATTACCATTTGGATTTAGAAATTCCTTAGATTTAGAACCAAAAGATATAGATAATAAAGATAAAATCGCAATAAGAGATAAAGGTAGTAATTTAAGAATAGATAATGGTATATTTATTGATTCTGAAAATGATACTTTTAAATTTAGAAAATTATATTATACCAAAGATAGTGATTTAAATTGTAAAGAAAAAATAGGTAATAATTTTTGTAAGGGTAAATATTTCCAAAATTTTAAGATTATACAATTTTATGATAATGTAGAACCCAATAATAAAGATATAAAATATTTTATAAAACACGATGATAAATATTTATATGTTGATAATCTTAAAGACTCTTCTGGTAATATAATTGAAGATGAATATGAAATAAAAAAACTTGAAATGAGTGACATATGTCATACAGAAGGTGATACATATAGGTATTTATTTGACGATATTAGTTATGGTGAAGAAAAAATAGATAAAAATACAGATGAAGATAACGAATTTAATAGGAGTTATACTGATATTCCAGAAAAAGATATGTGTCCTATAAATTTTCCATTTGCTTGTTCTGATGATATAAATTGGAGAAATAAATGCTCCCAACAACCAGCAAATACCAGTGGTAAATGTCGGGATAGTGTGACAATTACTAGTAGAGATAATAAACCTATGAGAAATTTTAACTGTCACGGATTCAAATGTTATAATAAAGAAGAACAATATAAAACATATAAAATAGATAAATTTATAAGTAAAAATATTAAAGAAAAAATAAAAGATTTAGATATTTTAAAAAGAAAACTTGTATTATATGATTTATTTAATAATGCCTTATATTTAAAAATAGATAAAGATTTAAAAATTAGAGATATAATAAATAATAATAATTTAAATGCCGCAGAAAATAAAGATAAATTAGTTTTTGTAATACACTCAATTTGGAGAAGGATACAAGATACAGACGTAGCGTATAAAATTTGTAATGAACCCGGTAGAACAGAAATTAAAAATTACGCTTTTAATCTATGGAAAGATAAAATACAAAAATTTGTAAATAATATAAATTGGTTAGATGATAAAATTATTAATTTAAAAGATATAAATTATAATTTTAAGTTAGATATTACAAATGATATACATAAATCAACTTCCGAAAGTTCAAATACGTATGGTAATGAAGATGATAGAATACCACCCGACGCTGATAAATCAGAGAATTTATTTAAGAGAATATTAACGACACATTATTGTCATGGATATTCTTGGTTAAATAGAGTTATATTTAGTAAAGAAGAAATAAGTGAAATTCCTGATACATATTTTGATACATTTAAAGATGAAGAAGAAAACATAAAACTTAATAAAAAAATGATAGATTTAATAAATATATATATAAATAGTGGCAATAACGATATAAAAGAAATTGCGATAAACATTAAAAATTTATTTAAAGAAATTTCACCAGTTGTGAAAAAAGCAAATGACGAATATATGGTAAGACAAAATAACGGTAAATGGTCTCCAGATGAAAATTATTGTAAAATACCTACAAATAGATTTGCAAAAAAAAATATTACACAATTTTTATTTAATATAAATGCTTTCAAATGCGAAGTGAAAGAAGGAAACACCGAAATTAGTGAATTAAGTTTTTGTCATAGTCACCCACAATTAGAAAGAAAACAAGCAAAAAATATACCTTTTTTTGATAAAGTAGTAATAGTTAATGAAGGAGAAAAACCTACTACCGAAGGTGCCATTAAAATAAAAGGTATTAAAGATCTTAAATTGAGTGAAAATGAAAATTTATATGATTTATATGCTATTAAAAGTAATGAACAAAATGGAATAAAAGAAGGTATAACAGAATTTAAAATTGTCGGACCCGAAGAAAATTGTAGCGAAATACCCACTGATAATACTATATTTCCAAGTAAATGGAATGAAGCACAAAATGAAAGTAAAATTATAGGTTGTTATGGTAGAAATAATATTTTTGATTTTGAAAAATATTCTATTGATACAGCAACAACACAAGATAATTTAGATATTTGTAAAGATAATGCAAAAAAAACATATTATGGTTTTCAGCCATTAGACAGTAACGGTAATTGTATAGAAAGTGATACTATTCCTTTTTTACCGGTAGACAAAAATTTTAAAGATTGTGCTAGTAGTGATGAGAGTATTAATGGTTTATGTAATGGTAAAATATGTGGTTATACTACCAAGGATAGTATAAAAAAAATTGCTATTTATAAAAATATAAAAGAAGGAGAAGAACAATCTAATATTAAAAATAATAGAGTTTATCATAATTTTAGTTATAAAATATTTAATAAATCTGCGGGATATATGTATAAATGGGTTAATGGGTTTTTATCAACCAAAAAATATGATCCTATTAATATAGAAGATTCAAAAGGAGATGATGACACAAATACTTTTATTAAAATTGTTCGTGTTACAGGAGTTGATAATCAAATACCAATTTGTTATAATGAACGTATACATTTAAGATTTACAATAAATAAGGAAGAACAAAAATTAAAAGCAAATCCAATTAAAGGTCATGATAGAATTAATATTATTAATGCTAGTGATAATTATTTAAGTACTAATATAAAAAAATTAGAAAATCAGGGTGTAAGAAAAAAAAGATTAATGAGAACAGGTACTGACCAATCAAAACCTTTAAATTTCGTAAATGGTTATGAAATAAAAGCAACTGACCCTATCACTGCTAATGGAGTATCAACAACAGCACCAGAAACTGGTAGATTCTATTTTTTCTCTACTGAAAAAGTTACAGGAGCATCTTCAAAAGAAGAAGAAAATGATATACGTGACAGAAGGTCGAGAACAAAAGCACGCGAAAAAGATAAATATAAAATTACTATGAAAGATTATCATAATAAATGCTTAAAATTTTTAAAAAAGGAAGAAAGGGATGAAAGTGTAGAGGTTGGTAAAAACGACTCAAAAACAATAACAAAAGACTCATTATACGAAGAAATTATTATTGAGTGTGATACACAAGAATCGGAAAAAGCAAATGAAGAAGTTTCTGAAGAAAATACTGAAAAAAAAACTCTAGAATTCGCAGAAGGACAAATATCAGATGGATATTTTGGAGGATTTCATAAATTAATAGATGAAAGTGATACAATAAAAGAAGGAAGTTCATATTATATATATTCAACAATAACAAATTATTTTAAATATACCGGTGCGACGGATAAGGGAAATATTTATATCAGGCAATTAAGAGGAATACTTAATTCAAATCTTTCAACGATAGAACATTTTAATACATCTTATATAATTAAACTTATGTCTAGTGATATATCTGACTCTACAAGGACGCAAAAAGAAATATTCCCTTCCAGTATAAATAAATATAAAATTAGTGGAACAGATAATAATATAAGTTTAGTAAAAACTGATAATAATTTTTGTTTTACAACAAATTCCGAGTTAGAAGAACTCGAATTTAAAATAGTGAAAAGCATAGGTAGTGAAGTTTCTAATAAAAATACATTTGATGATAAAGATTATATAGATATAGGAAAAGATGATAATAGACAAAAATTATACTTATATAATGATTTATATAATTTTTATTTAACTATAAATACAAAAGATACAAATGAAAATTCAGTTATTTATTATGACGGAATTAATAAAGTAAATGTAAACGAACTTAATTGTCAATTAAATATGGTTATGGCAAAAATTAAGGATTATGTAGATATAAATTTAAAAAAAGTTTGTTATAAAACAACCCCATTTCAAAGTGTTGATTTAAAAAATATGACTATGAATATGGGAGAAACTTGTAGTACTGGAATTAGAATGAATGAAGATAAATTATTAAGTAACTATTCTTTCTGTACTAACCAAGAAGCGTCCTCACAAGACTTGAATAATTCATTTAATCCTGCCACATATGTTAATAGTAAACCGTATAAACCATATCCTATTCCAAAAAATCCTTAATTTAATTTTTATATTTAATTTTTATGTAAATGTTTTGCTTCTAATTTTCTATGATAATCTCCATCCATATGTGTCATTATCTTATTAATATTATCAGATAACCCATAATCTATTGCAGGTGCTAGACCCATTAAATCGTGTGAGTGTTTAGTTGGTATTCTTCTACACCCTTGTGGACCCACTCCTTTTTTACCACTCTCTATATAACCTTCTTGATTATTACATCGACAAACATATTCTATAAAATTACCTTTATCGTCAAATCTATCATAACATTTAGCATTTGGATGACAAGGATTGGACCAACATTTACCTTTACTTGGAATACAATTTGAAGCTTCTAAATTAGGAGTTCCAAATTCGTCTTGTGGAAGTTCAAATCCGTCTATACATTTACAAATTGTATCACTAATATCAGTTCCCTTTTTAACAACATATTGTTTATCACCGCATACTCCGTGATTTTTACATACCGTATCAGTAGAATTATTACAATCCGCAAGTTTAAAACTATTCGGTGGACATTTCTTACATTTCTTACATATTGTGTCCTTCGTTACATCACTATATTGTACCGGGTCATCGAATTTATATTCACCTTTCTTACATTTTGTTCTATCTTCACAACCACTAATTATTTTATTACCTTTACATTTAGCAATACCCCATTGGTCTTGAGGACATTTACAAGGGGCGCATTTTCTATCAGTTACATTATCACCTTCATTTTCTATTATTTCATATGGTTTACATTCTGTTTTAGGAATACAAATAGTATCATTATCACCTACACAACCACTATTTTTAGGATTAGTATAAGTACCCTCTTCACATTTTTTACAATCAGTACAAGCCATTTCAATTATATCTTCATCTGAAAATTCGGGCATTGGATTATCTTTGTAAAATTTAATATCATTCTTTTGAGATTCTTCTAAACCATCTCTTATTTCCTTATCATTAATATAGAAATCTATAACTCTTTTATCTACCATACCAGATTGTTTAGAGGCTTCAAAATCATAAGTTAATTTTTGTCTTAATAATTGTCTATCATAAAATTTACCTTTATCACAAGTTCTTAATTTATTTACATACTTATCTACTGGTATTAATCTCTGACATATTGAATTTTTGGTACTATTTATTCCAGTACAACCGTCTCCTATCATATTAGTTCCCTCCGGACATATATCACATTTTCGACAACTTCTATCTTTGCCAAAATATGGATTAGGTAATTCTTCGCCATTCATTCCCGAAGAATCAGAAGGCGAATTAGAATATAATTTACTTTTACCTCCGAATTTGTGACCTCCTGAATATCCCTCGCCTGTCATATAAAATCTTTTACCTTCTCCCGGGTCTTCGTAATAATCTGGACTATTTTCGTCGTCTGTTTTAGGTTTACCTTTACAATCTGACATTTTAATACAATGAGTATCAAAAAAAGAATTATAAGTCGCGCAACCGGCAACTTTAAAAGTTCCTTCTTTACACTTAGAACACTTGGCGCATTTAGTATCATTTTTTATACCTCCTTCCCCGCATCCGGTTTCTACATATTCGGTTCCCATTTTACATACTCTACAAGCTTTACAAATTCTATCATTACCATTTATACAGGATTGTGCTTCAAAATGAGTATCTCTTGCTCTACCCAATTCGTCATATCTACAACCGGCGTGAAAACTACATGCTTTACAATGTTTATAACCATCTATATGTTTACCTTTTACATCAGATAACATATTTGATAAATCACTTTTAACTTCTTCGTCATTCGGTTTACCTCCGTCATTTGTATAAAAACCTCCTATATTACTAAAATAATTTTTTTTACCACCTGGTCTTGGAAATGAATATGTATTCTGTAATCCTATTGGACAAGGTTTACAAGCTGCTGCAACCATTTTAGGATATACAATTGCGTCTTTATCTTCCCCAGGAGTATCGCTTTTTTTTTTTACTGCTGGATAACATTCTTTTCCCCCCTCGCAACAAGATTTGCCCGGAATACAACGTCCATTTTGAATAGTACTACTACATGTACCTTCGTCAGAATGAAAACTTCTGGAAACTAAATTATCAGTACTGCCTTGATAAACATGTGGTCTAGAAAATAAATCACTATAACCTATATTATCAATTACATAATTTTCAGGTACTCCTTCTTTATCTTCTGTATGACCTGGTAAATATACATATTTTTCCCCGTCATAATATTTACCGTCTGAAATATCAACAAATCTATCATCCATTATACTTTTTTTGCTTATATTATCACCTTTTTTATACGAAACATAATTTTTTTTCTTTATAATTTGGTGCTTATAATAGTCTTCTAATGTATTAATATTTTCAAAAGTATTATTATTAGTTCCCTTTGGATTCCCTTTTTCTTTACCTACTATATCAAAATTTAAAATCTCTTTACCTTGATTTATAGTTTTGTCATTACCTTCTATTGTTTTATTTAATAAATCTTTTACACTCATTTCTTCTTCGTGATTTTTTGGAATTTCATTTTCCGCTAAATTATTAGTACCAAATTTCTGAATAATTGCTTCATTTTTTTTATTGTTATAATTTAATTTTATACTTCCATAATCACTAAAATTATCATCAGCAGTTTCAATATAATGATTTGTTTTTTTCTGACATGTATCCATTATATCTTCTATTGTTTCTTTTGTTGTTTTACTTTTAGAGTCGTCGCATTTTTTTATACTATCCCACCATTGATTTGATTCATGTTGAGAATCAGTGAAATTTTCCTTATTTTGTTTTTTCTTTAAAATATATAATAGTAATATTATTACTATAAAAATTACTATAATATAATAATACATACTTTATAATATATTATATTATGGGAAAATAAATCAATTGAAATACTAATCTTTTTAATTAAATTTCTCTTTTAATTAAATTTCTCTTTTTAAGTATTCTTCCAAGACCTGGTAAATCATTTACCATTTCCTTTGATATCATATAATATGAAGAATCACCTTCTCTATCTTTTAATATCTTTTTAGTTGTTTCTGGAAACACTAATAAAAAATAATCATATAATACTACTAATATAATATTTGTAAAAGCAAATACTAACAAGAAAAAATAAACGTCACTATGACACCCACCCTCTATCATACAACGAATACTCCTCAAACCTATTAATAATATAAAAATTTGACCTACAGATATAACAACACCAACATCCTTTAATAAACCAAATAAATAAGATATTAAAAATAAAAATAAAAATAATCTACTTTCCGGATAAAATAATAATAAATCATTAACATAATCCAATATTTTTGTTTTTAAAATTGTAATATTCATTTAATATTACTAAATATTATTTTTAATCTATTATTCAATTGAACAGAAGAATACCTCGTATTTTGTAAAATAAATTTTATATTATTAACTTTTTCTTCTTCATTTACATTAAAAGAATTATTCATAATTTCATATTCCTCTAACTTATTTTCTTCATTTTTTAATAATTTTCTTGCTGCCTCATAATTGAAATTTTCCGGCAATTTATATTTCTCTTCTTTTATACAAAGATTTTCAATAATTTCCTCTATATTCTCATATTTTTTTAGACTTTTATAAGCAGTTGTAAAACCCAATCTATGTATTTTACAAGTATAGTCACAACCACATAAAATACAGAAATCCACAAATTTATCATATGTTAAATCAGATAATTCCAATACTTTCTCTAAATTATATTCGTCTACCATATTTCCTAAATTATAATTCCTTATCAATATACCAGTTCCCGAAGGAAGAAAATCCATATCATTTGATATACACCCATGTACTATACCTCTTTTATATAAATCACAACAAACAGTATCTGCCTCACATTTAGCTATTATATATTTCGCTCCAATAATATCAAATAACCTTTTTACATTATTAATATCTTCTTTAGTAATAACTATAAACCTTTTCTTTGCTTCTTTAAGTTGTTTATCTAAATTTTTAATTTCCTGTTTTTTTTCTTCTGGATTATCTACTGTATTATCTGCTATATTATCTAATTTCATTTCACTTAATTTTAACTCTAAATCTTGAATTTTACTGTTTTTTTTATCATTGCTATTTTTCCTAATCTCTAAAATGTATTCCTTCTCTTTAGGAGGAGGACCGTCAAATATATATATTAATTCAACTCCTTCCGTCTTAAAATGAACGTATTGTTGAAGAAGAGAATCTAATAATTTATTAGAATATTTAAATTTATATAAGAAAATACTGGTATCAACTGCTAATACATTACCTTTATATTTTGATATATCTACTTTTTTTATTGCTTCCGGAGCAAATATTGTTATAAACTTATTCAAGTCTTTAATACCCATTATTAAGTAATATAATATATAAATATATATACCTTTAAATTCAATTTTTTATATAAATATTTTTATCCTCATACATATTAATATGAATAAAGTTATATTATCACTTATTAGTGTTGTTTTTTTATGGTCTCTAATGTTCATTTTCTATAAAAAAATATCTAATTTCACTGATTATAAAACACTAGTTATACTTAAAATTATATTCCTTTCTGTATTTGGTCTATTATGTGTATTATTATACCTTCTGTTTAATAAAGAAAAACGATTAGAACTAATGAAAACTGATAAAAAAGTTGTTAATCTTATTATTATTGCGTCAATTATAGAATTAATAACAACCTTTTTCTACATTTTTCTATTATACAAAAGAGACGCAAACTGGTTAATCGCAATATTAGAAGCAGGTATTATAGTTACTACACTATTCCTATCTTTTCTATTACTACAAGAAAAAATAAATATGGATAGAATATTAGGTATTATAATAGTAATTACGGGTATAGTTATTATTTACAAGTCTTGAATAAGACGGTAAAAAACAAGTATTATTTTTAGTAAAAAAAATAAACGGTAAAACAAGTATTATTTTTAGTAAAAAAATAAACGGTAAAACAAGTATTATTTTTAGTAAAAAAATAAACGGTAAAAAAAGTTTTAGTTTTAAAAAAATTATAAAATAAAATTATATTCAATCGCCGAAAACCTCATACATTTTCTTATTAAACTATTTTCCATTATATGATCCATTTTATTAATCAAATTATCTATTTCATTTATATAATTAGTATTATTTATGGTATCCTCCATTATTTGTATATAAATACTTGCGGGTATTCTATTCTCCATTACTGATTCTATATTATACCTATAACATTCTTCTAAAAACCTATTAAAATTATAAAATAGTAAACTTCTCCCAATATAATAAGAAAAAACATTACTTTTTTGATAATATTTATTTGTTTTTGCTTCTTCATTCCATCCATTAATATTATAGAATTCTCTAAAACTTCTATAACCATAAAAATGTAATATCTTAGCACATTGAAACAAACTAAATGATAATTCTATATTTAATAAATCTATTATATTAGTTAATATATCATTACTCTTAGTATTAAATCTTTTTTTTGTTTTCCTAATACTATTTGTTTTTTTTATACTATTTGCTTTTTTTATATCTTTTTCCCCAGAAAATACTAATAAACAAATATTAATTATATTGGCCCATATTTCCGTATAACTTTCAAAAAAATTTATTTTATTACTACTTCTAATATCAAATTTACTATAAATATATTCTTGTATTTGTATTAAATCATAAAAACTCTCCAAATCTAAATGATGTATTATTTCATGTATTAATACTTTACTAACCTCCTCTTTTCTCCATAATGTTATTTCTACTTTATTACTACAACCTGAATTTACCTCTTTTGGACCTAAATATATTTCTTCTCTTGGTTTAGGTAATGATTTTTTTATTCCGGATAACCAGAATTTAATAGTTAGTGGTTTAGTGTCTTTGAATAAATAATGTAAAAAAAAACATCTTTTTACAAAATCTTTATGTATTTTAATTTTTTCCTTAGAATTCATTATTAAATTAATATCTAAATTATCCATTCTATATGTTTTATTTAATAATTTAGGTAAACTTAGTTCTATTTCTTCCTGAATATCCAAAGAAGTAAATTCTCCATATATTTCTCTCTCTTCCCCTAATATTTGATATACCTGTTTAGGTAATTTATTGTTTAATAGAAATATATATAAAGAACGCATTAATTCAATACCATTAAGGTTCATCCATTCTATAATATATTCCTTATCATATTTTTCAAGATTATCTAAGAAAATGAGTAATTCTTGTTTTTTAGACTCTGAATATTTATGAAGTTTTAACATTTTTAAAATAATTTCTTTGTTATTTTTATTCAAAAAACTTAGCACTAACTCTATATTTAGCAAATATCTATTTTTATTTACCCCGGAAGTAGTTCCACAAGTATCAATATTATCCATAAAAACATTATTTCTTTTTATCTTTTTATCTTTCTTGAATAACTTAATTTTTTTTTTACTAAATTCTGTATAGTTAGAAGATAAAAATGTAATTAAGTTAGTTAAATTTAAATCTTTTTGAATTTTATCTTTTTTTATGGATTCAATAAATTTTACTAACTTTTTTGAATCAAAACCTAAATTATATTTTTTTTTCATAATATAATTATTAAATACATTTTTATAATAGTTTTTATATTATTTAATATTTATAACATTATATTCTCTAACTTTATCACTAACATTTGAATTACTAATACCTATATTATTATCAATGCCTTTATTATCAAATATTTTCTTTAAAATCTCTATATTGGAATACTTCAACATTTTATCATAATCGGGTAATACTAAATTAAAATTAATATACAAATCTCCTCTTATATCTAAATCCTCATCATTCTGAATTGTTAAACCCATATTTTCTATTTTTTTACTATTTTCTTTATCATTATTTCCAAAACCTTCCCATACCATTTTATAAGTTTTACCATCTAAATAATCTAAATAAAAATGACCTCCAAAATACATTTCATATAATGAAATATTATAATCTATTGCTAAATCATATCTGTCCTTTCTTTTTATAAAACTTTCCTTCTGTTTAATATTGAAAATCATATCACAATACCCTTTTTCATTATTTATATAATAACAATTATGATAACAAATTTTATCTACATTAGTACTTATAGTGAATTTACGAGTTTTCTTATTAAACATTGTTCCCGAACACTTAGTACATATTGTTTTCTCTAAATAACTTTCATTTTTTCTAAGACTTTTCTTACCTTTTCTTTTTTTCTTATTATTCCTACTATTTCTATATTTTTGTTTAATATCTTCTTCTTTTTCTAATAAACCTAAACCATTACATAAAGAACATTTTTCATTTACCTCTAATTCTACAACCTTAATAATATTATTATAAATATTCTCTAAACTAACTTTAATATTTACTATTATATCTCGTGTTTCTTCTACAATATTAGTTAATTTAGGTATCTCATTCGGTATTTTCAATTTATTTATTATATCTGTTTTTTTACCTATATCAGGTCTTTTACCTATATCAGGTCTTTTACCTATATCAGGTCTTTTACCTATATCAGGTCTTTTACCTATATCAGGTCTTTTTTTAGAAATATGATTACTATTTACTTTATAAAATTTCCGAAAATCATTATATTCTTTATATAAATCTGCCAAGTTATTATTTCTTATTCTATCTAATAACATTGTAAATAAATCGTCAAATTTAGAATTATTGCTTAAATTACTTAAACCATTATTAATTATAGAAGCAAAATCCGAAAATTTATTAATATTCTCATTGCTAAAAAAATATTTTGAAAAATTTAAAATTTCAGTAGGTAATATAAACTTATAATCCTGTTTCAATTTTCTACTCAAATCATATTTTCTTCTCTTTGAATCATCGTATAATACCTCATATGCTTCAACAGCGTCTTTAAATAAATGTTCTGTATCTTTATTTTTATCAGGGTGGTATTTTAATGCTGTTCTGTGGTATGCTTTTTTGATTTCATTTTTATCACATTTTTCATCTAATCCTAAGATATTGTAATAATCTTTCATTATAAAACAATTAATTATCAATAAGGATATCTTTTTTAAGTGATTTAGAAATAAAATTGATATATAAATTATTATTAATTAAAATTAAATATGGCTTTATATAACGATAAAACACTTATTGAAGCAGGAGTTGACGAAGTAGCGAGAGGTTGTCTTGCTGGTCCTGTCTACGCCGCTGCCGTCATTTGGCCCAATGAAGAAGAACAATTAGACCCAAATATTATTCTTAAAGATAGTAAAAAACTTAGTAAGACAAAAAGAACACTTCTAAGAGATTATATAGAAGAATACGCAATTGATTACGCGGTTGCTTCAGTAGATAATAATGAAATAGACAAAATTAATATTTTACAAGCATCGCAACTCGCAATGAGAAAAGCAATTGCTAAACTTGATGTACAACCAGACTTTCTCTTAATTGACGGAAATTACTTTAAACCATATATACATAATGGAGAATTAATACCACACAAATGTTTTATAAAGGGAGATGATAAATACCAATCTATTAGTGCGGCTAGTATTCTCGCAAAAGTATATCATGACGAATATATTGAAAAACTAATAGAAGAAGAACCAGAATTAAAAATATATGATTGGGAAAGTAATATGTGCTACGGAACTAAGAAACATATAGGCGCAATAAAAGAAAATGGTATCTCTAAATATCATAGGAAAACATTCGGTATTTGTAAGGAATATATTTAATAAAGAATATATTTAATTATATTAATATAATGAATTACTATCTTGAAAAAAAAGATACTAAATTACATAAAAGACTTTCTCCACTTTTAAAATATTTTAACTATAATGAAGATATATCTAAAACAAACTTTATTATATATCCTGAAATAATATGGGGTAAACAATACTTGGAAGCAGTTAAAATAATTTTTTCATTTATAATAAAATATAAAAAATATATAAATAAGAATAGAAAAGTAATATTTTTTTTAAATTGTGATTTTAAAGAACCATTATATTTAAAGAATACTATTATTTTTAGAACTAGTATAGAATATTCTAAATTACAAATAAATGAAAGAATATTACCTATTATGTGGCCAGAAAAGTTAGGAGAATTTACATACTTTTTAAATAAAAGTAATCATTTACCTATTGTAGGTTTTTGTGGGTGTTTAAAAACAAATAAATTTAGAAAAATAGTTAGTGATTTAATTAAAAATAATAAAGAAATTCAAGATAATTTTATTTTAAGAAATACCTTCCTCGCTACAGATATTCCAGATAAAGAACAAACCAAAAATGATTTTTATAAGAATATAAATGAATCGCATTTTACCTTATGTTTAAACGGTTTTGGTAATTTCTCAATTAGATTTTATCAAACATTATCAATAGGAAGAATACCGATATTTCTAGAAACTGATACTATTTTACCCTTTAAGAATGAAATTGATTGGGAAAATACAATTATTATGGATAAAAATCCTAAAAACTTAGTTGAAAAAATAATTTATTGTTATCAAAATGAAGATATTATAAAAAAACAAAAAAAATGCCTTGAAATTTTTAATAAATATTTTACATTTAATGCTTTTAGTTTAAAAATGAGAGATTTAATAAAATAGTTTTTTATATTATATAATAGTATATTCTAATGTCTAAAATTTATATGGTTAAAATTGGTATAGTAGGAAATTATAATGTAGGAAAAACAAGTTTTCTTAATACATATATAGACCAAGAAAGTGTATCTTCACAATTATCCACAATAGGAGTAGACTTTAGACATATGATATATAATTATGATAATAAAGAGTTTAAATTACATATTTGGGATACAGCAGGACAAGAGAAATTCGCAAATATTGTTAGGAGTTATTTAAGAGAAGTAGACGTTATTATTCTTATGTATGATGTAACAAATAAAACATCCTTTGATAATTTAGATAAATGGTTAAATGAAGTAGAATATCAAAATAAAGATAAAAAAATTATTAAATATATTGTTGGTAATAAAAAAGATATGAAAGATAAAAGAGTTGTTGATTTAAAAATATTAAAAAATTTTTGTAAAAATCAAGATATACAATATTCAGAAACCTCAATTAAAGATATAGATTCTATAAATTTAGTTTTTGATAGACTAGTAGAAAAAATAAATGAAAGTTTAATAAAAAATGAAATTACATTAAAAACTTTTCATAAATTAGAACCAGAAGAAAAAAAAGAAATAAGTGGAAAAAATAAGTGTTGTATTATTATGTAATATTATGTAATATTATTTTATATTTTTATTATTTTTAGTATTTTTATTATTTTTATTATTTTTATTATTTTTATTATTTAAATTTTTATTATTTTTTTTTGTTTTAGTTCGTTTTTGTATTAATTTAGAATAATCATTAAAATTCATTTGTGGAGGAGACCTACTATTTTTAAATACAGATACCATACTATTTACACCTTCAGAAACCTTCGATTTATTATATTTTGTTTCCGCAATATTTTCTATATCAAAAATTTCTTCTGCGTTTTTTGTTATTATACCTTTTTGATATAATTTTTCCGTCCAAGAATTTTCACTTAAAACCATTTTTACATCTTTGTCATCATCATTAATAGGTTCTACTAATATTGGCATAGACGCATTATAAACTAATATTCTTTCTTTGATAAACTTAAAATTTAAACTATCTAATAAAGTACGCTTTATAGTATTTTCTCTTCCAATACCACAAACATATAAAGAATTTACTTTATTTTTCTTTAAAAAATTTGATAAACAAGTACCTTCCTGTAAAGTATTCTTAAATGCGGAATATGGTGATTTATTTATACTTCCCTTAGAAACTATAAATCCCCTATTATGATAATCTGACTCATTTATAAAAACATCTTTACTATATTGTGAATTTGGTCTAAATAAACTACCAGTATCTAAATCTTGATGAAAATCAATACCATGGACTTCTGTTCCATTTAAAAAGAAACTATCACTTCCGTCAGTTAAAGCATGATCAGGTAATAAAAAATATTCTCCCTTGCATTTATCTTTACCTTTTTTTGAATCACATTTAAAATAACTTTTTTTTTCTTCATTAATTTCTGTAAAATATTTATAATTTGTATTTCTCAAATAATGATGACTTGAAAAAGTCCAATGGTCTGGAGAATTACATACTTGAGTAAATATAATAAAATCAAAAAAATATTTAATTCTAGAACCAGAAGATTTAACACCTTTTTTATTTTCACCTAATAATTTTTGTAATTTATCACTTTCTAATAACATTCCACTTTGTGCCGAATTAATATATCGATAATCTACTGTTTGTAAATTTATTAATTTATTAATATATTCAACTAATCTTTTCTCTTCAAGTTTTTTAATAAAACCCATTGAACCGCCCGTAAAAAAACAATTTTGAGGATTTTCAACTATTAAAACTCTCTTCCTTTCATCTGGGAAAATAACCTTTTGTATTTTTATTTTTTTAGTATTACATTTTTTTTTTAATTTTTTATTAGATTTTTCCATATATTATTAACAAATATTTATTTTTTTTTACAATAAATCAATAATCTCTATTAAACAATATTCTAAATTTATTATAGGTCTTAAACCATTATTTATTTTATACGAACAATCTTTTAATAATACTATTATGTCTCCTAATTGTTGGTATATTATTTTTCCAGAATGATAATCCTTTGTATATTTAGATAATAAATACTTTAATATAATATCTGGTTTAATATTTTCCACTAATAATTCCTGTAATAATTCTCTTATTATTATTAAAGAATTAATATTCTTTTTCTTCATTATTTTATACAAAAATTTTAACTTGTCGTTTATAGGATCAATATATTTTTCATATTTTCCACTAATATATGAATACTCTATTATATCATTTAATTTTTTCATATTTCTTTCACTAATCTTTACTATTTCATCTATTTCAGATTTTTTTATCTGTATATTTTCACTTTTATATATATCTTTACATAAAATTTTAATCTTTTCTTCATTTGGTAATGGTACCCTAATTGAACAAAAATATCCCATATACTTTTTTTTAAATAACTTATTCGAAATTACAATAAAAATATTAAATGAATAATATTTCTCTATATAAAATATTATAATTTTAAAGACCGAAGGTTTCAATAATTCAACATTTTTTAATAAAATAATATTCTTTTTATTTGTAAATGAATAATTATCTTTATTTACTATTTTATTCATAAAAGAACAAACTAACTTAGTATCATTAAAATTATAGTTACTAAAAATTACCTCATAATGATATTTACTCCTATAATAATCTATATCCTTACTATCATTCTTAAATTTTTTTAATTCTAAACTACAAATATCATTATAATATGTTTGAATATAAAATCTATAAAGAGTATATTTTCCACTACCCGAAACGCCATATAAAAATAAATTTAGAATATTATCATCTTTCAATATATTTAATAATTTTGTCACAATATCATTGTGTATTTTGAAATTAGAAAATTTTTTTGGAATATTTTTATTTATATATAAATCATTTTCATTAATTTCAACTTTTTTTATCTTTTTTTCTATTTTAAAAAAATGTTCCATTTAACATCAATAGATTACTAAATATATAATTTAACATTTTTAAATAAAAAAATATATCAATTTTATATTTATTTACAATACTTATTAAATGTTGAAACAAAATACTTAAAAAAAATATTCATCCCAAACCTCAATATTGTACTCTTATTATATAATACACACCCCCCCTCTAACATATCTTTATTATTAATTGAAATTAACAGCATTTTAACAATTTTTTTAGTATCTTCTTCTTTCTTTTTATCTTCTTTGATAATAGATTCAACTGTTAAATTTAAATCTCTTAAAGATTGTATTTTATTCCAATATTCCAAATCATACTTTCCTTGACTCATTATTATAATTAAATTAAAATTTTTTTTTTTTTTTAACTAACAATAATTCTATTTTTAAAACATTTTTGTGTACACGATAATAATATAAAATAATAAGAAATACCAACTAAAAAAAATAATAAAAGAAAAGATATTCCTTCTTCGTTTATTTCTTGGATATTAGTAAAATTATAAATAATACTCAAAGAAACCATATAAAATATCATTAATACAAAAATAATGATATAATATGTATAATGTTTATATATCAAAATATTTATTTCCTTTTTACATAACTCACAATTCCTTTTTATTTTTAATTTATAATTAACCTTTTTTTTATTTACTTCCAACCACTTTAATAAACATTCTAAATGAATATTACCCATACTTCCCTTACAGTCGCAATATTTTTGTGGGTTTAATACATTTTCATAACAAATGCGACATTCATGAATATTTTGTATTCCTTCTTCTAATATATTTTCATTTAATACACTTTCACTTTCACTTTCACTTTCACTATTTAAATTTGTTAATAATTCCATAATTTAAATTTAATTTATTATATTATATTATATTATATTATATTTACTATATCAATCTTATAAATATATTTATGAATAAAGTTTTATTTCTCTTATTATTTTATTATATTCCTGTTGAATCTTTGAAATTTAATAATGTTCAATCTATAAGTGTAAATTTATATTATAATAAGTCATTATGTCGTACTAAAACAACATATTTATATGACTTAGTAAGGATTCCTGTAAATTGTAATTGTTTTACAGGTAGAAAAAAATGTGTTCGTAAAATAAATCAAAATATAATTTTAGATAATAATCCGGATTTATTGGAATATGAACAATTCTTATATTTTAATAAAAGTAATGAAAAAAAATGTTTACATTTAGATAACCAAACATATTTTCAATATCAATATAATTTAACTAATCAATTCTGTTCTAAAATTAGACTTATCTTTAGTATTATTTATATCATAATCATACACGCAATCGCAATAATCTTATATTTTCATTACAAAGAAAAAAAGAAAAAAAAAGCAATAATGTATCAGAGATTAGACGAAATCGTGGGAATAGAATTCGATAATTTTTTAGAAAATTAAAATATTTTACTTAAAAAGAAATTAAAAATATTATAAAAATGGATTTATCATCACATATTTCTAATACCAATTTTTCTACCTGTATTCTCAATGCCTCTGGACCTATATGTTCTATGGAAGAAGAATTAATCGCAATAGACAATAGCTCTGCGGGTGGTGTTATTACTAAAACTGCGACATTTGAAAAAAGAGAAGGGAATGAAAAACCCAGATATTATGATCATATGTTAGGTTCTATTAATTCTATGGGATTACCTAATCAAGGACACCAATATTATATTAAAGTATCAGAAAAAATAAAAAAACCATATATTATTTCAATGTTAGGAATGACATTAGAAAAAACAATACTCATTTTAACTAATATTTTGGTAGCAGTTAAAAATTTCAATAAAAAAATAGACGGAATTGAAATTAATTTATCTTGTCCGAATATTATAGGAAAAGGACAACTCGCATATGATTTCAAGTCTTTAAATACATATTTAAATGAATTATGTATTATATATGAGACGATAACCTATAATATGGAAAATAAACCTATTTTAGGTATAAAATTACCACCTTATTTTGAATTAGACCACTTCGAAACAGTAGCAAATATAATTGTAAAATACCCTATTAATTTTATCACTTGTATTAATAGCATTGGTAATGGCCTTATTATAAATTATGAAACCGAATCAACAGTTATTAAACCCAAAGACGGTATTGGTGGAATCGGTGGAAGTTATGTTAAACCAACTGGTTTAAGTAATGTTAGGAATTTCTATGTCCAATTCCAAAAATTAAATAAAAATATTAATATTATAGGTTGCGGTGGTATTGAAACTGGTAGAGACGCATTTGAATATATTTTATGTGGTGCCGATTTAATACAAATAGGAACACAATTTTATAAAGAAAATATAAATTGCTTTAAAAGAATATTAAAAGAATTAGAAAGCATTATGAAAATAAAAAATTATAATAATATTAATGATTTTAAAGGTAAATTAATAACTCTGTAAATTAATAACTCTGTAAATTAATAACTCTGTAAATTAATAACTCTGTAAATTAAACTAAACATCAGAACTCTCTCTTATCTCTATATAATTTTTATCAACGGAGTTTACATTTACATCTTGGTAATCATAAGGAGTTTCATCTTCAAATTTCACGTCTTTCCCTGTATTGTATAATGGATTATCATAACTTATTACTCCATTATTTTTATTTTGTATTTCCAAATTATTTAATTTTTTCTTATTGGTATAATTTACACATATCATTACTATTCCAAATATAAGTATAATACTACCCAAAACACCCAATACTACATAAAGGCCTGTTAATTGTCTTTTAGTATTTTTACTTGTTGAAGAAGAACCATTCGGTTCTACTATATTAATACTAGTATTTGTTAGTGTATTTGTAGTGCTTGTTAGTGTATTTGTAGTGCTTGTTAGTGTATTTGTAATGCTTGTTAGTGTATTTGTAGTGCTTGTTAGTGTATTTGTAGTGCTTGTTAGTGTATTTGTAGTGCTTGTTAGTGTATTTGTAGTGCTTGTTAGTGTTGTAGTTGTTAAAGTGGTAGTATCATGACTATTCTTTTTAATAAAAGTATAGTTATGATTATGAATATGTCTATGTGAATTATAAAGATTTCCTTCTCCATTTAATCCTAAAGAAATGCTTCCACAAACTTCATCACTATCGCATTGTTCAACTAAACTGTCTACCGTCATATTTTGTTCATTAAAAATTCTACTTTTTATTAATCCAATACTATCCTCTATAATAGTATAATTTGGATATATGTATTGGGACATTTGATAATTACATCCATGATCACACATATTGAAATTAAAACTTCCATCTCCTACTTGGTCGTCGTCATAATAATCATAAAAAATCATTGTTCCATTATAATCTAAACAATTACATCTATTATTTTCATTAAATAAATTACAACCTTCTAAACAAGAATAATAATGGTCATTATAATAAAAATTAATATTACAGTACATACTACAATCAAAATAATAATTACAATCATTATAAAAAAAAACAAAATTATATTCGGGAATACTTAATAAATTTCCATATGGAGGTAAATATATATTTCTTTCATATACACCTACTCTTATTATATTTAATTTATCTTTACTATCCCCTCCTATAAAATCTAACCTTATAAATGTCGCAGGATGGTCATAATCTCCCAAATCAAAAGATTGTCTCATAATATGTTCGACGCCTTCATTATGAGTACAATTAGAACTATCCAATACACCTATTAAATTAAAATTAATATCGTCGCTACTGATACTTACATTTGCTCTTACGTTCGAATGCTCGAACATATCAATAAATATATCATCTCCAGGATTATTCATTACTGATTCATCCACAAAAGAAAATGTTATACTATATCCAGGATAAAAAGATAAATAAGTATTATTATTTTCTCCCAATGCCATACTAAAATTATTATTTAAATATTCATTTTTTTCAATATCATTAATAAAACCACCGTGAACATCTGAATGCTTATGATGTCCATAATGAATATATCTAACTACATTATCTACAAAACCATCACCTTTTAAATGTTCGAATGTTCCATTTAAACCTGGATAAATTTGATAACAACCATCCGGAACTATTTGGTTTAGTAAATACATACCTTCATATAAATTATCAAACGTAAAAGGTGAATTAGCCATGACTTCCTGATTTGGTTCTCCTTCGTCTAAAATTCCATTATGATTTAAATCAAGATATAATGTTGAATTTTTATTAGTTTCCGGAACATCCCACAAATATCCTTCTATAGAATGTTTATATTCCTTAAATATACTATGTTTAACCTTAATATAACTATAAACAGTTGTATTAGTTTCAACAGGTTCCCCTAAATTAGATAAAGCCCTACATTCATAATCACCAGTATAATTCTCAAAAATACCTAAACAATTATTATCATACGCACAATTCCACCTACACTCCGTATAATTATTTACTGTATTATTTATTAAATAATTATTTTCATTTCCAGTACTAAACATATAATCATTACCACCTATATCACCATATGATAATAAATAATCGACTTGTGTATTATTATTTATCTTATAATCAAAATTACTTCCCAAAATAGGAACTATCAAAGCAAACAAGTAAAATAATTTAGACATTTATAATTGAATTTTTATAAATTTTATTATAAATTTCTTTTTAAATATTATTTTTTAAATATAATTTAGATAGTTCCATTATAAGAAGGAGGTTTACCTGTATTTTTCTCTGTATTATTTATTAAATTACTATATCCTCTACGTCTTCTTATTAAAACATGATTACCATCTGAAATAAATATAATATTATACATACAATATACAAGTCCAAAAGCACACACAATACCAACGCACATAATAAATAAAAACAATAATATTGTCATTGTCTGTCTATTTACGCATATATTCCCAAATAATACTATATCTGCCTTTACTAGATATGAACCGCATATATCACATACTCTCCCATTTTTAAACTCGCATTGTGAACCATTTACAAAATTATTATTTACTTTCCATTTTTGATATTTAAAATCACTGGAATTAAATAATGTATTCATACATTGAGAAGTATTTAGACAATTGCAATCCATATCATAATTATTATCCGTTCTTAATAAAATATCCTCGTTATTTAAACATTCTTTCATATTTTCATAAAATCTTAATTTTACGTTCTGATTAAACATATTATTATGCTTATCTGTCCCATTACTTATATTTGTATGTGTATTTATATTAAATATTTCTATATCATTAAAAGCATTAACAGTAAAGACATTTAATAAAAATAAAGTAATCATTATTTTTTTAAAATTCATTTATGTAATAAATAATATTTTATTTTTAAATAGACAATTTTTATTTTATATTTATATATTATAAAAATGGAAAAATATTGGGAATTCAAAGAAAGAGAACAATGGAATGTAATGGGTCAAAGTGCGGGTGCTAGTGCTTGGGGAGGAATAAGATCGCCGGGTAGTAAAGAAAAGTCTGTGATAGAACTACAAAATATGATAGATCATTGCAATAAAAGATTTGAATGTTTAGATACAATGCTAGAAAAAAATAAAACTCTAACAATTGTTATACCTACTAATTTTGAAATAGACGATGGGGTGAAATGGGAGTGTAGGTGTACCACTGAAAATAAAATTTCAAAAGAAGGAGGAACTATTTGCCGTCTATGTAAAAGTGGATTATCTAATATGGGTAAAGGAAGAGCTTTTAACCAATGGAAAAGTAGATATGGCGATACATTTAAGTATTCTGATTTTATACAAAATTTAGATAAAAAAATAGATGAATTACATAAAAAGTATTATCTAAGAGTTTCTTTTGGAAGACTAATAAAAAACCTCGATGAACCAAATAGAATACAATTATGGGGGGCAAATTTAAAAAATTATGATAATAGAGCTAGTAAAGGAAATATAATAAAAGGAAGTGGACAAGCAGCATTTTTAAAAAAGCATACACAAAGCACTTATGGAATTATTACTACTCCCGTAGGAGGAGTTCCACAGCAAGGAACAAAGGATTTTGATATGGAAAGATTTATTTCACGAAATGATACTGTATCTATTTCACACGGAGGTCCTAGTTCTCTTTCTCGTAGTACTATCGGTGCTAGTGCTATGAGTCCAAGTTCTACCCGGTTACAAAATTTAGAAAATGTAAAACAAACAGTTATAGAAGGGATAGAATCGCAATTTGAACCATATATCAAAACCGAACTATCAAGAACCCCCCAAGAATTTATAGATAATTTTACAAGAGCAAGTGAAAGCGATGAAGGATATAAAAAAGCGATGGAAGAATTACAAAAAGGTAAAAAAAAAAAAAAAAGTCACTGGTTTTGGTTTGTTTTTCCACAACCATTAAATATCTTTGATAAACTTGGTTTTACACCTTCCCCTTTATCTCAAAAATATTGTTTTAATAGTAAAGAAGAAGCATTTGCTTTTATTGAAAATACCCAACCTAGACAGGGACAATCGTTGAGCTTAATGCAAAAATATTTTGAATGTTTAAAATTAATTCTTGATAGTAGTAATTCTATCGGAGAAATTATGCACGATGATACAGATAAATTTATAAGTTCAGTTAAACATATAAAATTAACATTAGAAACATATTTAAGAGATAAATTGTCTGTTAATGAACTACAAAAAGAAATATATTTTTATATTTTAGAAAAAGAATATAAACTTGATACTCCCGGAGTTGGAAAATTATATAAAAGGAGATCTAATAAAAAGAAATCTAATAAAAAGAAATCAAAAAAAAAGAAATCTAATAAAAAGAAATCTAATAAAAAGAAATCTAATAAAAAGAAATCAAATTAACAATAACAACCCTCTATAATATTAATATTTTGTAATCCATAAGGACTTTTAATCTGTTTTACTACAACTTCTTTATTACATAAACTTCCTGTATCACATTGTCCAATACATTGTCCTACATCTAAAGTTACTTCAAAATTCGTTCCTGTATGATATGTTTCTTCCAATTTTTCTCTATGACATTTTCTCATATCTAAACAATCACAATCTTTTATATGTCTAAATTCCTGTAATCCATTAGATAAATAAAAAGAATGTACGGATTGGTGAGTCGGTAAACATTGTTCACAATTCTCATATATAGTTTTTAATCTTAAAAAATCAACCGCAGAATCATCCTGAACTAAAACATCTAAATTACCATCTACCACTACATTATTAACTATACTTATACCACCATTTAAATTATTCAAATCTAATGTTGTACATAAATTATCCCCAGGATTCCAATTCCCCCCGTTTAAAGCAGGTAATCCTATACCCCATAATCCATTCCCATTTGTTCCAAGTCTTAAACTATCCGTATTAGTTAATGACACCTGAGCCGCCTCTATACAAATATCTAATAATAAAGTTCGAATAGGACATTCACTTTTTCTTAAACATTTATCAAATGTATGAACAAAACACCTATTATCCATAAATATATCAAAACCACTCTGAACACCTAAAGGACATATTCCCGCCGCACTATTTAATAATAATAAAGACGGATTTGATACTTCCATACCATTTGTTATACTATAATTATCCTCTACACCAGCAAGACAAATATTATCTCTTTGCTCACATTTCCCATAACACCTACCAAGAGGAACTTTAATAGTTCCATAATGATTCTTAACACCGCAATTTTGACATTCGCATTCTTTAATTACTTTAACCTTTCCTTTTTTTAATTCTTTATAATCGAATATAGAAGGAGAACAAATATTTTTACTAACTTGTAAATCACTATCTAAACTACTTTTACAAATACCAGCACATTTCCCTACATCTACCTTTTTACCAAAATGAAGTTCATACTTTGGTTTTCTATCACATTTACTTAAGGGAAGACAATTTGCCCATTTACAAACATTTCCACCTAAAACACCTTCGCACCTATCGTAACCATATGGATTAAGTTGCGAGCAATCATAATTTGCGGATAATAAATCATTATTCTTCTTTTTATGATGATCTACACAACACATATTATCATTATCAAGGATGTTGGTTGTAGAATCAACGGATTCTAACTTATTAGGTAAAGAATCACTTGAATCTAACTTATTAGGTAAAGAATAAACATAATTAACTAAAGTTAAAAAGACTAAATATTTAAACATTTTTTAAAATAGTATTAAGTCTTATTTTTAAGTATAAAAAATTATAATAGAATGAAAATTATGCAAAACCGTGTTCTATAATTTCATAACTAGTTATTATACCTCTCTTAAGTTCTTCTTTATTATAATAGTCATTGTCACCCTCACCGTCACTTTTTTTGATATATAAATCTAATTGGTTATTACAAGTATGTGATGTTATAATTTTGTTATAATTATTGTTCATAAATTCTATAGTATGATTAGTATTATTAAGTGTAGTAGAACCAGTCCAAAAAAATAATAATTTTTTCAATTGGTCATTATCTAATTCATTTATTATTTCTATTATTATATCTGTATATTCAACTTTTTTTTCATCTGGTATACTATCCATTTTTTGATAAGTAATTAAAGACAATAATTTATCTTTATCTATCATTCCTATATAAGTTGCCTTCATAAAATCACCTTCCGTAATTAAATATTTCCTATATTGGTCGCTAAAAAATAATTTTTCATTGACAGATTTGCTAAAAAATGCCTTAAACCCTTTGGTAAAGAAATAATTTTCTTTATGTAAATACCTCTCATACTTATCTAATAAATATAAAAAGGTATAAGCTAAATTATATTGTTGTGGTAAAAATAATTCACTTACTTTATTTTTTTTTAATTCTTTTTCTGTGAAAAAAAACTGTAAATATTCAGGGTCAATATTTTCTAAATCAATTAAACTATCAAAATCACTATTATTATAGTCATATTCTTCTTCAATTATCCATTTTAACCGACTTATATCTTTATCTTCTGTATCTTTTTTAAATATAGCATAAATATCTATCCAATTACTTAAATATTCATTAGTTAGTCTATTTCCTATATAAGAAGAAAAAGGAATATCCATAATTACATTTTTATTCATAAATTCACCATTATCCACTGCTAACAATTTTGCCAAAGTTAAACCACCTATCATATACATATATTTCAAATTTTTATCTCTTATAGTTTTTTTTTCATTTTTACTTAATTTATTATCTTTATTTCTCTTTAATAAAACATTAATATTTGTTATTGATATTTTACTATAATCTAAACCGGCACTATATTGAGAAGAATTTGTATTTTCTTGATTTTGTTGGTTTTTTTCTCTTTGTATTTTCCTTCTAATTTCTTCATTTTGCGATTCTTTTATTAATCTTTGTAATCTTACATTTGCTCCTCCTCTAATTTTTTTAGTTCTAAATTTACTGTTCGTATTCTTTTTAGTTCTTAACTTTCTTTTCCCACCTCCGAATAATTTTAATTTTTTACCAAATATATGCTCGTCTCTATGGTTTTTTATACTAATTTCTTCAAAAAATGTATTTTTGAAAGAAGCACTTACAAAAGAAATATAGTCTGCTCTAAGCCCTCCATAATCCATACCCATCCCTCCTTTAAATTCAATTAAACCGATTGGTTTGTTTATACATTCTAAAACAAATCTATCCAAATTAAAACTATTATTAATATCTTTATAATTTTCCATATTCAAATAATTGAGTGTTCTGTCAATATATGTTTTTACATAATGAGGTATTGTTAAATCTTCCTCTCTAGTAATTTTATCTTCTCTTTCTATTAAATCAGGATTAATATTATCTTTAGTTAAAAATAAAAATTTCTTTCTAGGAATAATAATAGAATAAGAATAAGCATTTTGGGGATTAACATCTGGATAAGAATAAACATGTTGTGGATTTACAATTCGCGAATTATTCATTGTTGAAGAATTATCAATTGATTTTATAAAGTTAACATTTATAGCATCTATTACTTCTCCATTATTATATTTGAACCATTTCCCGTCAACCAAATTATGTTTTTCATAATTAGAATTAAAAGGACAAAAAAATATTGTATCAGGGATTACTTCTTTTATTTCATATTGCGAAACATATCCTCCCATATCCATTTCTACTGAGTTTATTCCGAATATTAATTCTACATAAATCCAAAAACCTTTATAACAAGTTATAATTTTAGTTTGTATTTCTCGCCACTCAAATGTTCTATTATATAATAATAAATATGTTTCTAAATCTAAAAATAAATAAGTATTTGGACAAAACAAAGAATTAGGATCAAGGTTTATATTATTTAATGTATTTTTGAAAATTTCACCGTCTGGTTGATTTATAGGATCAGTTATAATTTTTATATCTCCTTCATATGGTACAGTTCCTATATTATAATCATTTCTACATATTAAATTATTTATATTATCCGCCGTAGCATTTTCTAATAATTCTAATCTTTCTATATAAGGTAAATTATCTGTAATTTTAATATTATAATCTATTTTCAAATATAAGTTATTTAAAAGTTTTTCTCTATCTATACGTAATTCATTTAAAATTCTATCTATATCTTCCATTTCATATGCTTCTTCTTCAGAAATAGTAAATAAGGCAAAACCAACATTATTTATATTTGAAATTAAACCAACAAGTGGTATTCTCTTATCATACTCATCATATAATTTATGTATTATATATATAGGAAAAAACATATCATTCTTATGATAAAATAGACACCAATAATTATCATTACTATAATCATCTTCTTCTTCTGGCGGAATTCTTAAAATATAAAATCTTGTTTCTTCCATATATTCATTATTTGTGGCATTATAATATCCATATATATCATGTCCAGAAACACTTAATTCATTAATTAAACCATAAATATATTTATTACATATTTTTTCTATTAAATCATTTGTATTATTATTATTATTTCTATGTATTTCAAAATTATAATTTCTATCTTCTTCATTTTCTAATTCTTCTTTATTTAATAAAGATATTTCTTCTATATTATAAAAATTTTTTGTATTTATATTATATACTAGTGGATAAATATGTTCTATATTTAAATTTACACTAACTGGTTCGCAAATTATAAAATTAAGTGTTTCTTCTTTATTTATCAAATATAAATAATCTTCGTCTTTTTCTTCTATATCTTCATCATTATCTCCATATTTATTATAATGTACTAAATGTAATTTATTTACACCACGCGAAGGATTAGTATTAGGTAAATTAATAAAAAAGAATAATGGAAAATCTTTATTAGTTAAATAAATTTCATTTATATAAACTCTAATATATTGATTTTTCATATATATTGGTTTTTGTATATACAAACCATAAAAAATATTTTTAAAATCTTCTAATTCCATATCAGGTAAAAAATAATCCCTTATAATATTACTATTTTCGTCCTCTGTTATTTCTATATATGAATAATCATCTTCTGTTAATAATAATGGATTGATATTTATCAGATTATCTATACTTTCTTCAGTTAAATGAAATTTTTGGAATACCTCACTTATTGAATTATTCCCTTCTATATTATTAAAATTATTTATACCCGGTATTGTATTATTTGAATTATTCCCTTCTATATTATTAAAATTATTTATACCCGGTATTGTATTATTTGAACTAGCCCCACCACTTAAATTAAAATTTTGAAATTGTTGTGGAGGTGTTTGCGGCGGAGAAGGAATATTTATATTTTGTGGTAACGGTTGAGATGTTTGTGAGGGAGAAGAAATACTTATATTTTGTTGTATAGGTGTACTAACTAAATTTCTTAATTCTCCAAAATTATTATATTTAGTAAAATCATCAACTACCATTTTTCTAAATTTAGTTAATAATTCAGTTGGAGAATAATTGGAATTCATCATATTTTCTATTCTTATAGTTGACATATAATCAATACATTGAAAAATTGATTTTCCTTCAATAGATTCCATATCTTCTTCTTTCGCGACTATTTTTGTTTCTTCTCTCATTTTTTTAATATTCATTTTTTTTAATTCTTCTACTATTCTTTTTATTCTCATAAATCTAATTACTTTAAACTCTTCAAATTCTGTTTCCAAATCTCTATCTTGTTTATCAATATCAACATTATTAATAAAATTAGGAGAATTATAATATACTTGATTATAATTGTTATTTGAACTATAATTCAAATTTAATCTAGCGTTATTTTCTCTTGGAGGAACTGCTCCAAATGTATTATAATTATTAGAACTCCTTCTGGAATGTCCTTCTGCTATTTGTTCAGGATTGCTCATTATTTATATATATATATATTTATTTTATATTTTTTTATATTGATATTTTAATGATATTCTATATAATACTAATTATTCTTATTTTATCTCTTACACTAAATGGTTTTCTTAAAAAATCTCTAACTAAAGAAGTAAATACAGACGAATACTTATTTGTTATGTGCCATATTGTTTTTCTATCTACATATATTTACATTTCTAGTAAATATATATTAGGGAAAAGTAATATTAGAAAAAATATTTTTAAAAAATTAGATAAAAAAACAATATTATTATTCATATTTTGTGGTGTTAACGCTATTCTTGCTTCTGCTTTATTCGTTTACCTATTAAAAAGTGGCGACGTTTCATATATTATTCCACATACAAGTTCCTTATTAATTGTATGTACTTTATTAATAGGATGTTTATTTTATAAGGAAATAATGAATACTACAAAAATAATAGGTATAGTATTAATTTTAGCAGGATTAACCTGTATAAATGTAAAAGATAAAAAATCGATAGGTCAATCAAACGTCTAATATAAATTAATTTCTTCTTTTGATAAACTACAACCTTCATTAAATTTTATATATTCGTCCATTATTGAAAAATCACAAGGTCTTAAAATAGACCAATCCGTTTCTTTCACTAATAAACCTAATTTAGTATAAATATATCCTACTAAGGCACTACACCAAAATCTATCTGTTTTTTGCGGATATAAATCTTTCCTAAATAAAGCAGGTATCCAATCTTGGGGCAATATATCATATGGTTTTTTATATACTACATCATGTATCTCTTTTATTTTTTCTTCATTAAAAATTGTTAAAGGGCAATTAACTTGTCTTATAGAAATTTCCGCTCCTTTAGAATTATTAATAATTTCTTCAAACGGTGTTATTTGAACTCCTAACTTTATTTTATTATCTTGTGGGTCAGGTATTCCTTCCCAACCAGATTCCCAAACATATAACCCTTTTAAATGTGAGTCTATAAAGGTTGGGTCTTTTAATATTAAACCAATATGTGTATAGTTACTATGAGTAGTAAATCTTATCATATTAGATAAAATACTCATTAATCCTTTCGGGTGACTATTAAAAAGTATTAAATCTCCAGTTTTAAGTTTTGTTATGGTGTCTTCATTGTAATCCATATACTTATTATTGATATTAAAAAAAATTGATTTTTAATTACTTATAATTTTAAATATAAAAATGATGTACAAACTACTTACAATTATGATTACAGCAACACCTCAAGTTGCGGGAAAGTTTCTTTTCCCGGATAATGCGGATTTCACAATCAATTACTATAACAGTTCTACATGTGGAGAAAATACAACAGCAAAGAACTCCACTATTAAAAGTTTGTGTCTAGAAACACAATACGACGGAGGATATCCAAAATGTTGCAACACAATGCTTCAAGATGTGGGACTAGTTGAAAACACCACATTTGATAAATGTTACACTTATACAACTTTTAACTCTACTATTAGTGGTGTTATGTATAATTGTGAACTTACAAATCTGAAAGGTATTACTACCGCGGAAACATTCAGTTATATTGGGGCATTTCTGCTATCAGTACTATTGGTAACTTTCCTATGCGGTTGTATGTATAAATGTGCGAAAGCACGCAGTGGATATGATAGAGTATAGAAAATAAATTACAATATTATTTCAAAAAAACATTTTTATTTTATTTTTTTTTTACCATTTAAAATGAAAAAAATTATAATTAAATTAGAATGTTTATTACAACTTATACAACTTATACAAACAATACAACTTATAATAATATAAAAACACAAACATTTGGTTATTTGGGTGCGTCTACACTTATAATTACTTTATTGCCGCAAATATATTTAACTTATAAAACAAAAAAAGTAGAAAATTTATCATTGGTATTTTTATGTTTACAAGAATTAACTTGTGTTCTATTTCTTATTTATGGAATAATGCTTAAAGAAATACCTTTAATTGTTGCTAATTCTTTAGTAGGAATACAAGGAATTTCTCTTCTTAGTATGAAAATAATGTATAAATAATTAATGTATAAATATAATTATCTTCTCAGTGAAAAACTTCTTTTCACTGACATTATACTTCGTGAAAAACTATGTAGAAATCTTGTTTTGCTATTTATCAAAAATATTATAATTAAACCTACTAAAATAGTAAATACTTGTAATACAACTTTTATTATTTTTTTTCTATCTTCTTCATCTTGAAACTCATTTGAAGTTTCTAATATTTTATTCCTTTCCTGATTTTCTAATTCCTTTAAAGTATTTTTTTTTGCCTGATTTATTTTATTTTGTTCTTGGGCTTTTATAATTTCTGGATTTTCAGATAATAATTTATCTATTTTAAATAAATATTCTTTTAATAACTCCTTATATTGACCTATACTTGTTTCTAATATTTTTACATTTTTAACTTCGTCTTTTACCCAGTTTTGAGTATTATTATCATTTTGTGAAGACATTTTCGCTATATTTTTCCAAGAACTTACTATTTCCGCGCCTCCGTCGAAAATATGATTTGTTATTTGTAATAATGTATTATGTAAATTATATATATTATTATTACTTTCTAAAAAATCTTGATACTGTTTAAAATCCCAAGCAGTTCCATCGCCATATAAATGATCCATTATATAATAATAAAATATAAATTTTTTATAAAAATATAAATTGACAAGATAAATTCTTCAAATAAAAAATTGAGTTTATTTTTTCTTAAATAGAAAAATATTCATTATGCCTAAAAGTAATAATCAAGACAAAAATAATAACCAAAAAAAGGTTGAAGAAAAACACGGACATAACTGGGATTATCATAATCATTATGATAATCTCATTTATTGCGGCCAAAGTTGCCCGTGCTGTAGAGCAAGGGTTCAAAAAGAAAAAGGCACTATTGAATTTGGTGCTTGTAAGATTTGTCTAAAACATTAATTTAATATTTGTCTAAAACATTAATATTTTCAAATACTTTATAATGATTTTTTATATTTTATATTCTTCTACACTAATAATATTATTATATATTTTTTCGTATTCTTCATCTTGTAATGTATTTAAATTTTCCAAATCTTGTAATGTTTTGTCTAAATATATATTTTCAGAAATACTATCCATAATTTTATCATTCTTTTGTACTTCATTTATAAGGTCTCTATTATCTTGATATAATAAACTTTTTTGTTTTCTTTTCATATTTTTTAATAAAAATCTAAGTTTTAAAGGATAATTATCAATAATTCTATTAAATAATATACTATTCTCATACAATAATCTATTAATACAATATTCTGTTAAAATGCTACTTATATTATAATTTTTATCATACCATAAAACACTATGTGCCAAATATAAATTAGATAAAATATCTGCCATATCACCTGATATTGATTGGTTTTTTTTTATTTCTCCTCCTAATAAAGCTATAAAATTACTTAAATTGGCAAAATCAGTAACTTGTTTATCTATATTATCTTTACCCCATGATAATTTTGATTTTAATAATAATTTAGTAGAATGTTTAATCATTTCATTAAAATTATTTCTAAATTTACCTAAATCATTTGAAACAATACTATCATAAATATCATATACATATGGATGACTTTTATTTAATCCTTGTCCAAAAATTATTAAATTTTTAGTTAAAGTATTACTTCCTTCAACCGTAATTCCAACTGGAATACATTTATAAAATTTCTCTGTAAAATTATTTTCCCCTAAACAAATAGCACTCCCACTATGTATATCCATCGCATTATTTATTACTTTTCTAGCTCTTTCTGTTGTTTGTTCTTTCATAATTGCGGAAATAACTGCAGGTTTATTACCAGCATCTAATATATTATTAGTCATAGCAATACTAGATTGTATTAACCAAGTTTCATATAACATATCACCAAATTTATTACTAACACCTTCCATATTTATTAAAGGAATATTAAATTGCTTTCTATGTTTAATATAATTAAAAATACCATAAGTTGAAGTTTTAGCAGAAGCATTTGCGGTTGCTGGTAAGCAAATACCTCTTCCTGTCGATAAGCATTCCATTAACATTTTCCATCCATTGCCGGTATTTTCTTCGCCTCCTATTATAGTTTCTAAATCTAATTCCAATTTTCCTTTAACTGTTCCATTGGGAAATCCAATATTTAAAGGGTTATGATAAGTTTCTAATTTTAAATTAGGATGATTTTTTTCTAATAAAAATACTGTTATTCCTTCTTCACCCTTCACTAATAATTTATCAGGATCCTCTAATCTAATAGCAAGACCCACTAAATCAGCAATAGGAGCTAATGTAATATATCTTTTATTGATTTCTACTTCGACAACTCTTTTACCATTTTTCATTTTTAATACTCCTGTATCTATTTTACCTAATGCGTCAGAACCATTATTAGGACCAGTTAAACCGAAACACGGAATAATTTCCCCATTTGAAAGTTTAGGTAAATATTTATTTTTTTGCTTTTCTGTTCCATAATTTGATAACAATTCTCCAGGACCAAGTGAATTAGGAACCATAACAGTTACACCTAGAGCTGGATTTTTCGAAGAAATTTTAGTTAAAGTATCTGATAATTCTTTGATAGATAATTTATTACCTTCATATTTATCCTCTATTAAAAATGAAAAAAATTTATTTTTGGATAAAAATTTTAAAGTATCTTTATAATTATCCGAAGGGTAAGAATAATTATTACCATATTTATCCAATAAATTATCTACTTGATTAAAATCAAAATTGTGATTTTTTTTTACTTCAGTTTTTTCAGGTAATATTACTTGACCCGAAAATATTTGCCTATCTAAATTAGTATTTCCTGTTCTTAATGCTATTAATTCAGTATCAGAAATACGGGGAACTATTTTTTTTACTCTATTAAAAATAAAACGATACATTTTTTTATTTTATTTAAAATTGAAATTTTAAATATTGTTTAAACTTATTGAATAAAATGCTTTCTTTTAAAGTTTTTAAACAATTTATGAATAAAACATTTTTACCCCCTAAAACTATTTTAGGTAGGTGGAATTTAGATAGTAACTTTATTAAAACTGATCTCGCAAATCATGATTGTTGCGGGGATAAATTATGTGGGGACCCAAGACTTACTACACTTTATATTGAAAAAAATTTACTAAAAAAATTAAATAAATATTAAAAATTATTAAAAAAAATTTATATTTTTTTACTTTATATGGTAAAAAAAAATAAAACTAAAAAAAAAATTAATTATTCATTATATGCCGATTATCACCCAAAAACAAGTAGAAAAGGATTGGGTTATAAAAATAAAGAAAAAGCTTTATATACTATTGAACAAATTAAAAATGAACCTAGAAAATATCAAGTTTCAGTAATTAATACTATGAAAAATAGGGCAAAATATCATACAAGTCGAACAAAGGATATGAAAAAAGCCATTAAAATTTTTAATAAATGGTTAAAAAATAATAAAAAATAATTTTATTTTGTTCCACTTGTATTTATATTTTTATAACCGTCCGGTTTTTTGAATTGTTTTATTTCTTTACTTGGAGAAGTTAAATTAAGATATTTAAAAAGTTTATAAATATATTCCATATTAATTATAAAATAAATATATTATTTAAATCAATTTAATTATCTCTTTATAAAATTTATTTAGATATTCTAATTCCATTTTTTATAATACTTATTTAAAAAATTGTTAATTATAATATCTAATATGAAAGGTTACGTTATTGGAATTTTAGAAATTGCTTTATATTTTGTAGGTTCTATTTTTGTTAGAAAATCATTTCAACAATTACAAACTATTAATAGAGCAACATACTTCTGGGTAATGATGACTATTTTAACTGGTGTATGGGAAATTGCTTACATTTCAGATTATAAGAATATAACTGATATGGCACATCAACTAGTCAATACCAGTCAACACGTTTGGACTAATAATTATGATATTAGTTATGTACTACCTTGGAAACTTTCACATATTTTCTATGCGGAGTATGGTGCCTGGGCAGATAGAGAATATATGTCAAATAGTGATGATTGGAGTAGAATTATAGAGAGTTCTCATTGTACTCAGTGTGCTTTATTTTCTTTACTCGCAATAACATTTAAGATATTTGGGAATCATAATAATTATTTGATATGTTTATCTGTTGCGATGGGAACTCAATTTATGAATAGTTTCTTATATATGTTTGCGTATTTCTGGCAAGAAAGAGAACCCGATAACGTTAATTATCCTACACCAGATTTCCCGAGTGACGCATGGTTATTTAAGAGGGCATTTATGTGGGTAAATATATTTTGGTTAGTTATGCCATTTTATACTATTGCGTATTATATATTTGAGAATTGGAAAATAAAAAAACCAATTGTAAATGATTTAGAAAAAAATAAATTAATTGATTAAAAAAAAAAGTTATCATATAGTAAATGAAAAAAACAAAATATACTAAAAAAAGATATACAAAATATACTAAAAAAAGATATACAAAAAATAATAAAAAAACTCGTATTAATAAAATAAAAAGGAAAATTGGAGGAGCAAATAATAATACAGTCAACTATATTAAAAAAATATCATATAATAATAGTAATAAAAAAATTTATGTAGAGTTTACAGATGATTTTGATGATGAAGCAGAAAAATATGATAATTATCAAATAAGTATAGAAGACATTATAATAAATCTTGAGGCACAACATAGTACTATGACAGCATTCGGTACTATTCCCGCATCTGTATTTAATATATTATGTAGTAAAATAACTACTTTAAAACTATTAAAATTAACAATGAAAGTTAATTTATTAAAAAATAAATCAATTATTGATTCAATATCAATTTCTAAAGAAAAATCTGCACTACCCGGTTTAGATTTAATAAGAGATTGTAAGAGACTATCGGACCCAAGAGCAGCAGCAGAGGCAGCGGCAGCAGCAGCAAGAGAAAGGGCACGACCTGTAGCAGAGGCAGCGGCAGCAGCAGCAAGAGAAAGAGCAGATGCCGCAGCAGCAAGAGAAAGGGCACGACCTGTAGCAGAGGCAGCGGCAGCAGCAGCAAGAGAAAGAGCAGATGCTGTAGCAGCAAGAGAAAGGGCACGACCTGTAGCAGAGGCAGCGGCAGCCGCAGCAAGAGAAAGAGCAGAGGCAGCAGCAGCAGCAGCAGCAGCAGCAGCAGAAGTCGCAAATGTAAACGTTGAAATAATAGATAGAGCAGGCGATTTCTTAAAAAAAGTAAAGAAACATAATGATTATTGTTCCAAGTTAAATATAGAATATGAAAGAAAACATGATGAATTAAATACAATTATGGTTTATTTAAGAGAAATATTAACAGAAATGCCTGAAATAAAAGCAAGTAATAGAATAATATATGAAATAATTAATAGTTTGAAGTTTTTATCTTTTGGCGAAGAAGGTGAAAAATTAAATTTAAACACGATGAGAATTCAACAAGACGAATGGACAGCCCAGGCAGCAGCAAATAGTAAAAAAATATTAAGCTCTTTAAGAGAATATAAAAGTAAAAAGAAAGGTAATAATAGAAGTCGGAAACCACGAACAAGACCACCACCTGTACCACCAACAAGACCAACGAGACACGCAAGACCAGCGCCATTCTCACCACCAGCAAGACCACTACCTGTACCACCTGTACCACCAACAAGACCAACAAGACACGCAAGACCAGCGCCATTCTCACCACGAACAAGACCACCACCTGTACCACCAACAAGACCAACGAGACACGCAAGACCAGCGCCATTCTCACCACCAGCAAGACCACCGCATGTACCACCAACAAGACCAAAAAGACACGCAAGACCAGCGCCATTCTCACCACCAGCAAGACCACCACCTGTACCACCAACAAGACCAAAAAGACACGCAAGACCAGCGCCATTCTCACCACCGGCAAGACCACGACAAGCCCCCGCACCAATAGGAACACCAGTTCCGTCTCCTATCATAGCACTAGCACCCCTTCCCCCTACTACTCAAGGAAATATACCTTATGTATATAACGATACTAACTTATACCAAACTATATATGCTCCTGATTACATAACACTTTGTTCAGAAAAGGTTGCGGGTAATACTAATAATAAAGCAAGACAAAATATAATGTGTTTAATAAATTTTTTTGAAATATTATATTCAAATATAGCTAAGTTATATTACTATGAGAACAACAAAGTACCAGTAGTTATAAATTTCTCACAGAATGTACACGACTATTTTATGAATACTGATATACTCAATCATAATATAAATCATTTAGAAAAATATAATGAAATATTATCCAATCTAAAAGAAAGAGACATAAAATTAATACACAAACCATATCTAGACAGTATAATAAGGGAATCCACTGAGTTGAGAAATAAATTTTCAAAGGGATTAACACAGGAAAAATTAGATAAAAAAATTATTGAATTAGAAAAAAAAAACACAGAAATAAAAACAAAAATATTCAAACAAAAAAAAATGCTGGAAAATATAAAGAAAATAATTAGTAACTACGCTGAATATAAAAATAATTTAGGTTGGAAACAATTCGATGGAGCGTTCCAGACATCTTTTAAATTATACATGAACGATTTGACATTTTAATGATTAAATTGTATGATATATTATTTTAATAAAATAAAGTAATTTCAATAAGATATATTACTTTTTAATATACTTAGATTATTATATTTTATAATTTTCATTTATATTATAATTTATAATTAAATTATATTATCACACTTATATTTATAGAATATGTTCAAATATTCAAGATATTTTTAAAGAATCAAATTTTACTATATCTACTAATCTCTTATTATGCTAAGACAAATTACCAATCTTATTATGTAGACAATTTGATTTTAATCTACAACAATTAATTTTTTATAATACAAATGGTTGAGAAATAAAAATTATTAAAAAGAAAAGTATAAGTAAAAAAATTAAATAATTTAGAAAAAAAAGGAAGTTATAAAGCCTCAAATGTAGGATTAGAGAGGTCTCCCTTAATGCTACTAATTTTGTTGAACTTGAAATAAATACGTCTTCTCTGGATAAGGGAAAGAAGGTGTTAGTACCTTTCAAAAAATAAATGAAAGTGACTCATCCACTATTGTTATAATCATTCCCTAATATCTAATGTATAAACCAAACACTTAATTAATATAGTTCAATTATAAATATTTATGTAAATATTTCGATTTTGTTCAATATCTTAATTTCAGTAAAGATAAAAGGGAATAATTAAAAAGAACTGGTTCTAGAATATCAAAAAAAAAATAATCTCTCAAGAAATCATACATACTCCAGAGTATATTATTTCTACAGCAGAACAAGCAGATATTTTTATTCAACAATTATTTAGCGGGACTGTAATGTTTATGCCTGTTGAACATTTTGCCGCGCTTATTAAAATGATTAGAAAATTCCCAATATTACTAAATAAAGGTTCATATACCAGTCATTTAATAACAACAACGGTTATTGGAAATAAACCATAAACTGAAAAAGGGGTTATAGATTGTTTAATAGAAAGTTGTATGAAACCTTTTGGAGGTGCTTTTAAGTTAGACGAATATAGAGAAATAAATGAAATTGTCAATTATTTATTGTCTCTCGAAGATTTAGAAAATTACTTTTTTAAATATCATACTGTAGAAGATAGAAGTGTATTTTTACCATTCGTATTTTATCAAGATTATTACGCATTAGGATTAACATTGGATACAATATTAAACACATTAAAAATTATTGATGAACCATTAGGTGCTATAATAAAAGAGTTATATAATATTAGTATATTTGGAAGAATGGATATTAATTTAGAGGATATGATTTATAGAATTAGACATTTATCGTAAACAATTTTTTATGGAGCAAGTACTTCCTGTAAACATATCCGCGCTTTTTTTAATGTTAGACATATTCCAATAACTTAAATCTTGATTAAAATTTTCGGCGTTCCTAAACATATTACTCATATTAGTAACATTTGAAGTATCCCAATTACCTATATCTTGATTAAAATTAATGGCAAGCCAAAACATACTATTCATATTAGTTACTTTAGAAGTATCCCAACCACCTATATATTGATTAAACTCACGAGAATTATAAAACATATCACTCATATCAGTAACATTTGAAGTATCCCAACCACCTATATCTTGATTAAAACTTCTCGCGATAGAAAACATATCACTCATATTAGTTACTTTAGAAGTATCCCAATTACCTATATCTTGATTAAAATTAATGGCAAGCCAAAACATATATCTCATATTAGTTACTTTAGAAGTATCCCAACCACCTATATATTGATTAAACTCAGGAGAATTATAAAACATATAACTCATATCAGTAACATTTGAAGTATCCCATCTACCTATATCTTGATTAAAATTTTCAACATCAGAAAACATATTTCTCATATTAGTAACATTTGAAGTATCCCAATTACCTATATCTTCATTAAAATATTTTTCCCCGCCAAACAAATAAGACATATCGGTCACTTTTGAAGTATCCCACGTGCTTATATGTCCATATAAATTTAATGCTTCTCTTTTATTATTAATCCATAATCTAATTTTTCCTTTAAATTTCCTATTAATTTCTGTTTTTTTATATTTAATGAGTAAATATAATAACCATATAATAAATAAAATAACAATAACTATTTTCCATACTTTTTTATTTATTTTTTTCATATACAATTTATAAATAAATTATTTTTATAAAAATTAGTTATAATACTTAAAAAAATATATATATATTTGCTAATATGAAAATTATTAATACCAGTTATGGAGATTTAATATTATATTTTGACGAACGCAATAAAATAAATTATATAAAATTAAAAAATCATTTACAGATTATGACTATTAAAAAAAAATATCTCAATAATAAAAATTGTTATGAAATAGAAACAGTTAATATTAATAATACTTCTACAAATAATGGATTACAATATTATTCTAAAAATGAAACTACTTGTATAAAAAACGGAAATTTAAACTATACCGAAGGATTATTTCATTTAGTATATGATTACAATGAATATTTACCAATTATAAAAGATAAAATGAAGGTAAGATATTTTATGATAGATAAAAAATATAATTCCTATTTGGATTTAATGGAAAGATTAGATAATAATATTGCGAATATTATAAAACAAGGCATTATTAAAAATTTAATAGAAGATTTATATAGTGATATTAGAAATAATATGTTTATAAGTCTATTAGATATATGTGGAATTAAAAATAATAATACTTCTTTCAATAAATCCAATATTAAAGATGAATATCAAAATATTATACTTGAAAATAAACATATAGATTTAAATAAAAAATTCTTAGACACGGAATTTTTAATGAAAATTATTTGTGGCATAGAAGATAATATCATAAATGATTTAGATACAGTATTTACATACTTAGAAAATATTAATTAATTATTCTTTTTCTCTTTTTCTTTTATTTCATTATAATCACTTATAATAAATCTTTCTACAATATAATAACAAATTATACCCAATAAGAAACCTATTAATAAATAAATAAATCTTTGGTCAGTCGCACATTGGGGTAAACACGGACCTATACAAACTTGTTGATTTGATTTCATTATATATATTATATATTATTTTTTAGTTTTCATATTAATAAACAAAATACCTAAAATAATGAAAAATATTCCTAAACCTTTTTTAATAGAAAAAGATTCATTAAATATAATATAACCTATTATAAATGTTAAAGCGATAATAATACATTGGACTTGAGGTATTAAATAGGATACTTCTGTCATATTAACTAACTTAATAAATATTATAACACTTAGAACAGAATTTAAAACTACAAAAAGTAAAAATGCGTAATCGTCAATTTTAAAATTTTTTAAGACACTAAAATTTAATCTTTTTTTTAAGAATATGTATCTATATAAATAATACAACCATATAAATATAAAAAATATAGTTGTTGATACTAATAAATACTCATCTGTACCCATTTTTTTTGAAACAAGTTTTTTTATAAATGGTGAAATAGTCCACGAAATCGCTAATATAATTAGGTATACTGTTAATAATTTCATTTCTTTATAATAATTAAACATTTAAAAATATTTAATTATAAATAATGTCATTTTGGAAAAATTATATAATTTACCATAAGGGACAAATAAATCTATGACATAGTTATGACTTAGAATGTTCTTTCTCGTATGGTTACTACATATAATGCAGAAGAACAAACCTATAAACCATCGATATTATAAGCACTCGTCGATAGTATTTTTTTCTCACAATTCACAGGAATAACATACAAAATAGGAAAATCAAACTGTATATTATCTTTATAATAATAAAACCATATAGTAATATTAAATTGGGTTCTGACCATTTCTGGAACCAAAGATTAATCCAATTTTTATGATTTTTTTATTTTTATTTTCAAAAATAAATTTTTTTTTATTTTTTTTTTTTCATTTGCTCTCTCTCCCTGAAAAAAGTTTTTTTTTGGGAGGAGGGAATTGAATCTACTTTTTTTCTTATAAAAAATAATAAAATGATAAATATTATGGTTTCAAATTGTTATAATAAATTATCTATAATAAAAAACTTAAAAAAAACTTAAAAAAACTTAAAAAAAACTTAAAAAACTTAAAAAAAAACTTAAAAAAACTTAAAATTTTTAATTTAAAAAATAAAATATTTACATATAATATAAAAAAATGGGTATCCATAAATGTGAAATCTGTAATTTTTCTTCTAAACAGAAAAATGATTTAAATAGACACCGAAAAACTAAAAAACACTTAAATAATGTAAAACAATATGAAGCAACTAATAAAAAAATATCGACAAAACCCCTCAAAAAACCTCTAATTCCCTCTTTTTCACCTCAAAAATCCTCCCAACTTTCAAACCATAAAAATAAGACACTTTTCAATTGTAAATATTGTAGTAAGGAATTTACACGTTCAGATAATTTAAATAGACATATTGAAAAAAGTTGTAAAGAAAAAAAAGAATTTGATAAAATGGAAAATGAAAATAATGAATTACATCAAATTATTAAATCCCAAACAAAACAAATTAATAAATTATTAGAAAAAAGTGTTAAACAAATAAATAATACACAAAATAATAATTCAAATAATACTATTAACAATACCATTCATATCAATAATTACGGAGAAGAAAACCTAGAAATGCTTACTGACGAGTTCAAGGAACGTTGTATAACAAGACCATTCTATGCCGTCATAGATATTATAAGAAAAATACATTTTAATGATGACTACCCAGAAAATAAAAATATGAGACTTGTTAATAAAAGAGATAATAAGATTCAGGTATTAACAGACGGGAAGTGGAAATATAGGTATAAGGATGAAGCAGTTAAATATGCATTCGATGATAGTAATGAACGATTGGAACAATTTTATTTAGAGAAATCACATAAATTCCGAAAATTTATAAAGTTATGTTGTGAAGATATTATCAAAAATATACATGAGTGTGAACCAGAGTTAATGAAAGAGTTGTACAAAGAAATGGATCTGATATTATTAAATGGTTGTTAGAATTTTTTTGAATTTTAGAAAATAAAAATATTTTATTAATATATAATGTCAAATAGAAATTTTTCAAATAGTTTTACTAAAAAAGCTGATAATTTAGATTCACTTTACAAAAAACTATGCAAAACTAAAAAAAATAGACTTTACTATATTAAAAAAATTAATAAACTTCTTAAAAGTGAAAAGAAAAAAACTAAAAGAGAAGAACTTAAACAATATAGATATGTAGCCTATAATATTGAAAGGAAAAAATATTTTAATAATTTAGATACTGCCAGAAAATATGTTAGAAATAAAAATAAAAAAGAAAAAATTAAAAAATGGAGAATTAGAAATAATCAAACCAAATCTCCAATAGAAATATAATTTATTTTTACATTTCAAATTGTTCTTTTAACTCTTTTGTCATATGTTTATCTGATAGTATCTCTCTACAAACACTTTCTACTGTTAAGTAAATAATCCCTCCAGATTGAAGATGATATGTTTTGAGATACGTTTCTTTTTCAAGTTCTTCTTTCTTTTTAAATACTTCTTTCATAAGAGAATAGATATGTTTTTCTTCTAACATATCACTTATAACCTTTTGAAAAGTTTTCATCAAACCGAAATTTTCAATTTGATTTTCTATTGTTACACCATTATGTGTATACAATTCTTTATCTCTAAAATAACATTTCAAGTATGACACAAGATCTATATGCCCTGCTTTTGTAAGTTCAAGTTTATTTTGTTTAACAAATTCTTCGTATAGTTTATAACTATCAGTTGATTGAGACATTTTATAATTTAAACTTAAAAGAAAATACTTTTTCAATTTTATTTAGTATTTGCTTTTTGATATAATTCACTAAGTTTTCCAAACTCAAAAAATACATTCAAAGCACACTCCATATTTTGATTATATTTTATACCATACAAACAATCTAATACACGTATATATAAATATTTTTTATCTTGTAGTAATACTTTATTTATGTCAGTGTCCAATAAATTATTATCTGTAGATAATACTTTATTTATGTCCTTGTTTATTTCTTTGTCCAATAAATTATCTATAGATAATACTTTATTTATGTCATTAATAAATTCCTTTATAGTTATATCATCAGCTTCTATTTCTTCTATATCATATACTAGTTGGTCATATAAAAGGAAATCAATTTCTGTTTCATCTAGAATATCTTGAATTTGGATCATTTATAATTTGATGAAAATTTTAATTTTTAAATTAAGAAAATGAAAAAATTATTTAATATTTTTTCAGGTATATGTTATTTGGATTATTCTAAAGTTATACAAGGTGCTCCAGGACAGAAATGTTTTTCACAAAAGTAAATAACCTCTTTGTCACTATGGAATTCCAGTTTGTATTTACCACGTTCATTGCAATCTTTGCATGTGGCTCCCTCTTCCTTAGGGTCTCTGTAAAGATTAACCCGTAATGATTTGATATGCGGATTGTATCCAAAATAACACTTGAAACAGTAATGTTCTCCGAACGGAACACCGTTACAATCTACTGAACCAGTTATTGCTAAATCCGCGTTTGTTTTACCGCAAAAATCGCAAAGTATTTGTTTTGTATTTTCTTTGATAGTTTCAAAAGACATACTTACTTATTATTTTATAGTAAACTCATTTTCAATTTTTAATAAAGACCCTCCCATACCTTCTTTAATGTCACATTACTAATTTTTATTTTTTCCTTTTCCTCTAATAATTGTTTCACTCGTTTAATACTCATTGATTGGTCTTTATAACCTAATATTAAAGAAACTTCTTCATCGGTATATTTCTTTTTCTTTTTTTTTTTATTATCTTTTTTTATTTCATAATCCAATTCCTTACCCATGCTAGTTTTTTTATAACCCTTGATATCTAAATTCCCATAAGTTTGCGAATCGTGACAACTTTTACAAAGTGGTACTAAATTAGACAAATTATTCTTATGTATAGAACCTATCATTTTATCTTCGTCCGCTATATGTTGTTCTTTAATATGGTGTGTTTCATCTGCTTCTTTACCACAAATACCACAATTACCCATATATAAATTTTTATTATAGTGACTGGTTTTATCCTTCACTATTTCTTTATCAATATTCAATAATTTTTTCCTTATTTTATGAGCCAGATCTAAAAAATCCTTATCTAAGTCCATTGCTTTACATACTTCTAAACCATATATTGCGGGTCCGTGTCCTTCTTCTATTTTTCTGTCGTAAATTAATTTTTTATTTTCTTCATCGAAAATAACTTTCAAATGAAACGACCTAACATTTTCCAATTCTTGTATTAATTCCATTTTATTTAGTTCATGTAAATGCGTAGCAAATATAAAATTTACATTTTTACTCGCCAGTCTTATAACACTACTCGCAAAAATAGACTGTGCTGATATACTCTCCGTTCCACTACATAACTCGTCCCCTAAAACTATACTATTGGCGTCACTTCTTCTTAAAATACTCCTAAGTTCACTCATTTCAACCGCAAAGGAAGATTGACCCTTGAAAATATTATCATTATCACTAATACGTGTAAATATATAACTAAATGGTCTATAAATGAATTCTCTGGAAGAAACAAACATTCCTGCTTGTGCCATAATAATATTCAATCCTACTGCTTTCATTAAACTGGATTTACCTACAGCATTACAACCATATAATAACATACCATTTAATGTATTTGCTTCTTTTGCTTCGCTTATTACTTCGTTAACTTCGCTTACTACTTTTTGGTCTAAACTGCTTACTTCGCTTACTTCGCTTACTTCGCTTACTTCGCTTACTTCGCTTACTTCGCTTACTTCGCTTACTTCGCTTATTGTTTTGCTTGATTTGCTTACTACTTTTTGGTCTAAGCTTTTTCCTAATATAATATCATTAGGAACATATTCTATTTCATTTTGTATTCTTTCGATAATAGGGTGTCTAAGTCCCAAAGCTTTAATATAACTAGTATCGGAAAGTGATGTATCGATTATAGGTCTATTATATCCAAACATAATGGATGATTTAGCGTTACTTTTATAAAAATCTATTTCACCTACGAATTTAGACATTTTCCCTAACATTTCCCCATATTTTTCACCCACTTTTTCTAAATAATTAAGGAAATGTTCTAAAGTCATTTTCACTACCTTATCTTGTAATCCACTTATTTTATAAGATAATTGAGAAATAAATTCAGAAGTTATTTTAGTCCTATCTTTTAAAAATTTAATCTCTAAATTCTTTGGATCTAATTTATAGGTATCATTTATTAAAATTTTCTTATTACCCATATTAGTAAATGCCTTTTTCATTATTTCTCCGCGCTTCTTAGTAGTTTGTAAATAATAACCTTCCTTATCATTGTGCTCTATTTTTATATAATCACTTCCTTTTTCTATATAATAAGATAATTTAGATGAAATAGATTCTAACATTTCATGCGATTTATCCAATTTTTCCTGTACTATATCCAGTTCTTTGATTTTTCCTCTTTGAAAGAACGAATTGCTAATATTTTTCTGTGTATATTTACTTATCTCATTTAAATCAAATAATTCATTGTATTCTTGAATAAAATTCAGGAACTTAGCAATATTTTCTTGAGATGGTAAAATATTTTTTAATTTACCACTAAAAACTTCATTTTTAAGTATAGAAAGAATATTGTGATAAGCAATATCTAATGTAGTAAAATCCGCGGGGTGTAATTGTTTTAGCAATATTTTTCGATGGAGTCTTTCAATATCTAATATTTTATTAAGCATAGTATCCAATTCCTTATAGTAATATATGTCTTCGCCATTTTTATTGAGTAATTCTTCTATATAATCGTATCTTTGATTTAGTTCTTCAATATTAATAATTGGATTCAGTAATTTATCCTTAAGATATCGTTTTCCTATTGCGGTAGACGCATTATTAACAATACCGAGAAGACAATTATATTTACAATTAACATTACCATAAGTGTTATTAACTAAGTCTAATTGATTAATAGAATTGTTAGTTAGGATTAAATATTGATTACTATTCCATATTTCTGGTTTCTCTAACTTTTCTATTACTCTTTCATTATGTTCATATGAGAATTGTAATAAAGCAATAAAACTATACAATCCATATAATTTTTTCTCTAAATCTAAATATTCGTGAACACTTAGCATTCCACAATTTTTATAAACCTTCTCTAAAAATGTCCTTTGATATGATAATTTTAAAATATTTGGGTCTATTTCTTTTCCATTTGAAGAATCCTCAAAATAATGAACTGTTTTATCTCTTATTTCTAAATAAGTTATCAATTTCTCTTTATCCATGGTACTATTTTTCGCATTAATAATTATTTCCTTCGGATTATGACTATTTATAAACCTATAAATTTCATCGTATGCTCTATTATTATCTTCACTATCAGCACTAAGTTCATATACAACACTTTTTCCAGTTGTTAAATCTATAACACTTAGACCAACAAAAATATTAGTTTTATAATTTTTAATATCTCTAATACCTTCAATAAAAACAGATACTAAGTTAGAACTATCTTCATTTAAACCATATGACATATTAGTTCCAGGTGAATAAATATTAGTTACTTTTCTTTCAGGTTCAGGAGGAGGAGTAACTTGTTCTATTAATACTACCGTGAATTTATTATTTAGTAGAATTTGAATAAATTTATCAATTGCTAATAGAGGAAACCCCGCCATAAGTGGATTACTTCTACTAACTCTTTGAATATTTTTATTTTTTTTGGAAATTTGTATATTCATAAAATCACATATAAAATACAAATTATCCGCATTAGTTCTCTCTTCTTCATTATCTATGGCATAAGCTTCGAAGAAACCTCCTACTTGCATTAAAATTATAGTTTTATTTCCATATTTTTTTTCATAATTTACTTGGTATTCGAGGTAATCGTCGATTAACATAATTGAGTTATATTTAGTTTAAAGTCCTAAAATATTTTTAAATTATTTAGGATTTAAAATTTATAAAAGCATTATTTAAGATAAAAAATTTAATTTAATTATTATTTCCTTCTAGTTTTTTTTATTCATTCTATTCATATTATTATTTCTATTCATAATATTTCTATTCATATTAATTGGTAGTCTCTTGGGTGTTTTTCTACTTATTAGCATTTGTCTGGCGGATGGTCTTCTTGCTGGCATTTTTCTCATAGTTGCTCTTCTTGTCGGCATTTGTCTGGCGGATAGTCTTCTTGTCGGCATTTGTCTAGTGAGTGGTCTTTTATGTGTTGCTCTTTTAACAGGCATTCTTCTAGGTGATACTCTTTTAACAGGCATTCTTCTAGGTGATTCTCTTTTAAAAGGAATTCTTCTATCTTTTTCCTTGTTGCTCTTTTTTTTTTTACTTTTTTTAAAGTAACTTAACTTATTCAAGGTATTTGAGTTACTTAAGTTATTCAAGGTATTTGAGTTACTTGTCATTCTTTTAATGGATAATCTTTTGGGATAATTGTTATTTAAATTGTTATTTAAATTGTTATTTATATTACCCAATTCCATAGTTTTACCTTTTAATAACGTATTAGTTTTACTAATACTTTGGTCTATATCATCTCTTAATCTTCTTAAATTTCCCAATGCCTTCTTAATTTCAATTAATTCTTTTGTATTTTTCATATTATTTCCTTTACCTTGTTTTGCTTGTTTTCTAATTACTTCTAATTCTTCCATAAGAGCTTTATTAGTATTTATAATTTTTTGATTCTCTTCTTTAATATTTTCATTTTGTTGTTTCATTTCAATAATATCTGATTTAATTTGTTCTATATTTTCTCTAAGAGTCTTTAATTCGGATCCTAGTACATTATTTTTATTATTATTTTTATTATTTTTATTATTTTTTGCCTCTAAACTTTTAATTTTTGATAAATATTCATTCGCTTCATTTTCCATAGTTTCTATTTTTTTTTTATTCAAACTAATTTCTTTATTTAAATCAACATTTTGTTCTTTTAATCTTTCATTTTCTTCCTTTAATGTTTCAACTTCGTTAGTTAAAGTATTATTTGCTTTTATATTTTTTTTTGATTTTTGATTATTTACATTTTCGTCTTCTTCGTCTTCTTCTTCGTCTTCTTCGTCTTCTTCGTCTTCTTCTTCTTCGTCTTCTTCGTCTTCTTCTTTTTCGTCTTCTTCTTCGTCTTCTTCATCTTCTTCTTTTTCGTCTTCTTCTTCGTCTTCTTCATCTTCTTCTTTTTCATCTTCTTCGTCTTCTTCATCTTCTTCTTTTTCATCTTTTTCGTTTTTTTCGTCTTTTTCTTCTTCTTCTTCGTTTTCGTTTTTTTCGTTTTTTTCGTCATTTTCTTCTTCTTCTTCGTTTTTTTCGTCATTTTCTTCTTCTTCGTCTTTTTCTTTTTCATTTGTGACATTTTTTTCCGCATTTTTTTCATTTATGACATTTTCTTCATTTGTATTAGGTTCAGTAGCAGGTTCATTTTCAGCGCCTCCAAAAATAGATTTTAATTTATTCATTTATATTATAATAATATAAAAAAATAAATATAAAAAAAAAATTATCTTATTTTTCTCATTTTTCTATTTAATGATTGATTATATCTACTAGATTTTTTGCTTCTTTTAACTTTTTTTTTCTTGAGTTTTTTTATAGGTTTGGCAGTTTTTTTAGTTTTTTTAGTACTAAACATAACTTTTAATTTTTCAAACATAGTATATATTAATAATATATATTATTGTTTTTATAAATGAAATATAATTAAGCAAAGAAAATAATAAATTATTTAGAATCTATATCATATCTACTAAAATATTTTGCCAAGTTTTCTAACTTATCTTCCGCATCACTAATATCACCGAGTAATTTATCCATTTCCTCTAATTGTTGAGGGTGTTCTCCTATCGCAACAGAATTATTGAAATAAATAAATAATGTTGCTTTGGCAGTAGTAATTTCAGATTTATACTTTAATTCTAAAGCTTTATATAAATGCGTCGCGAGTTCTGTTTTATCCATTATTAAATAATATAATATTTTCTCTTTTAAATAATTAAAAAAATTGATTCTATAATATCTTAAAAAAATAATTCATTTAAAATGTCTAGTTATCGTAAATTTAATAAACAAGATGAAATTAAACGCCTAGAGAGAATTTGTTACTATATGAATAATCCTACTTTTAAAGGATTTATTATGCGTCAAGAATATCATAAACTTTTCGGTAAGAATATTAAAGAAGTTATTCTTTCGGGTGGTTCTAATAAACATCATTATGATATAGAAATAGTTCACGTAGATGACATTAAAAAAAAATGTGAAGAAAAAAGCACAATGTTTTATAAACCAGATTTAAGTCAAGAGACTAAACCATGGGAGTATTCAGTACAGGTATATAATGGTATTGGAAAAAAATTCCAAATTGGTCTACTTTATGCAAAACTGTGGTATAAACATAATATTCAGAGCGGTATTGTAAAAAGACTTTACAATATTAATGCTCCTATACCCACAGAAGAGCAATGGTTTAAAAAAGACGCATTCCAATGTGGTAACCCAAAAACGCCTTATGGTATTGAACTGAAACAAAATTTTAGGGCAATTCACGGAGAAACAAGTATGAATGGAAAGACAAAAAACGGACGTACAGATAATCCTATAGATTACCGGAAGCCTGTGTTGTATGAGTTTAAACTTATACTTTCACGAAATCCAGCAATAAAAATAGGTTTAATTAATGAAATCCAACAGATTATGAATAATATTTTTGTTGAGAAGGAATGTTACCTGCAAACAGCCGGAGATATAGACACTGACGCCTTTAATTTTAGGTGGTATCCACAAATACAAATACCGAAAATTCAGGATTTGAAACTAAATGAAAAAAATTCTGATATAGTATTTGATATTGTTACCGATATTACACAAGATTATAGTCTGATACTTAGGTTCGGTAAAGGAACTGGATTTTCTAATATCAGGATTGATATTCGATAAGCCTATAGCATAAGCAATAAGTTCAAACTTACAATGAAATCAAACATTTCGCAATAATTTCTACCAAAGGAGGTGGGACAGCGTTGCCGATTTGAACTATTTGATTTTTTAAATTTCCTGAAATTTGAAAATCTGCCGGAAATCCTTGAATTTGTTTTAATTCATCGGGTAATAAACACCTAATATAATAACCATTTTTATTTTTCAATGGAACATATAATCTAGGTTGGTGATCATATGAACAAATTATAGTTTTACTTGGATTCCTAATATCTATAATTTCACTATGTATAGGTGATATTCTCTTGCTGAAAGATAATAAATTAGAATGTACTATATCATTATATTCTGTATTTCTAGTTTTCGCCTTTAATTTAAGGTAAGGGTGAATATTTTCTGGTATTTCTAATTCTTCATTTTCCATATTTGTAAGAATACATTCTTCTGGAATTTCGGTCATATCAAAATCTTCTATATTAATCTTTATTGCTCCTTCCATACTAAATTTAATAATATCTTTTAAATTGGGTTTATCATTTTCTCCGTCATTTAAATATTCAGGGAATTCAAATGTTTGCTCTAAATCATTTCTAATTCCTACAATAATTAACCTTTTTCTCAATTGTGGAACATTAAAACGCATTGTATTAAATACTTGGTAATATATCGTATAACCTAAACTTTCGAATTCTTCTTTTATTTTATCAATAAAAGTATCACCTGAACTGGTTTTTCTACTAAGTAATCCTTCTACATTTTCCCCAATAATATATTTGGGTTTAATTAATTTAGTTACTCGGGCAAATTCCCTAAACATAGTATTTCTAGGGTCTGTGGCCATTTTTTTTCCTGCGTGTGAGAAACCTTGACAAGGAAAACCAGCAAATATTAAATCAATAGAACCATTATATTTGGAAAAAGAAGAATCTTCTATATCTCTAATATTAAATTTATCCTTTTTCATATCCCCTATTAAAAAACTATTTGGGAAATTCAATTTATGGGTTTCAATCGCACTCTTGTTATTTTCACTAAAAGCAATTACATCAAATCCGGCATTACTTAAACCTAAAGTATCTCCTCCCATTCCAGAGAATAAACTTATTGCTTTTCTTTCATTACTAACACTTACGCTTTCTTCTATTACATTTGTACTATCGTTTAAGTTCATATTTTTTCTATTTATTTTGATTTTTTTTCCAGGCATATAACTTTAACTTTTGAATAATTTTAAATCAATTTTATATTTAAAAATTTAACTCACTATTTTCTTAATGTTAGAATTATCATTATTTCAACAACCAAAAGAAACCTTATATTATTTTAGTTCTTATATATTTAATTGTATAAATCCAAAGCAATTAACTAAAGATAATATAATACTGTATACGAGTTACTTTACTTATATATCTTTCTTTCTATTTTTAAGTTATACTGCGAATTGTTTAGATTTAATTTTAAATTTAGGTTATTGGTTTAGTTTAGGTGTTATGTCTTCAATTGGATTAGGTTTCGGAGTCCATACTGGATTCCTTATTTTATTCCCCCTAATTGTTAAAGTTGCGTTATTATCTGTAGAATGTGGGAATACTAATTTTAATCTGTATGGTAATGACGCTTTTAATTGTTTAAGCGTAAATGTAAGCGATAGCAATATAAGCGTAAACGTCAGTAATAGCAATATAGGTATAAGTGAAAACGTCAGTAATAGAAATACCACTTACCATATTTACAGTAAAATATTTATTGAATCGATGGCGTGGGCAATAGGGACGGCGTTTGGTGAAATACCGCCATATTGGATAAGTAGGTTTGATAGATTAAATAGAACTAAAAGTGTTGATTTTACGAATTTCACGAATAATAGAATTATGAATTTCCTAAATAAAATAACTGTGGATTTACTTTTAAAATATAGATTTTGGGCAATTCTATTTCTTTCTTCTTATCCTAATGTTGCCTTCGATTTATGTGGTATTGCGTCGGGGCATTACCTAATTCCATTTAAAGAATTTGTATCAGCGACTGTTATTGGAAAGGCATTTATTAAAACACCTATACAGTGTATATTATTAATTAAACTTTTTACGGGGAAACAAATAGATAATCTTATACAAACATTACCATACTCAGATACAATATTGGGAATATTAGATAATTATAAGAGAAAATTAACTAATAAAGAATTAAATTTGGATGAAGGATTTACAATAGTATCGGTATTATCTTTACTATGGAATACAATGATACTGTATTATTGTAAATCAGTAATAGAAATAGTAGCTAATAAAGAGAAAAATAAGAAAAAAATTTAATACATAAAAGGAATTTTTAAATATAGGTAAGTAAGGTTGAAGAAAGAGTTTATAAATTTTAAAGTTTAGGCTGTTGACAATTATAACATATGGACCAAAGTTATTTTTTTCAATGGGGAAGGCATATCCATCAATATATTCTTCATCTTCGTCATCCATATGATGACCATCTTCCAGATCCTCCGAATCCTCCAGATCTTCCTCCTCCTCCTCCTCCTCCTCCAGCTCCAGCTCCTCCATATCCGTATCCTCCTCCGAATCCTCCGAATCCTCCTCCTCCATATTCTCCTCCTCCAGCTCCTCCAGCTCCAGCTCCTCCAGCTCCTCCATATCCGTATCCTCCTCCAGCTCCAGCTCCAGCTCCTCCAGCTCCTCCATATCCGTATCCTCCTCCGAATCCTCCGAATCCTCCTCCTCCATATTCTCCTCCTCCAGCTCCTCCAGCTCCAGCTCCTC